>Ga0315280_10002816_pt1 | contig 27721 bp, 27 predicted proteins | sample YL17G06_40_MG_FD_203697 | JGI IMG/M metagenome (GOLD analysis project Ga0315280, IMG submission 203697) | Sediment microbial communities from Yellowstone Lake, YNP, Wyoming, USA - YL17G06_40 | ecosystem: Environmental > Aquatic > Freshwater > Lake > Sediment | place: USA: Wyoming | collected... | reverse complement strand
CCCCGCGGGCCCGCTATATTTTATTGCATGGCGGGGATACCACGTTTGTAATCATGTCGTGTCATAGGTGAAAAATTGACAGAGGAAACCCCTGATCCTGGGAGTTATGCGAGGCGGCTGGTGAAGGGCAGCGCCATCGTCTTCACCGCATTGGTTTTTTCAGGCCTCGTAGGTTTTTTACTTCGCATGTTCTTGGCCCGCAACCTGAGCATCGAGGAATACGGTCTCTTCTACGCGGTCTTCGCCCTCGTTTCGTTCTTCGCCCTCTTCCGTGACCTGGGGCTCAACTCAGCCCTTGTGAAGTATATCCCCGAGTTCTCCATGCGTAAGGATTTCGGCTCTATAAAGTCCTCGATAGCTTTTACCGCAATCTTTCAGGCGATATTTGCGTTTTCGATCTCTGCCATACTCTTCATCTTCTCGGGCCAGATAGCGATGGCGGTCTTCAGGACGGAGGCCGCAGCCCTACCGCTGGGAATCCTGTGCGCTTGGTTCTTCGTGATGGTTTTTTATTCGATCGTCTGCAGCGCCTTCCAAGGATTTCAGAACATGCCAGCTTACGCATCGATGGAGTTCCTTCGGATCACATTTGTTCTTCTTTCGGCCGTTCTATTCATCGGTGTTCTCGGCCAAGGTGTCGGGAGCGTTGCCTCCGCCTACCTAGTTGCGGCGGCGATAATGATCGTTTTTGCTCTAGCGTATTTTGGAAAGCGATATCCGCAGGTCTTGAAAAGAAAAGGTTCTATCACCAAACCTCTAGTCAAAAAGCTCTTCGCCTTTGCCATACCTGTCTTCATCGGCGGAATCGGAGGCCTGGTCATCGGGTATATGGATACCCTCATGATCACGGTTTTTCGCACCCTCCCCGAAGTTGGCCTTTACCAAGTTGCACAGCCAACGGCGTCCATCCTATGGATGTTCGCGGGGGCCCTGACCGCTGTTTTCTTTCCGATGGTCTCGGAGCTCTGGGTTAGGAGAGAGCGAGCGCTACTCAGTAGAGCATTGTATTTCCTGATTAAATTTTCGTTCGTGCTCGTCATCCCGGTTGCGCTCATATTCATCGCCTTCCCTGGCATTATCATCCGCTTACTATTCGGCGAAGGTTATCTGGCGGGAGCGACCGCGCTCCAGATCCTCGCTGGTGTCGCGATTGTTTACACACCTTTTGCGATTTTGCTAAGTACCGTTGGGGGCATAGGCAAACCAATTGTCGGCACGAAGGTCGTCGGGGCTATGGCAGGCCTGAACTTGGTTGGGAACTCGTTGTTGATTCCGCCTTATGGAATCGAGGGAGCAGCGGTCGCGACTTTTTTCTCGTACCTGCTTGGCCTCGTCCTGTTGTTTTATTACGCGCGAAAGTTTGTCCAGTTCACCGTGCCAGCTTCATCGCTGCTCAAAACGGTAACTGGGGGGGTGCTTACGCTGCTCATCATCTTTGGACTCAAATCCGTCTTGGTGCTGTCACCTTGGCCGGAGGCATTTGTAGTCGTGGTTCCGAGTCTAGCGTTCTACGGCGCGTGGATCTTAGCGACAAAAGCGATAACAAAAGATGATTTGAAGCTCATAGCGCGGATAGTGCCGATGCCCAAGTGGCTGATCAGAGTTGCGGGGAGATTTGTGGGGAGAGAGGATTAAGATTAAAAAAGGCTCGTGGGGGATTATTAAACGATAAATAGAACGATGTTTTGTGAGGGATGACTCCTATCTCAAAACCGCTGTTAAGCAAAGAAGAGTGGCCGTAAAGGGGGTTTTAGATTTGGGATCCTAACTTAAGAGAGAGTAAGAAAATTGAGGAAGAGTTCTCACTATATGTCGGGACCAAATTTGCGTTAGTGACGAGTACGGGACCTCTGCAGTACAGCCCGAAGAGGACCACGCGATAGTAGTTTTGGATTTTAGGGATCTCGCGGCATCGATAGAGGTGAACTAGTTCACCCCTCACAAGGTGCGGAGCTTGGTCGCCACGGGCACGAAAGGAATCGCTTACTTGGACTACATCGAGCAGACAGTCGAGATATACGGCTCTGAGTGGAAGAAAATTCCTGAGATAAAAAGAGAGGAGCCTTTGAAATTGGAATTGAAGCATTTCTTAGACTGTATAGAAACCAATAGAAAACCGCTAATCGATGGAAACGAGGGACTAGAGGTTTTGGAGATAGCGATGAAAGCGATCGGCGCGATACGCTAGTCTCAAAACAGTCAAGAAAAAGTATTATATCTGATTGATGTTACGCTACTTGGCATCTCGTTAACGGCCAACTTCTTTCACGCGTTTTCCACATGGGCCCCTTGCTTCACCAAGGTTTTCCGGAGAATCCCCACATCTATCTGCATCGGTTTTACGTTCCGCTTCACTGACAGAGCGGCGGCCGTTCCTGCTGCTTGGCCCATTGCCATGCATGCAGGTATGTCCCTAACTTTGTTCTGGGCTTCACGAGTTGCTGAGAAACATCTCCCCGCCACCAAGAGGTTGTCGATCCGTTTGGGCACGATGCACCGATAAGGTATATTGTGCATGTCGTGCGGTTTTGTTGGAGACACGTACCATTCAATTGCATCAGAGAATATCCTCTTTTTTTTCCAAGTCTTTTTCATTCAGGATATATTCTCCAATGATGCGTCTGGTTTCCCTCACCCCCATATAGGGCGCTGTCATCGCTATGTACGAGTTCTCGAAACTGGGGATGTATTTTTTCAGAAAGCCAAGCTCTGTCCTCGCCCGTTTTCTCAGCTCCACCTCTGCTTTGGTGAGGTCCTCAGTATCAGTCCCATCGGCGTGCAGGCTTCCTCCCCAAACCACAACTTGTCCATTTGCAATACTATCCATGTGGAGGAAGGTTGGTCCCCGCTGTTCTATGCGCTTTAACTCCCAAACATGGCACTTGAATCCAACTTTCTTCGCCGCTTTGCGTAGGTCTGGGTCTTTCCTCTGGTATTCACGAACCCTATCGTTGTCAACTCCGCTAATAACATAAACTAAGCTCATAGGCAGAACGCGGTGCTTTTCACCCTTCTCGTAAGGGACCCCAGCAGCAGCTACGTCGCCGTCTCCCGTCGCATCCACGACAACTTTGCCCATTATCGCTTGCCTCCCCGATTTGTTCTCCACGATGACGCCCGTGATGACGTTACTTTTCACGACAGCATCTACCACTATGGAGTCGAGCAACAACTTGATCCCCGCTTCCTCAATCATCTGATCAACGACCAATTTGAATGTCTCAGGATCAAATATCACGTCGCCCGCACTGTCCTCCTTAAGCTGAGCAGCTTTCGGCTCGAAGAGTCGATTAACGATTTCTTGTAGAATCCCACCATGGCCCTTCGTTCCTCCGAGGGACGGGGGCAGAAGAACTATGACTTGGCCGGCCGTGGCGAGGCCCCAAAACAGCCGTATCGCTCCACAAGGATAGTTTTAACCCCATTCCTCGCAGCTGCCAAAGCGGCCCCAAACCAGCGGGCCCGCCCCCGCAACAACCACATCGGCCCTGTACTTGACGGGGGTCTTCCTCTCACGCTCCAGTATGAACTCCAACCGAAACCCCAACCAACTGGTAGGGGCACGGCTTAAAATAACTGAAGAAAATAGTTTTGCTCGTGTATGCAATGACAGAACTTTCCAACATCAAAAAATGATAGGGGTGTGTGGAAACTCAGAGGTTAAGTTAATGTGCTTCGTAACATCTTTCTTATTTCTTCTTTCGTGAGCAATTTTTCCCCAGACGAGTACTCTTTGACTCGGGCGGGCTTTGCACCGGGATATTTGTAACTTGGATGACCATAACCAGTCAATCTTCCTCCCCAAAGAACCAGTTGTGACAAAATTATGAACATGTCCCTTGTTTCTAACGCAACCCTTGCCTCCTCTTTTGTCATCAATTCTTCATGGATTTTTTCACCTGGCCTCAGCCCGATCTCCTTTATTTTGATTTTTGATGGGGGGAACCCATATTTCGGTGCTAGTTCCTCGATCATAACCTTGGCCAGGTCGATTATTCTCAGCGAAGGCATTTTGAAGATAAAGACCTCCCCGCCTTTCGACAGTTCAACGGATTTGAACGTCAAGTCAACGGCATCTTTTATTGGCATGATAAATCTCGTCATGCCGACACTTGTGATGGTCAGCGGGCCCCCCTCCTTAATCTGGTTTTCGAATAGAGGCGTCACCGAACCGCGTGAACCTATCACGTTTCCAAAGCGTACACAGGAAAAGATTGGCCCCCTTGGCCCTCTAAATTGATCGGCTGCGACCACAAGCCTCTCGGACAATAGCTTGGTTGCTCCCATGACATTATTCGGATTTGCCGCTTTGTCCGTGCTGATGACGACCACTTTTTCTACCCCAACGTCAAGCGCGGTGTCTATGACATTTTGTGTCCCGATAACGTTCGTTCTTATGGCGTCAAACGGGTTGTACTCGCAGATGGGGACGTGCTTCAGGGCCGCGGCATGAAATATGATGTCTGCCCCTTCCGCTGCCCTCCTCACCCTCTCTTTTTCCCTAACATCACCCAAGAAAAGTCTGAGGCGCTTGTCTTTCACTTCTTCGCCGAGTGTGTAGAGCCCCATCTCGTCATTGCCCAACACCCTCACGACGTTTGGGTTGAACTTCAGCACTTCTTTGACTATCTCGCTGCCAATTGAACCCGCACCGCCCGTCACGAGAATTTTCTTGCCATTAAATAGTTTTCCCGCCACCGCGCTCACCTGAAGAAAGTTTCAATCGCCCTTGCTATATAATCCATCTCCCCACGAGTGAGCGAAGGGTACATCGGCAGGGTCAAAACTTGCTTGGATATCTCTTCAGTCACGGGAAGTCTGATGGTGTAGCCCAACTTTTTCCTGTAGAAGTGAGTCAGATGGGCGGGGTGAAAGAAAACCTTCACTGTTATACCTCTTCTGGTTAAATGCTTTGAAAGACCGTCCCTGCTCCCCTTCTTCAACCTGATCGTGTACATCTGGTACACGTGGAAGTAACCTCTTGGGGATTGTGGCGGGATTACCTCATTGACTGCAGACAATTTTTTGGTGAGGTACTCCGCGTTCTTTCTTCTCATCTTGATGATTTTGTCGACTTTCTTGAGCTGTGCCACGCCGAGTGCTGCGGTGATGTTGGACATCCTAAAGTTATACCCCAAGTCGACGTAGTCCATGTACTCAGGCGAAGTGAAGTAGTCCCCCTCCCCCAACCTACCGTGCGACCTGATAAGTTTCAACTTCTTGTAAATTTCTTTTGAATTGGTTACAAGAGCCCCGCCCTCCCCCGTGGTGATTACTTTATTTTGGCAAAAACTGAGCACCGCCGCATCACCAAAAGTACCCACTTTTCCGCCGTTGACCATCGCCCCGAAAGCCTCAGCAACGTCTTCTATTAGAATCAAGTTGTTGTCCTTGGCTATTTCCCTCAGCTCACGTATCAAACAGGGGCAACCTCCATAGTGAACGGGGATGATCGCCTTTGTCTTTTTAGTGATTTTTTCTTTCACATCCTCTGGATCTAGCCCATATGTTTTTTCCTCGATGTCTGCGAAGACTGGCTTTGCTCCAACAAATAGAGGGGTATTTGCGGTGGCGATAAATGTAAAAGAAGGAACTATCACCTCATCGTCGGGCCCGACGTTGTGCGCAAGAAGCGCGGAGTGTAAAGCAGATGTTCCAGAGTTGAATACCACACAATATTTTGTCCCGATGTAATCAGAAATCTTCTTTTCAAACTCTCCTATGTGCGGACCTATGGCCCAATACATGCCCCTTTCTATGGCACTATTTACCGCGCGGATGTCCTCTTTGTCCCAATATATCTTGAAAAGAGGGATTTTCCAATTCATTTAAATCATCGGTTTTTCTGAGTTATCTTCTTAATTATCTTAGCCGGTATGCCCGCCACGACAACGTTGCTTGGAACATCTTTGTTTACAAAACTGAATGCTCCGACAACGGAGTTTTCTCCTATCGTGACCCCCGGCATTATGACGCTGTGGGAGCCAATCTTTGCGTTCTTTTCTATCGTTATCCTGCCTTTCTTGTCGTCTATGGTTGAATGGGAATAAATTGAGCAATGGGAGCCGACCTGAACGTTCTCCTGTATTTCAACGCCGTACTTCGCGTTGATGTAAGTAAAAGCGCCTATGTCAGTGTTTTTGCCCAGCTTTAGTCCCTCGCTGTGCTGGCACATCCAGTTCCATTTGGTCATCCCTTTCTCATCGAATTCGGGGTATTTCCAATCTTTGAACCGTTTGTTCATGGCGATCGCCTAATAGGTAATTTTCTTCTGTAATAGCTTCGGCGTGATTTTAATTTCGCTTAACACTTTTACTATTCTTTGCGAGGCTTTTCCATCTCCATAAGGATTTTTGCATTTTTTGACTTTGGCCCTAAACTTCTCGTCGTGAAGCGCTTTTTTCACAGCGTTTACTATCTCTTTCCTGTTGTATCCTACATCAATCACATTCGTCGATCTCTCCCTGCCAGTTTGTCTGCTACCGACGTTGACTACTGGTAAGTGAAACGATGGTGCCTCAATGATACCACTACTCGAGTTTCCAACCATAACGCTGGCTATACTTATCAAACCCAAAAAATCTGCGTATGGGATACTTTTGAAAGATTTGATAAACGAGTTTTTTTCGTATTTTTTTATCATGTTTATCATCCTCCGTCCCCCCGCATCCGCATTTGGATAAATCACAATAGTTTGCTGCCCTAGTTCCACGATCGCATCTAAGGTTTCTTTAATTTGGGCCGCCGCCTGATCAGCCTCGGTCACGACAGGATGTTGTAAAACTAGTAAAAGTGGTTTAGACAAATCTAGACGATATTTTTTAGCGAGTTCGGTTTTCTTGGATAATCTTTTATTCAATATAGTGTCCAACGAGGGCGCGCCGACAATAAAGACTCTTGACGGATCTTCACCCATCTTGATTATTCTTTCGGCACTGCCTCTTGTTGCAGGAAAATGGATGTGTGCTAACTTGGTGATAGCATGCCTGACCGAATCATCAACACTTCCAGAAACTTCTCCGCCGTGGATATGCGCTATCGGAATGCCTGAGTAACATGCAGCTACAGCACTGGCAAGCATCTCGGCCCTGTCTCCCAAGAGAACCAAAAAATCTGGGTTAATCCGATTCAACACATCGGTCATCTTTATGATACACTTACCAACAGATTTCGCCATCGCCGCTCCGGTATCCTCTTCATGTAATATTTTCACTTTTGCATCAATTTTGAGCCCGTCATTTTCGATTTCTTTGATGGTTCTTCCGAATTCCTCTGAAAGATGCATCCCGGTGACAATCAGCGCGAGATTAAGTTTTGGACTCGCTTTTATCGCTTTCAGCACAGATTTGAGAATACCATATTCCGCTCGAGTTCCAGTAACCACGGCGATTTTTCTCATATTCTCACGCCAACTTTTCAAAAGTAATCAGTTCGTCGGCCATTATGTCGATTCTCGTTTTTCTCCCTATAACTTTTTCCAAGTATCTCGGCTCCAGCCCCGTCCCTGGCCTCTTGAGATCCAACATTTCCATCGTTATTACTGTGCCTTTTGGAATGTCTATCCTTGCCGCTATGCTCCTCCGCACGGCTTCCTTCAAGATTTCCTCGCTTTTCGTTGGTTTTTTTACCCCGTTACCCAACGCTTTTTCAACTTCTCTGATTCGTGCTATCATCTCTTTCAACTCATCTGGCTCCAGGGAAGCCTTTTGGTCAGGCCCCGGTAGTCTTCTGTTCAATGTGAAGTGTTTTTCAATGACCTTAGCCCCCAAAGCAGCCGCGGCTATCGGTATATCCAAGTTGAGCGTGTGGTCAGAAAGCCCAACCGGGAGCCCAAATGCCTCCTTTAATGTGTTCATGGCTCTGAGGTTCATTTCTTCAACTTTCGCGGGATAATCACTCACGCAATGTAACAAAATTATCTCGTTGCTCCCCTCCCTCCTGATCACTTCCAAAGCCTCGGCTATTTCCCCTAGAGTAGACATCCCGGTAGAAAGGATGATCGGTTTTCGCTTCGTTGCTATTTGCTTGAGCAATGGGAAATTGGTTATTTCACCTGATGGCACTTTGAACGCTGGCACCCTCAGCTCATCGAGCAGCTCAACTCCATTCTCGTCAAACACGGACGCTAAAAAAATGATGTTTTTTCTCTTCGCATATGCGGCAAGTTTTCTAAATTCATCTTCTTTTAGCTCAAGCTTTTTCAACATTTCATACTGACTGCCTTTTCCCGTAGCCTTTCTCTGATACGCAGTTTTTTGTGCTATTTTTGTGACCACACGTTCGGCACTAAAAATCTGAAATTTAATTGCATCGGCCCCAGCTTTTTTCGCGGTGTCCACCATTTTTTTTGCCAGGGAAAATTTGCCGTTATGGTTCACACCCGCCTCTGCCACGATGAAACACGGGTACCCCAACCCTATCATCCTATTGGCAATTTTAATTCGCTTCATGAGACCCCTATTGCCATCTCCCAGAAAGTGCTAAAAGATTACTGCTATTCGGCGCACTAGATCACTTTTCTATTATTTTCTCCCCTTTTTGTTCAGCAAACTTTTTGAGACCCCCTAGATCGTGGGCCATCATCATCTCTCTGATTTTCATCAACTCGTCGTCACTGTATTTTGTCAAGTTAACGACGAATTTGATGCTGGGATCCTCCTCGCACTTTATAACGAAATTTTCAAACGAGCCACACTGGGCAAGAATCTTTTCTCTATTTTGGTCAAACAGCTCAGTCCTGGGATATGGTGTGGCAAAAAAAGGCCCGACATCTATCTTACGTTTGATCCAGAACTTCACATTGTCATAGTATGACTGGATTGTGTCTCCTGGGAACCCGATCATGAAATTGGTGATGGGGTAAATCCCAGCTTTGATGCACTCGTCTATGGCCCATTCGTTGCGAGCGGGGGTTGAGCCCTTACCTATATCTTTAGATAAAATCTCTGCATTCACGGACTCAATCCCTAGGTCCAAATAGCAGCACCCGACTGATTTCAACCGCTCTAGCATCTCTCGATCTATCGTGTTAACGTGCGCCGTGGAACCCCAGTGCAAGGGAGGATCTAGTTCTGTGAATCCCTCCTTCTCCATCAGGTCACAGAACTCCATCACGTTTTTTTTGCTCGCGGTGAAATTTTCGTCTGCAAAGGTCAGAAAATCTACGGTATATTTAAAACGCAGATGTTTCATGAGGCCCACCACCCACTTGGGATCGTAATACCGTATTTTCTCCGACGAGCCTCTCGGTGGAGCACGAAATCTCGTCCGAGAAGTGCCAGATGGCAAATCGATGCAGAAGCTACACGTGAATGGACACCCTCTGGAAGCCTCTATAGACAGGCGGCGCTTGGCAACCATGGCCTCGGGTGAAAGAGGAATCCCGCTGTGTTTGAAATATACTTCATTGAGAGGCAAGAGATCGTACTTCGGAAATGGCAACTTGCTGAGATCCTCTGGCGATAGGAGTGGCTGAGGTGGGGTTTCACATATTTTACCGTTCTCCCTGTAGTAAATCCCCCTCACATTTCCCCAGCTCCGCCCGTCGAAGTTTGCGAGAATTTGGCTAATCGTGCGCTCTCCCTCGCCTACACATAGAACATCGATTTCGGGAACCCATTCCATTAGGTTGCGCTTGAGGCTTGTTGCCAGCCCACCACCGGCGATCAGCAACGTGTCGGGGAATTCCTTTCTAAGCAAGCCGAACATCCGCTTCTGCCAGACATAGGTGGTGACAAGCGAGCCCATACCTATGATATCCCAAGCCTCGCCTCGAACTTGATTAATCACATCTTCATGTGGTAGCCGGTATGCGTTGTTATCAAAGACGGCGACATCGTGCCCCAGTGAATCCACTATAGCTGCGATGTACGCGATCCCCAGTGGGATATTATACTGGGGCTCATGCGGTTTGATGGGGGGGACTATCAAGAGGCCCTTGAGCTTACTCATACTTACGCAGGGCCTCCTTGAGTGACATACATATTATCGCCCCGCCATGAACGGCTCCGCCCTCGGTAGCGTTGATGATGGTTATTCCATTTTCAGCCAAATAATTTGAGATTTCAACGAGGTGGTCTCTGTGATACTTGAACACCTTATCCGTGTAGTATTTCACCCCAAAATCGGGGTTATATCCGTACTCTAAAAAAACCTCCTTATATTTCTCGGGCGTCATAGTTGGGTCGGCTTCCTTAACTATCGGATAATAAGCGGATTTTTCGATCGGGGTTTCCATCGTGTATCCTTGATCCATTCCCGTCAAGATGATGTTTTTGTAACCAAGATATGCCACGAGGTTCACACAAGTGATTCCGATGTTGCCCCCTGCGGACAAAATGGGTGTATCGGTCATGTAGTTTATCGCCCTTGTCAGCGAGGTGGATGAGTCGGGCTCATCGATCAACGGGGTAAAGAAGAACTTTTCCCCAGGGAACCTTTTAACAACATTTGAGGCCACCGTAACCGCCATCACTCCGATTGTGCCCCGGTTTTCGTCGACTAGAGGGCTATCGTAATATTTGATGATTATTTCTTGTCCATCCACGCTAGCAACGATGTCTGGGGTTACCCCTGCGCTCAAAAGCGGGATAAACATCCTGTCGACCGAAATGATTGCCTGATTTTTTACATCTTTTAAAAGCTCCATGTGCCCTTTCTCCTTAAAGCTCGGACCAGCTCCCACTACTATCGCTGTTCGTTCCGTTGCCTTGGGGATATGGGAAATGTTTCTACACGTTTTTATCACTGGAAGATTGTCCACAAGGTTTTCCATCCAAATTTTGAAGTTGACCTCCATCACTCTCTCATTTATCTGCTCCTCGAGAGTCAGATCTTCAAGTCTCTTTTTTACCCTCTCAACCTTTGCCACTCTTTCAGGCTGTTTGTAGAGAGTTTTATAGAGGGTTTTATCCCTGATAATGACAAACGAGCCCCTAGCGGCTACTTTATCCAGTACCTCAATCCCCACTTCTGGCTGCTTCAGCTCTTTTTTCCAAGTCGCTTTTAAAAGGCTCATGGTATCAAAACCCTATGTCATTTCTCTAGATTAAACCCTTGTCCGAGAGATAAATCAACTTTTTCTCGCCTTGAGAACTTGCTCGATTATCCTAAAGTCCAGGGAGGTGTCTACATCCAAAGAAGACTCCTCATCCATTAGGAGGTAAGCGCAACTTTTGGGGTTGACCAGAGAATTTGCCCTTCTTAGATAATCCCTTTTTGTCACGTACAACGCGCCGTTAACCTGATAGACCCTTGGCAATTGTTGCCTTTCAAGATTGAGAGCATTGATGCCTCTCTTGAATTCGATGAACGGGACTACCTTATCCCCCTTCGGCTTGAACAACCACCACGGCGGAAAAGCCTCTTTCACCCCGGCCAACGAGTCCGCACCTGCATCCAAGAGTTTTTTGATCCCTAGGTCTATGTGCTCCGTTCGTCTCAGTGGGGAAGTAGGTTGCAAAGTGACCACAATATCGACCTTGTAACCTTGGTTCTTCTCCAGATAGCTGACGGCATGTTCTATAGCCGCTGGCGTGTGGGCAGTATCGGTGACGAGGTGGGCCGGCCTCAGGAATGGAACCTCAGCGCCACATTTCTTAGCTATCGCAGCGATTTTTTTACCGTCGGTGGACACGATAGTTCTATCAATAAATTTACTGCGTAGCGCTGTCTTGATGGTGTAGAAAATCAGGGGTTTTCCCAGAATTTTTTTTATGTTTTTGCCAGGCAGGCCCTTCGAGCGCGCCCTCGCCGGGATCACCGCGACTACGGTTTTGCCCTCGATCATTTTTTGCCCTTTTTCAACTGGTATTTATTTGCGACTATTTTTTCAATCGCCCTTACTATGTCGTCCATGTCATCTTTGGTGCAAGGCGGGCGTATAACCGGGATCCAAACCGCGTGCTCGTTGCAAAGTTTTTCGGTATTCGGGCACCTAACTTTTGTGTAGTCAACATCTCCTGTATAGTATTTACATGAGAATGGGCACTGCCCTTTCCCGTACGCTCTCTTTTCGGTAAATATTAGATTCTTGTATAGCGGGTGGGGATAACCAGTGTAACAGGGGATTCCTTCGGCTTTCAAAGCATCGACAAAATCCTTTCTCCTGATGCCAACAACTTTTCCGTCGTAGGACAGCCCGTAAATGTGGTAAACATGTTTCGTGTTTTCTCTCTCCAAAGGCACTTCAATCCCATCGATTTTGCACAGTTTTGAGTTTAGATATTTTGCATTCTTGATGCGCGTTTCGTTGAATTTGTCGAGTTTCTTCAATTGCTCATTCCCAATCGCGGCCTCGACCTCTGTCATCCTGTAGTTCCAGCCCAAAACACTTGATAAGTAGGATCGCTCTTTGCTGCTTGCCGCCTCCCCGTGGTTCCTGAACAAACGGCATCTTTCTGCGAGTTCCTCGTCGTTTGTTACCGCCATGCCCCCCTCCCCTGTTGCGATGTTCTTCGTTTCCTGAAAACTGAATGCTCCCAAATGTCCGATGGTGCCGACTGGTTTGTTTTTGTATTTTGCTCCGAGAGCTTGCGCACAATCCTCAATAACTGCTAGTTTATGTTCTTCCACGATTTCCATTATTTCATCCATTTCTGCGGGGTTCCCGAGCAAATGGACCACGATGATCGCCTTCGTCCTTGGGGTGAGGGCTTTCCTTATTTCCTCGGGCGCGATGTTAAATGTCTTCAAATCCACATCGGCGAAAATCGGGATTGCGTTGTGCATCAAGATACTCGATGCGGTTGACGTGAATGAGTACGGGGTCGTAATTACCTCGTCACCCGGGCCGACCCCTGCCGCAGCGAGAGCTATGTGAAGAGCCGCTGTTCCCGAGTTAACGGCAACCGCATACTTTGCGTCATGATATGTCGCAAAATTTGCTTCGAACTCTCTGATTTTCCTCCCGCCCAAGAAAAACTCGCTTGGTGGGGCCGCGAACGTCGATAGATGGCCGCTTTTTAATACCTTGACGACAGCATCGATCTCCTCTTTCTCAATCAGGGGCCATGAAGGGAAGGGCTTTTTTCTCACTGGCTCTCCGCCCAACAACGCTAACTTTTCCATCTCAACCGCCAACCATTACTGGCTTGTTAATTTTTGACGATCTGGACAGAGCATCCAGCACCATCGTTGTTTGTAAAGCGTCTTTTCCAGTAGAAATTGTAGGCCTGTTGTTTCTTAAAGAGGACACGATATCTTTTATCGCTGAAATCATCAAATTATTGTGTTTTGGAATCGCTTTTTTTACCAGACGCATTTCAGGTGCCTTTCCATTTTTAAATTTGTATGTTTCAACCAGATATTTCATAGAATTCCATTCTTTTATGAAAACTTGCCCGCGGGTTGTAAATATGTCGATGTCAAAAAGAGGGTATTGGGTTTTGCAGGTAGCAAAGAGGTGCCCGATAGCCCCGTTTTTAAACCAAAGAATCCCGCTAACGGGTGGGTCATCTGGACTGTAATTTTCACTGTACCACAGGGAGTCGACGCCCGTGGTATCTTCTTTGACTCCCATGACTTTGACCACATCCCCAGCGAGATATCTGAGCAAATCAATCATGTGCGTGCCGATGAGGAATAAACCCGACGTATAACGTCCATTGATCTTTTCAATTTCGCCGAGTTCTTTTTTCAAGAGTATTTTCCTCACGCACAGATAGTTCACGTCCCACCTTCTGATATGGTTTACTGTTAGGTGCACGCCATATTTTTCGCACACCTTGACCATTTTCCTTGCTTCTTGAACGGAGGGCGCCATCGGTTTTTCACAAAAAATGGCCTTTACTCCCGACCTTGCCGCGTCTATCGTGATTTGGCTGTGGGTTTCAGGGTGTGTGCAGACGCTGACCAAATCCAATTCTTCTCGCGAAAGCATTTCTTTGTAATTGGTATACAATCTGTAAACTCTCCATCTTTTTGAGAACTTCTCAAGCTTGGGTCTACTGATATCCGATGCGCACATCATCTTCGTTTGCGGCGTTACCGAATATGCTCCCGCATGTGTACAAGGATGTTCCCGGTAGGGGTCATCCTCAAAACTGCTTGCTATCCTGCCGCACCCGATTATTCCAACTTTATACATAAACCCACTTTATGTTTCCTTTTTATTTATTGGTCTTTGTTCGCGGTATTTAATCAACCTACGAATCAGATTTGCAGTTCTTTCGTGTGCTTTTCCATCCACTTTAAAAAACGATTTTTTTAGATACTCTTCTCGCTCTCGTTTCAATTTCTCTTGCAAGTTTTTGTCGCTTAAAACTTTGTTAATCACCCTAGTCAAGTTGTCGTCTTTTTCTATTGTTATAGTTGCTTTTTTATATTCGAAATTTCGGAAATCCTCAATAACTTCTATGTTAATCACATTCTTATCTAATAGTAAACTTTCAACATCAATGGAAGAGGTGAAACTCACTATTAGATCTGAATCGCTTATTACTGAGTACAGAAAGTCTTTAGTGTACTGAACGCCGCTAGGAGGATTTCGTAAAATTTCAACATTTTTTAAGTTTAACGATTTAACAATTGATGCGTACTCAGATATATGTGTATCTCTAGGATGTAGTTTTATTATAATTTTTCCTATATTTTTAGCATTATTGATTTGAACCAAAACTTTGCGAATAATCCCAAAGTACTCTTTTTCTTCTATGAGTCCATCTTGTTCTATTGCCGTTGTTAATAACGATATTGTTTTTTTGGCTTTTTTGGGTATTTTTCTTTTTTTAAATTGAACAATTTTGTCCAAGGTAGGGGATCCAGTTTTAAAAATGTTTCTATTTTTTGCCCCCCATCTCAACAGTTTTTCTTTTCCTGCATGGGTCGTAGTAAAAAAAACATTTTCACAAAATTCTTTTTTCAGCAGAGGGTAGCCCGCCCAATCTGCACAAAGTTGACTCAACATCATCCTATTGAGTTTATAGAATGCTAGGCAAGTTGGTGTCTCAATAAATCCGGCGTCACCCAGAAGATATGCCATTTTTAGATCGTGTTTTTTAATAATATGTTTGAAAGTGAGATAATATTTTATTAAATTAAATACCACTTCTTTTGAAAATAAGAAATTTATTTCATTCTTAAAAAATTTCCAATAATTTCTCCCTTGAAATGTAAATAGTTTTATTTTTGTTTTTTCATCAAGAGTTTTCCATTTTCTATTTAATTCTTCTGATTTTTTTTTGCTTTCTTTGATTGCTTCGGGGGTTACATAACTACATATCGTGTTTTCGTATTTCAATATCTTAAAAAATGAGTTCTTTGAGAAAGGGTCACAGACCAAAACCAGCGGTCTTATTTTGATCTTTTTTAATGTATCGACAAGATATCCAAGCATGGCATATTCTATTTTTTTACCACTCTCAGAAATTTGGTTAGTGTAAACTACAAATAGCACGTCTTTATCCCCAACGCTTTCTTGTTTGGATCTGGAAATTAATAATTTAATTTTTTCATTTATCATTAATCCTTTTCTCAAAATAAACGAGGATATATTGAACCGCATGTTATCGAAAAAAGAGGGGATTTTGTTGTTTTCTATGTTCTCTTCTATCTTTGCTAAAATTTTGAAGGTTTTGGGAAAATATAGTGCTTTTACCGAAGGTTCTATGAAATACCATAACGGTATCCCGTCTACTTGAAAAGCCTCGTTAAACTTTTTAGAGTTCACTTTTCTTTCTGACCACTTTTCTATGATATTAAAAGTTTTTTCCATGGTTTTCACCTCACATTCTCTCTTTGATTCTAGATTTCCCCCCGGCACTCGATATTTATGCAAAGAGCCCTATTAAATGGCTTATTTGCAGTACGACCCAAAATCGAACGAATCTTATTTTCATTTTTTCCTTCCTCGGAATAGCTTCTTCTTGTGAAAAATCCATCGGGCATTCCATAAATAATGTCTAAGTGAAGAAAGTGTATATGGGTTACAGAAGCGATAAGATGAAATTTTGATTATTGGTGGAGGTTGCTTAGCTGTAAAATCGCCCCCCGCGATTCAGAGGGCGCTAAAAACCAAACCCCTCGATGTCTCAGAGAGCCTGAGGTTGATGAAGGAGCGGACCCCATCTTTTTAATCAACGGACGAGAGAACATTTTGGGGTACAATGAAGGGCATCATCCTCCACGGGGGGCACGGGACGCGGTTGAGGCCACTGACGCACACAGGCCCGAAGCAACTCATCCCCATAGCTAACAAGCCGATCTCCCAGTATGCATTAGAGAACCTGCGAGAGTCGGGCATCGTCGATATCGCAATCGTGGTGGGCGATGTCTACCCAGAAAAGGTGAAGGAGTACTACGGGGATGGCAGCAAGTTCGGTGTGAAAATCACCTACATACATCAGGACCAACCACGGGGTATAGCTCATGCAGTTGGGTTGTGCGAGGAATTCATCGGCGGGGAGCCCTTCGTCGTTTATCTTGGGGATAATTTGCTCAAGGGAGGCATAGCCAAATTTGTTGAGTCCTTTGATGGGGCTGATTTTAATGCTATGGTGCTTCTTTGCGAGGTTAAAAATCCTGAGCGCTTCGGCGTCGCAAAATTCGACTCAAGCGGGAAGATTGTTCAGCTCATCGAGAAGCCAAAGCAACCCCCGAGCAACTACGCTTTGACTGGGATCTACTTCTTCAGGCCGGTTATCTTCGACGCGATTAGGCAACTGAAGCCCTCATGGAGAGGGGAGCTGGAAATAACCGAGGCGATTCAGCTCTTGCTGGAGAAAAGTCCACCCGTGCACTATCAATTTGTCGAGGGGTGGTGGAAAGATACGGGGACCCACGAGGATATCCTTGATGCGAATAGGTTGGTTCTTGACGACCTGAAGCCGGAGATCATCGGTGAGGTGGAGGATGATAGAGCCATCCAAGGTAGGGTGTTTGTAGCCGAAGGAGCACGCATCAAACGGGGGGCAACGATTAGGGGTCCAGTTGCCATAGGGAAAAGAGCGCTCATTGAGAGCGATGTATACATCGGGCCGTACACCAGCATCGGTAACGGCGTCAAGGTGAGGCGCGGAGAGATAGAGAACTCGATAATAATGGACGGCTCGCTGGTGGAAGTGGACGAGAAGATTACAGATAGTATAATTGGACCCGGGTCGGAGATAACTTCAGGCGAACCTAGCAGGCCGAAGGGAAGGACGTTCATCGTCGGCGATGGGTCACGCATGGTGTTGTAGAGATTGAAAAGAGAGAATTAACTTTTGAAAAAAGTTACAAGTGGTTTAAACCGACATCATAAGCGAAATACGATAGTTCTATCTGATCTTATAAAGCGCCTCGAAAAACCTTCTTTGAGGCCTTGCGGGGCGAAAGAAAATTTCTTCCCAATGGGTTGGGATCGGATAGTCCCTTGCGGTTATGGTAATATCTTCAAAAGGTATTCGGCTGGTATACCACTGCTTTGAATAAAAATATCCCATAGTTAATTTGTCGATAAGATTTAAGTAGTTTTTAATTTGTTCAGGCCTCATTTCGTGCAGAGAGGATATGTTTATAAACAAGTTAAAGATTTTTCTCGGCAGCTGCTCCAATTGATGCGGCAATAGGAAAATTATACTTGAACTAAGCATCTCACTTTTGACATCGCCAAAGTTTGTGAATTCCCTAAATTTAAATATTTTTTTGTTTTTAAAAATATTACTGAGATACTTTTGTGAGATGAATAAGGCAGGGGGGATATCAATGACAAAATATTTTGCATTGGGAAATCTATTTAAAAATAAATATGCGGTTCTGCCGTATCCAGCCCCAAGTTCGGCAATGTATAACTGTAACTGGTTTTTTAACGATAGATTAGAGGATTTGGTTATAGAATAGTATTCAATAAGAGAATTTGCCAGATCTTGAGAAACTAACCTACCCCGATAGTAAACACGAAATGGGTTGCCTTCTAATGGTTCTGCCAAAGAATCCAGTAGCCGTTCTGTGTCGATGGAAGATGCGTATTCCCAGAGCATCGAAACGAAAAATTTATAAATTAATTTTCCGAACCTCGATAATTTGTCGGTATTAATTTCGGCCCGAGACCTGAAGAAAATCGGAGAATACTTATGGGGGGGGGTGTTTGACAATAACCAACGAAACTGATCGCTGCGCAGATAAGCAATAAAGTTGAAATAATTTAGATTGACTGTCTGCTTAAAATTGGCGTAACCTTCATCCACCAATTGTTTCAGGTTTACTTTGTTAAGGTACTCCCAATATTTTGATGGATGGTAGATAGAAGGAGAGTTTTTGTAGGCTCTGATTATTTCATCGAGGAGTTCTTGATCTGTGCGTATCAACTATACCACCGTTGGCTCCGGTACAGGTATAATGAACTTTCCGCCAAGCCTCTTATACCTCTGTTCTTTCTTTAAAATTTCGTCTGCAAAATTCCACGCCAAAAGTAGGGAGTAATCTGGTTTATCCTCCAGAATTTTTTTATCAGAGAATACGGGGATATGCATTCCTGGCGTGTAGAGCCCCTGTTTGTAGAGTATGTTGTCAACAATATAATCAAGAATGTCTGTTCCTATCTTGCAGTAATTGAGAAGCGTGTTCCCCTTGGCTGAAGCCCCATATCCAACGATTCTTTTTCCTTCACTTTTTAGTCTTTTTAACAGTTCTGTTAATCTTTCTTTTATAGAGGCTACTTTGGTTGCAAATGTTAGATAAGTTTCAATAGAATCTAGGCCGCGCCCTTGCTCTAATGCAAGCAAATTTGTGACTGATTCAGATATAGGACCGGGGGTAGATGCTCTTTTTACAAAGACTCGTATGGATCCACCGTGAATACCAATTCGCTCTACGTCGAAAATTTCCATCTTGAATTTTTCAAAAAGTGTAGCGAGCGGTTTGATGCTGAAATAAGATAGATGTTCATGATATATGGTATCAAATTCTATATTCTCAAGTAAATCTGGCAAATACGGAACTTCGATGATAAAAATGCCGTTATCTTCCAACAGGGTATCAATCCCTTTTAAAAAGTCATCCAAATCATTAACATGTGCGAATACATTAGTGCCCGTGATCACTTTCGCTTTCCCCTTGTCATCCACGACTTTTAGCGCGGTTCGTTGACTGAAAAAATCATTAATAGTCTCTATCCCACTTGCTTCTGCCAATTTTGCGATATTGGTGGCGGGCTCGATTCCAAGGACTTTGACTTTGTGTGCTTTGAAGAATTTAAGCAAAGTTCCATCGTTGCTTCCGATATCTACAACTAACGAACCCTCGGGAAGATTAAATTTTTCCACAGTTTTATTCGCAAGCTCGGCGAAATGATTTATCAATGTTTTTGACGTTGAAGGAATGTAGACATAATCTCCAAACATAATATTCGGAGAAACAACATGGCTTAATTGCATTAACCCGCAGTTGGCACAAAAAATAGCGCCCAGAGGGGCAACAAACTCTGGAGAACTTAGCTGTTCCTTTTTCAAGAAATTATTAGCCAGTGGCATTATACCTAAAGATAAAACATCGTGCAAATTTTCATTGCCGCATATTCTACATTTGGTCACTTTCATGACTGCATGATGCAATTTACGACCCCCCTAAATTTCGAGGCACCATAATTATTAATATTTGCAACAATAAATACTACAGGCAAAACATCTAAAGGGGGTAAGAGTTTGCTGAAAGGCGTAAAAGTTCTTGATTTGAAGAAAAATGTTGACGAAAGAGGGTTTTTTTGTGAAATATTGAGAGAAGATTGGACTGATCTAACAGGGGGGGACAAAATAGTTCAATTGAGTCTTTCTGTGAGTTATCCCGGGGTAGTGAGAGCGTGGCACCGCCATTCGAGGGGACAAATTGATTATATCATTGTCATAAAAGGGATTGTAAAGGTGTGCGCATTTGATGAAAAGACTAGTCAATTGGATGAAATTGTGTTGAAAGGAGATAAATTACAAGTATTGAGGATTGATGGTAAATATTGGCATGGTACCAAAAACATAGGTAATGAACCTTCCCTGACTCTTTACGCAACCACTCAGCTATATAATTATCAAAATCCAGATGAAGAGAGATTACCGCCCAACACTGAAAAAATTATTGATCCTAGAACCAGAAAACCGTACGAATGGTGAAAATTGGATGTCCGTTGAATTTAAAGAAAGTGGAGTATACGTGGAGCCGACTTTATGAAAATTGCCATTATTGGGGCTACTGGGCAACTCGGGAGCGACCTTGTCAACGCTTTTGGGGAAGAAGCCATCCCCCTTGCCCATGATGATGTAGAGGTTAAAGATTTTTCAAGCTGCATCCGGGCTCTGAAGAACAATAACCCAGATGTGGTGATAAACTGCGCAGCTTATGTCAAGGTCGATGATGCCGAGGATTTTGCTGATGAGGCGTTTGGCGTGAATGCAATCGGGGCAAAAAATGTTGCCCAAGCGTGCGAGAAAACAAACACTACGATAGTTTACATAAGTACAGATTACGTTTTTGATGGAACCAAGGGGGCGCCCTATTTAGAGAGTGATATTCCAAACCCAATTAATGTCTATGGTCTGAGCAAATATGCTGGGGAGATTTTTACCAAAACCTACTCCTCAAGAAGTTACATAATGAGGACGGCAAGCCTCTACGGCGTTAAAGGAGCACGAGGGAAAGGAGGCAATTTCGTCGAGACTATGATACAAAAAGCCAAGCACAAAGATAAGATTAAAGTTGTAAACGAAATAGTAATGAGCCCAACTTACACGAAAGATGCGGCTGAAGCGATCAAAAAAATTATTAAAGGCGGCCTCCAACCCGGAATTTATCACGTAACCAATAAAGGTCATTGCTCTTGGCATGAATTTGCAAAAGCAATTTTTGATATTCTAAGGCTCGATGTAGATATGGAACCAATAACAATGAAAGAAATGAACTCAAAAGCAAAAAGACCGAAATTTTCTGCGCTAGAAAGCGAAAAGCTCCCGGATTATGGTCTAAAAATGAGGGGCTGGAAAAAAGCTCTCGAGGACTATTTGAGGGAGAAGGGGCACCTGTAAGCATCGAGGAAGTTGTGTCGGGGGGATCCAAATGAGGATTTTAGTAACCGGCGGAGCAGGTTTCATTGGCAGTAATTTTGTCCATTATATGCTTCAAAAGCACCCCAGAGACCAGCTACTATTGCTTGATAAGCTCACATACGCAGGAAACCTCAACAATCTCAAGACAGTGATGAAAAAGATCGAGTTCATCAAAGGGGATATCTGCAACAGAAAGCTCGTTGAACGGATAGCGAGTAGGGTTGACGTGATTGTAAATTTTGCAGCAGAGAGCCATGTTGATAGGTCAATTGCGGAGCCAGAGCCATTTTTGACAACGAACGTTCTTGGTACTCAAGTCCTACTAGAGGCAGCGAGGAAGTTAGATCACGAGAAATTCCTGCAGATTTCGACCGACGAAGTTTATGGGTGCATAGCCAAAGGTTCTTTTGGCGAAGAGGATCCCCTCAGGCCCTCCAGCCCCTATGCGGCAAGCAAGGCCGCCGCGGACATGCTGACCCACTCTTATTTCGTTACCTATGGCCTGCCAGTACTCATCACTCGAAGCACCAACAATTTCGGCCCTTATCAGCACCCTGAGAAAGTAATACCCAAATTGATTATCAATGCGATATCCGGGAAGCCCCTCCCGATATATGGCGATGGCAGGAATGTTAGGGATTGGCTTTACGTGGTTGACAATTGCGAAGCCATCGATCTGCTGCTGAAGAAGGGGAAGAACGGCGAAGTTTACAACGTTGGCGCAGGAAATGAAAAGATGAATCTAGAAATCACGGGCTTCATCCTAAAGGAGCTAGGCAAACCGAAGAGCTTGATAAAATTTGTAAAGGATAGGCCGGGGCACGATTTGAGATATTCTTTGAACTGTGAGAAACTCAAAGCGCTTACATGGGCGCCGAAACATGGCTTTGAAATGGCCCTAAGGGAAACTATAAACTGGTACAAAGAAAACAAATGGTGGTGGCGATCCTTAGTTTGATATCTAGTTCCTATTCAGCTATTTTTATGCTGTCTCAAAAACTCAAACAGGTTGATCCCTCCATCAGAAAATTATTACTGGCTGGGCACCATGTTCTGGGATACTTTACCATCTTTATAGCCCCTAATTTGTTGAAAAGATTAGAAACCAATTGTAGAACATTAGAGGATTATGTGGATCTCGCTTTCTCTTTCCGGATTTTCCCATTATTGACAATCAGACCTCTACAAGTTAAGGAAGAAATTATTCAACTGTTAAAACTTTTACTTAAAATTCGGCCAAATGTTGCATGCGAAATTGGGACCGCCAGTGGTGGAACCTTGTTTTTACTTTCGAAGATCGCAAACCCCAATGCAATAATAATCAGCATAGACCTACCAAATGGGTACCCCAAATATAAAATTCCATTCTATAAATCATTTGCATCACAAAGGCAAAAGATACATCTCATTCAAGCTGATTCTCATGATCCTTTCACAATTAAAGCGGTTAAGGATATATTGTGCGATAGGAAAATAGACTTCCTCTTCGTAGATGGAGACCACTCGTATGAAGGTGTCAAGAAGGATTTCCAAATGTATAGCAAGCTCGTTAAACACGATGGTATCATGGCTTTTCACGATATAGTTTTACATCCTCCCGAAACTGGCTGCGAAGTTAACAACTTTTGGCTCGAGGTTTTTGATAGATACAAAACATTAGAGATCATAAAAGATCAAGACCAGAAGTTGGGCGGGATAGGCATCATCTTCAAATAGTGCTGATGAAGCTATAAATTAACAATTAACCCATATCAAGTTTTTTTCACCGTAAACCCAAATTTGAGGGAATTTGGAGACAAAAGAGGGTTCTGGGGATAGCCACAATTGCTAAAGACTGGTGACTACATACCTCCGCTTAGCTCGTCATAAACCTGTATATCTTATTCATCTCTTCCTCTAGAGTAGGCATCTTATTGATAAACTTTAGTCCTTCGGTTATTATTTTCCTGCGAATTTTTTCATTACATAAAATATCAAAAGCATCTGCCATGGATGAGGGCGTTGGGTCAAACATTATACAGTTTTTCATGTCCTTAAGGCAACTTTTGTAATAACGCCTATTAGTTAATACCGCACATCCGCTAGCCATGAGTTCGAATGGTATCACGCCAGTATGTTTTGAAAATAGTATATAAATACCAATATCACAACTTGCATATAGTTCTGGCAATTGATCGAATGGAACTTTTCCCAGTTGTTTTATTTTCAATCCATGATCATCAAATTTTGCATCTACCCCTGCTGCTATAATTTCTATCTTTGGATGCCTTTTTTTAATCTCTTTCAATCCAGCCATGCCTAATGTAAATCCATTTCTTGGATCGTGGGGCCTCGCATAAAAGAAAACTCGTCTAATCCTTTTGCTAGGAATGCTTTTTCTTGGTTTAAATTTCTTATCTGGGGCTGGAAAATAACTTTTTGCTTTACCTCCAAATTCCTTAACATACATCTCTTTAAGGCATTCTGCATTTGTTATCCCAATAAAACCAAAACGATATGTTGCTTCTGCTAGACTGTATTGAACTCCAGCCGGACAGAGAAGACGTTCATCATCTTGTATGAAATAAAATTTACTTTTTGTATTATTAAACTTCAATAGACTGTATGCAGTATCACATCTTGTTGCTATTCCTGCGTCTGTACGCGGAAGTTTATCTATTTGTGGATTTTCAAATATTTTACATTTTTCTAGATAACTTGATTCTCGATTTTTTCTTATGAAATAAATGCAATGCTTAGTATCTAATGCACTACCAAGTAATACTGTATTTACATTTATCCCCTTATTTAGGAAAAACTTGATAAACGAAAGGATATTCTCAATGCCTGCGTGGGGAGAGCTAAACGCAGGTAGGAACCAAGTCATGCTCTTTATGTGTTTCTTCTTTCTCTTTTTCCATTTATTTAGTATTTTTCTGTTTTTATCAATGTCCTCTCTACTGTAATCGTAATTAATAAAGCCATCTAGAGTCCGCATTGGGTAGGCTATTTGGCTTAGTTTCCTCACCACCGTAGCCAAAAATCTGCGTATACGATAGTTTTTAATGTGATCGTATATGTAAAAAAGTTTTGAGATCATTTAGCTCCATCCTAAACTCTCCTAGGTCTTTTAATCTCGACCCTCGTACTACCATCCCCTCATGGGATAAAAATTAGTATGGATAAATTAAAAAGATAATTAAAGAATAGTATTGGTGCTAAAAATGGAATATCCGAAGGTTTCTATAATAATTGTTAACTGGAATTGTAAACATTTTCTTAAGGATTGCCTAGATTCAGTTTTCGGCCAAACTTATCCTAATTATGAAGTTTTCCTAGTTGATAATGGTTCAACCGACGGCTCTGTTGAATTTGTTAAAAAGAGATACCTGAAAACGAAATTAATCAAAAATAATAAGAATTACGGATTTGCAGAAGGAAGCAACATTGGAATAGGATTTGCATTAAGAGATCCCAAAGTTAAAAATATTGTAACATTAAATAACGACACCAAAGTCGACAAAAATTGGTTAAAGGAATTGGTAAACGCGCAAGCAGATATTGCGCAAAGCAAGATACTGACTCCCAACGGTCAAATAAGTTCTACTGGACTTTTGTACTCCCGAAACGGACTGACATTCGACCGGAAATCGACTCATTATGATAAGGAGCCTTTTGGGGCTACCGGTGTTGCCGTATTGTTCAAAAGGGAGGTTTTAGAAGACACAAAAATAAATGGAGATTTTTTCGACAGAGATTTTTTTTGCTATTCAGAAGACGTTGACATATCATTTAGAGCTAGACTCAGAGGGTGGGAGATAAAATATGTTCCAACGTCAATAGTTTACCATACAGGTTCGGCAACAGCGGGGAAAGAATCCAAATTTTCTATATATTATGGACACCGAAACAACATTTGGGTATTGATCAAGAACATGCCCCTTAAACTGTTGGTAAAATATTCTTGGAAAATCTTTTTGGCCCAAATCGGATCTATCCTCCTTCACGTTGCCAGGGGCAACGGAACAATCATAATAAAATCCAAGTTTGACGCGATTAAACAAATTCCCAAAATGTTAAAAAAGAGAAAAGTCATTCAGGGAAAAAGAACCATCTCGATAGATAAGCTAGACAAACTTTTTGTCGATAAATGGGTGCCAGAAAGAGTTTTGTGAAATCTCTTTGAGCTTGAAATTCTGCCTTTGGATCTGGCAGACCCCCTACGAGTCTCCTCATCCAACACTGTTAATGTTCTTTTTATTACATTATCAAAATGCCAATGGGTGACCAAGGTCCGAAAAGAAAGTAAATTAACGCTTTCCTTAAACTCTCTTCTCTCTATGCGACTATCGTAACTTTTTTACAACTTGGAAGGAAGCATCAACTTTCTTTGCAACTTTATCCCAAGCGAACTTCTCTCTTACCAAATCATATCCATTATTAGAGAGCTCGCTTTGAAGACTCTCGTCCTTTAACACTTGCTTCAGTTTGGCTCCGAGATCCCCAATTTCACCTAGTTTGAACAACAATCCTGTTCTCCCTCCTTCTACCAACTCGTGCAATGCTGGAATATCTGACACGATCACCGCCGTATGCGAGGCCCACGCTTCGATCACCGCTATCCCGAAACCCTCAGTAGAAGAAGGCAAGACCAAAACGTGAGAAGCTTTAAGAAGTTCTATTTTTCTCCGCTCGTCGACGAAGCCAGTGAAGGTAACATTGTGATCGATTTTCAGTTTCTTTGTCAAATCTTCGAGGTTTTTCCTCTCCGGACCTTCTCCAACGATATACAGCTCTGCATCCAAATCGAGCCTTGAAAATGCAACGAGCAAATCATCAACATGTTTGTATCCGATTAGGCGCCCCACGTATATCACACAGGGCCTATCCGACTTTCTGACTTCTACCCTATCGAACTTTTCCAAGTCGACACCGTTCGGGATGACTTCTATTTTATCTTCAGAAACTCCGTTCTTGACCAGCTTCTCTTTTGAGGCATTGGAAACGGTGATTATCTTGGTGTATGGGAATTTCAGCATGGTTTTTTCGAAAAGCGCCATCAGAGATCCCTTCAATCCATACTTCTCCAACCAGGTCTCGCGATAGACATCGTGAATGGTCGCAACGAGCGGCTTCCGTTTCGCCTTTGCTATCAGCCACAAGGGAAAGATGGGAAAGAACTGCTGCGGAGCGTAGAGATCGAAATCCCCTAAATTTAGCCCCTTGAGCAAAGCGCCCGCCATGAAAGCGGAGCCGTCGGAGGGTGATTCGAGCTTTATCCCCGCGGAAGGAACGAAGACCCTATGGATGTGTACGCCTTCATGCACCTCGTAGCTCGGTAACCCCTTGAACCTTCGCGTGAGGACGTGGATTTCGTGTTTTTCGGCTAACCTCCTCGCTGTCTCGTACATCCGCGTTTCCCCGCCGCCCAGCAAGAAAGGACAGTAGAGATCTGAGGCCATCAGTATGCGCATCAGCCCACCCTCTGCTCGATCAGCGCCCCAAATATCTTGAACCCACTTGTGATGGTCATCGTCCCCCACCGAATACTCGGCGACTCGGGTTAAAACCCCTATTTCCTTGGCGATTCAAAAGCCCCAAGTATACGTTTTAAACATAATGTAATACGTGATGGGGATGGGTGAGGTCATCTCTTTGCGGTTGCCGGCGAAAACTTTCGAAGAGCTGGAGAAAATAGCGCGTGAGGAAGCTAAAGATAAATCGGGGCTCATGCGCGAACTCCTGGCGTTGGGGATCAAAGAGAAAAAGCTGGAGAAAGCCATTCAACTCTACAAGGAAGGAAAGGCAACTCTATGGAAAGCGGCCCGCGTGGCTGGCGTTTCGCTCTGGCAAATGATAGAGGTAATGCGCGAGCGCAGGGTTGAGGCACAGTACGGGCTCCGTGAACTTGAAGAGGACTTGAAAGCGCTGAAGGGATGAGCGTGAGGGTAGTCAGCAACGCGAGTCCCTTGATTTATTTATCCAAGCTTGGAAAACTGAAACTGCTCCAGAAGTTATTCAAGGAGATCCCCATCCCAAAAGAAGGTTTTAATGAGGTTGTCTTACGAGGGAAGGAAGGAAAATTTTCAGAGGTTTTGGTGATCGAGGACGCGGTGCACGAAGGTTGGCTCAAAATAAAGGGAACCAAAGTTGACCGAAGACTTCTGAAGTTTGCTCCAGAACTCGACCTAGGGGAAACGGAGGTCATCTCTTTGGCAAGGGAGATCAAGGCCGATTTGGTGTTGATGGACGATGCATCGGCACGGAGTATTGCGGAGAGTTTTGGCCTTAACACAAAAGGAACGATTTATGTCTTGCTGAAAGCCTATAAAAGCGAGCTAATCACAAAAGAAGAAATTAAAACTCTGCTCGATAAACTCATATTGACCGGGTTTAGGCTTTCATCTGAAGTATACTCGAGGATTTTAAAGGAATTATAGGTAGTCCATCAGGAAAGGGTGATAGAGATCCGAGCCATCAAGATGCGCATCAGCTCACCATTCAAAGCATCAGCCCCGATCGGCATACTTCTCGAAGATGCTGATGAAAATCAGATCTTTGTTCGAAGTATTTCGCACCCTGTGAAACTCTTCTGGCTTGATCGGCACCACATCCTTGCTGCCTACGCTCCTCTCGACCCCGCCAACCTCTATCCTGCCCTCGCCCTCCAAGAAGAGGTATATCTCGCTCACCGTATGCGAGTGTCCCCGCGTCTCCTTACCAGGGTGTAAAAT
>Ga0315280_10002815_pt1 | contig 27732 bp, 17 predicted proteins | sample YL17G06_40_MG_FD_203697 | JGI IMG/M metagenome (GOLD analysis project Ga0315280, IMG submission 203697) | Sediment microbial communities from Yellowstone Lake, YNP, Wyoming, USA - YL17G06_40 | ecosystem: Environmental > Aquatic > Freshwater > Lake > Sediment | place: USA: Wyoming | collected... | reverse complement strand
GGCTATAGACAAATGATCGATAGCTTCGCTCGCCTTCCCCTGATGAGAAAGCGCCAGGCCCAAATCTCTCTGGGCCTCGGGAAAGTTGGGCTCGAGACGCACCGCCTCGTTGAACGATGCGATGGCCTCGTCAAACTTCCCTTGCCTGGCCAGCAGAAGCCCCATTTCATGGTGCGGCTCCGCAGAGTCAAGTCTTATGTGCATGGCTTCGGAAAAATGTTCAGAAGCCTCGTCAAACCGCCCTTGTTCTCTAAGAATGGTTCCCAAAGAGATGTGCGCCTGATAGGCGTCCATATCGAGCGTCAATTCAGTCTCACGCGTCCACAGGGTGACATTATCCTTCCAGTACTGGATCTGACCACGCGCGACGACAGCGCAGGTCAGGACTGCAAGCCCTGCTGCCGCAGGTGACGCGATGCGTCGATAGGGCAGGCGCTCGAGGAGATCCCACGCGCCCCAGGCCACGATAATGAAAATCCCGATGAGAGGCACGTAGGTGAAACGAGCCGCCATCGATTGAAGTCCTGCTTGTACTAGGCCGATGACCGGCACCAGCGTTCCCAGATACCACAACCACCCTACGGCAAGATACGGGTAGCGCCTGAACCAGAGCACCGCAACAACGGATATGACTGCGAGCGCCACGGCCGCCCCGGCGGCCGACCACGCGGGAATTGATTTGGGAAATGGATAAAGCACGACGAGGTGCGCCGGCCAGATCATTTTGCCAAGATAAGCGACGTACGAAACCAGGGCGTTCTCTACGCGCAGGACAAACGGGAACACATCGAGTCCGCTGACGGCTTCGCCTTGAGCTATGAAGGTGATGGCGCTGAACGCGGCGGCCAATGCGATCATCGGCAGTTTCTCGCGAACCAGGTGAAGCCAAACTGTCCTGCGATCCCCGGACGTGCTTTTTGAGCGGCCCGCCGCCTCGGCGCCAAACCCGACACGCCGCAAGGGCCACACATCGAGCAGCAGGAAGGCGAAGGGCAGCGTTACCAGCATCGGTTTCGCCATCAGTCCCAACGCGAACCACACGAGCACCATGAGATAGCGGCCAAGCGCGGGGCGCCGCACGTATGATACATAGGCCCATAGTGCAAGCAGCCAGAACAGCGTGCTCAAGACATCCTTACGCTCCGTGATCCAGGCTACGGATTCGACATGAAGCGGATGGATCGCAAACAGCGCGGCGACAAAAGCACTCCGGCCCAACCCGCCGGTCATGCGCCAGAGCAGCCCGAACAACAATAGCGAATTGGCAATGTGCAAAAGGACGTTCGTGACGTGGAGCGCACCGGCATTCATGCCGGAAATCTGCACGTCGGCCATGTACGACAGCCAGGTCAGCGGAATCCAGTAGCCCCCGTGCCGCGCTGTGAATGCCCACACTAGGCCCGGAAACGTGAGTCCTTGGGAAACATGCGGGTTTTCGCTCACATATTTGGGGTCGTCAAGCTGCACAAAGTCATAGTGACGAACGGGAGCGTAGACGATCACGATGGCCGCCATCAGCATAACCATCACACCGATGGCCCATCCGGACAGAGATGGCTTGGCCTTGGAAATGGGGGGATTGGAAGCCCGGCGCGGAGAAGAATCCGGCGCTTGTCCGTGCCTCGCCAAGGGCTTGGCCCCCCTCAGGCCGGCTCGGACCTTGCTGCGTTTTTGATTCATGCGCCAGCTCCAGGAATCATCCTATTGCAGGGCCGAAAACGTAGTGAACGTGCGGCGCCCTTGTCCACCGCCAGACATAGGTCTAGAGAGTCCACAGTCCGCTTACGATATTAACATCCGGAAAGGACCGTCCACGCGGCGATCCTGCGAAATTCCAGACAGTGGCTGTTCGATGGCGTCGGAGAAAACGAAAGATATTAATTCGCCTTTTCCTGATGGGAGCAGAATAGCACCGGTCGGGGTGGAAATCATCCGGAATTATCCCACCCGGCAAGTAAGATCGAGGGTTTCGCGATGATCTGGGAGCCAATGGGCTAAAAGGGAGAGGAGAAGCGCTCCCCGAGCTCGCGGGACGCTTCTCCTCTCTCTTTTGCAGGCTGTGCCGGGGCACACCATGCTCGTTGCAGCCCGGTTCCGTATTGCGATGGCAATCCGCGCAACGCGCCGCAAGCTTCAGTCGATGCCATCAAAAAGCCGGCCGACAGCCTGCCAGGCAAGAAAATCGGCATCCGTTTCCAGGGTCGTGGAAATCGGGGGCGGGGGCCGGCAGGTTCGAGCGTGACGAGGCACGCGGCTCGTAGGTGACGATACCGGCGTCGCGGTCGTGGTGGAGCCGGGCAAGAGAAAACGGTGCGCGAATTGCATAGGAAGTGAGGCGTTCGCCGGCGGCGCTGTCGCCTGTGGCGACACCCCCCCTCGTAGGCAGAAAAGCCGGTGAAACATCCCGTTTACGGGGGATGGTGAACATCGAGGGCGAGTGGGACGACGTCGTCGCAGCCATCAAGAAATGCCATCAGACGCTGCACGCAATGGGAGTGCCGCGAATCAGCTCTTCCATCAGATTGGGCACCAGGATCGACCGCGAGCAAACCATGGAAGACAAGATTCGGAGCGTCGAAGAAAAACTCTCAGGGAAATCGGTTGCAGGCTAGAAGGTCGCAAAATTCACGGCAGCTCAACACCGTGATCAACGATGGCCTCAGCACCAGACTACAAAACTGGGGAAATGATAACCTGCTGTCGATTCTTGTTCAATTCGAAACCATCCGCCCGCTTCCAGAGGGCGGGATGCGCTATCGGGGCTCGATGCGACGAATACCCTCGATCTGATCAAAATCCGTATCGACGCTGATGATTTGATGGATGCCATTTTGCGTCATCGTCGCAGCATGGATGGCGTCGCGCACAGGCAGCTTCGGGTACAGACGGAGTAATTCGCAGGCTTTCTGCATGTCGCCGCGGGTCACCGGCAGCATCTCGGGAAAGAGGGAAGACACGTGAGATGCGAGTGTCAAAGCGTCTTCGCTTCTCCCGCGGCGCCATAGGACGTAAAGGATCTCCTGGATCACCTCGCTGTTCACTGTCGCGTCGAGTGTGCCGTCGGCCACCCTCCGCAGCACTCTGACGCATCCCTCCCGCTGAGGATGCGGCTTTCCGGCGGCGTACAGGAAGATATTTGTGTCAATGAAGGTTCTCATGGCCGCTCTCGATGTCCTTTTTCGCGCGCTTCCAGTCCATTCTCGGCAAATTCATGCCCAGGAGCGCATCCACGATCGGCCCTTTCTCAGGATTGGGCATCAGGTATGTCTGGCGCACCGCCAGGCGGACGAGTTCTCCGACGGAACAGCCGCGACGGCGCGCCTCGGCCTCGAGCCGCTTATATTCTTCCGTGTCCATAAGCAGTTGTGTTCGGCGGGTGGCAGCCATTTTCATCTCCTATTGATATGTGCATGCTGATACTCATACATCATACCCGAAGTCATTGCCGGCTGCAATTTGCGCAAGGCACAAGGCCGCCATTTTTTAGCGTTTCCCGGCCGCCTTCAGCTGGGCTTCGCGCACTGTCTTGAATTCACCGCCGGCCTTCCACTCCGGATATCGGTCCGCCTGCGCCACTAGGAACCCGACGAGCCCGTAGAATTGCAGATCCTGGACCGCTCCGCTCATGTCCCAGTCGGGGCGCACCATGTCCGCCGGCTGGTGATAGATATGCGCGGTGAATTCCGCCTTGATCTTCTGGCCGTAATCAGCAGGCTTGCCAACATAGTCGATGCCGCTCCCGCTGGCCAGGGCCGGGACTCCCAGCTTGGCAAAGGGGAAGTGGTCGGAGCGGTAATAGGAACCCTTTTCAGGGGTTGGATCAGGCCTGATGACACGCCCTTGATCGGCCGCGACTTGCTGCGCGTAATCATCCAGCTCCGAGTTCCCGAGACCGACGATGGTGACGTCATTGGTCCGCCCATATACGTTCAAAACATCCATGTTGATATCGGCAAGCGTCTCGGCCAGCGGGTAGATCGGATTCAGGGCATAGTACTGGGAACCAAGCAGCCCCTGCTCCTCGGCTGTTACGGCAAGGAAGAGAATGGAGCGTTTCGGTCGCGGCGACAGGCTGCCGAACATGCGTCCAAGCTCAATGAGGCCGCCGATGCCGATCGCATTGTCCTGCGCGCCATGGTAAATCTTCTCTCCGTTCACCTCGGGTCCGATGCCGAGGTGATCCCAATGAGCTGTGTAGACGACGTACTCGTCTTTCAGCTTGCGATCGCTGCCTTCAACCTTGCCGATGACGTTGCGTGACCGGATGGTGCGCAGTTTGTTGTGAAGCGCGATCGACGCGCGGACTCCGAAGGGCACGGGCTTAAACTCGCGCGAGACCGCTTGCTTCTTGAGCGCGTCGAAATCCTTGCCTGCCATCGCGAACAGTTTCTTGGCCTGATCGAGGGAGACCCATCCTTCGACCGAGACGCGCGACATGTTCTTGTCCGGCGCAATGAGGTCGAACTGCTCGGTTGTCTTATTTTGCACCACTGAGAAGGGGTAGCCCGCCGGCTCGGTCTCATGAACGATGAGGACTCCGGCTGCGCCCATTTTGGCGCCGATTTCATACTTGTAAGTCCAGCGCCCGTAATAGGTCATTGCCCGGCCGCCGAAAACCTTCGGGTCGAGCTTGGTGGGATCGGCCGGGTCCGGGACAGGCGGATCGCCGACTAGCATGACGAGTGTCTTTCCCTTCACATCCGCGCCTTTGTAATCGTCCCAGGAAAATTCCGGGGCCTGCACCCCGTAACCCACAAAGACCAGTTCTGAATCATTAAGCTCGGCCGTGTCTGCGACGTGCTTGGTCCAGGCAACGAAATCGTCCTTGAACTTGAGCTTCTCTTCCCCGCTTCCCTTCTTGAAGGTCAAGGTCACGTTTGGGTCAGGCGTGATGCCGACGAGAGGCACATCTTGGATGTAAGTGTTGTCGGGGTTGCCTGGCTTCATCCCGGCCTTTCGAAACTCATTCACGATATAGGCGACCGTGAAATCCTCGCCTTTCGAGCCGGGGGCGCGGCCCTCGAATTCATCCGCGGAAAGCACCTTGGTGTGTTCAAGAACGGCGTTGCCATCAATTTCGGCAAATACCTGCGCGGGTGTCTTAGCCTGCGGGGGCGGGTTGGAACCTCCGCAGCTCGCCACAATCAGGGCGAGCCCCAACAAGACGAGTGCACGTGAGGCTGGCTTCATATAGGTCTCCTTCGTATGCCGCATAAGCTAGATGTTTTGCCGGGAGGTTGCAAGCAGTTTCCGGAACGGAGGCAACCATTCGGACACTGCATGCCAATCGTCCGAATGCCTTTGGAACCTCAAAGACCTCCAAGACCTCAAAGATCCTCTGATGACACACGATTGCGATGGATGGTGCGTCGGAAATAGGCTTTGGCTGCCACTCCTGGCGCGGGCATCGGGGACAAACGCGCAGAATAAGCTACCCCGGAGCCTGGAGCTTACGGTGAGATCGCCGGGCTTTCCCGTCGCACCCATCCCCATGCGCTTGTCCCCGATGCCCGCGTCAGGAGTGGATTCCGCAGCGCAGCTGCGGATTCGCCTCCGGCGCAGCCAAAGTCTCCTTAGCTCTTGGTTCCTTGAGGTCTTTGAGTCTTGGTGGTTCGTTTTTGGTATGCGACGGCATCGTTCCAAGGGGCGCGCACCACTATCTGAATTGCCAAGGAATGGTGAGCGGGATCGCTATCCGTTTCGCAATCGACAACAACCGCTGCGTACGTGACAGCGACCATGGCACCGACCGAGACGCCGATTCCGATTCTGTCCTTTGGGCACAGCATCAGGACGTTTTGAAGGCCGACGGGCAGAGCTTGTTGATTGAACATGCGGCGCAATTCGGGCGGCGAGCCGTGCACACCAAGCGTCCGTGCCAGATCAGCATGTTGCCGAAGTCCGTCCATTCCTTCCGAGGCGTCAATGCCATGAGATCATTCTCGATTTTGTCGCCGGAGTTATCTTTGCGTTGAGTCAGCTTGATTCGCTGGGAGAGTCGGATCACGTGGGTGTCGACGACGATCCCTTCATTCTTGGCGAACGCGCCGCCGAGCACTACGTTGGCCGTCTTGCGGGCCACACCCGGCAGCGTCAGCAAATCTTCCATGTTGTCGGGCACCTTACCACCAAATTCTCTTGCGATCCTGGCCGCTGCGCCCAGCACCGACTTCGTTTTGTTGTGGTAGAAACCGGTCGACTTGATCTCGTTCTCAAACACCTTGGGGTCCGCAGCGGCGTAATCGGCGGCAGTAGGATACTTCTTGAACAGGTACTCGGTTACCACGTTGACGCGCTTGTCGGTGCACTGGGCCGACAGAATCGTCGCCACCAGCAGCTCCAGCGGGTTGCGGAAGTTCAGAGCTATGCGCGCGGTGGGATAGGTTTTCTTAAGGGCTTCGACGATCTTTGCAGCCCGGGCTTTTCGCTTGGCCAATGATTCAACGGGCATGATCCCACCTTTCCTTTGGAGGCAAGCGTTGCCGGTTTCATTCTTCTTTTGATTTTACTACGATAGAAATTGGTGACAGCCACCTTTTTTCGCCCGGGATATCTCGATGGATGGATCAAAGGGCGGCTGAAAAAATGTGGCTGTCACCAATTTCGCTACCAGTTGGTCATGTATAAGGAGAAAGAATCCTGGCTAACGAGCAGATTGTCGTTTCTCGTGGGTGGAAGGAGATTGCCCGCGGGCCGCTGCGGGGCCTGGTGATGGTCGTGGGTGCGTCCGATACAGGCAAGAGCACGTTCGCGCACTGGCTCTTCAAACAACTGTCGGCAAGCTCATCCACTCCGCTCGCGTTCCTGGACGGAGATCCGGGGCAAAGCATCTTGGGGCCTCCGACCACAATTACCCTGGCACTCGCACGAGCCGGGATGGCGCGCTTTCCGGGCAGCGGCCGCCGTTGGCGGCGCTTCACAGGATCGACAACACCACGGAATCACGTGCCGCCGTTTCTGGTAAGCGTCGCGCGTCTAGTGGAGGTCGCCCGTAGCAGGAGCACCCGGACGATCGTCTACGACACAACCGGCTTGGTCGACCCTTATCAAGGAGGCGTGGCGCTTAAGCTGGCGAAGATTGATCTGCTGCGCCCCGAGGTCTTGATCGCAATCCGGCGCCGGGACGAGTTGGAGCCCCTGCTCGCGCCGCTGCGACGGAGCGCGCATATGCGCATTGTGGAACTCGGCGCCTCGCCGGCGCTGCGGCCCCGGAACATGGCCGCGCGGCAGCGACACCGCGCCCGACGCTTTGCACGGCACTTCGCAGGAGCCGCGCTGCTGGAAGTGAATGTCACGCGGTTCCCGGTCTCCCCAGACGAGTTTCCAGGACCCAATCAACTCCTGGCCTTTGAGGATGCCGCCGGTTTCACCCTTGCCCTGGGCATTGCCACACGGAGCGACAAGACCGCGAAGACCGCCGCGATCCTGACCCCAATCCGGAGTCTCTCCGCCGTAGACGCGATTCGCCTCGCCGATATGACAGTGGACCCGGTCACCTTTCGCGACCAGATGCTTTGAGGCGGGGGAGGAGGACTGCCTGTCGGCTGCTGCCCCTTGAACCCGCGTCGGATCTGCGAGAACATTTGTCCGCCGCGCGCGAGATTGGACTGCGACCGTCGCGGGCTCCAAGGGCACGATCTTGAAGGAAATCAGTCTCAAGGCGAAATGACGGCGGCCGGTCAGCGTGTTTATAACTATGAGAATGAGAACATGACATTCTTGATCCGCGATTGCGGGTTTTGGATGCTAAGAGCTTTTTCCGTAGTTGGCCGGTGGAGCCCAGAATGTTAAAAAGGAGGAAGATGCCTAACGGACGCGGGACGCTAAGAAAATACGAAGTAAAGAATCTCATCCTCTTTCTTTTCTTCATTCTGGCGTTGGGAGGCGTAGGTTCCTACGTATTTCAGGCCTATAAAAACAAGAATAAGCCGCCTGAGAAACCATTCAACGACAAGGGCATAGTGAATGAGTTTGTTTCTCAGACCTCGAGTTCATGCTATTTCTATGTTGGAACCCAACTGACCGAATCGCAACATAGTTATAGAAGTCGGCGCGATATTCCGGCCAATGATGACGGGTTCATCACGGGGTTATTCGCCATTCGGGGAGTAGTGTCGGTGACGGTGGATCCTGGGCTGGTCGTACTGCAAAAGGAACCCAAGGGGCATTGGGAGGAAATCCAGCCCGCGGCACGAATCGTCATAAACGCCCATCTTCACATGCATCGATAGGCGCCAAAGATTCAGGAGTCGGAATCAAGCCGTATTGACATCCGAGCTCAGACATCCGATCCATACATTCTGGAAGCAAGGGCCTGAGATTTTGGTTTTTGCTTGAAATGTTCGATATTTCAGTTATAATGCAATTATGAAATAATGAGAACGCCCTGGGAGGAATGCGATGGCGAAGGAAGCGCCGGAACAGATCACACGCTACGCCGGCATGTTTGCCGCAATGGGGACCGAATCCCGGCTCCGTATCCTGCGGCTGCTTCTGTCGGTGCACCCGGAGGGCATGGTCGTGGGTGAGATACAGGCCGAGTTGGGCATTTCGCCCTCGAACCTGTCGCACCATCTGGAGAAGCTGAAAAACGAGGATCTGGTTGCGGTGAAGCGGGAAGGCACGTTCCTGCGGTACACGACCAACACGAAAGCTCTGCAGGAACTCTTGAGCTTCCTCTATGCCGAATGCTGTATGCGCTCGAAGGCAATCAAACCTGAGAAGATCATTCGAATCTACAGATAGGAGCATTCATGAGCACTGAGAACATCAAAGAAATAGTCAAAGAGAAATACGGACAGGCGGCCCTCAAAGTCGCCAATGCCAGCAAGAGCTCCTGCTGCGGGGGCGCTCCGGTAGATCAGCCCTGCGCCGATCCGATTACAGGCAATCTGTATGATGCCGCACAGGTGGAGCATCTGCCGGATGCTGCTGTGCAGGCGTCCCTTGGATGCGGAAACCCTACGGCGCTTGCGGAACTTAAGCCCGGTGAGGTAGTGCTCGACCTTGGATCGGGCGGCGGCATCGACGTTCTGCTTTCCGCCATACGGGTTGGCCCTACGGGGAAAGTCTACGGTCTGGATATGACCGATGAAATGCTGGCGCTTGCCGAAAAAAACAAACGCAAAGCCGGTGTCGACAACGTGGAGTTTCTAAAGGGCGAGATCGAAAACATCCCGCTCCCCGACAATTCCGTGGATGTCATCATATCGAACTGCGTGATCAACCTATCGGCCAACAAGAATCGGGTATTGTCGGAGGCATTCCGCGTCCTGAAGCCCGGCGGCCGCTTTGCCGTTTCCGATGTTGTCACCCGAGGTGAGATCCCGCCGCAGATCCGCGAGAGCGTTCTGCTCTGGGTGGGATGTGTGGCCGGGGCATTGGAAGAGAACGAGTATCGGGCCAAGCTGACGGAGGCGGGTTTCGAGCAAGTGGCCATCGAGCCGACGCGCATCTATCGGACTGAGGATGCAATGTCGTTTTTCCTGGACAAGGGCATCGACGTCGAAGCCATGGGGCCGCAAGTGGACGGGAAATTCATGAGCGCATTCATCCGGGCGGTCAAACCATGATCAGCAAAAATATGGACGCCCATCAAAGATGCATAAAACGGTGGGTGTCCGCATTTTCCCTATCAGAGCCGCAAATGCATCCTAATACTTCATCACGTGCAGCTTGTTAATTGCGCCGAGATTGAACTCGAAATCCAGCAATTGCGTAATCCGGACGACCGCCGTGGTATGCCAATACTGGCTCTCCCGGCTGCCGAGGCCTTTATCGTACCGGCGCAGTACGACCAGCACCAATAACTCCGAACGTCGCTTCAGGAGTACGTCCTTCAGGAACTTCGAGCTGCATACCAGCCGTCGGGCGCTAATCGATTCTTCTTCGTCGTGCGCCGGGTTGCGGCCCCAGGCTTCCGAACGTACCGCCACTCTTCCATCAGGGCCGGCCCACGTTCGCCTAAAAGGGTCCAGTGCTTTCAGCGAGCTAATCGCATTTACCGCCCTCGTAAAGTAAAGACGCCGTACAGCGGAAGTCGCTCCGATGGGGTCGGTCTCATCGAGTCGCGCTTCGATCGAAGGCCAGACGATCCACGGCTTGAAAGGCTCCTTCTTAGAGCGCGAGTATTCACCGCCGCCTTCGTACCCCTCGGCTCGCGGCAGCCATGCTTGAAACGGGTCTTCCTGAGACAACTGTAGCGCCAGTTTTTTAGCGCTTTGAGGAGGGGCCAATGCCGACGTGATGTAAATTTCGATTCCGTCAGCCGAGCGCCAGTCGCCAGCCACAACCAGTTCATCTGCTATCGATGATTGGATATTCAGAAGGCCGAGTAGTTTTGCTTTGTCACCGGTTAGGACAAGCCCTTTTTCTCCTTTCTCATAGAGGTTTACTTGCGCGTCCACGGGTGGCCTATCGACTCCATCAGCAAGCCACAGCCCGTCGTTTCTAGTGAGCAACTCGCGCCTCAGCCACTCGCGCCAGGAATCGTCGTCATCGTATGGACGCTGAACGATTGGATATTTCGCCAAAAACTCGCCGGCCACGACGTAGAGCGCGTGCCATCCCAGTTGTTGTCCATAGAGGTGATATCGCGCCGTCATGCCTCGGATGCGGTCTCGTTGACGAACGGAGCGCCCGCCACTTTCGTACATACTCGTTATCTGCGGATCGTACTTCCGCACCGATGCGGTGATGGCATCCTTCGTCTCCCACCTTGATCTATCGAAAATGTTACTGACGCTAGTGACATCCGATTTGTCGAAATCATAGTCCAGGTGGAACTCCCGCTCCGGTTCCGGCATCGAGTTCGGACGCCCTTGGTAAAATGAATCGGGCGGATACTCCTTCGTCCTCTTCTTCGGGAAGGGCGACTCGTTGACCTTCTTCAGCACCCTTATATCGGCCTCGGACAGGACAATGCTGCCCCTGTTCGCGCAGGCCAAGAGCGCCTGCGCCGCGAAGTGGCGCATCAGAACATGCGGCGTGCTCGCGTCTGAAGCGATGGCCCTCAGCACTTCCGCATACTTCGCGACATTATGCGGGTGATCCATCGCCGTTCGTGCAATCGCTATCAGCAGCCACAGCCGCGCGTGCAGAAAATAGAAGGGTAGCTCCGGCGCTTGATACGGATGGGCGCCCATGGAGTAAAATCTAGCGATGAGCGCGTCGATTATTTCCCACTTTCCAAACCGGGCGAAGCACCGGATGCTGTGGGCGGCCCTCCAGCGGCAGGCTGCAAAAGGCGAGCCAAGCGTAAGCCACACGAGTCCAGCCGCGATGTCCGTTTCTTCGCCTTTCGGATAAAGACAGTCTTTCCATACGCCGTCGACTACTGTTGATGCCAATTTTGCGGAGTTGCTCTTCAGCAATCGCTTGAGTGCGATTTGTCCCTCACCCTGCTTCGTCTTCTCACAAATGATTGCCGCAAGGCCCATCCAGATGGATGCAGGCAAGTGTGAATCCGGCGCCGCAAATATCACGATCAGTTCGAGCGCCAGGACCTGTATTGGAATGCCGGACAATTCGGCAATCTCCGTCAGATTGGAGCCGGATAGGTAATCATTCAAAACAAAGTCAGCTGCGTGAGTGTGGATAATGGGCGCTCCGATATCTCGGAATATCTTTTCAAGGGCTGCTGAAGAGGTGCCCCATATCTTCTTGCACTCCTTCAATTCGTTCAGTTTTGTATAGATATCGAGGTTCTCAAGCCCTGCGATGATCTGAACGTATTTCGGCCTTTCCGTATACGTGACCTTACGCCAGAGGTTTTCAAAAAACCAACGCTTCAAATCAAAAACATGCTGCATGCCATTCAGTGCATCGATGGCCCTCGACATTGACACTTCGTTGGCGGGGTCCGTTTCATCCTCAATCTTTTTCAGGGCACTCCGGTTATCTTCTTTCTGATGCTCTACCTTTTCTGCGAGGTGGAGATCTTGAGCTCCGTGATAATTATGGTTTTCGTTGCTCTCGTCACGCAGCTTTTCGAATTTCGGCGCGGCCAGCGCGAGATAGGCAGTTTGCTCGGATTCCTTCCCAAATTCGCGCTCGGCAATTTTGCGGAGGGTTACAAGAGTGCTGGGCATAAAGACGCCTGGGTGATTCTGCTCGAACTGGAAGATCAGCTCGCTCAGCAACTCCTTCGAATTCGGATACCGTTTTCCGGCGATAACTTCCGCGAGTTGCTCCGTTCCGCAAACATACAGTTCTGCGGGGTCCGATAGGCGAAGCAGCCCGAGCGCGATCGACGGGTCGATCTTGTCCTGCTCAATGAGCGCCGTCAGGTAAGGCAGCAACGTGTAATCCAGCGATACCTTGTCGCGGTCGGCCCATCGCCCGAGTTTTGCGAGCGTTTTGCATCCGGATGTCCTGGCCAATCCTTTTGCGAACGCCAGCCAAGGAAATTTTTCCTCCTCAGAGGGCATATTGAGTTCGCAGATATTGGCAAGCGTGTGGAAGTCGCCTTCCTCAAGTTCTTCGCCTCGCAGCTCCGCCGCAAAGAGCAACAGTTCATTCGTGAACTGGTAGTCTCCTGAACCTATAGCGTCCATCTGCTCAATACCGGCGCGGAAATAGGATGCCGTCTCCTCGAAGCTTGCCGGCATGATCGCTCTCGACAACCGCGCGAATAGAGAAGCCCTGTAACTGACCTCATCCTCGCACTCGATCAGGGCCTTGGCTTTTATGGCCGTCTTTCCGGCCAACTCCTGAAGGTCCGGCCTTTTCGCGAGAATCGCAATGATCTCGGCAAGCTTTGATGCTGACGCTGTGCCGTCTTCGCTCACTTTCGCCACAAATGCGTCAACGGAAGAAGCTTTCAGATCGCTGCGCGCCCAGACAGAGAAGATCAGGAGCTGCTGGCCTAGCAGATCGAAGAACCGGTTCGTTTCGTTAGGGTTCGAGTAGCGCTCCCGCTTAGTTCTGAGCTTCGTCCAGACATCAACCAGTTCCAGAAACGCCTTGTCGCCCTTTTCCGTGCCGGAAGGGAGCATTGCCGTCAAAGCCTGAGAAAGCTCAACCAGAGACTGAAGCCGCTCATCGATAAAGCGCTCCCCGTCCCTCTTCGTCTCATAGCTCATGGGCTTCTTCTCGTCCGGCAATCCTTTCTGTGACTTGAAGTGATCCTCCAATTCAGCCTTCAGCGCCTTCCGGAAGGCATCGCCCGTACTCCCGTTCGGAACGCGCGCACCGATGTCGATGAGCTCCTGCGGGAGAAGCTCATGTTCGGTGACGGACTGGCATTCCACGGCGGCGCGAAGGGCTGTGTAGGTGATAAAGGGAAACAAATCCCTGTTCGAAAAGTGATCCGTGAAGGACCAGAGGCGTGGTCTTTCGTGCGAAGTGGTTTTCGCGATTGCAAGCGCCTCGGTATGCATCTGCATCGAGACAGCAATGGCGGCGGCTTTTAGGAGGCCGTCCTGAACGAGATAATCCCTTTCGCGGTGGAAACTCTGACTCGTTTCGATGGTCTTTTTCTTTTCGCAGGCTCTGGCGAGTTCTCTAATAAGCCGACGGCGGGCTGCGATATCGAGTTCCAGAAAAGAGAGAGCGGCCGCGAGGACACCGAGCTGCAATGTCAGCGAATCCAGAAAGCGGCGAATGTTTGGCGCCGGGACGGTCGCCATTCCTTCAGCTTGGTGCAGTAACGTAAAGATATGCTCCGAGACTTCGTATGCATACCAATCTTTCCAGCGCTTCATGAATTGAGCGGCATCGCGTCCTCGGTCCTGGGCGACAAGGCAGAGCGGAATCGAGGAAATGTCAAGCCGTTCCGGCCCGCCTCTTTCCCTGCGGTATTCATCGTCCTGGCGATAGAAGTGATGAATCCATTCGCTGGCGCTTACGGCGTGCCGGTACGCATTGCTCAGGTCACCTGACAAGACGCTTGCAATCGTAAGTCTCGCGTGACGCGTTCCGGGCCACCGGGTACGGGTCTCGAAAAGCCGCCTGGTCGCATCGATATCGTGGGCCGCAATAACCAGATCGGGATTGTCTAGTACAAAATTCGTGCCGCGCTGATTGACGGCTGCGAGGGTCGATAATTCCACTAGAAGGTGTATGAGGCGGTCGAAATCCGCCTTACGTGACGCATGAAGTACGGCGGCTTTCAGCCTTGCGTAACGTATGTTCTGCTTACCTACAGTACTCGTGATCGCAGTCGGAAACCGTTCATCGAAAGCCAGGTCAAGCAGCAATTTCCCGTCATCAAGCTTCTGAAGCAGGCCAGGGAGCGCACTCGCCGCATACACAGACGTTCCTTGCTTCTTGAACAGGTTGTCGGCCAGGGTGCGGAGTGTATCTTGTTTGGCCGCGTAAACTTCACGAACAAGCGTTTCAGTGGGTTCATCTCGGAACATCAGACCATGTCTTGTCTGCTCCAGTAGAGGCGCTAGGTCAGCCGCGAAGCTCTTTACGGCGCTAAGATCCATGCCGTGCGCGTCTGCGTACTCGTCGAGGGGGACGGGTGGCGGCAAAACCGACAAACCAGCGAGGAACGCGCTAATGTCAGGTTCCTTGTAACCTCGTCTCAAAGCTTCGCCGAGGGCCTTCCGAATGCGCTCTTCTAAGAGGTCGTCCAATTTTATTACATTATTGATCTCTGACGCATCAAGCAGGCCTCTGTCGCTGAGCGCAAGGTGTTCGAGTATCCGAGGGTTCCCCTCAGAGCGTGAATACGCGACCTGTATTTGCGTGTCAGTTACATTCGGAATGCGGTTGCGGAGATACTCTGCCGCCTCTGTCGGGCTGAATGGTTTTAGCTCGAATTCTTCACATGGAATATCGCCTCTGGAGATATCGCGGCGATATGTTCGGCAGCTTACGATGAGCTGAACTCCGGTAACGGGTCCTTTATAATGGAAGCTTTCGAGCAGAAGCCTCGGGAAAGCCACCTCACCCTTGTCTTTCGCATGCTCGGCGGCATTGTCTATGGCATCAATGAACAGCAGGAGCTGTCTCTCGCGCGATCCTCTTTGCAGTGTAGCGACCGCCTGAGCAAGCCGGAGCTGAAAGGCTTTGACAAGCTCTTCCACGTTCTCGTTGATTGGCAAGAGCGGATCGCACAAGCCATGGCATGCAAGGTTGTTAATGATGTGGATCAGGCCGCGCTTCGGGAGGTGCCGCGCATCTTCCGGTGCCCGGTAAGTGCCGCCGCCGAAGCAGTCAAACAAAACGGTTTCATGAGTTTCACCCAAAATGTTTGCCAGACTTTGAAGAAAGACAGTCTTTCCGACGCCGCTATCCGCATGGATCAGGAGCGGCTTGTCCAAATTGGGAATTCTGGTGACAACGGTTGAAAGCTGTTCGCGCTCGACAACCTTTCCGAATTCCGGAAAGCTGGCAGGGCAAGGAAGGAGGTCTTCCGGACCTTGCAGTTCCAGTGCGTCGAGAACATCCGTCCGCGTAACGACGTTTTCCCTTTCACCTGCCAAGCCAGCCTTTTCACGGAGCAATTGCCTCATATGGCCCAGTCTGGCCCGCGCCATAGCGTCAGGAGCAACTGACCAATCGGCCAAAACGCGTGAAAGGCGTTGCTTGTTTTCTCTTAAGCTCCCCGCCAAACCGGTGATCGTGACCTTCCGTGCGAACTGAGCGAGTTCCTTGCCCTTAAGACCGCACGCCGAGATGAACTGAGTGGCCTGCTTCCTAGTATCCCCTTCCACCGGGCTTCCCCGCGCCAGGCGATCTATTGCTTCGCGGAATTCATCGGCGATGGGTCTGTTCGTTATCAGCTCGAAAGCGAGTTTCTTCTCCACATCTTTCGCGCCATGCTGCCTCTTGTGGCTTTTGTATGCTACCGCGAACTTGCGAATCGTCTTCCTGGCATCGCTCGCCCGGTACGGGACCCTCTGCAAGCTTATTGAGTATTTGACCTGAACAATAACGACGGAACGCGCCTCATCAAATGTCGGGTGCTGCCCGTAGTACAGGACAAGATCGGCGATCTCCGCCGTTTCCGCCGAGGCGCGTGCCTGGTCGGCGGGCGCGAGCCCTTCCACGGCAATTCCCACAAGGTCGCCTCTGGGCACGACGAGTTCAAGCGCCTTTCGCGCCGCCCATGCCTCATGAAACTCATGACCATCACGGGAAGCTCTCACCTTGTCTATTTTTCTGCGGTCTTTTCTCATGCGGCTATCGTTCTTGTTTGAAGCGAGAACAGGACTTGATGACGCTCCCCAACTGTTGGGCGGTCGATTGCGGAACTTCGGTTTTCGGTTTTTTTCTGGCCATGGCTTAGGCAGCGTAAAGAAGGGTTGGGAGTTCGGATACGGCCGCGCGGAGCTCTTCGGCCCTGCCAAAGCGCTTCGCTATCTGGGGGACGGTGCCCCGCTCGGAGGTCGCGATTTGCAGATAATAACGCGGGATCTTCCCCGAGAGGTGATTGTAAGGCGCAAGCATCCGTTCGGAAATTTCGGGCGTGATGTTCTCGGCTGCTTGCAGGCGCCCCCAGAGTTCGTCGGGCGTGGGGAAGGTTTCGAGGTCGTTGTCTTTGCCGGTAAAGAAGTCGTGCTCGACGATCCCGTGGCCGTTCGTGGAGTAGGAGAACTTGAGCCCGAGAATCTGGGCGTAGTCCTTGGCTTGCTGGAGCCCGTCGCAGGGATTCTTGTAGACGGATTTGGCTTCGACGACCGCAAGCGTGAAATCGCGGCGGTACTTCAAGAGGTAGTCGGCGCGTTTCTGCGGTCGGCGGGACGGCTTTGCCCCGGCGACCACGATGCGGCCGTCGGTGAAGCTCTTCTGCTCGCTGATCTGTTCGTCAGTCCAGTTGGCGGCGTAGAGCTTGGGGAGCACGTACTTGCGGCAGGTGTCGGCTTCAGTTAGTGTGGACATTTTTTAGATGCACAGCTTTATCGTTCTGCGAACCGGCGCCGGGGGATGTCGCGGAAATCATCGCAAGTCGCGCCATGATAGCAAAAAACAGGCTTGAAGGGTGCGGCAAATGTCAGAAAATACGAGATGTAGGCTGATATGCTCGGGCTCTTGCATTCTCAAGCAGCGAAGTATATAAGTAAACCAGATAATGTCAAAAATATGACATTTTATGGTATCATAACATACGATAAGTATTTTTCTGTGCCGGAAAATATCGGAAAACAGGTGTTTTATGGTGACAAAAAATACAATTCTTTCTAGGAAGGACAGCCGCCTGCTTGAACAGGTAGTACTCGCGTACGGCCAAGTAGCCAATACAGAACAACTGGGAAAGGTTTTCGAGCAAGCCTATTCACGCAAGAGCGACCGGTTACGACGCATCTCTTTCCTGGCAAAGGCCGGGTGGCTGGTCCGGGTCAAAAAAGGCTTATACCTGGTCGTGACCGATCTGAGCGCGCTCGCGACCGGAAACGTTTCCAATTTTGTCATCTCAAATGCGCTTAACAGCAAGTCCTATGTCTCGTTTGCGAACGCTTTGAACTGGCACGGCATGTTCGACCAGCTTACAAAAAGCGTCGATGCAGTGACAAGCGCGAGGGCCAGAAACTACCGGTTCCAGAACACGGAATTCAGGTTCTTCACGGTCAAGGAAAAACTCTTCTTCGGCTTTACCAAAGAGCGGGCCGATGGGAAGATCGTGAATATTGCCGACAAAGAAAAAATCATCTTGGACTACCTCTCCATCAGGCGGAATGCGGCCACAATCAGCTTGGTTTTCGAAAAATTGAAGGAACACAAAGGCTCGTTTGATTTCTCAAAGATGATTGAATACGCAAAAGCATACAACCTTACGATCCAGTGCAACCTCGGGTTCCTGCTCGACGCGGTTGGCGTCTCAACCGATGTCCTGTACGAGATAGCGCGCAAGAAGATGACCGGATTCAGCAAAATGTACCGAAACGCAAAAACCTTCAATGCCAAATGGCGGTTGTACTATGACGCTGGAGTTATTAACTAAATCACAACTGCAGATCATCAACCGTAAAAATCTCCGGTATCCCCTCGACGCCGCCGAGAAGGATTATTTCCTCGCGTTGGTATTGAAAATAATCTACGAATCCCCGCTTAAAGAGAAGCTCGTTTTCAAAGGAGGAACCGCGCTTCACCACACGTACCTTCCGCAGTTGCGCTTCTCCGAAGATCTAGACTTCACCGCGCTTTCGGCCATGACCCTGGAGGAGCTTGCAGGCGTAATTGCCGCACACGATTTTCTTCAGGTGAAAGAGCATTTCGTATCGGAATTCACCCTCAAGATCAACCGATTGAAGTATGCGGGACCCTTGGCAAACCCGAATTCCCTTAAGATCGAAATAGATTATGCCCAGAACGTCGTATTGCCCGCCTGCGAGAGGGAATACAGAAACGTTTACGGAGTCCAAACCATAGTGAGGGTCATGGACCTGCGGGAGATCCTCGCGGAGAAGCTTCGAGCGGCGAGCGGCCGAGCCAGATATCGCGATTTCTACGATATGGCCATGATCCTCGATGCCCATGAAATGGACATGGGCGAGATACTCAATCTCGTGGGCCAGAAGGAAATACGGGAGACGATATCGCAGGAATCAATGCTGCAGAATTGGGAAATCGCAAAACAAGAAAAGGGCAGAGGCGCAGACCTCGTCGTTTACACGAAGGAAATATCGGAAGAAAAAATCCTGGAGGCCATCAAGAGGATCGGGCCTTTTGAGCTAAGAAAGTCTCAATAATCGCTCTCCCAAAGGTTTCGATGACGTGAATTGGCGACAGGTGCTTTTGCGAGAGAACCTCGGGTCAAAAAGGCGGCTGTCACTAACTTCGCTGGAGGATGGCGGAGAGGGGGGGATTCGAACCCCCGGTAAGGTTTCCCCTACACACGCTTTCCAAGCGTGCTCCTTAAGCCACTCGGACACCTCTCCGGATTCAATGCGGACGCGCTAGCTCTTGTCCGAGAAGCGACGCCCGATTGTACGCTGCCGGCGCCGCAACCGCAAGCCTCCGGGTTCTCTCGCGTCAATTCGTGCATTCGTGTCCATGAGACAAGTCGAAGACGCGGGGGAAGTTCCCATTTGGCCGCTGGCTTCCTCCGACTCTCAGGTCGGCTACCGAGCCCAAGCGTAGGCTTCAACGCGCGGGTCCGCGCCGGCACACAGCACACCGGTTTTGAGATCCACGACGATGGCCGCATTCGAGCCCAGCGACCAGGCCCCAGATACGCGCAATTTGTGGCCCTTGGCGATGAGCCCATTCCTGACGGCTTCGGGGATCCTGGATTCCACGGACATGTCGCCGGGATACATCGTGTGCGGGAAGGGTGAAGCCGGGAAGCTCCGCGTCGACCACCGCGGCGCTTCGATTGCCTTCTGAACGTCCATGCCGAAGTCGATCACGTTCAGGAAAGTCTGGAGGGTGCGCATAATCTGATCGTCACCGCCGGGGCTGCCCAGAATCATGTAGGGTTGCCCATCTTTCATCACCAGGGTGCTCTGAAGCGTGCTGCGGGGTCGCTTTCCCGGCTCAAGCGCGTTGGCCTCGCCCGGCACCAGGGAGAAGTAATCGCCGCGGCAGTTGAAGATCAGTCCCGTGTCGGCCATCACCATGCCGGTCCCAAACGAGCTGTGCAGGCTCGGCTCAAAACTGATCATGTTGCGGTCTTTGTCGACTACGGCTATGTAACTGGTGTCACCCACGTGATCTGCCTCACCCTCGAGGCTGACATTCACCGGCCGATCCAGCGTGTTCGTTCCCTTCGTGAACTTCTCGGGATTTCCGGGCCGCAGCTCGAGCGAAGCCTTGTCAGGGTCGATGAGCTTGCGCCGTTCTGCGGCGTAATCCTTGGAGAGCAGTCCGCCGTAGGGAATCTTGATGAAATCCACGTCACCCAGGTATTTCTCGCGATCACCCATCGCGAGCTTCACTGCCTCAACACAGGTTTGCAGGTATTGGAGGCTGTTAAGGCCCATGGCCTTGAGGTCAAAGCCCTCCAGGATATTCAGGGCGAAAAGTTCTGCGGGTCCCTGGCTGGCCGATGCGTTCTTGTACACCTGGTAGCCCCGGTAGTCGATAGAGACCGGGTCCTCGACTTTAGCGGTATAGGCAGCAAGATCTTCATAACGGAACAAGCCGCCGTTCTCCTCGGAGAACTTTGCCAGGGTCTGAGCGATGTCTCCCTTATAGAACCGGTCGCGCGCCGCCTTTAGCGCTTCGTGACGCCCCTTGCCGGCGTTTTGCTTTTCGGCCTCGACGAGCTTCTCCAAGGTGCGCGCCAGGTCCGGGTTCTTGAAGATATCGCCCGGCTTCGGGGGATTGCCGTCAGGCAAATAAACCTTAACGCTGGAAGGGTACCTGCGAAGCTTCCTCGAACCGGCTATTGAGCCGGCCAGTGAGTTGCCGATCGGGAATCCGTTTTCCGCCATGTCGATAGCCTGTTCGAGAACTTGAGCAAAGCTCATCGTTCCCCAGCGGTCCAGCAGGATGTACCAGGCATCGACGACACCGGGGACGGTGCCAGACAATAGCCCGTCGTCAACAGGGATCCTTCCCCCATTGTTTTGCTTGTACCAATCGATGGTCGCGAGCTTTGGGGCCGTGCCTTCCGCATTGATCGACAATACCTTCTTCGTCCGTGCATCGTAGACCAGGATTTGCGCGTCGCTCCCTAAGCCGTTGAGCGCTGCGTCTGCGACTGCCAGGGCCGCCTGTCCGGCGACAACAGCGTCAAAGCCGTTCCCCCCGGCTTCGAGAATTCGCACCGCTGCCCGCGTGGCCTCGGCCTTCATCGAAGATACGGCATATTGACGTCCCCGAATCACCGGACGCATGGTGCGCGTGCTCTCCTGCTCTCCCTGAGCCAAACCATGGGTTGCAAAGAAAAGGCAGAGAAACAAGATCCCGCATAGCATCGTTATTGGTCTGCGCATAATACGCTCTCTCCTTTGAGACGAGCCCGATGTGATGCAGTCAATCTATTCGATGCCCAGCTTCTGCTGAATCTTCTCCAAGGAGATGCCTTTCGTCTCCGGCATAATGAAGATCACCCAGAGAAGTTGGCCCACGCAGCAGAGGGCGTAGAAGGCGAATGCGTGCCCGCCGGACCGGGCGGCGATCACCGGGAAAGTCCACGATATCAATGCCGCCATGACCCAGTGAGTAAAGGAGCCCAGCGCCTGGCCGCGCGCGCGGACACGGTTGGGGAAGACTTCGCCGATGAACACCCAGATGACCGCGCCCTGGCCGAACGCATGCGAGGCGATAAAGACAATAAAGCTGACCAGCACAAGCTTGCCGCCGGCTCCCGTGTAGAAGGAATAGGCAGCTGCGCTCAGGCTCACGATGTAGCCGACGGAGCCAACCAGCATCAACTTCCTGCGCCCGAATTGATCGATGACCGTCATTGCGGCGATGGTAAAGACCAGGTTGGTGAAGCCGATGATGACCGCTTGCAGCAAAGCGTCCGCTGATCCGTAGCCGCCCATCTCGAAAATGTGCTTCGTGTAGTAGATCAGGGCGTTGATCCCGGAGAGCTGATTGAATGCCGCGATAGCCACCGCCAGCATGATCGGCCTCAGATACTTCGCCTGGTAGAATGGTTCTTCAAGCGTGTGGTGCTGCGGGTCGAGCGAAACCTGGATGTCTTTGATCTCTTCTTCCACATTGCCTGTATCGGTGCCGCACAACTGCAAAACGGTACGGGCCTCCTCCACACGACTCTTGGCCACAAGCCAGCGGGGGCTTTGAGGCGTCAGGAAAAGCAGGAAGAAAAATGCCGCGGCCGGCACGGCCATCACGCTGAACATCCAGCGCCACTCGGTCGCTCCCAGCTGCAGGTTCCCGATGATGTAATTGGACAGGTATGCCAGCAGAATGCCGAGCACGATGTTGAACTGAGTGATGGCCACCAGGCGCCCGCGGTATTTCGCCGGTGAAATCTCGGCAATATAGAGCGGGGATACCACCGACGCGCCGCCAACCCCCAGGCCGCCGACGAACCGGAAGGCCAGTAAGAACCACCAGTTCCACGCCACGCCACAACCAATGGCGCCGATGAAGAATAAGAGGGCCATAGCGAAAAGAACGCCGCGCCGCCCGACGGCGTCCGCCGGCTTGCCCACCGCGATCGAGCCGATGATCGTCCCGATCAGCGCGCTGGCTACCGTGAAACCCAGCATGAAATCAGACAGAATAAATTCCCTTTTGAGCCAGTCGGTGGTGCCGGAGATTACGGCGGTGTCGAAGCCAAAAAGCAAGCCACCCAGGCCGGCCACGATCGCGCTGCGCACCAAAACTACACTGAGCTTCATCTTTGTCGCCTTTCGTCGTTCATCATTTAGGGTCACAATTTCGCCGGAGCGATCGATACGTTGCTTCGTGCTGCCGGGGGAGAATACCACCAATTTGAGCGTGGATCAGCCGGAATTGTGCCGGATAAAGGCCGATAGCAGAGACTGCAGGGGGGCCTGCGAAAGGATTTGACCGTCGCGCACCCTCTGCAATAAGCTCGCCCGTATATTTATGGGAGCCGGGCGTCTCGCCGGAAGATTTGGGGGCAGCAGCGGCATGCACACGGCGGTATCGGTTCCAGCACCGTGGTTTGCCGATCAATCTGGGCTGGCGCTGTTCGGCCACGTCAAGTATGGGTGAGGAAATCGAATGGCTAAGACAAAAGCAACGCAGCAACTGACTATCGGAATCGACATCGGCGGCACCAAGATCGCCGGAGGCCTGGTGACCGCAAAGGGGCGACTGGCCAAGTCTCTGGTGGTGCCGACCCTCGCCGATAAGGGCCTGGAAACCAGCCTGGGGCAGGTCTATCGTCTGATTGAGCGCATGATCCGGCTGGGCGGGGGCAAGGCCAACCTGCGGGGCATCGGGATCTGCGCTCCCGGCCCCCTGAATCCCAGGACTGGCGTAGTGCTCACACCACCCAACCTGCCAGGATGGCGCAACGTGCCGCTCGCTCGATTGGTCCGAGAGCGGTTCGCTTTGCCCGCCGTGGTGGAGAACGACGCGAACGCTGCCGGCCTGGCAGAAGTTCTTTTTGGCGCAGCCGTAGGTTGTCGCGACGCGTTCTACGTGACCGTCAGCACCGGCATCGGCACGGGCGTTATTATCGACAAGAAGATCTATCACGGGAAAAACGGCGTGGCCGGCGAAGGCGGTCACATTCCCATTGACTTCAAGAGTCCCTACGTCTGCGGCTGCGGCACGCGCGGATGTATTGAAGCGCTGGCCTCCGGCCCAGGCATGGCGCGCCGAGCCCGCGTCCTGCTGGAGCAGGAGCATGCCGCCCCGAGCCTTCTGCGCACCCTGACCAAAGGCGATCTCGGCAGGATTACCCCGAAGATGATCGCCGACGCTGCGCGTCGCGGCGACCGCATAGCCCAGTCGATTCTGGAGGACACGGCGTTTTACCTGGGCGTGTGGCTGGCAGGGATGGTTTCGCTCCTGGACCCCGAAGCGATCGTGATCGGCGGCGGTGTCTCGCAGATCGGGAAACCGCTCTTCGATAAGATCCGCGAGACGGTTCCCAAGTACACAATCAATCGAGCCTTCGTGCCCACTCTTCCCATCCTGCCCGCGAAACTTCAGGAGAATGTGGGCGTTTACGGCGCCGCGAGTCTTTTCCTTCCCGCGGCGGAGTGAGCCGGGCGAAGACCTCCAGGATCCCGACGGAACTGCTCTAGATTCTTCCAGGCCCTGGAGGTCTCTGCAGCTCCTTTGGACAGATGTGGCGCCACGCCCGGCGCGCCCTTGCACGGATGGACCAACGAGAGGTCGCACTACCTACTGTGCGCCATCCCGCCTGTAGACGATCTTGCCTCCAGCGATCGTAAAATCCACCCTGTTTTTCATGATCTCTTCCTTCGGCATCGTGAAGAGATCTCTTTCAAATATCACCATGTCGGCAAAGTGCCCTGGCTTGAGCATGCCTTTGCGGTTTTCCATAAACTCCGCATAAGCGGACACCAGCGTGTATAGCTCGATCGCCTTCTCCATCGTGAGGATCTGATCCGGGAACCAACCGGGACCCGGCTCGCCTTTGCGGTCCTTGCGAGTTACCGCGGCATACAGCCCCTCCAGCGGATCGAGTGGTTCGACCGAGTAGTCGGTGCCAAAGGCGAGATGTGCTCCGACATCGATCAGCTTGTGCCACACGTAGGCGCCTATTTCGCAGCGCTCGCGCCCGAGACGTTTTTCGGCGAAGCGCTTGTCTGTGATGCAGTGGGTAGGCTGCATTGAAGCGATGACCCCCAGTTGCGCAAACCTGGGGATATCCTCCGCAGTCAATATCTGTGCGTGCTCGCTCCGGTGACGGCTGTCTCTCTTGCCGTTGACCTGCTGCGCCTTTTGGTAAGCGTTCAGGATCCAATTGTTCGCCTTGTCTCCGATCGCGTGAATGCCGATCTGAAATCCTTTGGCATCGGCGGCAATAACCTTTCGTTCAAGCTCTTCATAGGACATTTGCGGCAGCCCGGTTTTGTCAGGTTCGTCGGCAAAAGGTTTGAAAAGCAGAGCTGTGCCCGAGCCAAGAGTCCCATCCATGATGCCTTTCAGGTATCCGAAACGGATCCAATCACCCTCACGGGGATACTTCTTTCGCAGCTCATCGTAGCGCGCGAGCTGTTGGGCGTTGTCGGTAAGCTGTCCGCCAATGTAGACGCGAGCCGTCAGCTTTCCCTCATCCAGGAATTGCTGATAAATCTCGAAGTTGCCCCCCGGCGGGAGCTGGATCGAAGTCACTCCCAGCCGTGCAGCCATGTCGAAGGCCGCTTGCCAGCCTCGCATCGTCCGCGCGCGCTCTTCTTCAGGCGACCTCTGGACGCGGACCGCCCCGTATTTCAAGAGCCTTCGGGCCGACTCCTTGAAAATGCCCGTTGGCTCGCCGGTTTTCGGATCGCGCTGGATTTCGCCTCCGGGTGGGTCAGGCGTCTCTTTGGTAATGCCGGAATTCTTGATCACAAAGCTGTTGACGAGGACGGAGTGACCGTCCGCCCGGGTCAGGGCCACCGGATTGTTTGGTGCCACTTTGTCCAGCAGCTCCTTTGTAGGCCATTGCCGGTTATAGAACATCTCATGTTCCCATCTTCCACCCTGGATCAGCTCGCCCGGCCTTGCCGTGCGAACTTTCTCCGCCACTCGTTCCGTGATGATCTTTGGATCCGTGATGTAGCGCAGATCGATGTAGTCAGGGTCCAGCGGACCGAAGTGCACATGGGCGTCATTGAATCCAGGAACAACGAGGCGTCCCTTGGCATCGATGACCCTGGTCTTCCCTTCTTCGATGTACTGCCCGACCAAACGGTTTGTCGTCACTGCAGTAATCTTGTCCCCTTTCACCGCGATCGCCTCTGCGCGTGGATTATCCTTGTCAATCGTGACAATCTTCGCGTTGCGGATGACAAGGTCGGCCGGTGACACGGCGCTACGCTCCTGTGTGAGACCGGGCGTAAGTACAAAGGTCACTAAAGCCAAAGCCATCATGATGGATCTAGATTTCATAGGCACCCCCTCTGAGGCAAGGTTTGATCCGGGAAGATCCCCCGGGCCGGACGGCCTGACATGCCGCTGCATGATACGCCCGATTGCGTGCCCGTGGCACGACTTTCTGTGCATTTTCACGATGTCCGTGGCAGAATACGTGCGTGAGCGACACCGTCCCGATTAAGCTAATCCCATTGGGCACCCGCATCGAAGTCGCGCGCGGCTCCGCCCTTGCCGACGTTCTGGCGGACTACGGCATGGAGTTTCCGTGCGGAGGCTCGGATCTGTGCGGTGGGTGCCGGGTTCGCGTCCTCGAGGGCGCGCTCCCCGCTCGGATCGAAGACAAATGTGTGTTCACCGAGGAAGAACTTGCGCAGGGCTGGCGCTTGGCGTGCCGCGCACGCGCCGAAACGCCGCTGACGCTGGAAGTCGGACAGTGGACCACGCCGGTTCTGGCCGACTTCACGCGGCTGGAAGGCGCCCGCCGCGTGGGTCTCGGCATCGCAGTCGATCTCGGGACGACCACGATCGCAGCGCAGTTGCTCGATCTGGCATCCGGCGAAGTGCTTGCGCTGCGCACGGCGCTGAATCCGCAGTGCGCGCACGGCGCGGACGTGATGAGCCGCGTGCTGTTCGCTCTGACCGACCGGAGCCTCACGGAGCTTATCCGAAAAACCGTCGGCGGCATGGTGACCGAATTGGCCCACAGCCGCTCTCCAGAGATCAGCGAGATCGTCCTGGTCGGAAACACCGTGATGCACCACCTGTTTTCCGGCATTGACGTCGAACCGCTCTCGCACGCGCCATTCGTGCCCAAGGACCAAAGCGAACAGCACTTCATGCCTAAACAGCTCGGCTGGCCCCTGCCGCCTTCCTGCCGGATCCGATTCCTTCGCTGCCTCGGGGGGTTCGTCGGTTCCGACATTCTGGCGGGCATTGTTGCCGTGAACTTTGCGGCGGGCGCGGACTTGCACGCACTCATCGATCTCGGCACAAACGGGGAAATCGTCCTGGGTAACCGGGATCGAATCCTCTGTGCTTCCACGGCGGCCGGGCCGGCGTTCGAAGCAGCTTCGATCCGGATGGGAATGCGCGCCGCGAGCGGCGCCATCTCCCGTGTCTTTCTCCGCGATGCCGTACTCGAATGCCACGTGATCGGCAACGCTCCGCCCCGCGGCATTTGCGGCAGCGGACTCGTGGACGCTGTGGCAACAGGGCTTGACATGGGCGCCGTTCTCCCCAGCGGACAACTTGCGAACGGCGCCCGTGAGTTCCCGATCGACGGGCCCGTAGCGCTGGCACAAGCGGACATCAGGGAACTGCAACTGGCGAAAGCCGCAATCGCCTCCGGAATGCGCCTCTTGCTCGAGCGCTGGGGAGCTGCGCACGGCGACATCGAGGTCGTGCACCTCTCTGGAGCATTTGGAAATTACGTCCGCATCGAAAGCGCCGTCCGAACCGGCCTGCTCGAGATCGCGCCGTGCAGGATCGAAGCTGCAGGGAATACGGCCCTGCGCGGTGCGAAGATGGTGCTGCTTTCTCCGGACCTCGACTTCCCAGGCCCGATCGAACACATCCCGCTTGCGTCCGAGCCGGGGTTTCAAGATACCTTCGTCGCTTGTCTGCAGTTCCCCGAGATGTGATCAGAAATTCGGTGACAGTATCTCGTGCGCGATTCGCGCACCCAAGCGCATGAAAAAGCGCACGGGCTGAAGCCCATGCCCACTTGAGATCTCTGAGAGTAACGTACAGTGGAGACGGGCTTTAGCCCGTCAATTTCTCACTCCCACTCGATGGTGCCGGGAGGCTTTGATGTGAGGTCGAGACACAATGCGGAGACGCCGTCCAGCGAGAGGATGCTTTCGCGCAGTTCTTCAATGAGCGCCTCGGGCAATGGCGCCGGCGCAGCGGTCATGGCGCGCTCGGAGTACACCGGCCGCACGACCACGAGCTCCCGGCCGTGTCCGTCGACGGACATCGGCAGGAGGCATATCGGGCACTGCCAGATCTCGCGGTAAAGGCTGTGGCGACGCAAGCCTTCCATCACCCGATCGTCAGCCTCCCTCAGCAGGTCAAGTCGCGCGCGCGTCACGGTCGCGGGCAGGAGCGCGAACGAAGAGGGACGCGTGTCCGCAAGGTTCCAAACGCAGCGGTTGATGCCCGGAACTTCCCGGAAGAGCATGCCTGCCAATTCGACGAGTTCCTGCCATGGGAGCGCCCCGCTCAGCATTACCGGGTGCTCGTAGGACCGCAGGTCGGCTTTCACTCCGACGGAACGGATCGGCAGCACGCGCCCCTCAAGCCCGAGCGGGCGGACCCGCTGCTGGATTTGCGATTCCA
>Ga0315280_10002813_pt1 | contig 27745 bp, 41 predicted proteins | sample YL17G06_40_MG_FD_203697 | JGI IMG/M metagenome (GOLD analysis project Ga0315280, IMG submission 203697) | Sediment microbial communities from Yellowstone Lake, YNP, Wyoming, USA - YL17G06_40 | ecosystem: Environmental > Aquatic > Freshwater > Lake > Sediment | place: USA: Wyoming | collected... | reverse complement strand
CATCGATAATCGTGACAGTAACTAGTGGAGGAGGTGGCGGCGGGGGCGGTGGGGGAGGAGGTGGCGGCGGAAGTTGGGTTGAAGACGTTAAAAATAAAATCGTGGAGATAGTGAACCCGACTAAAAATCTGCTTTTCGTGCAACTTTGGGTGTTGCCGTTCGGGGGATGGCTTCTGATTTTGGCGGGGATCGCCTACTGGCGGGAAAATTTTGGAATCATGTACAGTGTGCTAATGCTCATAGGGTTCTTGACGATATTTGGCGCCCGTCTCGGCTAATTTTTTATTTTTTCGATGGTTTTCATTGTTCGATTTATTTTATCCAACACCTTATTTGGTTCGGCTAGTTCGTGTTCCCAGATGACCAAAGTTTTGAAACCGTATTTTTCGTACGCCTTTAACCGTTTTTTATCTCTCTCCACTATTCTCGGTAAACGATGCCAATATCCCCCAAAGAGTTCTATAATGCGTTTAGAACCATCGTTATCAATGAAGTCTGGACAAAACCCTTCGATTACTATTTTGCCGTCCCCGACATAATCAAAGGGGAGATCGTGTTGTCGGATTAAATCAATGAGTTTTTGTTCGGGTTTATTGGGGCGGAGATGGAGTCCTTGTTTTTGACTGCGAATAGTCTCGTCTCTGTAAATAGGGTCTTGCCATAGTTTTTTGTGTATTTTTGATTGTTTTTCTCTATACCCTGGGGTTTGCCATAGTTGTTCGATTGTCTTAGATACCCTTTCTTTATATTTGGGATTTTGACCTAACTTTTTGTGGATTTCAGACATTTTTTTTCTGTGTTCTGGATTTTGCCATGTTTGTTTTGCAACTTCAGACATTTTTTTTCTGTGTTCTGGATTTTGCCATAACAATTGGTGCTTCTTCTTTGTTTTTTCTGACCACCGTTTTCCTTTCTTTGCTAAGCTCATTTTTTTCTTCATTTCTTCTGAGTGGTGTTTGCCCCGCATCCCAAAATTAGGATATTTTTCAACAGGAAACTTTTTGCCTTTATTTCCCCCCCATGCAGTATGTCCCTTCCTAAATTCGGTAGATGGTGAAAAATGAAATCCTTTGTTTGCTTCAGAAATTCTTTTTTTGGTTTCTTCTGAATGCGAAGTAATGTGCCCTATTTTAAAACGTGTCTGAATACATTTGAGACATTGACGGAAATTATGCCCTCGAACAAACCTTCGCATAACTCCATGATGAGTATATCCAAATCGTGTTTCGGTTCCGCATCCACATTCGCAGAGTTTCATTTTCTTCGCTCTCGATCCCAATAGGGCGATCTGCACTTGGGGCATGTTCGTGGTCTTTCTTCTTTTCGAGGTGCCCAAACATACCCGCATCGCAGACACCGCAACTTGAATAGTTTTACTTCCATTCTGATACCTACATTAGTGTATATCATCTATGTATATAAGGACTTCGGGGCTTGACTGGGGCCCCTTTTCAAAATCCCACGTTGCTTGCTTGTGGATTTCGCACCAGACGGCTTCCTAGCGAGGCCGTGCGCGACGATGATCAGAACAATCGCGACGAGCGTCGAACACATAGACACATTTCTGCTGTCTCTGCTCAAAATCGCGACTACCACGAGCAAAGTCGCCACGACGATGAGGACGACGGCGGTTCGGTTTCTGCGTTTGATGGAAATCATCGTTCGTCCTCCCGTTCAATTTTTATGAGACTGCGACACGGCTTATCTCGCCTTCGACCCTTTTGTCGATGGAGACAGTGGTGGAGTTCCATATCTCGCCGCGATAGACGTCTTGCGTCCCTGCCACACCACCAACAGCCACTCATTCTTTCACCCCTAACTTACCCCCATCGTTGTGCTGGTTTTAATGCTACACCAGCCAAACGCCCAAAAACCAACCACTGCTAAAATTATCGCAAGAATAATCGCGGTCCTCTCAGAAATCGGTATAAATTTGAAGAATCCCATGTACCGAAGAACCAAGACGCATATCGATATAATCGTCGCCAGCTCCGCAAAAAATTTAATCAGGGATGTCATTCTTTCGCCTCATCCTCGCGCCACAAAAACCAAGCAAAGCCGCCAAGCACGGAGATCCAAGCGCCGGCCAACATGCCGAACACGAACTGATAATCGCCGGACTTGTAGAGGGCCAATGAACTCAAGAATGCAAGCAATGCCACGATTCCCATGAAAATCCACTTCGGTTGTATCCGCACCAAACGATTTTGCGGAGGGCGATAAGGTGTTGTCATTAACCTCATCCCCTTGACTTTGCCCTTTCTTTTCTTGTTAGTAGATAAACCCCGATAAGCATCAGAAGAAAACCCATGGGCGCGGGCAAAGATGGATAGTAAGTATAAAGCCACCCTATAAGATCACCTAAAAAGTCTTTAGATGGAAAGCGGAGGTATACTAAAAACAAAAATCCGAAACATATCAAAGCAAATCCTGTGGCATTAATAAGACGACGAGTAGTCACCCACTTCCAAGATATTTTCCAATCGATTGCCATCCCTCACAACCCCCAAAATCGGCGGGGGGCGGTATCCACAAACCCCAGCGCTCGGCGATGAGAGAAGGTTACTTTCGTCGGCGCGACGCCCAGCACGGCTTGGACGAGTGAAGGGTCAAGTGAAAACCCGCCGATGTGGATTTTGCCGATTGCCGTGCCAATATTGCGCTGGCTCAGGATAGTGTGGCCGCCCCCCGCCAGTTTTTCAGATTCGATAGGAACTTTTTTGACGAATATCAAACGAAGAACGAGGACGATGAAAACAACGGTGAAAATTCCGATAGCGACACCCACAGTGGAACTCTCACTACCCCGATCCATCGCGGTCTTGATACCCCCCACGCAAAATAGAAACACGAACAGCACGCCACCAATTATCTTCGTTACCGAGCGCGCCGGGATGTCGAGGTTGAGGCGGGGTTTCATCTACGGGGCCTCCTTTTTCTCCGCACAGGATAATTCGGGTGTCATAGTTCCCATCTGATTTTTTCTTTTGAATACACAAGTTGAGTTTGTCGTCGTCTACCACGTTTGCCTCTATCCCAACCAGTATTTTGTGGATCAACTGTTGCGACTTGTTTTGCCCCGATTGCTTTAAGCGAAGAACCACTCTCTGATGTCAAAGTATAAGTTATTACCCTCTCATAGCCCATTAGTTGACTTATCCGTTTTATTCGTGCGTAGAGCAATGAATTCACATTTTTATTCCCATCTTTGACGCATACTCGTAAAACCTCGATATTTTTGCCGTTATCCAAAAGTCGAGCTACTGGTCGACCAGCGATTGCGACACCTACTAGTTCATCGTTTATCACACATCCGATTGAGAATTTCGCGCCGATGACTCTTTTATTATGACGATGGAAAAGGCTAACAAATTGATTTGCTTTTTCTAGCGTGAGGGGGATTACTTGTAAGCGGATGGCGCTCTGGGGAGTCATGGGCGGTACCTCCTTCTTCTCGTTTTTGAAAGTTGCGGGGTTTTATCGGCGGCCTTCGCTTTTTGAGCTTCCCTGAAATCCGACAGGACACGGCATCCTTGGGGATCCTCCACGCCGCACGGTGTGAGGGTCCAGATCGAGCATGTCCGGCGTCCGCTCGGCAGTCGGCGCCCTTTCTGTTCTAGGGAGCATGGGGAGAGGGTGGAGAAGTCGGTCATGGGTGGGACTCCTCTGCCTTTCCTAGCTCTGCCACCAACTTTTCGGGGGTCCAAGGATATGGCTTGAACTTCCAGCCGAACAATCCTTTTTTGAACTCTCCGAGATATATTCCAGCTTTGCCGTTGGGCCAGATTATCAAATCTTGGCGAGGGTGCGTTCCAACCGTTATTTTTTCAATTTTGAACTCCTTTGGTTTCAAGAACGCTTCAAGTTCAGAAAAGTTGCAGTCGGTCATCACTTCACCCCTTCCTCACGAGCTGCCAGATCAATAATCCCCCTTCGGACGGGAATTGGATGGCCTCACCGCGCTTCTCCATTTCCGGTAGCATCAGATAGGCCGATTTTAAATCGCCGCCTTGAAAAACCTCGGGGAGCTGGCTGACTTTGAACGGAGTGGTGCCGAAGGCTTCAAAGAGGCGAGTGCGAATCGATTGTTCCACCGTTCCAACATCAACTTGGGTTGGTTTTTCTTCTTTTGATGATGTAATTTGTTCCAGCGTTCCACTTTTAACTGCTTCCCTCTTCCCCATATATTCTACAATATTATCATCTTCTCTAATATTGTGATTTTCTGTGGATAAGACGATGGTAGGTTGTATTGGAACACTGGAACATTTCATACCAAGATACACTCGTTTCATGTCGTGTTCGCGAGATCGGTTGGCCTCAATACCCTGTTCTTTCATGTCTCGCCAGAACTTGTTGCGGGAAACCTTTATTTTTATCTTGCTGTTTTCTACCCATGTCCTAAAGTTGGATAATAATGCCTCTCTCGACATCCAATCGGCATCATCATCGGTGAACTCCAAACATTCCTCGATGAAACACACGACGGGGTTTGACCGGCGCTGATAAAAGAGCCACGTTTCTTCCGTGCTTTTCGACCTGCTGAACTTGAACTTGTTTTTCATAAGTCGCCTCAACCCCTCGATAGCCCAGTTGACGATACCAGGTATCTCTATGCGAAGTTCATCCATGATTTCTTGTCTCTCTCTAGCTGGCTTCTGATCCCCAACTGGTTCCTTCGCAAAAGTATAAGGAAACTCAACAACTTTCAGCCTGAACTTGATAGCTTCGCTCTGATCTTTTATCTCTGGCGGCTCGTTGCAGGCATAGGTGATTTTTGCGTAGGGCTTGAAATCAAAACCCTTCCCGTAAATCTGCCTCGCATGGATGTAGCTACCAGACGCGGCCTCCTTGAGTACCCCGGCGTCACTTATCACACCATGCTTTATTTCGTCAGAGATGTTGGCGAGCTTGTGAAAAAGTTCGGATGGGGCGTAAGCATCGTAGGTTAGTTTAACGAGCGAGATGTTCGTGATGTTTTTATGACCGAGTATTTCAATTAACATATCCATAAATACACTTTTTCCATTCTGTCCATTGCCCGTTAAAACCAAAAACGCGGGTTCTGGAAGGTCATCATAAAAATGATACCCCATCCATTCTTGTAGAAATGCTATATCTTCTTCCCGCACAACTTCTCCAAGCCACTTTTTCCAATTGGGGCAATCGACACTCGGATTGTAATCATGGGGAATTTGGTTGATGTAGAATAGACCAGAGTCGTGTTGCGTCGAGAATGCCAATGTTTCTACATTCAGAACTCCGTTCTTGAACGAGATTAGGCGTGGGGGCTTCGGCAAAACAACATTCTCCATTGCTTTGCCTTTTATAAAATTGACGGTTTTATCCAAAAGCATCCTCGATCTGTCTTCTTCCAAATCAAATATCTTGGACAGCTCATTTAACACAAGCCCCTCTGCGATGCTATTACACCACTCACCGCCACGCCAAACATACAAAGTCGTGTTGGGATCGGTGATGTCGCAATAGAACTGGTGACTGGCAATTATCGTGTCGGTAATCTGCTTGTCGGATATTTGTTCTTCTTCTGGCAACGGTTCTGGTGGCGAAGGAAGGTCTCCAAACGATTCGGCAGACGCCATGTCCATACATACTTTGTCAAATGCTTCTTTAGTCAAAGTCGGAAACAATTTGCTGAATATCTTTAGGATTTCGCCTCTACGCTTATTGCTCGCCCAGAAAGGTATGCGTTGTGTATCGCACCATATCACATCGTTGGATTCTCTGCTTGGCCGGACTTCGATTCGATACGACTTCCCAATTCTATTGACCATCATAGCGGGACCATTCTCATAAAGCGGGAGCCAGTACGGATGATTATTCAAAATGGTGCACCTCGAACAAATTCAACAAACACACTCGGTTGAACATTGCGTAAATTGTACCAGCCAAGAACAGTAGAGCGTAATCTATATTTCCATCTAGCCAAATAAAGGGAATGCGTATTGCTCAAATAAAATAACGGTTGTTGCCTTTGCATCATTTCTTCTACTTTTAAAATTCTTTGAATATAGTATGTTTTTTTATAAAAATCAGAAACACCAATTCCCGTAAAATCGCCATCACGATATTTTTTTTCAACGACCTTGAATGTCGTGGCGTGATTAAAAAAATGTGTTCCCAACAACCATCGACTCTCATCGCCATATGTATTTATTCTATCCGCATATTCGTCTGTTGCAATCGGAGAGCATTGAAATTCAACTGGAATTTCTCTGTGTTTTACTTTAGCAAGAACATCACAAATATGTCCATCAATTCTAACTTCTGGTTCTGCGTCAAATCCAACGTTTTTTAGACAATTTACGATGAATTGCTTTCCGGCTAAATGCTCTGGCGTTTCTGGCTCTCCATGAGCTTCGTTATTCTTGTGCCGAAAGTGTTTTATGATGCTGTGCGTTGGCAAAACAAGAATCAAATCGTCAGGGCAATGTGGACATTTGAACGACTTGCTTCGATCTGCCTCCTCCATATCCCAAGCGTAGACGGGGGCAGATTCTACCAATGCTTTTAGTGGCATCAGCTACCCCTCAAATACGTCTTCAAGCGGAATGATTCCCCAGTCTCTTTCTTCAATTTTCTTGATGAGGTATTCTGCCAAATGGTGTTCGCACACAGCCAAATCACATGGACAATCGCCATCAAGATCCCAGTCTCGAACTCCACGAGTGGCGGGTTGGCCACAGTTTTTAACTCCGCATGGCTTAACTTCACTCATTTCTTTCCCTCCTTTTCTACTTCATTTCGATGCCGGAGATCATCAAGCAGTATTTCAGTCGATTTGATAACGTGCGCAAGGGGCGTGTTTTTGGGATAGATAATGGCGGAAAAGGAATTTGGTGCGATTGTTATTTTATCTCCCCATTTTTCAAAAATATCTTTTGGTAGTACAATGCGACCTCGCTCATCAACCTCTTTTTCAATCTCTGGCATCTGTATCAACTAATGGGATTTATTCCCACTTCCTCTATTTAAGCCTTGCCCCACGATTTTTTCCTCGCTCATCTCCCATTCACCCCTGCGTTTAGCTCGCACCACGCCCTCTTCGAATACTTGATCGTCCTAGTGGTTGTGCAGACGATTACGAACGGCATCAGGCGGCCTCCTCGACGAGAATCTTATCAAGCGGCCATTCGACATGATTCAACCGCTTTCTTGCCATCTCACAGTAATCGGGATTCAAATCTATGCCTATGTAGTGCCGTCCGAGCTTTTTTGCTTTATCAATAGCATAATTATCAATCATGTCAACTCCCTCCCGCACACGCACTTCCTCGGACACGCCTCTCCCGACTCGTTTGTATGTCCGCACCCTCGGCACCTGACCGCCCAGCGCTGGTTCGTCATCAGTTCCGCTTCCGCCCGTCCCGTTCACTCCTTCGGCTTCAGTACGACCTCGATTTTCTTGAACGTCCCGCCAGTCTTGACGCTCTGCTTGCCGACGTATTTCAGCCCGACAGTGTCTCCGACCTTGACCTTCTCGAAAAGTTCTTCGAGCGCCTTTGATCTCCAGATCGTCCACAGCTTGCCGTCCTTGTCCTTCACGACGATTAGCTGGTTTTTCTTGTCCCTCAGGCTCCCGTCCGCGTCCTTGACCTTCCCCACAATTGGCTCATCCCTCTTGATGACTTCGCCGATCAAGCTCTCGCCAGGTTCGGGATTCCACTTTTCCCCCCGCAAGCTTTGATACTCCAGCTCCTTTTCAATCTCGCTTATTTTCTCCATTTTTTACCCCTCCTTTTTTTGTTTTTTTGGTCGAGCGCAAGTTTATTCTTTGTTTCCATTTTTCTAGCAATTTTCCAGAATTATCTAATCCCATCAACAAGTCTTCAATACAAACAATCCAATGGTGCGGCTGTCTACAATGATTACAAATTTCGGCTGGCATATCGTGATATGCCGATGTTTTTAAGACATCAAGTAATTTTTTCATTCATCCCATCTCCTTTCTTGTTTTTCCTTCCAGTTTTTTCAAGCGCGCCTCGGCTTTTTGGAGCCATATAAAGGACACGCCAGAATACAACGCCAGAAGGATTACTACAACTTCATAGCCCAATTCCATCGCCTATCCCTCCTTTCTTTTATAAAACGGCGAGTCTCTTTCGTTTAGTTTTCCAAGCAATTTTAGGGTATAATCTCCTAGCCATTCAAAACCCTTTTTAAATCCATCAAGTTCCGCCGATTTTCTAATGTCAGTTTCTTCAACTGTCACCATATTTTCGGGGCGCGTTATTTTTCTGAACGGGGCATTGCCTTTAACCGTGACATTCCTCGTCATTCATCCCATCTCCTTTTTTCTTTTTATCGTCAGGGGCGGGCTGGCATTTCCTCCGACTCCTGCATGGTTTGAAGCGGCGGTTGGTTGTGGCGGTAGGCTCGATGTTGGAACATCACATTCCTTTGTCCTCCGAAGTCCACGACCCATTGGGCTCATAACTCCGGATTCTTTCGAACCATCCGTATCCACCCCGCCCGCCCCGGCGACCTTGATGATGAGATGATTGGGATAGCCGTCGAGTTGCCATTCGCTCATTCCCAGTCCTCCACTCCCATCTTTGCTTTGTTATCTCGATTGTACCGCCACACGTCCGCCAGCTCATCGAACGATATGCCCGTCAACCGCACCAGCTCCCGTATCTGTCCGATTTCGTCGTCGGTGGGATCGTCGCTCATCCCTTCTCCCCCTCCAAAATGGCGCCACATAGATAGCATCTTGATGAACCCCAGAAAATCCAACGTTTACAATTAACACAGAATATCATCGCCTCTCACCGTCCCCCCTTTCCCCCTCCAAAAGTCGGCGAAGTTCTTGTGTTCCACCATGAATTAATGTCAACCTATGCCGTTCTATCACGGGGATTTCAACGCCAAGTCTATATTTTGATGCAAATTCCTTTTCAAGTTCCTTTTTCCGTTCCCTCACGCTCGCCTCCAGTTCTCGGAGTATGACAAAAGTTTCGTTCTTTCTTATCAAGTCACCCACCGTGAAATCCGAGAACGTTTCAAGATGTTCAATCGCCTTTATCGCATCCGCTATCGAAGTGATTTTACTATCTGGCATTACGCAACAACTCCTGAAATTCTTTGGGATAATACGGTGGATTGAGAGCACCGCACTTGCACCAGAAGAAATATCCTATCGTCGGTTTGTTCTGTTTTCCGCATTTTCGACAGATTCCTTCTAACTGTGCTCGGTTGAAATTTCCCCAATATTTATCGGTTTTTTCAGCGGTCATTTTCATCGCCTCTCAAAAATTGTTCCGCAACGATGACATTGAACAACTTTATTATATGGATTGTATTTTATTGCCCCACGCTTTCCACAGCAATTACACTTTTTTCCGAAGTGTGATTGTATAAGCATCAACAATTTGTGTATTCTGTAATCCCAACCTGTCCTTATCTCTACAGCGTATCCCACATTTTCACCTCGATTTTCCCGTCAGCCATCAGTAGCACCTCAAACAAACCTTTTGCTCAAGCTCCCACGTGTTCAGCAGTTCCCTACCGCATTTTTGACATTTGGCCATCATTCATCACCTCGATTTTTCCTTTGTGATCTTGAACCCCCGACGCCGTATGGAGGTGAAAAATTGTAAAGAGTCGGGGGTCTCTCGCCTTGCTCTTAAAAGGCCAGATGAGGGCAGGCGAGAAGAACGGCCCCGGCGCGGAGGTTTGGATAAATGAGGACCAAAGACGGCGCCGGAGCCGACCTCACCAATCTTGGGGACAGGTGAGCGAAACTTTAGGAAAGTTTCATCAAAAACGCCCTTTATGATGCCAGACCTTGTTATCTTGATTATCGTCCCCGCGAATTCCTTCGGCAGCATGACGATCGGGGCAAGGCGGCCGCGGTAGTATTGAGCGATACAATCGGTGCAGACCATCAGCGATTCCTCCGCATCTTTCTTGCCTTCACCGCCGCCTTCTTCACGCACGTCTTGAGACATGAACACGGCGCCCTCAAGCACCCCTTCGCCCCATCGATGTCGCCGACGCAGCGGATGTGGCTCATTTCTTATGCCCCTTCTCAAATAGGTCTAAAAGGAGATTTTGGAATTCGTCGTAGTTTTGATCCTTTTGCATCAACTTATCTTGACGTTCTTTTGTCTTGCGGAGGATTGGGATTCCAGTATATTCGTTGTCTTCTCCCATCGTCATCATCAAAATTTAAACGGTTTATACCATATATAAAGCTTTCTAAAAGTTTCGGCTTTTCCGTAATGTCCAACTAAATACATTGGTGCAGTTCAAAGTTGTATGGTTTCGTATTATTCCGAAATGTACAGAAAGCGACAATACCGCATATTACCTAAAAGTCCACAATCTAGAAAAGATACCAAAAAACGGCACCGAAAAAGATATGCTCGCTCACTTGGGCTAGATCAAACGCCACAAAAAACCATTCTGCAACCTACCTAATTCTAGAGACAAGTTTCACGGCTTTTTTGGCTTCTGTAAAAACTTAGTATCCCCTCAGCACTTTCCCAGTCAGTCCTCTGCGTCTGTGACGTTTCGGCGTCCACCCGTGCTTTCTCATCCCGCCGAACACATAAGCCCTTGGGTTTTTTATGCGTTTGCCCGATTTGGTTTTCCCAGCGGGTCCAAGGACGCGACGGTCTATCTCTTTGGCTTTCTTCACGCATGGATATTCTTTCGCCATACCTACCACCCCACATATTTTAATAATATGAAGACCACTATAACGATTGCCATGACGACCCAGAGGTTTCGGGAGAGAGATGCTACTGCTACGCCCGCTGCTACACCGTAGAAGAACGCTGCGTTGGCTGCTACGAACTGTATGACGTTATATTCGACACCCAACGACAAGGCTACCTTGCATATCGTTGTAGCAAGGGCAAAGACGCCTGCCACCTTGTACATGATAGAGACAGTCATGCAAACGTCACCATCCAAAATAGAAAATAAGAAAACCAGTATGAGACGCCAATTACGATGATGTACTGCCACCACGTTTTCAAAGTAGTCATACAAACAACAAAAACTGAGAATACCCAAATCCACTGTGTCAGCGGATGCCGTACAGATATTTCACGATTACCCTGAGGATATGCTACTATTTCCTTGTGTGACAATACAGAAGTCAATATCCCCGCCCAGACAATCAATCCAACTATTACCAAAACCATCTTACCTTTCATAGCACCATCTTCGGCAGATACCTAGACAACGCCCTGCTTTTGAGTTCTAGGATTATGATTCCCGCACAAACCATCGGGACAATTAAATATGTGGACCACCAAGCCGTCGCGATTGACATGCCAGCGCAGATGAAAAGAGTAAAGAAGAACACATCGGATGAAAGCTGGGCGGACGCCATCGTTGGGATGGTGCCAGACGAACTTACAAGCAGAGGCGGTGCAGCGATATCGGCCAGCAAGAAGCCGAACATGAACAGCACCAATGCCAGCGGGCCGTGCCCGACAGTTGCGCCCAAGAAATAGGCCAGAATCGCGTATACTCCCAAAAAGATGGGGAAGGCTACCAACACCCCGTTGGTTTCAGTCAAGTTGATCAGGGCAGGAACCCCGACCGTCAAGTAGACGATAAAGAAGATTCCCAAGCCAGCGAACAGGTACAGCTTTTTCATATCATATCACCTGGAGCAGGTGCAAAACGGCCACATTGTACCCACTATGTGCGCCCATCGCTACGAACATGTTGGTGTATTTAGTTATCGCATAGAAAACTAACCCTGCAAAAAATGCAAGAACCATCGCCATAATGTCGCCACCATAAGCCGAAACATGAAAGACGGCAAAAAAAACCTGCGCTGGAATGGGTGTTATCAAAGCCGGGAGCGTCGCCTGGAAGAGGAAGGTTTCGGCCACCCCAATCGTAACCGCATTCAATACAATGAGATAGATCGGCGCGCTGAGCGCATACGTTTGAGCGCTTAGTCCTTGTACGAAGCCAACGCCAGTCACGACCACGACCGCGACGACAAAGCCACCGACCATCCACGGGATCGATTGGTTGAGGTTCATTTTCGCCCCCGGAACCCTGGGGAGGAAGTCGAGGAACATGAGTTCGGCGATCATATAGACAATCATGATAGTTCGTAGTGCGTCTACTTGTTCCGGGGGCGCAATGACTGGCGCGTTGACGAGGAGGAACAACTGTAATATCCAAAGCCACACTATGAACGGTACTTTGCCCAGCTTGCCGAGGACCGCGCCGACAGGTTGCATTTGCGCGGCCCCCTATCTCGTAAAGTCAAATGTACCCTCGTCAACAGACGCTTCAATCGAGAGGGAATTTGCTCCCCAATATATTCTGAGAGAAGCCGATGCAGTTGTTGAGGCCGACATCGACGGAGTACCCGCAGTTGCTGTCACGTTGAATGTCATATCTACATCCGTGTAACTGCCAGCGTACCAGAATCCTCTTGCTTCCAATCGGCTTTCGGGTATTGATACCCACCCGCCAATGTCGATGTTTTTGCTACCCGAATTGCTCACGGCCCCAGTCGTTGAACTTCCAGTCCATGAAATTGTTGCCGTTGTTGCATCAATTCCTGTTATGACGGCTTTAACCGACAGTTGACCGTAAACCCCCGCTATTCGGTGCGTCAGTCCAGAATCAGAATACCAAGCGAGCGGTTGAGTCGGATTGAAATAGAACACCATTCTATCTGTTGACGCTAGAACATAACTGCCATCGTCTAAGATGTAGCCTATATCAATGCCGACACCGCCCCTGCTGAACGGTCCCCACTTGAAGTACCACGCCGCGCCCACAACTGCTGCAATGCCGACCAATGCGACAATCAGTATCGGGTTGACGTTTACCGCCCCTCGTTGTTCTCGTTTAAGTTTCGTTTCTATCATCTCCTATTTCTTGAATATCAGCCCGCCGATGACCATCACCCCGCCGATGATTTTGAGGTAATCATACATCAGCGACTCGGTTGGCGGTGGTGATGATTCTGAGCCAGTATTTGTTAGAATTGACATCAATCTACTGTTTCCGCCACTCCAACCAATGTAGCCGTAGATTGTGTATGTGCCATCCGCCGGAGCAATCCAAGTCGTATCCCCCCACGTAGTGGAGGTTTTCTTTGTAAGGAATCTATCGCCATCCTGTCCCACTACATTTACCCAAACCGACGATATTTGGTCTGGACTTGATGTAGCAACGAAGGTAAAATCAAGTGTGCGTGTATTTAGAGTAATTGTCGCATCTTTTCCAACCTTTTGATTGTTTATGTAGAAATCTCCGTTCAAACTTGCTGTTATTGCGTAACTCGTGTAACTGCCAATATTTCCCGCGGCGTCTTTCGCCTTCCAAACAAAAGTTATCGTTGTCCCCATAGTAGAGGGAGCTGTCCAGTCCATGGTGTAGTAGTAATAACATGTAGATACTGTTCGCTCATACACCAAGTTGTTTCGTACACCGTTGATTTCTACCCAAGCCTCAGATATTGCAGGAGCTTTCTCTAGAAGTATCTCGTATATCTCATACGTCGTAGAAGGAGTAATGACTTGGGGAGCTGATGATGTGCCATTCGGATATGCCCCAAACACAACGGGCGCCACCGTATCAATGTTTACCGTCGCCAGAATCGCCGGGGCGAACCCGATCAGGAGCACAACCAGCCCCAAGACTGTTAGCCGCCTCGAATGCAATATCCCTTTCGTTCCCATCATCTCCTATATCGTTCTACTCCCACCAACTTGCTTTATGAACCGATGTTATTTGTAGTAACCCGTATGCGGATACTTCGATACCAAGCGCACCGAAGTTTGCAGATTCAGACATAACAGGTCGAAGTATTCCAAACTTCTTGTATCTTGCTTCGACTACACAATTTGTAACAACAATCCGTTCTTCTGATAATGCCGATGGTGCTATTTCAAGTGCCGATAATGCGTCGTCGAAATAGTTTCTTGCTTCGTCGTTTACGGTGGGATAATATTTACCCCAGCTCTCTACAATAAAAAAGAACGCGTTGTCAGAATCGACAAAAGACCAGACAATAATATTATCACCAGATATATTTAATGGAACAGAAACAAAGTTGCCTTTGAACATTCTTGTTGTTCTGCTTCCACTCGGATGCGTGCCTATCATTGGCGAAACAGGTAGCTCGTTGAGCCTACTATATCGCCAGCTCTTGTTGTATACGAGGAAAACAGAAACTAGCACTACGGCAATGACCACTACTATAACCGAAGGTTTTTTGAAGATTCCCTTCATTTTCCATCATCTCCTATATTGTCACTCGAATGGTGCGTGTATCCTGGATAGTTCCGTCTTCTCGAACTACCCGCAGTCGTATGTCGACAGCACCGCTGTTTTGTTCACCCAACCTCAAACGGGATACTTCGAACGTCTTCTCGTTCCCGCCGAACCAGCTTCGCTCAACGAAAACTGCCACGGTCTTCCTGTCAATTAGCGCGTTTCCTCTCATCGACTCCGCCACCAAATTCCCCTCTAGGTCGGATCGCCAGAACCAAAGTGGCCCAACGGAGAAGAACTCACGCACGTTCAATAATGTGACCACCGGCTCCCCTTGTATGTACCCATCTTCATCTATCCGAACGGCTATGTCCGCACGAATTGTATTGTCCGTCCCAGGGAGCCAGTCGGGCAGGTAGCCTTCTCCCTGAGCCCACCACGCCACGCCTACGACGATGATTACCCCTATGATGCCAGCTACTATCCACTGCTTGTTCAAGGTAGCACCCCCAACGGAACCAAGATGTACGTCCTCGCCAAAATCATCATTAAAAGCCCAACCCCGATCATCATCACGAATACAATCGGTCGCTTGGAAAAGCTAGAGTAGTTGTACATCGCAAAGAGAATTATAAGTCCCCCGATTATCATTGGGAACGAAACCTCGACGATGAACACGATCAGCAACGCCAGGATCGAGGCGTACATAGCAATCTTGAAGTCTTGGTGCATGAAGACAACTCCGAACATGGCGATTGCAATTATCCCGGCTGCAAACAACGCCAAGATTGCCTTCCAGTTAATCGACGCTAACGCTGAGAAGCCGAATATGCCAAGTATAGCGACTACTATAATCATTAGCCATCCAATCCCCGTCTGATCGTCGCGTAGTCCTTGCATTTTCCCACTGCTACCTTTGTTTACCCTTGTATAAAAATGTCGGGGGGTACTATGACCCCCCATATCTTTGCCCCTGCTCTGAACTAAAGTAGGGGAATGAGTCCGCCACATCTGGCTCAGCCCCCAGCTTTAAGTTACTTCGCCGACCTTGGTAAATCGCAGCGTGAACGTGTCGTCGAGTCCGTAGATGTGCATCGTGCAAGCCACCGAGTCGAAGTTATCGAGCTGAACTAGCCCCGATTTAGATAGCACTGCTGTAAAGGTTATTGCCTTCGATCCACCAGTTCCAACCGTGAAGTAGCTGATTTCGTTGCGCATAGTTCCGCCCGCCGGAGTAAATTCAAATGTGTACTTGCCGTTGTCAGTTCCATAGCTAATTGGTCGGTATACGAGGGATTCGTTCTCTGTCCCGGCGCGTCCGTAATAGGACGGGATGGTCACCCAGATTTTCGATGTCGCATTGTCGCTACTGGTTATCAAGTCCGTCCTATACACCGTTATCGTGCCGGTGCAGGAGGCGATTGTGTTGTACGGCGAAACCGCCCCGCCGATGTTATCCGCCGAGGTATTTTCGACGTAAGACATCGTGAATGTACGTGTCGTTCCATCGTATGTCAGGTTTGCATCCGATTCAGATCCCTCTGCCTCGAATGTCACACCGGTCGTTACTTGTGGTTCTTCAGAAACGCCGACCCTTGCGCTTTGTAGTGCGTCTTTGAGTCCGCCCCAGTTGAAGTAGTAAGCACTGCCAACGATCAAAAGAACAGCAAGCAAGCCCGCGGTCTTCTTGGCCACTGGAATGCCCTTGAGGTATCCCATGTATCGCGCTATAAAAGCCCCGATCCCGACGATTGCCAAAATTTCAAGTGTTTCCATTTAGTTTAACCCCCCTTTGGGTTGTTTCACGTTCTAACCTCTAAAATAGTAATATATAAATATGTGTTTAACGCTGTTTAACACGGTGGTACAATAGCGCGAAGGAACATGATTATAGCTGCCAGATACACCCCCGATGAAATGCGTGCCATCGAAAAAAAGGCCGCCAGTCTTGGTCTTGATAAGAGCGATTTTGTTCGAAAGGGTGCATTGATTCTCTGTGACAAAAATGTCAACATACTGCCGGAAAGCGTGGAAAAATACTACATGCGAATCCTCAAGAAAAAGATAAAGGAATTCGTGGGGCCAGAGGACGGACACCTTTCGCAGAAGTTACAGGACTTTGTAGGAAAAGAACCCGATACTTGAAGGCGATTGAAATGAAAAGTCTCGCTTACTTAGGTAGGGGCATCCTTATATTTTTGGCTCTTGTCATCGCCCTTTCGCTCATGCCTTCGGCTTCCGCGAATTGGGATCGGCCGTCGGTGACTTTGAAACCCGGTGAAAATGTCGTCGTGGAATACATAAATACAGAGAACTTGGCAAAAAACTTCGCGGTTGAAAACATATCTGCACCAGATGCCTTGCTACCTTTTGTTGTTGTATCTCCCGCCTCTATTGCTGCGTTCGATAACGAAAATATTTACATCACGTTCGTCACCGTTCCTCAGTCAGTTTCATCAGGGATTGCCAAGGATACATACTCGATTAAAATCACGGGACTGGTGGTGAACCTCGATATGACCGAAAACAACCCTTCACAGGAAAACATCGACAACATCACAGCAGAACTAACCGCTTTGAGAGCCGAACTCAATAGCTTGCGCACTAGCATTTCAATCTATCTGGACAACTTGCAATTGCAGAACACACGTCAAGACCAGTGCATCGACAACTTGACGCAATGTTTGACGGCACTTCAAGATAACATTGCGCGGATTAATATACGGCTAGACGCTCTCTTTGCGAAGGTTTACGAAAACTCGCCTTATGACAACTACGATGTAGAGATAAAGAACATGTACGATTGGATCCAAGGCGCGAATGATAATGTATGGGCGCAAGTCAACGGATTGCTTACCGTACAAGATGAGAAACTTTTGGCGATGCAAGAAGTAGTCGATGAGAACCGAACGTATGCGTATGCCGGAATTGGTGTGGCGATTGGCGTGGGGTTTTTCATGCTTCTGATAATGCGCTTCAAGAAGTCGGCGCCAAGTCCTGCCGCCCCAAAAAAACCAGTCGACCCCGATGCTCCAAAACCAAGTGCTCCATTAGAAAAAATGTCGAGTATGTGAGAACATGAGCGTTGTTCAAGAAACAATAGAATGGATTAGAAGACACAAAATAACGGTGGGGCTTGCGATGCTCAGCAGTCCTAGTGCGATTGTTGGACCACTTTCCGATATGTTTTTATCCAAAAATAAGAAGAAAACACCGCCAACACCACCTCAGCCACCCACTCCCCCAAGTCCCGATCTCAAGAAAGACGACGAACATTCTTTGGAAAAAATGTCGAGCATGTGAGAGCATGGGTATCCAAGATGAGCTAGTAGATTGGATTAAAAAAAATAAAGCAAAGGCCGCGCTTATCGCGCTTGGTACACTTTGTGCGATAGGGTGGAAGCTAGGAACCTTGGGAGATTTCACATTCCCAAAACCACCCATGCTATTTGCCATTGTCGTCGCGACGTACTTTTTAGGAAAAGCAATGTGGGACGGCTGGAGATACCACACCCGGCAATATGTGGATCAGAGCGGACATGGAAGTATCAAGGCTCCCGGCGCCTATTCATGTGGAAAACTTGCGGTTATTCCCATCGGTTCAATCGATTATGATTTGATGGCTTGGGAAGGTGGCGAGGGTACGCGGATTGTACCTCGTAGTTCAATCGATATTTACCCAACCTTTATGGTAAGCTGGAGCAGGCCGATGCAATTTGAATTCAACGATTTGCCATCGGATGTACAACGTTTTATTCGGTCCCACACCAGCATTTGTAAACCCCCTTATTTCTATACAGAATGCGATCTCAGACCAGAGGACGGGGGCAAAACATACAAGGAAATTATGGACAGATTGGGTAAATTAAAAGACGATGGGGGAGCAGTGGAGGATCTAAAGAAGATAGTCACGGGTATCAAAGCCGATTTTGAAGTCAAAGCAAAGGAGAAGGAGGGTGGCACTTCATTTGACGTGCGTCTTGCCTACTACAATTCGGTAGTATCAGAACTACAAACTTTGCTGGAACAGGCAACTCAAGGACTGGTTAATATGGCGGATGTCATCGGGACGCTCAAAAGAGTCACCGAGAAAAAACCATTTTTGGATATGTTGTCAAAGGAAAAACAAGAAGGAGCGCCAAAATAATGTCACGCCGTTCAGAAGTAGCTAGACTTTCATGGCAAAACCCATCAACGCGGCAAAAAAGAATTGAGAGTATAGGAGCAAAATCTAGGCAACGATGGGCGACGGCCTCCAACATAGACAGATACCGTTTAAACAATTTTATGAATTCATTGAATCCAGAATCTCGCGCAAAAATCGAAGAAAAACGTTTGACTAATTTAAGGCTTGCGTTTAAAACCAAAGAAATTAAAACGGGTCCAAAGCGTATGTTAGATCCAAAAGACATTGATGATTTGTATTGGAACAAAGAGATGACCATCAGAGAGATTGCGAAACTAAAAAACTGTTCTGTTGGGCCAGTTAAAAGACGTTTGAAAGAAACAGGGGGATTTAGGAATAAGCGAGATTCTCGCCTTTTGGCATTTAAGAAAGGAAAAATAAATTTTCGAGATCCAGTGTACCGAGAAAAAATGCTCAACGCATTTTTTAGAGCCAAACGTCCCACATCACTAGAAAAGAAAGCCATTGAGTTTTTTGAAAAGTATCGTCTTCCCTTCACCTATTGTGGCAATGGAACTTTGTTAATCGGCTACAAAAATCCTGATTTTTATGACAACAACGGAAACAAGACATGCCTAGAAGTAAGTAACAAGAGAACGAAAGACTGGAGATATAAACAAGAGGGAGGGTGGGAATACTATCAAAAAACACGAATTGAACACTTCACAAAATATGGTTGGAAGTGTTTTGTAATCTGGGAAGAAGAATTTAAGAATCCTAGTGAACTTTTACAAAAACTGGGTGGTGAGGGATAAATGCCAATCGACCCGATATCGGGCATGTTTTTCGGTGAAGATACCGCAAAGCGCTGGCTATTAGACAATGAAGGAAAAGTAGATTTCTTTTTACATCGACACAAAATTGCTGATCGGTTTGCGCTGAAGAAGAAGATGTACGAGGCGAACCCAGAACTTTCGATGTCGGCGGTCAAAGACTTTTTCATTCCCGATTCGAAAAAACTTGAACGCATATACAAGTTCATTGAAAACGAGTGGGGAATCATAATCGTGGCTGGCGGCAAGAACCAAGGAAAAACAGCAACGTGCTGGTGGGTACTTGAGAATGCACACCGGCTAGGACGCAAAGTATGTGTCGCTGGACCCCCCCAAAAGATTCCGTCTTGGGCAACAAGAGTGATGGATCCTGCTGCTGTTTCAGAAGGTGCTGTTGGCTATATAACAGAAGCAGCAATCCAGTATTCGGCACGAAGTTCTATGCGAGGAGGGCAAAGAGATGCGTTGAGCATTCTTCCAGTCATCAGACATAGTGGTCGACTTTTTCTTGTGGAGACGCAACACACACGCCTTATAGACATTAACATGCTCCGAAATATGGATGGTGCTGTTCTCAAACCAGGTGGGATGTACAAAGAAGAAGAACGTGGTCCTGCGACACATATCATTGATGTATTGAAGCCGCATCACAAGACACAAACGCTGTTCATGGTAGGTCAGTGGTTTACCCTTCTCAAACATCAGCCGCTCCCCGAATGTTGGAGTACTGATCTTTCAAAAGCGTACAAGCCAATCCACGATGAGAAGGAGGCAGTCGAATTTGGCGTCAGTTTGATTGAACAAGACTACTCGATTTCTCAAGTTCGTAGCATATTAATCGCTCGAAGCTTCAATCGTCCGGGATGGTGGTGGAATGAACAGATTATAAAAGCACTTGGTGGGCGGTCTGAAATACCATTGAACGTTGGGCTGGGCGCTTCAATCCCCGAAGTTGCGCCTACGCCGAATGTACAAAATAGTACATTAGATGTTAAACGGCGTTTAACAAAAATGGTTGCCGAGAAAAATGTCCCCACAACTGTGATGAGCGACGAAGAGATTAAACAGAAATGGGGTGCGGAGTAGGAAAGATGGGAAAATTAAACGAGGCGGGTTCTTGTGGTGACGGAGGAAGGCTTAATGCCTGCTAAGCAATATAGGATACCTAGTAGTGAATTAGGGGGTTCTTTGCCCCAAGTGAAAAACCCTGAAAGCCCCTCTCGAAACTCATCCAACTTGACCAAATATCTCATCCTTCGGGAGCTAACCAAGCTCGATGGGCATGGAGGTGTGCCGAGTTCGGCCTTGGCCAAGACCCTCGGCCTCAACCTGACAAATGTTGAAACCCGCCTCAAGCACTATGCAGAGTTTGAGTTGGTGACTCGGCTGGGCAAGATAAAACGCAGAGAAGGAGGTAGGCCATTTTACTTATGGGGGATAACAATTTTAGGGAAGGAACGACTCAATTACTTCGAGGGCAAAATCCAACAAGGGCAGGATGTGGGGTATAGGAAATGAAAGAACCCAATCTCCTAAACCTTGAATGCGTCAAACGTTGGCTCAACGAGATAAAAAGCGAAGTGTCAAAGCAGAGCTACCTCCGCGATCTTCGGGTGTTCACCGATTACGCTGGCATGGATCCCGACCTGCTTTTGGCTGAGCGTGTCCAAGACTTGCGCTCGGATGATGTCGCTGTCAGACTTCGAGCCGATGATCGGCTTCGGAAATTCTTTGAGGATCCTATCGCAAAGGCAGCAAAAACCTCGAAGGCGCACATCATTGCTGCCATGAAGTCGTTTTATAGGGCAAATGGCCTAGCCCTTTCGCTCAAGACGCCGCATGCAAACGGGACTAGGGTGAGCGACCACATCCCGACACGAGAGGAAATCCAGCAACTCGTCCAAGCCAGCGATAGTGCGCGAAACCAAGCGATGTGTATAGGACAGGCCGAGAATGGGATGCGAATCGGCGGTTGGGTAAAAATAGAGTGGAGGCACATCGCGGAAGAACTCAATCCGATTACCTTCGTACCGAAAAAGATACCGATGACCATTAGAATCCCAGACCCCCTTACGCGAACTGGGGTAACATTCATCCTCGACGACGCGGCATTCTATCTTCGACGTTGGCTCGCAACCTTTGAAAAATTAGAGCCGAACACACGAATTTTTGACATCGATGAGGATCAGGCGGAAGCCGTTATTCGAGAGCTCGGCGTCAAAATCGGCATCAATCCAGGTGGCAAGGGACGGCAACCTTTCCATTCGCATTGTTTTCGCAAAAGAGTACAAACCATATTGGAGGACAACACCAAACGTAAGACGGAGACGATACCGTTGAATTGGGTCGACCTTCTTTTGGATCACATCCCTCGCGGGAGTCAGGGCGAGGCGTATTCACTACCTTCAACGGATCAGCTTCGGGGCGCGTATGCAATCGCGGCACAACAACTGAGGGTGTTCTGATGAAAACCGCTGAAAAGATTTTCGTCGTCGGGTTGGTTCTGGCTATCGTATGCTTGCTCTCTGGGGCGCAGACGGTCTCGGCATCACCAGCTAATGCATACGAAAATGCGTTCATAGCTTATCAGTATGCTGAGAATGCTTACGCTATCGGTGGTCTTGGCAACAGTGGTTTTAGTCACTACATCCACGTCTTTATTAAGAACACTTCTTCGAGTTCCAAAACCTATGGTATTGAGAATATCGTTACAGGAGGAGGTACAAACTGGAAGACTTCGGTTTCTGACAATAACTTTACATTGGCAGTTGGAGAGAATAAAGACATCAAAATCAAGGTACAGTCACCAAATTGGAGTTCGACCTTCGAAAGTGGTCACTTAGACTTGTCAATTAGAATTACAGACAGTGCAGGAGCAACTGGGACTTTGACCGATAATGTAACAGCCTTAAATCTTAGAGGAGGTGGTACATATAATTATATAAGCTTTCCAACTACCAGTGGAACTACAACTTTGGTGAATGCATTTCCAAATTTGGTATATTGGTCTGATTATTATTCCTATTATTACAGTAATGAATATATAATGCCAGATGAAACATCACCAGTCGTTGCTGGTCTATTGTATCTGATTCTTATGAATGCTGATAATCAGACACTTGTGGAGATAGACCCAAAGATAGACAACATTACTGTGCTGAACTACACTGCAACTGAAGCCTTCTATTACGAGAATGCCTTCACGATAACCCAACAAGTCGAAAACCGAGCAATGTACACTGAAGATGGAACTACTGGAGCACACCATTACGCGACTGTGAATGTAAAGAATACTTCAACAGAGAGTAGAGTTTATGCTATCAATTTTATAAAGAAAGGAGGGGACAATGCCAAGGATTGGACTATTGCATTTGCTGATAATAATTTTACATTAGCAAGTGGAGCAGATGAGAATGTCAGAATGACCATCACAGCTCCTAAATGGGATGTGCCCAACGATGCAACTAAGAAGTTCTGGGATAGTCTTTACCTTGAGATTAATGTGACTGATAATAGGAATTGTAAAGCTATTTTGACTGATAATATCATTTCTCTTGATTTGTCGGCTTGGACTTATATTGGGTTCACAGGTGTAGAGAATGGCACATTTGAAAAAATTGTTCCTTCTTTGACTTATTATACAGATTTTGTTCTGTATTGGAATGATCCGTGGGGGACTGACGCACTGTGTGGAGAGACTGACGCTACCACTCAGGGTCTCGGATTCAAGTTGAATATTAATAAGACTAAATACACATTGATTGATATCGACACAAAGGTGATAAGTGCTAATGCCTATTTTGGACAGTCTTCAGTTAAACCAACTCGACCTGTCTTAGTATCTCCAGAGAACAACACTTCAACAACCGACAATACCCCAACCTTCACTTGGACCGGGGGCGCGAATGCGGACAACCATCGAATTGAAGTGGATAATGATTCGGACTTCTCCTCCCCTATAGATAACGAAAACGTGGCTTTGAGTGACAACTCGTGGACAAAGACGGGTGCGGGATATGCCGTAGGAACTTACTACTGGCGCGTCTGGGCGCAGAATGTCGCAGGGGAGAACTGCTCCGAGAACACATGGAAGTTCACCATTACTCCTCTCTTCGCACTCGGGAAGCCAGTTCTCCTGACCCCCGAAAATAATTACTCGACGGCGGACAACACGCCAACATTTACATGGACAAGAGGTTCTGGCGCCGACAACCATAGAATTGAGGTCGACAACGACGACAACTGGGCGAACGGTCTGGTCGATAATGTAGTTATTGTGCCGTCTTACGTTCCGTCGGACAATCTGATTTACAGTTACGACGATGAAATAGTGATACCGTATGGCGGGTACTCCGAGGGGGACGAAGGAGAAGTCGAATCTTGGACGTCTACGGTGGCTGGGACACTGAGAATATCTTTCGCGTTGGATGTGCATAACATGGATTGGGTGTACGGAAGGATTTACAGGAACGGCTCCCCAGTTGGGCAAGGTCACTGGGATAGTGGAACTTATACCGAAAACATCAGTGGTTGGTCAGTAGGGGATAACATCGAGCTTTGGGCATTTCAGGGGGAAGGCGTAAGTGCTGCAACTGTTTTGAACTTCAGGATTTACGGGAGTTCTGCTGCTGGAGACGACAATACCTGGACGAAGTCCGCACCTGGATACGCGCTAGGAACCTACTACTGGAGGGTTTGGGCTCAGAATGCTGGTGGGGAAAATGTATCGGAAAATGTGTGGAAGTTCACGGTGACAAGCGCGGCACCGCCGGTAACTCCAACTCTACCGCGAATCATAATGGGCATGGAAACTGCTTCTGCTACAAATGGCGGTTCTCCTGCGGTGGCAACGCTCAAGGTATTTGGGACACTTTACACGAAAGCCGAGAACGGGCAAATCTGGTGTCAGCTTCTCGACAACACTGGAACGCCTGTGAACACGGCGACGGTGAAGCTCAACTGCTACTATGAAAATTTGGACAAATATCTCGATAACGTGACGATGACCTATGTGACAGGTTCCATCGGCGTCTACACTTATGATTTTCTCGCTCCGTCTACGTATGGGGTTTATTTATGCACAGTTTGGGCAAACTGGAGCGGTAACAACGCTTATGGTTCGGCTGAGTTTCAAGTCAGTAGCACATGGGAGAATATCAACAACACTTACTATTATCTCCAGAATACCATACTGCCAGCAATACTTCAAGCAAGGGATAACGCGGTGCTAGCGAGGGATAACGCCTATGCCACATACAACTATCTGGTGAACACGATTTTGCCGTCGGTTTTACAGGCCCGAGATAATGCGGTGCTTTCGCGGGACAACGCATACGACACTTATGTTTATCTCACGGGAACGGTAAAGCCGCAACTCGACCAGATACAAGAAAACGTGAACTACACGAAGTCCCAAGCCGACAATATCAAAACTGTGGCGGACAACATTCAGACCGGGACAAACATCGCAATAAGTGACATCGAGGCGACCTACAACAATACCGTCACAATCATCAACAACACGCAAAATATTCTCGATAACTGTTTCTACATAGAAAATTATCTTGAGAATACCATTTACAATTACCTTACGACAACAATTTATTCAACCCTCGTTCAAGCACGAGACAACAGCTACAACACCTATGTTTACGTATCTGAAAACTTGAAGGCCGAACTCGATAACATCAAAGACAACTACGCCAGCCTAATCCTAGACAACGTGGTTGCGACATACACCTACCTCGTAAATACAGTTGGAGGCAAGCTGGACAATGCAACCGACAACTTGACCTACATCAAGTCCCAAACCGATAACATCAAAATAGTCGTGGACAACGTTCAAGACTACCAAGACCCGCTACTCGACAACATCTTGGAAATCTACGACAATGTTGCCACTATGATAGACAACTTAGAAAACATCATCGACAACTGCAACACGATTTACAATTATTTGGTTGGAGCTATCATGGATAACCTGAACATCATTGAGAACAAGGCATCGAGAATATCGGCGATGACAGTTCCGAGCACGTGGGTCAAGGACAGCGATAACTGTACGATTTATGCGCGGGTGCTGGATGAAAACGGCAATCCTGCTACATTGGCGACTGTCAAGCTCTGTATCTGGCGGAGCGACAACACGCTGTTTTTAGAGAATGTTACCATGACCAGTTTGGCACGAGGGATTTATCAATACATGATGACCTCTCCAGGTACCGTCGGTTCTTACGGACTCGACATATATTCGACTAACCCAACCGCGTTTGGCAGCGGCGTACTCCAAGTCGTGGATCCTCCCACTGGGCCGCAAGGCGAGAGGGGACCGACAGGTTCGGCTGGAAAACCCGGGGCTGACTTTATGCCCTCTGTCGTGTTCTGGTTGCCCATCATCGGATATTTCGGGCTTTTGATTGCCGGGGACAGATGGGTTGTTGGAAAAGGCAAGGGGTCGTCAAGCGATTTCTACTTGGTCGCTGCCGTCGGATTCGGGCTTATCGGATTGATGATGAAATCGTGGGGGTTGTTAGCGAACTCAAACGGGGTGTTCTGGCTAACGGCAAGCGGGTTCATTGCTTTTGTCGTGGGGGGGAGCGGGTTCGTGGCTCGCCGAAGTCCGAGGCGGCTGGGCGATTTCTTCTTGATTGCGGTTGTAGCGTTGATTTTAATAGTTTTTGGTCTAAGATCAATTGGAGTGTTTGTAATATGAGAAAGAGAAAACTCTTAAAATCGCAGGACTTGAAGGACATACAGAAAATGATGGACAAGACAAAGAAAAGGATGGGCGGGGGTTGAGATGAGAAATCTTGAAAAGATTTTATTGGCGATAGGGTGGTGGCGGCACCGAGGGAAAACACGGATTGCCTCAACTTTCCTTGGTCATTCTCTCGGCGTTGCCATCGCCCCGCAAACACTCTTAATTGGCAACGGCAAATGGGGACGATATAGATGAGAAAACTTCTCAAGTTTTTCGTCTGTTTCGGCGTCTTTGCATCGGCATGTGTCTCAGCCTTTTTCTTTGCACTATTCCTAATAGCATACTTTTCCCCGACGCAATCTATCTTGATGCCAATAAACAACTACGGCGAAGCGAGCCTCGAATTGATTTTTTTGCTGGGTATGATGGTGATTATCATATCATCAACCGTTTGGGCAATTAAAACCATTGGGAGAAGTAAATAAAATGCGGAAGCTTGAAATGGTTTTCTTGGCTATTCTGGCAGGTGCGATGCTTCTCCCGATATTCTTCTCTGCAACGACGCCGAGCGTTTCTGCATATGATTCTCATGCTACAATTCTTATTGTAGGCAATGATAACTTCACTGTCGCTAACGGCGTAAACGGTGGCGGCACGGGTGCTGAAGACAACCCCTATGTTATCGAAAATTGGGTGATAAGTGCGGCGAGCGCTGAAGGTATTTACATCAAAAACACGACTGCCTATTTTATTATTCGCAACAATCTGGTCGAGAACGGCGGAGTTATTTACACTGGAATCTTCTTGGAGAACGTGATTAACGGGAGAATCGAGAACAACACTAGCAAGAACAACAGCGACGGCATCTATTTGGACTTCTCCGACCACAACATTCTGGACAACAACACCTGCGAGAACAACGACGACGATGGCATCGAGCTGAATAGCTCGGACAACAACATTCTGGACAACAACACCTGCGAGAACAACTTCTGCGGCATCTATCTATACGAAGCGGACAACAACATTCTGGACAACAACACTAGCAAGAACAACAGCGACGGCATCTACCTCGGCACCTCCAGCAACAACGTAATCGACAACAACACCTGCTCGAACAACAGCGATAAAGGCATCTACCTGCAGTCCTTGTCCGACAACAACATTCTGGACAACAACACCTGCTCGAACAACAGCGATACAGGCATCTACCTGCAGTCCTCATCCAACAACGTAATCGACAACAACACCTGTGAGAACAACATCTATACAGGCATCTACCTCGGCACCTCCAGCAACAACGTAATCGACAACAACACCTGCTCGAATCATCCTAATGATGGAATCGATTTGGACACATCTTCCGAGAACAACACCATTTCTAATAACACATTAGAAAACAACAGATATGGAATCACCGTGATTTCCTTCTCCAACTACAACAGTATTGAAAATAATACTTGTGTAAACAACGAAGAAGGTATCCAGATAGAACTTGCTGATAACAATACCATAGAAAACAACACTTGTGCAAATAATACTAGAAGTAGCAGTTATACCAATAGTGGAATTCGTCTAATAACAAGCGATAATAACAAGTTTTATTACAACATCGTTGAAAATAATGTATACGGCATATACCCAGACTCCGCATCAACCAACAACACCTACACCAACAACTATCTAATGAACAACACGTGGGCCGTTTCGCCAGTTCCCGACAACGCGCCGACCTGCTCGATAACCGCACCGCCGAACGGTTTTAATGCCGTGGTTAATGTCGGCATCCCATTCGCTTCCAATTATTTTGACGCAGACGGCAACAGCGTAACTTGGGCCTGGGATTTCGGCGATGGAGCG
>Ga0315280_10002812_pt1 | contig 27750 bp, 26 predicted proteins | sample YL17G06_40_MG_FD_203697 | JGI IMG/M metagenome (GOLD analysis project Ga0315280, IMG submission 203697) | Sediment microbial communities from Yellowstone Lake, YNP, Wyoming, USA - YL17G06_40 | ecosystem: Environmental > Aquatic > Freshwater > Lake > Sediment | place: USA: Wyoming | collected... | reverse complement strand
AACAGTTTCTGTTCCTATGTCGTAGAAGGTCAAGCGGTTGCTGACCTTGGCTGTGGACCCGGTTTCTATTCACTCGGTTTAGCCGAGTGCGTTGGTCCTGAAGGAAGGGTGTACGCAGTTGACTCAGACGAAAAGGCTATCAGAGCGCTGGAAAAGAAAGCGGACAAACGCGGCTACCACAACATCGAAGCACGTGTTTCATCTGCCTCCGACCTGAGCTTCATAAAAGACGGGTCAGTTGACTTCGTTCTTGCCAATGGACTACTGTGTTCGATGGCGCCACAATACCACGAGCCAACAGTCAACGAAATCAAGCGCATCCTCAAGCCACAAGGACAGGCATACCTTAGCGCGGCCAGAGGCTTCTACAGCTATATGGACAAAGCAGAGTGGGAGAGAATACTTGAAGGATTCAAAGTCGAGCGGAGGGGCGATGGCTTCAGCTGGATCGCGGACAGATGGGCAACAGTGTCCACAAAACCGGCGTAAGCAGGTGCGCGCGCTTACTCATCAGAAAGTGGATGCTACGACAGAATGTTTTTGAGCGACGGTTTGGCCTTGCTGATGGTCGAGGTTTCATGAATGCCTTCGAGTTACAAAACAAACAGCGAACTTGACTTTGGCAAGGTTCTCAATGGTTCATTGAATGTTTTCTTCAAGGATGCGTTGCGGATTGCCATGGCCCATCCTCGTCAGGCAGCGTTCTTCATGCAGACGTTGAGGTGGCAGAGGAAGGCGGCAAAGACACGAGTGAATTGGGATAAGAAGGGAGTTCATGTTCCACCCATCATCGTGTTGAGCGTGACGAGCGAATGTAACCTTCACTGCCAAGGCTGCTACCACCAAGCGTTGCGCAGTGCCTCTGAATCCGAGATGAGCGATGAGAGACTCGACGGGTTGATTGCCGAAGCCAAAGAACTAGGTGTCTCTTTCATGGTAATCGGGGGAGGAGAACCGTTGACTCGTCCGATAATTCTGGATCTTGCAGGGAAGTATCCCGCGATTATGTTTCTAGTGTTTACAAATGGTCTGTTGATCGATGAAGCTGTGATTAAGAAAATGTCCGAGAACAGGAATATTGTTCCTTTAATCAGTTTGGAAGGCTACGAAAACGACACGGATAAACGACGCGGAGCCGGCGTCTACGAGCAAGTAATGAACGCGATTGCCAAATTGAAAGAGAAAAATATCTTTTGGGGCAGTTCCTTGACTATGACCCGAGCCAACTTTGCAGACGTAACCGACGATAACTTCATCAAAAAGCTAGTCGAGACCAGCTGCAAACTTTTCATGCTTGTCGAATATACTCCAGTCAAGAAAGGAACTGAGGACTGGGTACTCACGTCTGAACAGAGAACGGAATTGTTAAGGAAAAGAGACTTGTTCAGAAAGAAGTACCCCGCCATGTTTATCGCGCTGCCTTGGGATGAAGAAGAGATAGGCGGATGCTTATCATCTGGAAGAGGCTTCATCCACATCAGCGCAGAGGGAAACGTGGAACCATGCCCCTTCGTTCCTTACTCGGACACAAATCTGAAGCACGTCTCACTTAAAGACGCCCTGCAGTCGAAGATGCTGAAAACAATACGAGAAAACCATGGACAGCTTGAGGAAACACACGGATGCGCCCTATGGGAAAAGAGAGAATGGGTGAGAACGCTGACCGAGGAAGCCGGAGACAAAGTGAGCGGCACACAGAATTCGCAGGTCCAATAATCCTTGTGGGCTGCGGTCTGCGGCACAGTAGAAACAATACCTCTGGCGATTTGCACACTCTCAAAAACTATCTCAATTTGTCCAAGGCTTCGAGCACTTCTTGAGAATATCAAATTTGAATACTGGTCCGTTATTACATCAATGTTTGCCCGAGGCAATCTTCGCCAAGATACTATTTACCGAGGTGAAGACTACCGCTGCATATTCGCGCGCGCTATGGTCCGGTAAACGCGTATTCCAGACCGTACCGCATGGCTGTCTTTGCCAGCGCCCTCCCTATTTCATATAATGTACCTTGAGCATAGTACGTTTTGTGTGGCCAAGCATTGAGGTCATAGGACGATGCCCATCTTCTGAGTAATTCTTCCTCTTTACGTAGCTTCAGGCGCATTGATCTATCTCTAACCGTGAAGCCCATGTCGATTAGCTTGTTTGTGACTGTGGAGACCGTGCCCAAACTGACTTTGGCTTCCGATGCAAGTTCTCGAGTTCTCCATGTTTCTGTAGGCTTTGATAGTAGAACGCGGACTACTCTGCTAGATTTTCCTGTGAATATGCTCCTGACCATAATAAGATTATTGTTCAGTGAGCTATTTATATGCAGTTTTATTGAACTTGTTCAATATTCTACATATGTTCAATATTTCTGAACAGCACAACCAAGTTACAATTGAGCAAGCGCCCGCAGTGTGGTCGAGTGAAAGTTTTCACTTTCCATCTTCTTCCGTTTCACAAAACAGTGAAAGATGAATAAATGAATTCGCCTGGCTTCTTGCGCGGGCCGGAGTGCATGTATGTGGTATGTTACCATATCCAGCGTTTCAAGTTGCCGAGGAAAGTAAGCAATTGCAAAGTTTTATATTTTTGTTTTTCCTTACTTCGAAACATGAAATGGGAGGATGCCGTTCTACAGGCGCTTAGGGCTGAGTTCAATGATAAGGTTTTTCGTTCGAAAGATGTGATCAAGCTTCTGAAAAGGCAGAATAACTACTCAAAGGGAACCGTTTATCGTGCTCTTCACGATCTTGTGAAAGCAAAAACAGTAGAAAGGCTAGGAAGAGGAACGTACAGAGTTCATGTTCGTGAAGTCAAAATCACAGATAGGTTGACTTTATCCGACAAAGTGATAGTAACACTGATACCGGGTTCTTCTGAAGAAGCGAAGAAAATACTTCACGGCAAAGGAGTAGAATTTATGATGACTGGACCCGCATTGTTTTATCGCTACATCCACAACCTGCCTAAGCGTCTCGTTGAACTAATATATGTCATCAGAGGGTCTGGAGAATTGGCAGTTCTCTCGCTTCGCGAAGCAGGAATTAGAGCTTTATTAAATCCAACAAGAAATGATATCACCTTGGCTCTTGAGAATTTCCCTGAAAGGGATATCTTTGTTGTTAGGGAGTTTTCTGAGCTTCTGGGAAATGTTAAGGGAACAGCTTCGTTGGAGCGTGCCCTAGTGGATCTTTACTTTGAGACAACTAGAAATAGAGTGCCTTTTCCCGAAGAAGAAGCGGCTCGCATCTTTCTCAAGGTGTCGAGAAATGAGCCGATCAGTCACAGTCGTTTGTTGATGTTTGCCAACAGAAGAGGAATTGGAAGAGAAATTGATGTGCTACTAAACTTCGTCCAGCCCATGACCTCTTCAACCGCAAAAGTCAAGAACAAACATGTGAAAGACTTTCTAAAAACCATGGAGACTGTAGAGTGGCGATGAAGCTGATACATGCTGCCAAGTATTTCACCAAGGATGAGATTCTCCGAAGAGCGGAGCACTATGAATACCCAAATCCTCTAGCCATTGAAATCTTTCTCTGGGACTGCGAACTCACAGCACAGCTGCAGATTCTTTGTAGCAAAGCCGTGCTGAAAGGAGGTGCCGCTGCTCAGTTGCATCTACCTTTGGAAAGACAGAGAGGAAGTGTTGACGTAGACTTGGCCACTTCCTTGGGGAAGAAGGATGTTGAAGAAGTAATCCGGCAACTAGAAAAGACCTTGGAAGGATGGGCAGAGTTCTCGCGGTATGAACCTAAGAAACCCAACCCTGAGCTTCCTCTATTGACGTATCTTTCACACGTTCCTTCCCGAGTGGATCCAAATAGAGAAGAGTTAGAAATCAAACTTGATTTTCTATGTGAGAGTCCTGACTTGCCTCACGCTGTGCTACGCAACGTCCAAACGTTTGCCTTGGAAGTCAAGAGAATAAAATGTTCTACAGCCGGGGCACTCATAGGCGACAAACTGCTTACGCTCGCCAGAGGAAGCATTGGCACAGAACTTGAGGCAGACCTGCCGAAGCAGATCTATGACGTCGATGCGCTGGTTGAAACATGTGCTGTCTCAGCTGAGTTCGTTAATGACATGATGACTTCAATAGAAGAATTGACAAAACTTGAGGCATCTTTTAGAAGAATAAAGGTCACTCCGGCTGAAGCTCTTGATGATGTCGTGAAAGCCATGAACGGGTATTCACTGGTTGATACTCCTAGTGCTGATGCCGACACCAAGAAGGGAATAGAGAGGTTTCAACAATTCTTCGTGAACAAAAGTCAAAGAAGACCGTATTATGAATGGAGTTCCAAATCTCTAAGGATAAGATTTCTGGCGATTCTTGCCCAGAAACTCCTTTTGAAAGAGATGGCGGCTGTCGATGTTGCTAGGATTATCAGGGAATGCAAGGAAATAGAGGCGTCTCTACGGAAGATTTCTGGCGATTCTGTGGTGGATCTCAGAGACAAGATGTTGAAGCTCGTACAGACACGCGTTCTCCATTACAGGGATCTTCGAGGAAAATCATTGGAGAGAGTGTTTTGGCAGGTTCTGTCTCTTGAAAACCTTGAAAACATGAAATCATTGCTTTGAAATTAGCTCGGAATCAATCTATTGAAATGGATCCCTTATGCCTTTCATCGCATCAATTGTGCATGAAAGCCCTTCATCCTTTGTTGGTGGGATCATTGGATTGCTTGGCATGTGCATTGCTTGTTCATATCTCGCCATAGCTGCTTTTCTGAGGCTCTTATCGCTGTATGGCATCTTGATCGCCACGTACGTATTTGCTTACCAAGGTATTTACGAGTTATCTCCACGGTGCGGCGCGCACTTAAATGGGATCGGAACCAGCGGGAAATGATCATTAGGATGGCGTAATAGATAATATGGAGCGAATGCTTGAGGGAGATAGATGGTAACAGTGGGTTTCTTTGAAGGAGGCAATGAGAACACTATAGTCAAGGGACAGGAGCCAGACGAAGATTGGCTGAGGAGATTTAGGGAAATAATAATCACTTACAATGAGAACCGCGCTCCAGACTCTTTCATGCTGTGGTTTAGGCAGAGAGATTCTGAACAATTCTTTGCAGACGAGTTCCAAAGAGTCTTGGCGATTCTCATCGTCGCGCGTTTTGACCAGAGAACTACTGCGGAGAATGCGCTTGAGAACACGATCGCAGTTGTAAACTGTGGAGCCCTGGAGAGATTAGTAACGAGGAATGAGATACCGCTTCTTATTCCAAAGCAAAATGTGACAGCAGAGAAATGGACAGATCTCTTCTGCTCTTCGTTGTCAGAACTGCATTCGCTTTCGGGAAGAATCATCGCGCAAAAAGAATGGGATGCTTTGAAGCTTCTCGGCTTTATGAAAGGTGAGTTCAGAGTTCCCTATCTGGGCACGAAAACAGCAAGGCTTGCAGTGCGTTGGCTCCATGAATTGGTTTCAAGCATTAAAATAGACATGTTGACCTACAGAATCCTTATTGACTCACTTGTCTACAGAGTTTGTTCCAGACTGGGAATCATTGACCCCCACATCGACAAGTATTCAGGAGAAAATAGTCCTGCTGACGTGAAGGTTCAGGCTTTTGTATCGAAGGTTTTTCCCCAAAAACCATGGCTTCTTGACGAGCCACTGTGGAGCACTGGGCGACAGCCAGACAAAGGTGGACACTGCTTCCCAAAAAATCCAAACTGCAATGGATGTCTTTTTCAAAGCATCTGTCGAAGAAAATTCTTGGATACTGATCCCTCATCGTTGGGGATGGAAACCTCAAATGCTGAAAGACAGCCCACATACAAGCCTAGGCAGCAGGAAGTGACAAGCGAACAAGCTGAATTCGCGAAATATGTTGAAGACCTAAAACAGAAAGGAGTAAAGGGAGAAGAATACCGCGAAAAGATAATGCAATGGCAAAGAGAACACCGGAAAGGTGAAACATAGTCGTGGAAAAGCTGTATTTCACTCATTGCTGCGCAAAGAAAGATGATTCTCTGAGAAGTGTAAGTGAAAAGGTTTCACCCCTGCGCCTTTATCAAGCGGCTCCAACCCAGAGATTCATGAAGAGATCCAGCGAAGCTGGGGTTCAATGGGCCATCTTCTCTGACAAGTACGGCTTTGTCTTTCCGCGTGACCGAATCCAATGGTATGAAAAGCACCCAAAAACTGTGGCATCCTCCGAAAAGAGGAAACTATTCGACGACGCTTTCGATGTGCTGCAGCGGTACAACGTTGCATGCTTCTACTGCAACCCTGGAAGATTGCATCCTCTCTATCGTGAGCTTGTACAGGAGATGAGAAGAAGAGGATTGGAGGTACTTGAAATAACTCATCTTGATGAAATCTTGAAGTAGCACAGCTAAGGTTTTCTAAAGTGAGATGAAGTTGTTTGGAGCTTCTTTTCCATAGTCAATGGCTATCGGTGAAAAAGCTTCGTCGGTTTTGAGAGGAACTCTCGACTTCCCTCTGTAGAAAAAGAGGAGAACGTTCTTAACGTTATCCTCACACGAGAATGCCCCGCAACGTCCAAGCAACTTGCTTAATGCAAACTCTAGGTTTTTCGCGAGTATACTACTTGCAGGAGCAATTATCTTTCCTCCGAAGTTGAAAGTGCTTTGTTGCTCCTCTATGAAGTCTGCCCACTTGTTGGCGTATTTCTTTTTCCAGTGTGTTAAGTACCATTTGAAGATCTGATGTCTCATCAGCTGTTCTCGTCTGATGACGAATTCGTCTTTTTTGGATTCAACAAGATTGTCCCACTTGCTTTCTACTAAATAGATGTTTTGTGGAGATGCTACAATCGCATCAAACTCTCCGAACGCTGATGAATTCTCCTTAGTGTGCCTGCCGAAACTTGGCCGATAGAAAGCCAAGCAGTCTGACGGCGAACTTGAATCTTCGAAATGATTCAGAATAGTGGATACATGTTGTTTCAACGCCCACAAGGTGAGAGCGTCTTCTCCGTATCCAAGTATTTCGCTCATTTGATATCACCTGCTGTGAACTCGTAGAGTTAATGTCTAGCTGTCTCAGTAATAGTTTTGCCCAAGAAACACCACGACATTGCCTGAAACCCCTCTGATTGAAACAGAGCTTCGCACAGTGGAGATGTCTCCCGCGCTTTCTAGACTAGACTACAGGTCCCTTCTGCAGGCAGGTATAGGCTGAACTCAAACCTCAGTGGAGATATCTCCCGCAACTCCCTCTTTTTCTCTGTCTAACGCGAGCGGTGCAGTAGGGTATGTAAGATTAGGCAAAACTATAAGAGCAGATTTCTAACACGAAACTGTCTTGGGGAAGAAAAGTATGGATTATTATTTACCAAAAGCTGCCGCAGAGAAGATCCTCTGGGATGAAGCTATCATAATCTTCGATGAATTGCTGGATGAATTGAAGTCAAAGAACATGATCAGATTAGCGACCCTTCCCATGGACAGAAGAAGGCTTAGTGAAATCTGGAGCAACAGTAGCAAAATCGGAAAAGCTTACAACGATTTGCTCAAAATCTTCACTTCAAACAAAACAGCAAAAGAGTTTTCAGACAGGAGTGGATTGTCTGAAGCAACAATTATTCAAACATTTCCAACAAACTTAGTTGGTTTGACTTTGATTCAATACGAATCTGTCTTCAAGACATCATTGCTATTTTTCTTAGAGGAAGACAATGGCGTTAGAAGAAAATCTACACTAACAGAGCTATTAACTAAGATTGAGAAGATATGTCCCACTTCAGGTCTAAAGCTAAAAAAGCTGATAGATACGGATTTGAGGAATTCTTTAGCACATGGAACATTCTGGATAGAAAACAAAACCATGGTTCTAGCCGATACCAGCTATCTAGAAAACGTTAAAAAACTATCGCTGAGCGAATTCGTGATTGAAAGCAAGAAAGTCAACGTGATCGCCCACGTGCTTATCTCTGTTTTGATTAAGAAAATAGGTGAAGGTTTCTTTCTACCGTAACCACACTTCCTTCAGTTATAGCATCGTTTAGAAAACTCTTTTCTATATCTTGCAAGGATTGTTGAGATGAGCCGAATGAGTGCCAAGAGAGATTCAAAATGGATCAATCTTTTCTTTGAAATCATCGAAAAAGCATATCTTGGCGCTGCATTCAGGTATCAAGACGAAACATTCAGACTCAGCCCGACTCTTGTTCGACCGGCTGATTTTCATCGAAGAGCTTTTGGTTCATCTCTGACCTCATATGAGTCTCTTCTGAAAGCTTTGGATCCAAATTTCAAATCTCTTGCCAGTAGCGAAGTCTACAGAGTTAGAACAGGATGGATCGCCCAAGGATTAAGAGGTTATCATGGGCATAGAATTAGGCGAATCAAAGTGAGCGAAGACATCTTTCTGGTTCCAGATTTGTCCAAACGCCCTTCTGTAGGAATTGACACTAGTGGTCTGGGATGCAATGGCACTGTGATCGCCATTTGCTTTATTCCTGACTACGACGGAGCATATTTCTTCTTGGAGAAGCATTTGAAGTTGCCCAAAGATCATCATCAAGAGGAGTTTCATTGGTCGAAACTGAACCCAGTTCTTAAGCAACATCTACTCAACAATTTCAAGTTGATATTATCAATCTGCTGCGATGGATTGCTAGTAGTAAGAACAAATGCTCTCAACGACCGCAGAGGAAAAATAGAGAACCTTTTCACAAATCTAATAGATGGTTGTTTTTCTGGGTATGAGAGAGACCCAAAACAGAAGAATCTGAGACCAGCTCTTAAGAAGAGAATCTTTGAGATGGCAAACGGAATTGAGACACACTGCGATGCCGATTTTCGTCCTTTGACTCCTGATAAAGTTGTTCGGCTGTTAGTTCAAACACTGGCCAAACGGGATGGAGGCCAATTCGAGAACTATACTCCTTTATTCGCTAACCTGCGTTCTCATGAGTCCAAACCCATCCAAGTCACAGATATCATAGCAGGGATGATCAGAACAATGATCGAGAGAAAGGAATTGCTTGAACCGCTTCAACCGTTGCCTTTTGATATGCGCAAGATGAAGAAGTACCGTGACAATGCACCTAAAGCGTATTTTTGGTTTCCTTGACAACTCGAATAAGAGTTGGTTCAGGTGTCGCGTGCCGTTAGTTCAATAACACGGACGTTGCCTCCTCTGGAGACCACGTAACCCGTTGGGCACACGATCTTTGGTACCCTCATCCGAGTCTACAATGTCGGAAAGATACTTATAAAGTATTTCTGGAACCTCTCTCCAGATGGAACGATGTACTCCACTTTTACTAATCACATCTTTGATATGGTAAAAATGCACTTTGAAGTCAAACGAGTTTCCATGATTGCTATTAACTCAAAAGACATGGTCGCATCCAACTGTCAGGTATGTCGAAAGAAAGTGTTCGCGCCAGCTAAAGAACTTCAAACTGATAAATAGAGAAAAAACCATACCATTATAGTTCATTAATGCAGTTACTCTGGTTGGCAATGCCCGGGGTGGAATTGTCAACAAGACAAAGTGCATCATGCAATCATATAATCGTTGTGTGTCTATCTTCCACTTGGTATCATAGCATCTTTCGATGGGAATGGAACACCGATTAGAGCATAACAAAGTTGCCTAGAACTTCCTTTCCATAGTCAATGGCTATGATCGTGAAGGCCTTGTTGACCTTGTTAGGAGGTCCAGATTTCCCTCTGTAGAAAAAGAGAAGAACGTTCTTGATACTGTTCTCGGATGAGAATGCCTTGCAACGTTCAAGAAGTTTGTTCAGTATAAACTCGAGGTTTCTTGCAAGCAGACTGTTTGCAGGAGGAATGGTCTTTCCTCCGAAGTCGAAGCTGTATTGTTGTTCTTTTGCGAAGTCTGCCCATTTGTTGGAATATTCTCTTTTCCAGTGTGTTAAGTACCATGCGAAGATTTGATGTCTCATCAGCTGCTCTCGTCTAATGACCAGTTCTATGTTCTTGGATTTGGTGAGATTGTCCCACTTGCTCTCTATCAAATAGACATTTTGTGAAGATGCTATTAATGCATCAAATTCTCCGAACACCGAGGCATTTTCCTTACTGTGTCTGCCGAAACTTGGACGATAAAAAATGGTGCAGTCCGCTGGCAAACTCGGATCTTTGAAGTGATTCAGAATGGTGGATACGTGCCGTTTCGATGCCCACAGAGTGAGAGCGTCTTCTCCGTATCCAAGTATTTCGCTCATTTGATATCACCTGCTGTGAACTCGTAGAGTTAATGTCTAGCTGTCTCAGTAATAGTTTTGCCCAAGAAACACCACGACATTGCCTGAAACCCCTCTGATTGAAACAGAGCTTCGCACAGTGGAGATGTCTCCCGCGCTTTCTAGACTAGACTACAGGTCCCTTCTGCAGGCAGGTATAGGCTGGATTGGCTTCTAAGTGGTGAAATCTCCCGCAACTTCCCTCTTTTTCTTTCGCAGACGGCAGTTAGTCCAAAACATCTCCGAATTGTTTGTTGTGCGGTCGCTGGGATTTGAACCCCCATCACAGTGGTGATGTCGCCCGCAAATCCCTTTTTGAAATCATTCACCCGTTTGGTTCGGGCAGTAGTGTTGCGGCGTGTGAGAGGCAATTGATTGCATGGATTCCCGCTGGAGACTTAAGGGGTACACCTAAATTCGTTCCAAATGGTGGCAAGCGGAGTCTGCAAACGTGTCTTTGCACAAGCTTTATGAATCGAAGCGCGCGCGAGCAGCCGCCGACCAATCTCTTCAACGGGAAGCCTGATGACTTGGACTTGTTTCATGCCTAAAACTTTGGCTTCTTGCCAACATTGCTCCCCGTCAGCGGTTAAGAGGTCTTTGTTTGTGATTATCGGCACGATGAACCCGTAGCGCAGGATTGACTCTCTGAGTGCCTTACGCTGCTTCTCACTCATCTTGTTAGGGTTCTGCCCATCTGTTCTTAGGCTCGCAACATCAACAAGCTCTACCGGAGGAATCTGAACTTCTGCCACAGCTACAATCTTCCATGCTGCAACAATGTGAATATGAACTCGAGCACGGCGCCAGCGGCTATGTAGAGCAGTGGCTTAACGTTATCAATCCAGCTTGTCTCAACTGCCTTCTGCTTGTTAATGGTTGATTCAAGGTTCTTCACGGCTCCCACGAGACCGCTCTGCATATCCTCGCCTACGAGTGCCCTGTCGATCCTGTCAATCTTGATCTTGCAGTCCTGTATGACCGAAACATAGGGGCAGTGGGGATTCTGCTTTGCAAACGTGCAGAATGGATCAGTTGAGACTTCCTTTTTCAACGCTGAAAACTTCCTTGCCCACGGCTGTCAGCCAGAACCTCGCCTTTCTCGATGTCTGGAACATTGCAGACTTCAACAGGTCCAGCTAAGCATGCCAAGATGTCACTGCGCGACACTCTGGAAATGGTTTCGCAACGGTTTGAATCCTGGTAGCAGCTAGCGAAAATCAGAGCTCGAATCTGGCGCCTCTGACGATTATTCTCGCTTCTCTTGTGAACCATGAAAAGTCAGTCCTGAACGCCACTCGACGGCGGCAAAACCAGCAATCAGCTTAGATTTGGGTTGCATCTTCAAAAAGAACATTACTGTTCCCCTCTAGATATCAAGAATCAATAAAAGTAATATGTGATGCAAGTTACATTCGTAGCGATAATGTTGGTCAGGGGCAGGAAGGACATCGCAGCTCAAGTACTTGAAGTAGTCATACAGAAACCTGATGTAGCCCCCACCAGAATATTCGGCAAAGTCGGAGTATCTTACAGCTTTTTGCAAGCAATGCTTGAGAGCGGATTAATAAGTCTGGAACCAAAGGGAAGAAAACGCTTCAAAGCCAACATCACAGAAAGAGGCCGTGAATTCTTGACCCATTATCGTGTATGCAACAAGCTTTTCCCTGTTGATGGATAACACGCACTAACACTTCGTTCTCTCTCCATCTGGACGAGCCGACCATCTAACATAGAAGATTCTTTCAAAAGACAAATTAATATCCTAGATACATCTTCTAACGTAGCAACTCTGAAATCGCCATGTAACACTACAAAGAGGAGGGAAGATGAATATGTCAATAAACTCTCAGACTCATATCGAGAGACGACTGCTTGATCGAGAACCGAGCAGAAACAATCCAGACAAGGAATCTCCCTTTACTAACGACTACTCATCAAGGATACAGTATCTCAATCCATCATCTATGACGATGGCAGGATTATATGAAAAAACCATAAGTCTGCCGAGACCGATTAAGCCATGGCACCGTGCCTCAAAAGGTACAACTGAGAGGTTCAAGGGTTGTTTGACAGAGATCTTCCCCGAACTCAAAGATTTGGATGAAAAAGATTTAAGAGATATGGAAAAAAAGAGGCATGAGCTCTGAGTGGAACACAGTTTCCGAGAGCTGTATACATAGATACAATGATCTTTGTCTACCATTTTCTGTCTTCCCCAAAGACGCGGTATCTAACGTCTAAGTCAGATTCCTTCCTTAAGGACATAGAAAAGGGAAAATACGTCGGTATCATCACAAGCTTCACCATTGCCGAATACCTTGCGGTGACGAAAGGAGTGTTATGCAACAAAAGAAACGGACAAGTATCCACTGGCGAAATCACAACCATCAAGGTAAAGTTCGAGCAGTTCATAGACCAAATGGGCATAACGCTCTATGATTCAGACTCCCTTGCCAGTAAGAGTCCCGTCTTCAGCGAATGCGAGAACGTAGTTGAGAGATCATCAGCATTCAAAGGAAGATACGACCGAAAATGGCATAACATAAGGGGTGCTGATGCGCTTCACGTGGCTCTCGCTCTTTCAGTAAACGCTGAGGCGATTGCCACTTTCGATGATGATTTCAGAGGAGTGGGCGGATCAATCAATCCTCTCATGCTTTCAGAGGTGTATTAGGATGGCAAAGAAAGTTCCACCTTTCGAAGAAGTAGATTTCGAGATAGAAAGAGAATTATGGAATATGTACGAGCTGGAAGAGGGAAGACATCGTGTAACATTAAGAATGAGATCAATACTAACCAAACTCTGGAAGCCGCGATTCGTTGAGCCAGAGCCCCTACCACTTGTTGGAATCCCGAAAAGTATGTCCGGAGCCCCAAGCAAGTCCAGAAGAGATGAATTCCAAATGTCCTTCCAAAATATCGTAGTAGTTGCCAGCTGTCCTCCTGAGCTCATGGGATCACCAAGCCTGCCTATTCCCCCAAATGAACTGGCCCAGTTGCCCTCGGAAGAGATCAACTTCACTGCTTTCAATGAGGAGTGGAATATATACAAGATTGCAGACAGTGGATTGAAATTGAAGATCAAGCTTGTGGTTTCGTCAGTGATGAAACCAAAGAACATGTTTGACCAATTTGGTTATCCAATGTACGTCGTTCAGTCCACAAACGCAATAGTTCCTGTGCCCCCAAAAACACGGAAATAGAATACGCTGACCTAACCTTTAGCTCGAACGCTTTGTTTGCTCTGTCTTCTCTACCTCAGTTTCACCCCACACATCAACTGCAAAACTCGTCAAGACCCAATGTCAACCCCACTTTTCAACCAATCGTTCACCTACTTCTTTCTCTAGGCGTTTGTTCATCCGCAGCGACTGAAATGCTCCAGCTCATCCTCACTGACTCCGGGACTGTGACCTATCTTCCTCTCTGGCGTGCTGACACAGAAGTATCTGGCAAGCAGATTGGCCACGGGATCGTCAACCTTCAGCTCATACCCCCGACAAACCTCACCTTCAGTTAATCTGCAACCGTACTTCATCATCAAACTCTTGGCTACACGATCAGCCAGATTCTTCGCTAAAACAGGCCACTCACCAGGATGCTTCCTATACAAAGTCTCCACATGCACAATCCAACTACGACTAGTATGCATAACCTTGACACCCTGCTCCAAGCCTAGCAGAGCCGTCCAATTCACCATCTCCACACGCCTAAAATCCACGGGCAGACAACCCTCACCCACAATCCCAAAACGCACCTGGCACCGATCCAGCCGGTACACACCCGAACCAAAAACTACGTCCTCACAGCGCGCGCAGAGAAGGTGCACGGCAAGTTAGCTCTTTAGCAATCATAACCGAAATAGCGGTCATGTAGGGTAGACCGCCCGGATCATGAAAGAACATTCTCATATGTATCCCCCTATATATACGGGTCATCCGGTCAGACAGATCTGTTAGAGGGGCAATCTCGATGATATGTCGCTAGAATGGAAGAGACCGCCCGGTACATGGAGAAACATTTTCCTATGTTGGAAAAGGCTTTTAGACCTATATTCTTGATGATGGACCCTGTAGTAATCATAAGAAAAATGACAGGGCTCAACCGAGTCACATACTGCTTGAATCGGTGGGAAAAGGGGGCAGGTCACCTTAGGCTTTTCAGAGAACTTGCATGCTCGTAGCCCTTGAGCTGGTGATAGGGCTTAGGCTTTTTTGTATCCTTTTCCTTTCTGCAATTTTAGTGTAAAACTGTGTTTTCCTTTTTGTGAGTAATCTCTGAATCTGGTGCCACAACTGCATAGGTAAGCTTGGACGGTGAACTGGCCGTATTTCCACGTCTTATCTGGTTTGGCAATTTCCTTCCTGCAAGACGGACATTTGGCCAAAATAACCACGGTCCATGTTATCTCTTGCATTTACCTTAAAAGCGTTTCATAGTCTCAGGTTTTCTGAGGTTTTGTTGGATTAGGAACCAGTAGGTCAGCAAGTCGTTCTCCAATGTTTGGTAGTTCTTGAATTTCCTGCTTATTAGGTTCCAGAAGTTCTTGTCATGTTTTTTTCCTTGTTTGGCGTGGACTAGTTCATGGTAGATGACGTATTCGATCTGGGGCTGTGGCAAGTATTTGAGTAAAGTGTTTATTGTTAGGTTGTTGTTTTGGCTGTGGCTTGCCCATTTTGTCTTCATCTTTCTGAAGTAGATCTTGCCGATATGTGTGTCGAGTTCTTTCTGGAAGTTTTGGGCAAGCGTGTGAACGAGATTCCTTAGTTCTTTGTCTGTTCTATCCTGATTGAGGCTTCTAGCATTGGCTTCTTGAAGTGCCGTTCTTATGATGAGCTCCTTCTTTCCGATCCATTTCCTGTATTTTTCGAGGACTTCCTTTTCACTCTTGTAGCTCTTCGGTAGTATCAGAAGTAGGGTGCCGGTTTTGAATTCTAGTCTGGGGTGTTTTACGTTGCGGTAGTCTATGTTGTACTCTAGATTTGCTTCTTGTTTCCTATCCATAGGTTTTCACGCTTTCCATTATTTTCTTGTACAGCTCTTCTAGGTCTGTGAGTGTTAGCGCTTTTTGTTTGATGTATTTTCGCAAGTATTTTCGGACTTCTCTTTCGATGGTTTTCTTTGCGGTCTGTTGGTATTGCCAGCCTTTGAAAATGTGTTGCTGTAGCTGGTTGGTTAGTTCTTGAGTGTCTCTGGTGAGATCTGTCTCTGGACCGAGATTCTTCTCTAAGTTGAGTAGGACTGAGTACTGGAAGTCTGTGTAGCCGAGTGTTTTCTGGCGGCTTTGAAGCTTGGCTATTTCGTTGACTATTTGTGCGCCTTCATTGTAGATTTTTTCGAAGTCTTTGGTCTTCTCTTTCCAGAGTCTGAGGATGCGTTCGACTCGTTCAGTGAGGGTTTCGTATATGGGATTTCTGTGTTTGTCTATGATTATGAAGCGGTTCAAGGTGAATAGGATGTTTGCGGCTTTTTCTTGTTTGGTTTTGAGTTTTTCTTGGAGGTTTTTGAGGTATTCGGTGTCGAATTGTATGGTTGGGTACTGTTTTTCTATGTCGGCGAGTTCTGTGGTTTTGTAGACGTATTTGAGTGTTTTTTGGAAGTATTTCTGGACATATCTTTGACTTTCATATTGCTCCTGCCGGGTTTCGTGGATGTAGAATGCGTAGACTTGTGTGAGCCAGGTGTATTCTTTGAGTTTTTCCAGTTTTATTGGGTGAGGTCCTAGGAGCTCGAAGAGTTTTCTGAGGTGGCGATAGTTTTCGCGGAATTTCTTGGTGTTTTGCTCGTTCGTTGTGATTGTTTCGAGGGCTTTGAGCATGGTTTGTCTGTCGTATTGGTCTTTGGGGACTTCGGTGAAGATTGTCATGATTTCGTTGGTGGTTTGGGTGAATTCGTTGACCAGTTCTTGTGTGTCGATTAGGACGCCGGTGATGTCTTCTTTGGTGTAGTTTTCGAAGGCTCGGGTGAATTCTTTGAGTATGCCTACGTAGTCGATTATTAGGCCTGCTTCTTTGAGGTCTTTGTATGGGCGGTTTGTTCTTGCTACTGCTTGTAGTAGTCGGTGTTCTTTGAGTGGTTTGTCGAGGTACATGGTTTGTAGGATGGGTACGTCGAAGCCGGTGAGGAGCATGTCAGTGACTATGAGGATTTTGGGTAGGTTTTCTTCTTTGTACTTGTCGATGATGTCTTTTCGTATGTCTTCTATTTCTTTGCCGTGGTGGCGGTTTGCTAGTTCTTTGGTGTAGTCTTGGATTTCTTGCGGGTCGTTTCTTGTGAAGGTCATGACGACTTCCGAGTATTCTTTGGGCAGGAGTTTGTCGAGTTCGTGTTTGTAGCGGACGCAGGCGAGACGGTTGACGGCTACGACGAGGGCTTTGAATTTTCCGTCGAGGTTTTCTTTGAAGTGTTGTGTGATGTCTTGGGCTACGAGTCTTATGCGGTCTTCGTTTTCGAGGAAAACTTTTATCGTGTTGAGTTTTTGTTTGATTTTTTCCTCGGTTTTCTCTCGGTATTCTTCTGGGATTTCGTCGTAGATGCCGATTTGCATGAAGGCGTCGAGCATTTGCTTGTTGAGGTGGACGTCCTTTTCTAGGCGTGGCTGGTAGGCGATTTTGAGGGTGAAGCCGTCTTCGATTGAGTCGGTTATGAAGTATTTGTCAAGGTATTTCTCTTCTGGCGGATAGCTGAATTCGAAGTAGGTGTCTCTTCCTATTTTCGCTATGGGTGTGCCAGTTAGGGCGAAGGATGAGGCGTTTTTGAGGATTTGTTTCATCTGGGCTGCGAGCAGGCCGTATTGGGTTCTGTGGGCTTCGTCGATGAATAGGACGACGTTCCTGCGTGTTTGTATAGTCTCTTGGGTTTTGCTCAGTGCGTCTAGTTCTTTTTGAAGTTCTGTGAGTTCTTCGGGGCGGAACTTGTGGATGAGGGTGATGAAGATGCCGCGTTTTCCTCTGTTTTCGTCGTGTTTGAGTATGGCTCTTAAGGCGTTTATGGAGTCTATTGTTTCGGGTTTGGTTATGTCGAGGGCTTTGAATTCGTCGCCTAGCTGTGTTTCGAGTTCTTCGCGGTCCACGATGAAGAATATGGTTGGGTTTTCAAGTGACGGGTCTTGGTAGAGCTTGTTTGCGGCGAAGATCATGGTTAGGGTTTTGCCTGAGCCTTGCCAGTGCCAGATTAGGCCTTTGTTTCTTAGGTCTTTTCCTTGGACGTGGTTTGTTGCGCGGTTGTAGATTTGTTCTGCTGCTCGGTACTGCATGTAGCGGGTGATGACTTTGGTGGCTGTTCCGTGTTCTACGCGGAAGAACAAGTAATTCTTGATGATGTTGAGGAGAGTGGCGGGTGTGAGCATCGCGATTGTTGAGTCTATTGCGTCTTTGTCTGGTTCTCGCCACTGGTGGATCTTGGTGTCTTCCTGCTGCCAAGGAACCGTGGCGAAGTATCTGGCGGTTTGTTCAGCGGCCACTCCTATCTGAACATACTTGTAGAGCTCTGGAGTTGTGCTTGCGTAGTCTTCTATTTGAAGGAAGGCGTTGTACCAGTTTTCAGTCAGGCTGGTAGGGTTCTTGCATTCAATATTCACGAGGGGTATACCGTTCACGTACAGGATCAAGTCGTTTCGGATCTGCTTGTTTCCAGCCTGATGAACTACCTGCCGGGTCACTATGAACTGGTTTCTATCTATGTCGGCATAATCGAATTGCTTGACGTAGTGGACGACTCGCTCTTTCTCAAACTTGACTGGAACGCCATGCTTGAGGAAGTTGAGAATTTGCTTGGATCCTTCGACTCCTGAGCTCTTGAGCTTGAGCTCGTTCAAAGCCTGCTTAATTTCCTCGTCACCAATTGCCAAGTCGGCGTTTAGTTTCCTTATGGCGCGGATTAAGTTTGCTGTAAGTAATGGTTCTTCAAGGCTTTCCCTCTCCAAGCTGTCTGCGGGAACCCAGCTCCAACTGATCTTCTGCAACTCATCAGCGAAGTAGTCTTCGACGAGAGATTTCTCATCAAACTTGGGCATTACTCAATCAGTCCATCCTAACCCTGACTTTTCCAGAGAGAAGCAAATCCATCAAACCCTGCTTAATCCTCTCCAGTCTGTTTTTTCCTCTCTTTTCAAGCTCAAGTTTCTTGTCAGCAGCAAGGCAAATCTCTGCAATTCTCTGCTGTTCACCTTGGAAAGGTAGAGGAATCTTCAATCTCTCAACACCTTCCTTTGAGGCTCTTTGTCTGCCAGTTGTCCCTATCATAGATGAGATTATCTTGTTTCTGAACTTTGAAAACTTCAAAATGTAAAACAGAAAAAGAACATTAATGCCTTTTGACATTAATGGAAAAACCTCAGTTGTGGCAAGTGCGACTCTGTTGGGGATGTTTGAAGGCACTATTCCCTGCTTTCCATTTTCAAGTGATGGAGTTATCTTTGCTAGCAGCAAGTCTCCAGCTTCACAGTAAGTATAGCTCTTCACATTTCCTCTTTCCCTTATCTCATATTTGGCAAAGACTTCAGAATCTGGCACCAATTCCATAGGGATAAATGCGATCTTCTCAAAGCTGCTGATGCCTTTGTTGCCCCTTATTTCAGCAACATTACTCAGAGTTGTTACTTGCCATTCTTTTGGGATTTTTCCTATTTCTGTGTCTTTGTATTCTGTGTGTCCTATTCCTTCTGTCAGAAGCTTCTGCATCAAACCCTTCTTCAAACGCTCAGTCTTCGCAACTACATCATCAGTCTTCTGAATAGCCAAATCAACGGCACCCAAAACCCCAACGATGGCCTGTTGCTCCTCAAAAGGAAAACAAGGCACCACGAATTTCTCCAGTCTGTCTTTTGATAATTCCCTGAACGTACTGCCACTGCTAAGGTTCTGCAACGTCTGTTTCTTGCTTGATAGATAGTAACAATAGAACTCTGAGACAATCCCTTTGGGGTTCTTGGGAACCAGACCTTTGCATCCTTGGTTGAAAGTGGTGTCTTCCTCAAGCACGGCCACATATCCTACAGGCGCTCGCGTCGACACAATAAGGGAGCCCTTGGGTATCAACGCCAAACTGATTTCCTTCAAAGCTTTTCCCGTGATTTTTCTTCCACTGGTCGCAATGTGTGCTTTTCCGTTCAATCTGCTCAGGTCTGTCGGCGTAATCCAGCTCACTGTTCCGCCTTCCCAATAAGTTTCTTCTTTTGTCGATGGCGTCGTACCCGTTTCTACAACGAATAAATCCTCAATTGTCCGTGCTTTCCAGTCCTCTGGGATTTTGCCTATTGGTGATTCTTGGAATTCGGTTTCCTTGCAGAACATCATTCTGAGTCACCTAATGCTTGAGTGATTTCAGAAATGTAGTGTTCCAGTTTGTTTGCGACTTCCTGCCTCTGCCTCTCCAACTCCTTAAGTTCAGCCAACTCTTTCGTGATGTCTATTGCTTCGTCTTTTTCGTCTTGCGCCACATAAAGCGTTACGTTCAGGTTGTAATCGTTCTGCTTAATTTCGCTAAGAGAAACAAGCCGCGAAAAGCCCTTTTCTTCACCAAAACTCTTGTAGGCGTTAGCGATCTTACCTATATGTTTCTTGGCAAGAGTGTTTAGCTTGCGCACTTCGGGATGCTGCTCAGACTCTTTGGAAGCGTTGATGAAAAGAACCTTGTCTTTCCGTTCAGCAGCCTTGTGTTTGTTGAAGATGATTATGGCTCCTGGCGCGCCCGTGTTGTAGAACAGTTTCTCAGGAAGCAGAATAACACATTCGACTAAGTCATTCTTCTCGTCCAAGACTCCGGAGCGAACAGCCTTTTCTTTGCCACCTCTGAACAGACAACCGTTGTCTATCACTATTCCCACCCTGCTGCCGTCATCCTTTGTCGAACTGAGCATATGCTGTATCCAGGCCCAATCTGCACTTTGCCGAGGCACAAAACCCAAGCTGAAACGTTGCTTCCAGAACTCGCCCTTCCTCAAAACCTCCTCGCCATAGCCGTCCTGATTCCAAGGCGGATTAGCCATCACGACATCAAACCGTCCAACCCCTTCGCCCTCCTTGAACTTCGGATAAAGAAAAGTGTCACCAAATTCAAGATGATAATCCCCGATGCCATGAATGTACATGTTCATCTTGCACAAAGCCAGAATACTCCGATTAGCTTCCTGCCCAAACAGAAACAGCTTTCCAGCCTCTTCCCTTCCATACTTCTCTTCAACATGCTTGTACGAGAGAATCAGCATGCCACCAGAGCCACAAGCAGGATCATAAACGCTCTCAGTAGGCTTCGGATCCAGAATCTCAACAAGAAGCTTGATGACCTCCCGTGGCGTGTAGATTTCGCCTTCCTTAGCCTTCGTCGGAGCAAAATACCTCAGAATCCACTCGTAAGAATCGCCCAGAATATCCGCAGAAACATTCTGCAGCTTCCGCTCACTGAACAGCTCAAACAACTGCCTCAAAACCTCAGCATTCTCACGGCTGCTAGCAAACTGCACAAAGTCAACACTCTCAACAACGTCCTTCAAATCTGGGTTAAAATCAGAAACAGCCTTCAAAGCCTTCGAGAAATTCTCAGGAAGACGGCTCACGTCCTTGCGTATGTTATCCCACAAGAGCTCTTGAGGCATGTCAAAATCATGATAAGCCGGGTTCCTCGCCTCTTGCCTAGCTTCTTCCTCGCTCAGTCCGTCCTTCAAGGCTTCCTTGTAGGCATCTTCAAACTCTGCCTCCCACTTGTCGCTCACACGCTTAAGGAACAGAAGAATCAGAATGAACTTGTAATCCACCCGCGTCCTAATCAAATCCGCAGCCCGCTTAAGCAAAGCATCAATGTCACCACGAGACAGCTTCTTACGGAATTCAGCTTCCCTGTCCTTCAACCTGTACAGCTTCTGCCTAGCGTCTTTCACATCAGATTCAACGCAAAGAAGCCCTGCCTTCCTCAACTCCGAAAGGAAACCAGGCACCTGCTCCCAAGCATCTTTGTTCTTCTCATTCAGGACACGAAACGCATCCTCAAACCTAAAAGTGGTATCACTGAAAGCATCCCAAAGAATCCTGTAGCGGCGATCAATCCAATCAGGAATATCCTTATCCATATCAACCCGCCATTACCCGGTACGAAGAGAGATCAGACACTTAAAGTTTGTGCCTATTAGATAGGCTCATGACATAAAGCCTATCCATTTCCATCGCAGCCCTTTCGTCCAAAACCAGACGGCGGAAAATTGTTTAAGAAGCAAAAACTGTTATACCTTGGCTCCCAAAGCTAAAAGGGCCTGTAGTTCAGGTGTAGGGGCCCGTAGTCTAGGCTGGATAGGATGCTGGCCTGCGGAGCCGGAGATCCTGGGTTCAAATCCCAGCGGGCCCGCCACAATAATCCATGCCCCATTAGTACATGGCGTTATTTGCGTCTCCTTTCTCAAAAAGATGGAAAACGATCCAGAATCAGGATTTTTTCTTCCATTTTTTGACTGAAAAACTGCGTAAAAGCTAAGGCGTAGCAAAGAAGAATAAATGTGGAAAACACCTTCTCAAGGTCACGCCGTGGAAATGATGGCCAAGCTTCCTGAAGCTCGACATTCTGCGACTCTGCTCCTTAACCCTCTATGGAAGGCCCTTGCTCGTCATTTGGCAAATAGGTGTGAGAAATGTGGGCAAGAGAGATTGCTTTCCGTTTTTGATGACTATTCGGCAGACCGAAGCTTTTGTTGCGAAGGTTGTTTGCTGACATCGAAAGCTATGTGGCCCTTGATTCGTTTATTGTTCTTCGGTCTTGGGGTCAACAGCAATGCTGTGAAACTTTTACTGAAAGACCCTCTTATGCGCAAATGTATGCTGAGTGTGATAAAGGGAATAGGCCATTTCGGAATAAGATACCCGCAACCCGCTGGTGCTCCAATAACCATTGTATGGAACTTCACCAATAGATGTAACCTTAACTGCTTGCATTGCCATCAAGATTCCTCACCAACGTCTTCTTGTCCAGAGCTGACAGCTTCTCAAGCTTTCAAAGTAATAGACAATATGAGTAATGCGGGAGTAGCCATCCTGACCTTCTCAGGAGGCGAACCGCTGCTACGCCAAGACATCTACAGCGCAATCGAAAGAGCCACCGACAGCGGGTTGCTGTGCACGATTGCGTCCAACGGAACCCTCATGACTTCGGAGGTAGCGAAGAAACTCGCAAAAGTGGGCGTTAAACGAGTCGAAATAGGTCTGGACGGCGCAGTTGCTGGCACACATGATTTTCTAAGAAACAAACCTGGGAGTTTCGAAGCAACAATTAGGGGAATAAGAAACTGTGCTGATGTAGGCTTTGATGAGTTGGCTACGACGATGACCTTACACTCAGAAAATGCCAGCGAACTGGAAGAAACTATGACGTTGGCAGAGAAGTTAGGAGCGACGAGGTTCTATTTGAACCGTCTCATACCCGCTGGTCGGGGGGCAAAAGCATGCTATCTTGATGTGACGCCGACAGAGAAAATCAAGGCTTTGCAAGCATTATATAACAAGTTCTTCAAAGCTGCAGTAAAAGGGGTTGGCATGCAATGTTACGCACGAGGAATGACCTATTATTCTCGCGTGGGATATGAACGCTCAAGTGGCAGGATTTTTACTGTGAGCGAAGCCTTATCAGGATATGAAAATATGTTTCAAGAGAAATTCGGGCTCGAAGTTTCCAAGCTTGTAAGAGAGCTTGCAGAGGGTTTTAGTGGATGCTCGGTAGGCTTAACCTACGCTGGTCTGACTGCTTTTGGCGAATTGCTTCCCTGTGTTCCAGCGCCGATAAAACTTGGCAGTCTTCTTGACCAAGACTTGGAGGATATCTGGGTTAATGACAAACTGCTGAATTATGTCAGAGACCGAAAGGGATTGAAAGGTTCATGCAGAATATGCGCTTACCGCAGTTTGTGCGGCGGTTGCCGGTATACGGCATACGACATGAACGGAGACTGGCTGGGTCCTGACGCTTCTTGCCCTTTCGGTCCCAAGACTGATTAACGCGCGCTGAGTGTGCTGGTTAGAATCGCGGAGGCTTCTTTGGGTAGGGTTGGAATGGCGTTCTGGGTTCCGTGGTGAACCAGTCTGTTTCTTCGTCCAGTCGTGATAATGAGCGGAGTAGGTCAAACGTGACCCAGCGTGAGACCTCAGGGTAGCGTTGATACTCCCACTGTCCGTAGGGGTTCTGAAGCTCTCTCACGAAGTTGGCGTTGTCCGCCACGCGTGCATCCTTTAAACTTGCACCGATCCGCCATGACAAGTCCAGCATTTGTGCAACGTCGTAGCGTTTGAAGTAGGTGAAGCCTCCTCCGGAGGGTTCGACTCCGATGATCCGGGCGACTTCAAATCCCAATGTATGTGGCTGACGCTGTTCGTGAACAAGAAGCAGGTCCAGCCCGCGTCTTGCTGGCGGGCTCGTCCGTCGCTTCGGATGCAGCGCCAATGCACTCACGGCCGCCGTCGTGTTTGTTCTACACCCAAACTTTGAATGCGCAAGCCTGCGATACCCCGCTGGGAAAATGTAGTTATCGCGATGCCTTCCAGCAGGCCACCCGCCTTGCGGCAGCTGCTCCTTGATGAGCCAGTCATAGGCCCGTTCTGCACGCGGATCTGTGAAGTAGCCAGCCCATGCCAACCCAAGCAGCGGTAATGCGGTTTGAACAGGGATCATGTGATACTTGATGTCTGCCAATCTGGCTCCGTCGAGGAGCCCGCCTTGTGTGATTAATGGCCAAGACCCATCGCTCTGCTGCTGCGCGAAGATAAATTCTGCACCTTGCTTAACTGCAGAGTGTTCAGGGCCTAATCCCAGATATCCCAAGCCCATGAGGGCCTGTGCAGTCACCCTGATCTTTCCAAGGTTAGCTCCGCCGCTTTCGCCTCCCCTCCATGATCCATCCTTGTTCTGCAACGCCAGGAACCTTAGGATTAACGGGTCCTCTTCTTGGAGTTCCCTGAGCTCGCGGACTTCCTCGTCGTCTTCGGGGCGGCCCATGAGATCCCGCAGCACTAGAAGCCTCAAGCTGGGTGAGGGATCAGCCAGTAGCAGTGGTGCCCAGGTCATGGTCTGGCCTCCAGCACCTCTCGGAGATATGGAGCGGTAGGCGTGTCCATCTTCGCCACTTCCTCGGGTGTTCCTTTTGCAATGACCTTTCCGCCTCTTGGTCCGCCGCCGGGTCCCAGTTCAACAAGCCAATCGCAACTCGCAAGTACGTGTGGATGATGCTCCACAACGACGACTGTATGTCCGGCGTTGACCAGCTGGTTTAGGACTTGGACTAGCCGTGCCACATCCTCCATGTGAAGGCCGACTGTGGGCTCGTCCAAGATGTACAGTGTCTGGTCCTCAGGCTTCTTGTACAGTTCCTTTGCGATTTTCAGTCGTTGTATTTCGCCGCCTGAGAGAGTGTAGTCAGGTTGATTCCAAACCAAATAGCCTAAGCCCACTTGTCGCGCGACATTCAGCGCGTTCGCGATCCGCATCTCGTCTTTGAATAGCTCGTATACCTCGTCTAATGTCATCGCGCCGACGTCGGGCAGAGCTACGCCTTTGTAGCGGACCTCCCATGCCTCTGGCAGGTGACCGGTACCCTTGCAGGTTTCGCATTCAACGTATTCGTCGGGCAAGAAACCCATGTCTATTCGGATTCGACCGCTTCCGCCGCAGGCTGAACAGCCCTTCCCCAATGTCTGCTCGTCTAACCCTAGAGCTTGCGCATCATCACTGTCAGCATAAACCTCTAGAAGCGGCTTCGTCAGCCCGAGAAATACCGCTGGGCTCCGGATTCCTTTTCTCGACTGGTCTACTACGAAAGCGCGTTTAGGAGCGTTTTCAATGGAATCGTGTCGTCCGGGCTCGATTGGTTCCCGGGCGAATGACGATGTATGCGTCTTCTTGACAAGTGCTCGCCCTAACGTGTCTATCAGTAAAGTGCTCTTGCCTGAGCCTGATACGCCGCAAACACCTGTTAAAGTAGCAAGTGGTAGCAGAACGTTCTCCCCCCTGAGATTGTTAGCTCGTGCGCCTTTGATTTCTATCCAGCTCTGCGGCTTTCTCCTTTGACCAAGCAGAACCCAGTCATGAAGACTTTCCGCTCGGGGAGCCCGTCTTAACCTGTCATCTTTAAGCCATTTTCCAGTAATCGTGTTTGCCTTGATGATTGTTTCTGGTTTTCCTTCGGCAACGATTCTTCCTCCTAGGGCGCCGGCTCCTGGTCCAAGGTCAATCACGTAATCGGCTGCTCGAATGAGCAGTAGGTCGTGTTCTGCAATGATCACGGTGTTTCCTTCGTCTCGAAGTTCCTGTAGGGCTTCTCTGAGGGCTTCAAGTTCAGAGGGGTGCATGCCTCTTGAGGGCTCATCAATCAGGATCGTCAGCGAGGTTAGGCCGCTGCCCAGCAAGCTGGCCAACTGGATTCGCTGCGCTTCGCCAGCCGACAGAGTTCCTGTGGGGCGATTCAGGTGTAGATATCCGAGTCCGACCTGCCGTAGGAATCGAAGCCGTCTTCGGACCACGTTGAGGCTGGTCTTGGCCAGCGGCATCTCTGTCGGGGGGTCAGGAGCCGTCTTCAGCAGTTCCTCGAGTTCTTCAAGGGGCATTTCATTAAGCTCGTGCACGTTGCGTTCTCGAAAGGCGACGGCCAGATATTCAGGAAGCAGACCTGTTCCGTTACACTCTGGGCACGTGACCGTTTTGGTGTAGGTTCCGTGGATGTCCCAGTCCCAAAGCCAGCTGTCCTTAGAGAAGAACCCTTGCCACTTCCATCGGTGGGCCCGCTCTTTTCCTTTCATCGGACCAGAAGACTTGCTCTTGTAAACTACCATGTAGGTTTCGTCGTCGCCGAAGAGGAATGCGTTCTGCGCCTCTTTTGACATCTTGTTCCACGGTGTCTTGAGCGGGTCGAATCCGTATCGGTTGCCCAGCGCTGGGATGACAGGTTGATCTATACACAGGTAGGTTTTCGGCCAGTATCCCGGTGACCACATTGCACCTGCGCACAGGGGCTTTTCAGGATTGATGATGAGCTTGTCAGGTTGAGGAGCCTGGAAGGAGCCGAGCCCGCTGCATCTGCCGCATGAGCTAGCAAAGTGTCCGCTGATGAAGTGGCTGGCCTTAGCTACCGGAGCTCTTGCGCCGCATTTCGGGCAGACCCAATCCTTTTCCCGTTTCATCTTGGCTCCGCATTCCAAGCATCGGCGTTCACCAAGCAAAGCTAGCAGATTGGCAATGTGAAAACTCAGTTCGGAAATCGCTCCGACACTGTTTCGTCTGGTGAACTGGGGGACGTGGCTCCAGAGATGAGCCTGATGCGGAGCCACCGTCAACGTGACGCCTAGCCCTTTCACAGCGTCGACTGGGGCTTCTGCGCTTTCCCGGATGCCTTGGCGTTCAAACATTGATAGTGACTCTAAGTAGCGTCGTCTGGCCTCAGTCTGAAGCACGTCCTCGATCAGGCTTGACTTCCCAGACCCAGAAACACCTGTGATCACCGTCAAGGTTTGCTTTGGGATGTCAACGTTCACACCCTTCAAGTTGTTAGCCCTCGCGTTCCGAATCGATATCGCGGTTGCTGGGCTTCTCCCAGCGTTCTTACGTGGCTTCAGAGGCTGGATGAAACTCTCTTTTTTAAGCGCGTCTCCGGTAATCGATCCCTTGAAATCATATAACCCTTCCAGCGGCCCCTCGTACAGGAGCTCACCACCTCTCGGTCCGGCTTCCGGTCCCAGATCAACGATCCAGTCGGCTGACCGTATGATGTCCGTGTTATGTTCGACGACAACAATAGTCGCTCCGCTTCGGACCAATCGATCCAGCACCTTCAGCAGTCCATCAAGGTCCTGCGGGTGCAGTCCCGTAGAGGGTTCATCGAGGACAACGAGTTGATCAGCAAGCTTGTTCCGTCCTAGGTATCTGGTCAGCTTGACACGCTGCGCCTCGCCTCCGGACAGGGTTGGTGAAGGTTGACCAAGCTTGAGGTATCCGAGGCCGATGTCACTGAGGGCTTGGAGGATTTGGCATGCTGCCTCGCGTTTAGCAGTTGGCAGCCACGGCGATTCTGAAACGAGGCGTCCAAGCTCCCTTATTGGGAGTGAGTAGAAATCTGCAATGGACAGTTCTTGGTCGCCGAACCTAACAGTTGCCGCGAGGACTTCGTCGTTGAACCTTTTGCCGTCGCAATCCGCACACGGAACCCAGAGCGATGGCAGATACCTCATCTTAATCTCGGTCGCCCCGATCCCCTGGCAGGTTGGGCAGGCTCCTTTAGGTCGATTGAAAGAGAAATGAGACTTAGAAAGGCTGGTGGCCTTTGCGTATAGGTCGCGTACAAAGTCAGCGAGCTTCGTGTACGTGGCTGGGTTTGACCGTGGGTTTCTCCCAATTGGGCTTTGATCAACCATCACTGGCTTGAGAGTCGGGCCTTCGATTCCTTCGCAGCCCACAGGCTTCCTCTTAGTCAGTGACGGCACGAGCACATGCTCGACGAGCGTGCTCTTCCCGGAACCTGACACACCCGTGATAACGGTAATCCGGCCAACAGGCAACCTGACATCAATATTCTTCAGATTGTGCTGGCGTGCTC
>Ga0315280_10002810_pt1 | contig 27758 bp, 29 predicted proteins | sample YL17G06_40_MG_FD_203697 | JGI IMG/M metagenome (GOLD analysis project Ga0315280, IMG submission 203697) | Sediment microbial communities from Yellowstone Lake, YNP, Wyoming, USA - YL17G06_40 | ecosystem: Environmental > Aquatic > Freshwater > Lake > Sediment | place: USA: Wyoming | collected... | reverse complement strand
AAGCATATAAAAAGAAAATTTTGGAAGCAACGGTCGATGATATCAAGGTTGTTCTAAAATTTACTGGCCATCCTTTAAGAGTAATTAAAAATCAACTTTCGGAAGAATGGCAAAAATTGGAAGAAAAAGGGGCCTTTCCGGAAGAAATAAAGGCAGAAAAAATTGTCAGTGCCAAAATTACTTCTGGCGATGTCGAAAAAATTCCTCTAATGGCTGGCTTGGCAGCAGGTGGAATTAAAGAAATCAAAAGTTGTCAAGAAATCATTGATGAAATCGTTCAATATCTCGCTAATCTGCACGAATATGGGCACGAATTGCACTAATATTATTCGTGATATTTGTGCTCAAATTAGTGAAAATTCGCGATAATATATGAATAGAATTGTATCCTGGTTCTGCCATATTTTTATAAAGCCATTGGTCAAAATTCTTTTCATTAAAGAAGTAAAGGGATGGGAAAATATTCCCAAAAGAAATTTTATTTTGGCTCCTAACCATTCAAGTCATCTGGATCAATTGGCAGCTGGTTATATCTGTGTCCCAAGGAAATTTCATTATATCGGTCAGATTGATCAATATCGAGGGACAGATCGAATTTTATTGAACATTTTATATTTTGTTGCTGGAGTAATCAGAGTCCATAGAAAAAATGAAGAGTCAAAAAAGGAAGCGGTTGAAAAATCAATTGAAGTCCTCAAAAAGGGGGCTTCTTTGGTAATTTATCCTGAAGGAACCAGAACCAGAAATGGAAAAATTGGTGAAGGAAAACTTGGAATTGCCAAAATTTTTTTAAAAACCGGCGTGCCAATTTTGCCAGTTGGAATTAAGGGAACTTTTGAATTAATGCCACCGGGAACTGGCTTCCCAAAAATAAAAAGGATAGTCAAAATTAATATTGGTAAACCTCTCTTTTTTAAAGAAGAATTCGAGAAAGCTAAGAATTTAAATGAGGACTCAATTGAATATCAAGAAATTTTAGAAAAAATCACCAAAAGAGTAATGGATGAAATTAAAAATTTGGTTGAAAGTGCCTAATCTTTAGCTAGTTTAAAAGTAAAGTAGATTCTTTGGAAAGCGGTGAAATTAGCTAAGATGGTAAAGATTATTAAGGTATAAACCGTAAAAGAGAGGTTAAAAATAGCAAAAATCATTGCCAAAAATATCAAAATCATTCTTTCTGGTCTTTCAAAAAGACCTTTTTTTAATTCTTCTTTTGAAATTTCTTTTTCTTTTGCCGCCGATTTTGAATAAGTTGTCATTAGAGAACCAAAAAGAGAAAGAAAAATCCAGAATTTTGCCGGTAAAAAAATCTTGGGAAGAGACAAAAATAAAAAACCAAAAAAAACCATTGCTTCAACATAACGATCACAGATGGTATCCAAATAAGCCCCTAATTTTGTCACTTTTCTTGAAACCCTGGCTACTGCTCCGTCAATAAAATCTAAAAAAGATGCAAGAAGAAAAAATAAAATTGCCAAAATTAAATTATTTTTAAATAAACTAAGAAAACAAAAAAAGCCAAAAAAAATTGAAATCAAACTATAAAAATTGGGGTGAAGTTTAAATTTGGCAAAGAAAATGCCAATTTTCTCTGAGACCAATTTAAATTTTTCTTTTTTTTCTTCTAACATTTGTATGTATGCGAAAAGCGCATTCGCATGTGCCTATTCGCATTGCCGAAGTCCGAAGGACGAAGGCAGGCTTTTCGCATACTGCGAATGCGCCCATGCGAATATTAATTATTTGATCAGGTTTCTCATCCTCAATTTGGCAATATTTCTTTTCAAATGATCGCCAAAAATTTCCCAATGAGAAATTTTCTCAAAAGAAACCTTAACATTTTTCTTTTTTATTTCTTCTAAAACCTCCTCAACTTTCAAATTTTCTTTGGGAATCTCTAAATAGGCCTTACCAATAAACTCGGCGGAATGAGCATCGGAACCAGCAGTAAAAGGAAGATTATATTTTTTGGCAAATTCTTGGGCTTCGAAATTAGAAAAATTGAAAAAAAGTGAGGCATTTAAAACCTCAATTGCCACTCCCCTCTCTTGAAAAAAACTGGCAAGGTTTTCAATCCCTTTAAAATAAATAAAAAAATCAAAAGGATGAGGAATAACCGGAAAGCCACCAAGTTCAATTATTTTTTCAATCGTTTCTTTGGCTGAAAGTTTATCAGGAATTTTTTTTCTCAAATTGAGACCTAAAATATCCCCTTCTTTACTCTTGATTTCAATTCCAGGAATAACCAAAATATTTTTCCCTTGAGAAAATTTCTCGGCTTCAATCGCCCCCTTTACCTCCCCGTGATCTGTAATAGCGATGCAATCAATTTTTTTTAAGAGAGCCATTTCAACAACCTCTTGTGGCGATGGTAAACCATCATAAGAAAAATTAGTGTGGATGTGCAAATCTGCTTTCATAGTTTTTCTTTCCATTCATCCAAAATCTTTTTGGCAATTTCTTTTCCGCCCAAGCCAAAAGAAATTCCGATAGCCAAAACAATTAATGCTAAGATGGCAATAAAGAGAGATAAAATTAGATGAGGGACGATTTGGAGTTGATACAAAATTGCCAAAGTTGCCAAAACCCAAATTGCTCTTCTTACGACCACGCTTAAAAACTTTGAATAACTGACCTCAGTTTTTTCTTTCTCTTCTTTAACTACTCCAAAAAAGATCCGATAGGTAAAATCAACCAGATACAAAGTAGCCAGAAAAATCAAAGAAGCAATCAAAATATTTGGGAAATAATCTACAATCTTGGCTAAGAATTGACTAAATTGAGAAAATCCTAAAAATTCAACAACGAACATTAAAAAAACAATGAAAACCAGCCATTTTGCCACTTCGCCAAAAAATCTTACCATGTCTAAACTGATTCCCACCCTTGAAAATGCCTCCAGCCAGCCCAGTCTTTTCATTAGTTGATTTAGGCGAATTTTTTCCAAAAATTTTTTGATGACCTTTTCTAAAATTTTAGCTACAATCCAACCAGCTATTAAAAGTAAAATTCCGCCCAAAACTCGAAATAAAAAACTTTGATTGATGAAAGAGAGATTAAAGTTTGTCATATCACTATTATTATAACAATTTTAAAAAAAATAAGAAAGTCAACCCCGTTAGAAGTTTGCCACAGTTAAACATATTAAAACTTAACTAATTACTTTATTTCATTAAACCCACACCAAAAAAGATCCGTTGGTCTTTTTTGGCCAGTAACACTTATGCAAACTTCTAACGGGGTCAAATCTTGCTATCGGAAATTTTAAGCCAGAAACCAATTCGATTGCCAATAATGTGAAGAAAAAAACTAAAAAAAATGATTAAAAAATAAGCCGAGATGGGAATGGGAAAAAAGAAAAAAGTGAAAAAAAGAGAGCCAATGACAAAACTAATTTGATCAAAGGGGATCCAAGAATCTCCAGGTTTAATATTTTTTCTCCTTTTGAAAAAACTGGAAATTAAATCTCCAAAAAGGGCGCCAAAGGAAAGCAAAAATCCTAAAAAGAAAACATTAATTTCCTGATAATTAAAAAAACTAATTTTTTGAAAGAAAGAAAATTGAAAAAGAAATCTTTGAAGAAAAGTTATTAAAATTCCTAAAATAATTCCCGAAATCATTCCCCGCCAGGTCTTGTGATGACCGAAAATTGGTTTTCCCTCAAAATTTTTATCAAAATCAATTGGTTTGGCTAAAAATTCCAAAACACCGGCTTTTTTGGCAAAGGTCGGGGCCATATTGGCGAAATAAGCCGGCAAAAAAAACCAAAGGCATTTCAAAATAAATATCAAACTCATATAAAATTATCAGCGTAAATCAGCGTTAGGCGGCTTCTTCTGAACGAGGTAAAAGCACAAACTTTTCAGCCGCCCCGCGACCCCGCCCTTCTATGCATATGAATAATTCCTTGACTTAGTTAGAAGGCGGGGGAGCGGATCCGCGTTAATCCGCGTTAAAGACAGTTGTATTTCAAAATGTAATCTGCTTATTTCAGCTCAACTTTGGCACCGGCTGCTTCTATTTTTTTCTTTATCTCTTCGGCTTCTTCTTTCTTGGCGTTTTCTTTTACCAACTGGGGAGCCGAAGCTGCGGCATCAACTAAATCCTTGGAATCTTTTAAGCCCTTTCCGGTGATGTCTCTAATCGCCTTAATCACTTCAATCTTTTTGTCCCCCACTGCTTGCAAGAAAACATTAAAACTGGCTTTCTCTTCAGCCACCGGCGCTGCCGAGGGTGCACCAGCAGGGGCGACCGAGGGACCCATACCAAAACTTGGTGTGGGAGAAACACCAAATCTCTTTTCCAAAACCTTCACCAATTCTGCCAAATCCAAAACCGACATCTTCTCAATTTCTTCAACCAGCTTTTTAAACTTTTCCGGAATCTTGATTTTTTCCGGTTCTTTTTTTGTTTCTTCAACCATATTTATAGAAGCGGATTTAGCGGATAAGTACGCTGAACTACGCCGAGAAATCAGCGTCTAATCGGCGTACTCAATCAGCGTTGTTCAGCTTCTAATCTACTTAAAACATATAATAGACCTTTAATATTTGCTTCCAAAACATTTACAAAATTTGATATTGGGGCTGATAAATTGCCGACTAATCTTGCCAAAAGTTCATTTTTAGTTGGAAGTTGGGCCAAAGTAATCATTTCTTCTTTTTCTCTAAATTTTTTGTCGAAATAGCCAACCAAAATTTTCAAATTTGGATTTTCTAAAGAAAATTGATGCAAAATTTTAGCCGGTAAAATTTCATCTTCAAAACCAAAAACAATAGCAATTTGAGCTTTAAATTGGGCTAATTTTTGAGAAAAATTGGGACTTAATTCTTTCAAAGCCAAATCAAGCAAGGTTTTCTTTATCACTTTTATTCGAGAATTGGCCGGTTTTAACCTCTTTCTCAACTCAAAAAAATCTTTCACTTTCAAGCCGGTAAAATTCACCAAAATCATCACCTTTTGCTTTTTAATTTCCTCTTTTAAATCCTCTAAAATTTTCTTCTTTTCTTCTTTGCTTTTGGCCATAAAAAATCTGCGGTTTTTACCCACAGACTAAATTTTGCAGAGGCCCAAGCTCTGTTAATTTATCCTCGGCAGGATTTAAAAATACCTGCTGTCTGTGGATAATTTAAGTATATATTTTCTTATTTGCCTGTCAAGGCCTCAACCAATTTTTGACCAAATTCCTCAGCCGCTCCCGGACCATTGGCAGTAATAATTTTTCCATCTTGAACGACATCTTTGTCTTCATAAATTGCCCCATTTTCTTTTAAAATTTTCACCGGTCCCCTATCCATTGGCGAACTCCAGACAGTTGCCCTTTTTCCAGAAAGCACTCCGGCTTTTGCCAAAATTACCGGAGAAATGCAAATGGACCCCAAAATTTTATTTTGAGTTATCGTTTCTCTGACAACCTTATAAGAATTTTCATTATCTAAATAATCAAGAGCGCCCGGTCCGCCAATAAAAACTATAGCATCAAAATCAGCCACATTTAAATTTTCAATCAAGAGATCAACCTCAGTGTCTCCCCCATCAGCCCCAATAGCCGTTCCCAATTTTGTACTGGCAGTAGTTATTTTCGCCCCGGCCTTTTCCAAAATCTCCTTTGGCACAAAATATTCAGCATCTCGAAAATCCCTAAAAGCAATAATCATTGCCACTTTTTTCCCTTGCAAGCTTGGCATCCCTTCCGAAGTTTTTGGCATAATTTCTTCTTTTTGAGCAACTTCCATTTTTGTTAAATTCTTAAAAATGAAAACCCCAGCTACTACTACCAATATAACAATTATAAAAATAAAAATCAAGTTTTTTCGCATATTTAACTGGCGATTTTCCAGAAATTTTTTCGATCATTTTTCTCCTCATCCACCGAACGGCAATTTTTGTTTATTCCCCCGCAATTTTTATAAGCCAGACGTCTTCACCAGTACTATATATTCCAGTACCATATATTCCTGTAATAACAGTACCATATATTCCTGTAATAATATAACCTCCGTCATTGGTTTTAGCAATAGACCAACCTCCATCCTCCGACCCACTACCATCATCATAGGTCTTTTGCCATACCATATTCCCTTTGGAATCGGTCTTAATGAGATAGACATCAAGATCACCGATGGCGCTATAAGAGCTTGTAGACCCTATAATAATATAACCGCCATCTTTGGTTTCGAGGACAGATCTAGCGAAATCTGACTCGGGGCCACCATAACTCTTTTGCCATAACAAATTACCATTGACATCGGTCTTGATAAGATAGGCACCATCGATTGTGTCTCCCGCAATAATATAACCGCCGTCACTGGTCTGAGCAATAGACCAACCTATATCGTAAGAACTGCGACCGTAAGTCTTTTGCCAGACCATATTACCATTGGCATCTGTTTTGATAAGATAGACATCGAAATAATTGAGACGAGACTCTGTATCTCCTACAATGATATAACCACCATCATTGATCTGAGCAACAGATCTACCTTCATCCCGTCTAGGGCCACCATAGTTCTTTTGCCATAACAAATTACCATTGACATCGGTCTTGATAAGATAGACATCACTCCCACCGGCACCATAAGACTCTGTCTTTCCCGCAATAATATAACCACCATCGCTGGTCAGGGCGAGAGAATAACCTATATCCCATTTAGGGCCACCATAGTTCTTTTGCCATAACAAATTACCATTGACATCGGTCTTGATAAGATAGACATCACCAATGGTACCGTAAGACTCTGTCAGCCCTGCAATAATATAACCACCATCATTGGTTTGAGCAATAGACCAACCTTCATCAAGTCCAGGACTCCACTCAGGGCCACCGTAGTTTTTCTGCCATATCAAATTCCCATTGGCATCTGTCTTAATGAGATAGACATCGCCTTCGTCCGGAATGAGACCAAGGCGACTATCCCCATCGTAAGAGTCTGTTAATCCTGTAATAATATAACCCCCGTCGTTGGTCTGGATAACAGAATAACCTTCATCCGAGTCGCTACCACCATAAGTCCTTTGCCAGGAAGTAGCTGGAGTAACAACTTGTCCACACCCATATAATTTATTCAATTTAGCTCTGGTGGTTTGCCCAACACAGCCTGTTCCATGTTCCAATCTCCAAGGACCTAAAATTTCACTCTTGTATTTCTCTTGAAAGCTAACTACGGCTGAGGCGGTATTTTCACCAAAATTTCCTTTGGTATCTCCGCTCACATTGAATCCTTCCTTCTCTAAAGCAGTTTGTAATGCCTCCACTTCCAAACCCGAATCCCCAAATCTCAAATTGGTATTGAAATTATGGCACCAAGCAGCTGGTTTTCCCTGAAGCTCAGCCAATTGCTTTTGAAGCTGGACAATTTGGGCTTGAATCCTGTTGATCTCTGCTAAAAGCTCCTCAATTGTCATTGCTTTGATAATCGGAGGATTCGTTCTAAAAATTCCAATCGAAACAGCCAAAAAAGTAATGGCTAAAAAGATTTTCTTAAGATTCATATGTTTTTAATTTTCGGTCTTTGCCTAATTTTCGACTTTGTTATTTATTTAAGATAATGAAAATCAAATTTTTCCTCATTTGAATTTCTTTTTATAAAGATCGAGGGCAGAATTAATAATCTTTTTTGCCTCTTTGGCATTTCTCCACTCTTTGAACTTTGCCCACTTTTTTGGCTCCAATCTTTTGTAAGTTTCAAAAAATTCTTGAATCTCTTTTAACAAATGCTGAGGGACATCGCCAATATCTTTGTATTCTTCAAATCTGGGATCATTGAGAGGAACGGATAATATCTTTGGGTCTTCCCCTTTTTCATCTTCCAAAATCAAAACCCCGATCGGCCTGGCTTTGATAATGCAACCAACTTCAAAAGGTTCATAAGTCAAAATCAAAATATCCAGAGGATCATTATCGACATACCAAGTTTGAGGCATAAAACCATAATCGACTGGAAAAACAACCGAAGAATGAATGACTCGATCCAAAACAAACGCCTCCCATTCCGGATTGTATTCGTATTTATCCCGCGAACCTGAAATCACTTCCACAACAACATTGATTTCTTCCGGCGGATTGTCTCCGGCCGGTATCTCTTTCAACAAATTCATAATTTGATTTTACTTCAAATATTTGGCTTTGGCAAGATTATGCTCTTCTAAGGTTTTGCTAAAAATCGTTTTGCCATCAAAGGTTGATAAATAGTACCAAAAATCGCTTTTTTCAGGGTAAATAGCAGCTAAAATTGAATCTAAACCAGGATTACAAATAGGTCCGGGTATCCAACTGTATTTATAAGTATTATAATGCGAGGGTAATTCTAGATCTTCCTTGGTCAATTCCGAACTTTTTTTCCCAGTAATATAAGTCAAGGTAGCATCAACCTGCAATGGCCAGCCATGCTCTCGTCTTTTCCATAAAATGCCGGAAACTATTTTTTTATCTTCAAAGGTTTTAACTTCTTTTTCTAATAGCGAAGCCATTATTAAAATGTCAAATACAGTTTTATTTTGGCTTTTTATTTCCTGACGCAAATCTGAATTTAATTTTTTATCGAAATTTTTTAATGCCTTGATAATTATTGTCTCTAAAGTTTCTTTGTTTCGTTGAATTTCGTATGTATCAGGGAAAATATATCCTTCTAAATTAGTATCGGTCGGTTTATCTTTCAAAAACGGAAAGATGTCAGAATAATCTTTTGAGCCAGATTGATTTTCAGGATAACCTGTTATTTGAAAAAGTTCTTCTTTTGATCCTAAATTATTATTTTCTACATAGTCAGCAATATCTTTTAAATTCCACCCTTCTAAAATCGTTATTTTTTCTTTTATTACATCTCCGGAAACAATTTTTTTGGTGATTTCGGGAATGGTCATTGAGGGAGACAACGAATAATTCCCTGCCTGAAGATTTTTGGAAACGCCTTTAGATAAAACATAAATTCTAAAAAATAATCTTGATTTTATAAGTCCTTCTTTTTCTAAATCAAATGAAATTTCTCTTAATCCTTCGCCTTTTCCAATTGCCAATATTTTTTCTCTCCCCAATGGATTTTTAGGCAAATAAATCTCCTGCCAAACAAAGAGAAACAAGAGACAAGAAACAAGAAGTAAGGAGGAAACAATAAAAATTATTTTAGTTTTTATTTTCATTTTTCAATTAATGGTACGAAGACAAAACCTGGATATTCAATCTCTTCAAATGACTCTGGTAATTTTTTGATGAATAGCCAAATCGAATTACCAATCGGTGTAACAATTTTTCCTCCCACTTTTAATTGTTCTTTCCAGGCCCGGGGTAACTCTTTAGCACTGGCTGAAGCTAAAATTTTATCAAAAGGGGCTTCTTTTTGATATCCTTTTGAACCATCGGCGCAAATAAAAAGTGCACGTCCCTTTTTTACAAAATCGTATTTTGAAACATTTTTTTCACCAAATTCGACTAATTCCGGAATAATATCAATGGCTATCACTTCCCCCTTTTCTCCAACTATCTGAGCCAAAAGGGCGCTGGTCCAACCAGAGCCAGAACCGATATCCAAAATTTTTTCCCCTGGCTGAGGATCTAACAATTCAAGCATAAAGGCAACAACCAAGGGCTGGGAAATTGTCTGACCATAACCTATTGGTAGTGCCTCATTTAACTCGGCTAAATCTTTGATATCATCGGGCAAAAAATCAACTCTTTTTATCTGACGAAAGGCCTCAATTATCCTTGGTGTTTTTAGCCAGCCCTCTTTAATTAAAGAATCAATTAAGGTCATTTTTTTATTATACCAATTTTAAGCCCAGTAGTAGAGAATCTCACTACCGGGTAAAAGTTTTCCACAGGTCTGGCTGGAAAGTTCTTGGGGTTAATTTATAATAGGATAATGCCCTTTTGGTCGAAAGGGAAATAAAATTTAAGAAGAAAAATGATCTCAATAACTCCTTTTTTAGGAACCTGGCAAGTCCAAGTAATTATCATTTTGATAGCCGTCGATGTCGTTCTGGGAATAATTTCGGCTCTGGTTAGAAAGGAATTCGATTGGAAAAAATTGGCTAATTTTATGAAGGCACCGGTTTTGGGATATGTCTTTGGTTTTGTCGTCCTCCAGGCCGCTGTTCAGGCCTTGGGCACTCTCCATTTTGTTGTTAAGGCTGCTTTTGTCTTGATCGTCCTTGCTCTTTTGGCCTCAATTTTCAGGAATTTGAGCAGATTGGGAATTCCGGTACCGGACAGTTTAAAAAAATAATCCATTTTTGAAAAAGAAGGAAATAAAAACTCACTGAAGAAGTGAGAAGGGTTAATTTAAAAATGCCTGGGAAACACGCATTTTAATTCTCTCGAATTATAACTTTGTGCCAGTCAGAATAGCAAAGAATACCCTGAATCAGTAAACCGCCTAAAAAACTCAAAGAAAATTGAGAGAAAGGAAGATAAAGACCAATGAAAAAATTTGAAATGAGAATCCCCAAAGATATTAGCCAGTGATGGAGGTGAAGTTTATAATTACCGAAATTTAAAACAATCGATTTAGCCAATCCTTTTTGGCCCGGTTTTTTGCCGGCGATAAACTTACCGAAAAAATAGCCAAAAATTATTCCAAAATAAATTTCCAAAGATATTAAAGCCAATGGCAAACTCAAAAGGAATTTCTTATTCGTCTTGATTTTTTTTATTAGCTCTCGCATACATTTATTTTAATGCAAAATATTAAATAAAACAACCGAGGGCGGCGGGGACACCCTGACTCGAACAGGGAACATCTCTTTTGGAGAGAGATATTATACCATTTAACTATGTCCCCTCTATTCGCATAAAATTCGCATATAATTCGCATATAATTCGCATCCCAATTCGTGTGTTTTCTATTTTTTTACCTCTTTATGAACCGTGTGCTTTCGGCAAAATTTGCAATATTTCTTCAATGCTAATTTCTTCTCAGCTATTTTTTTTGATTTGTGAGTGAAATAATTAATTTTTTTACAAACAGTACACTGAAGTTTTATAAATGGAACTTTTTTTGCCATAGTGGTGATACCAGGTTAATCGCTCGCCCTCTCCCTCGCTTTCGCTCGGGCGCCCTCGCGGGCTTCGGGCTCGCTCTTTAGAAACCCTCGGTTTCTAACACTTGCCTTGCCTTCGGCAAGCTGTTTTCCTATACGGGAGAACCGAAGGGTTCTCCCGCCCCCTCTCCGATACGGGTTTCCTTTTAAGCAAGAGCCGATGGCCAGATTTGCACTGGCGACCTCAAAATTACCAATTTTGTGCTCTGCTACCTGAGCTACATCGGCATAAAGGGCGGGGTGCTCTATCTACCTGAGCTACTCAGGCATAAGGGGCAAGTCAATTACATATGCCCAGTGTGCGTTCTTTTCTTATTATTTTCAATAATTTTTTCTAGAACTTCTTCGCTATTTACACCGAGCATTTCACATAAACCTAAACAATAAACCATTAAATCTCCAATTGCATCAACCATCTCGTCTTTGTGGCTTATTTCTTTGGCAGGTTTCTTATCGCTATTTTTATATGCCCTTGCCAATTCTCCAAGTTCTTCAACCATCAAAACAATTTCTTTCCCAACATCTGTAACATTAAATCCTCTATTTATTTTATTTTGATAAATATCCTTTTGTAATTCGGATAGATTCATATTTTAAGTTATAATTTTGAATTTTTAATTTTAATTTTTTAATTTAGGCCGGCGGAGCCGGCCGCTTGTGGGTAGGGAGGGATTTGCACCCCCGTAGGCCGTAGCCATGTGTTTTACAGACACACCTCGTTGACTGCTTGAGTACCTACCCTTTTATTATTCGCATATAATTTGCATATAATTTGCGTCTTAATTCGTGTATTTTTATTTTAATATATCTTAAATTATTTTTCAATAACTTTTCGATATTTTTTCCGCCACTCTTCGATTTTCTTGTGGTGGCCAGATAAAAGCACCTTGGGAACACTCCAAGCTTCTGGCTTTATCCTCCTAAATTTTCCTCCGGGACAAAATTTTGGCGGGCGAGTATATTGTGGATACTCAATGAAGCCTTTTTCTTTAGTAATTCTTTCTTTTAACAATTCTGGCTTTCCCAAAACCCCGGGAATCAATCTGGCTATCGTTTCTATTACCACCATTGCTGGCAACTCCCCTCCCATTAAATCATAATCGCCAATTGATAATTCCATGTCGGCAATATATTTTGCTACTCTCTCATCCACTCCTTCATATCGCCCACAAATTAAAATAAGTTGATTAAGTTTTGAAAGAGAATAAGCGATTTTTTGATTAAACTTTTTTCCTCTCGGCGTAAAAAGAATGACTTTTGACTTTTGACTTTTGATTTTTGACTTTAAAAATTGAACCGCCTTATAAATAGGTTCGATTTTTAATACCATGCCCAGCCCCCCGCCGAATGGCCGATCATCCACAGTTTTGTGTTTGTCAGTAGTAAAATCCCTTAAATTGTGAATCCTAATTTTAATTAAGCCCTTTTCCTGGGCCTTTTTGATGAAAGATTCTTTCAAATACGAGTCAAAAATGCGAGGGAAGATTGTGATTATATCAAATATCATATCAAATAGAAGCTGATTGACTCTGATTGAGTACGCCGATTAACGCTGATTTTTTCGGCGTATTTCAGCGTTCTTATCAGCATAGTTCGGCTTCTACTATAAAAGGAAAACCGCGCTACCAATAATGATAACACGGTTTTCGGTTCTCTGTAAACTATAGTTTACAGTCTATTCTTAATGCTACGCATTAAGACGACTCGTCCGAATCTTTGATTCGGATTAGAGTTTCAGTTCTTCGAGTTCTTCTCCGGCACTCGGAGCTTTCCTTCCTTGAGCAGCTCTACCACCTTCTGGTTCTTCGATCTTCAAATTCACTCTAGCGTGATTTTTTAGACCGACAATTCGAACCAAAGATCTAATTGCCCGAGCAGTGGAACCGGCCTTTCCGATAATCTGACCCATATCTTCGGGGTGAACTTTCAGAGAGAGTAAAACTCCCATTTCATCCACTTTTCGGTCAATTTTCACATCTTCTTTGTGATCAACCAGGGCTTTGATAATATACTCAAGGAATTCTTGATCAATATTTTTTGCCATAGTTCTAAATTGCTTAATCACTCGTTAACTTAATCACTTTTTCGTAGCTTCCGACCTTTAAAATCACCTACCTCTCTAACAATCGCGCAGAGGTTCGGCTAAACCGATACTTCGACTTGCCCAGTGTTCAGTTCTGAGCTTATCGAAGGACTGAAAAGCTACTACTTTTATCTTATTTTATTTAAAATCTTTTGTCAATAGCGCTTAACTCGTCCAATTTAATTCCAAATTTCTGACAATTTCCTGCGATCGCTCTATTTTGTCAGAAATTTGTTGACAGAGGTCGGACCTATGTCAATTTCCCCAAACTTATGGATGGTCGTCTATTGAATTGGTAAATCCTTTTTCCAACCCACCCGGCCGAAAGGTATAGGGCGGGCTCGAAAAAAGAGAAAAAAAGGGGATTTTAGCAGTGTTCAATTCTGTAATATCCATGAAGCCCGATTGTGATCCAGAGAGGTAGTGTGAGCGTCCACGCAAGATCAATGAACGGCATCTTTCCTACTAATGCAAGGCAAGGAATGAAGATTCCTACGAGCAGTCCAATAACCCCTCCGAGCACGTAGAGCTCAAAGTATGCCCAGCCTTTCCAATGATATATAGCAATGAGAGTGTCTTTTATGACATTGAGAGTGTCTTTTATGACATTTTTATACCAACTTAAAAATCCCATTTCCATTCACCTCTTTTGATTCTTTATCCTCGCGAACGTCACGAGAGACGGGACTACCCTTTGCTCTCGGATAGTCCAATTCATCTACCAGATAAATTCTGATAAACAAGTTGGACTATCCGAATTCCTCTCATCTCCCCTTTTTTTTATTTTTTTAAAGAGCTATTTTATTCTGACACCTTAATTATAGCACCCCTATAAATTTTGTCAATAGCAAGCGGTAATGTGCACACACATTTTGCACTTTTCTAGCATCAGGTAATCTGAGGAATAATAAAACTGAGCTTCCAAAGTTCAGTAAAAACTTGTCCAATTTAATTCCAAATTTCTGACAATTTCCTGCGATCGCTCTATTTTGTCAGAAATTTACAATTTATATTATTATATTATAGGGTAGAGTTGAAAAACTGGGCCTATTATATTACTTATATTACACACAAAAATCACTTCAAATTCATTCTTTTTTTGGTTCGGTTTTTTCGGTTGGTTTTTCTTCCTTGCCTATCGAAGCTTTAGAGGGGGCGGGCTCCTCTTTTTTCTCTTCCTGAACTACTTTTTCTTCTTTCTTTTCCAGCGCTTTTTCAGGAACGGCTTTCTCCTCCTTTTTCTTTGATTTTTTATGAACTGGCTTTTTCTTTCCTTCTAAAATTTTTTCTTTTATCAATAAATTATGAACTGTGGGTGAAGGTTGAACTCCTTTTGAAAGCCAGTATTTAATTCTTTCTGCCTTTAAAACCTTTTCTTTTGTCAAAGGATTATAAAAGCCCACTTCTTCAAGAAATCTGCCACTTTTCGATGATCTTCTTTTATCAACCACAACGATTTTGAAAGAGGGTTGATTTTTTTTACTAACTCTTAAAAAACGAATTACAAGCATAAAAATATGCGAATTATGATGCAAATTTTATGCTAATCATGCCAATTAGCATCATTCGCATTAAATTGACCTTATTATTTTTTTCTTTGCTAATCATGCAAATTAACCTTAGAATTAATTACTCGCCTAATAAACACCGATCTGCCTCTAAAATTGATAATCAATCCCAATTTAAGATTGGCGGATTTTAGGTATCTTTGCATTTGTAAATAATCTTCTTTTGTTATATATCTTTTTGCTTTGATATCTACTAAAATTTTATTTTCTATCACGAAATCGACTTTGTTGCCGCCTATCTCTTTGCTACCGAATGGAATATTAATTTCTTTTTCCCTTTCGTAAGGGATTTTTTTCTCTTTTAATAATTCTTCAGTAGCTTGAGCATATTGTTTCTCCGTGGAATACCGTCCCAATCTATTCTGAACTTCAAAAAATATTCCATTTAATTGATAAGAAAGTTCTGGTAAAATAAGCTGTGAATTTTTCTCAATTCGCATCATTGGCATAAAATTCGCATCTTAATTAGCATGCTTACCAGTTTTTTGCTTCCAGCCCGTTTTTGGCTGCCTCCTCTTCGGCTTCTTGTTTTGAAGACCCTTCACCTTTGGCAACCAATTCCCCTCCCAAAAAAACTCCAACAATGAAATGTTTGGCATGATCCGGCCCCCATTCATCTAAAACCTTGTAGGTAGGGGTAATCTTTACCCTTTCTTGAGCCTCTTCTTGAAAACGAGATTTCACATCTTTGAAAAGGCCTTTTTCGATTATTTCTGGTAATTTCTTCAATAAATGTTTTTTGATAAATTCCTGACAGGGTTTGTATCCTTGGTCAAGATAAATTGACCCAATGAATGCCTCGAAGGCATTGGCTAAAATATATTGTCTGGCCTTGCCTATTTCTTTTTCTTCGCCTCGGGAAAGCAATAAAAAATCATTAAAATCTAATTCTTGGGCCAAGGTGGATAACATTTTAGCATTAACCAAAGCCGCTCGCCAATTGGTTAGTTCGCCTTCCGGTTTTTCCGGATATTTTTGATATAAATATTCAGTCACTACTAATTCTAAAACGGCATCGCCTAAAAATTCCAATCTCTCATTGTGAGATAAATAAAAATCAGGGTTTTCATTCAAATAGGAGCGGTGAGTAAAGGCCTGAATCAAAAAATCCTTGTTTTTGAATTTTAAACCCAGTTTTCTTTCTAGTATGGAAAAATCCTTCATTAAAAATAAAAATATGCGAATCAAGATGCTAATTTTATGCTAATCATGCGAATTGGCATTATTCGCATTAAATTCGCATCTCAATTAGCATGATTTTATTTTTCTACTTGTTTATACACTGTCCCCAAAACCCCGTTGACAAATCTGCCCGAACTTTCCCCACCAAAAGATTTTGCTAATTCAATGGCTTCGTTAATTGCCACTTTTGGTGGCACTTCTTCTTTTTTAGCATATAATAATTCAAAAAGTCCAATCCTCAAGACATTTCGATCAATGATACCGATTTGCTCAAGAGGCCATTCCGGAGCCGCTTTTCCAATAATTTTATCAATTTCTTCCAGGTGAGCCGAAATCCCGTCAATCAATTGCCAAATAAATTCAGCACTTTCAAGCCCGGGACCAAACTCTTTGATATTTCTTTCGGTGATCTTTTTCAAAGAATCCGGTTTTTTACCATAAAAATCCCATTCGTACAAAGATTGCATCACAATGGATCTGGATAAGTGTCGACTACTCATTTTATTTTCGGGAAAGTGTTTTTAAATCTAAGGGTTTTTCTTTCTCGGTTTCTTTCTCTTCCCTTTCCTTGACTTTCATTTCTTTTTCTCTCTTTTTTCTCTCTTTCTTTTCCAGTTTTTCTAAAACGTTAATTACCTCTCGACCTTTATAATAGCCACAATTTGGACAAACGGTATGTGGCGGAATTGGTTTTCCGCATTTTGGACAAGAAATCAGGTTAGGTGCCTCTAAGAAAATGTGCATCCTTCTTTGATTTTTTTTCCCTTTTGTATGTCTTTGAGTTGGTGTTCCCATAGTGGTAATACAATATTAATTATTAAATTGTTACATTATTTTTTAAAAAAATCAAGCCATTTATATCAGATTAGCAATTTCTTTACCGGTCCAAATGTTTTTCGGTGAATTTTGCAAGGGCCGTATTTTTTTAACATTTTCAAATGGAATTTTGTTGGGTAGCCCTTGTGTTTTAAAAAACCATATCGGGGATATTTTTTATGATATCTTCGCATTATTTTATCTCTCGTCACTTTCGCAATAATGCTGGCCGCAGCGCAGGAAAAAACTTTTTCATCTCCTTTAATAATTAGTTTTAAGTTGTAAGTTTTAAGTTTTAAGTTTTTAAGTTGATTACCGTCAATTATTAAAAAATCGGCTTTCTTGGTTACCTTCTTTTCGAGATTTTTTAGAGCTTTTTCCATTGCTAATTCGGCTGCATTTTTAATATTAATTTTATCAATTACTTTTTCCGAAACCCTCCCTATCCCCCACTCCAAAAAAGGAGATTTCACAATTAGGTTGTAAAATTCTTCACGCTTTTTAGGTGTTAGTTTTTTTGAATCCCTAATTCCTTTAAAATTAGATTTAAGATTTAACCCCGCACCAGAACCCCCGCACCAGAAACTTCGTTTCGGTGCGGGACTAGTCCAGCACCGAGCTTTGCTCTGGTGCTGGGCTTCGGTTCGGTACGGGGCATGGATTTTAGATTTAAGATTTGATTTTGACATTTTTATTATCACTGCCGCAGCAGTGACGGGTCCGGCAAGCGGACCGCGTCCGGCCTCGTCCAAACAAGCTATTCTCTTGAATCCTTTTTTCCACAATTTTTTTTCTTCTCTTAAATTTGGATATCTCATTTTTTTATTTTACCATTGACTTTGATTTTTGAAAAAACTAAAATAAACTAAATAACCTACGAAACTACGAAATCTCTACGAAAGTACGAAAAAAAATAAATAAAAGGTGTTCCGCGGTTTCGTATTTTCGTAATCTTTTCGTAATTTCGTAGCAAATATGAAATTTACCCATCTACACGTACATAGCCACTACTCATTGCTTGATGGCTTGCCAAAAATCAACGAGATTTTAGATTATGTCCAGAAATTGGGAATGGATTCGGTGGCTTTAACTGATCACGGGGCAATTTATGGGGCGGTTGAATTTTATAAAAAGGCGAAGGAAAGAGGGATAAAACCAATCATCGGATGTGAAATGTATTTGGCTTTTGAGAGAATGTATCAGGAAAGGCCAAATATCGATGACAAAAGATATCATTTAGTTTTGTTGGTAAAAAATGAAGAAGGTTATAAAAATTTGGTAAAATTAATTACCAAATCTCACCTTGAGGGATTTTATTACAAGCCAAGAATTGATGAGGAATTATTGGCCCAGTATTCGAAAGGACTCATCGCCCTTTCCGCCTGCCTCCAAGGGAAAATTCCCAAACTAATTTTGGCAAAAAAAATCGAGGAGGCGGAGAAATTAGCCCTAAAATATCAAGAAATTTTTGGCAAGGAAAATTTTTATTTGGAGTTACAGCATCATCCAAATCTGCCTGAACAAAAAATTGTCAATGAAGCATTGGTAGCAATTTCAAAAAAATTTAAAATTCCTTTGGTGGCAACCAATGATTGCCACTATTTAAAATCTGAAGATGCCCAGGCCCAGGATATTTTGATGCTCATTAACACCGGCGCCGATCCTAATGATCCAGAGAGGTTGACGATGAAAGCCGATGATTTCTCAATGAGGAGCCCGGAAAAAATGATTGAAGATTTTAAAGAAATTCCCGAAGCAATCGAGAATACCCAAAAAATTGCAACCTTGTGTAATTTTCAATTTGAATTGGGGAAAACAAAATTGCCGAGATTCGAAACTCCAAATGGAAAAACCCCGGATGAATATTTAAAAGAATTGTGCTATCAAGGTTTAGAAAGAAGATTTGGGAAAAATGTTGAAAAAGGAGTTATCGACAGATTAGGATACGAACTTTCGGTGATAAGACAAATGGGCTTTGCTTCTTATTTTCTGATTGTCCAGGATTTTGTTAATTGGGCAAAGCAAAATCGAATTGTTGTTGGCCCCGGCCGGGGCAGCGTAGGCGGCTCTTTAGTGGCTTATCTTTTAAACATCACCAATGTTGACCCTATAAAATATAATTTGCTCTTTGAGCGTTTCTTAAATCCTTCTCGGGTTTCTCTTCCCGATATTGATTTGGACTTCGCTGACCGAAGAAGAGATGAGGTTATTGAATATGTGAGAAAAAAATACGGCCCGGATAAGGTGGCTCAAATTATCACCTTTGGGACGATGGCTGCCCGTGCCGTCATTCGAGATGTGGGCAGAGCTTTAGGATATCCCTATCCACTTTGCGATCAAATTGCCAAAATGATTCCTTTTGGCCAAACATTAGACGAAACCTTAGCCAAAATTCCCGAATTCCGACAACTGTATGAAATGGACCAAAAAGCCCAAAAATTAATTGAGTTTGCCAGAAAATTGGAAGGAGTAGCCAGACACGCTTCAACCCACGCCTGCGGGGTAGTTATTTCTTCTGAACCTTTAGATAACATTTGTCCTCTTCAACATCCAACCCAAGATGACGAAGCAATAGTTACTCAGTACGAAATGCATTCAATCGAAGATTTAGGACTTTTAAAAATGGATTTTCTGGGATTAAAAAATTTAACAATTATCGAGGATACCCTATCGAGGATTTACGCAGTTCAAAATAAAAAAATTGATATTGAAAATATTCCTTTAGACGATAAGGCAACTTACAAATTATTACAAAAAGGAGAAACGATTGGGGTTTTCCAATTAGAAAGCGAAGGAATGAGAAGGTATTTAAAACAATTAAAACCAACTGAATTGGAAGATATCATCGCCATGGTTGCTCTTTACCGTCCTGGTCCCATCCAATTTATTCCTGACTTTATTGCCGGGAAACACAAAAAGAAAAAAGTTGAATATTTGCACCCGAAACTGAAACCAATTTTAGAAACGACCTATGGAATTTGTGTTTATCAAGAACAATTAATGCAAATTGCCAGAGATTTGGCTGGATTTTCCTTGGCTGAGGCCGATGTTTTGAGAAAGGCAATTGGAAAAAAGATTAAATCTTTACTTTTGGAACAAGAAGAAAAATTAATTGAAGGAATGAAAAGAAATGGAATTTCGGAAAATGTTGCCAAAAGAATTTGGCAATGGGTTTTGCCATTTGCTCACTATGGCTTCAACCGCTCTCACAGTTGTGCCTATGCCCAAATCGCCTACCAGACGGCCTATTTAAAGGCACACTACCCGGTCGAATTTATGTCTGCCCTTTTAACTTCCGAACAAGCTGATGTGGAAAGAGTTGGTTTTTTAATTGAAGAATGTAAAAAAATGGGGATTGAAGTTTTGCCACCGGACATCAACGAAAGTTGGCGAAACTTCACCGCCATCCCCGGAAAAAAACAGATCCGCTTTGGATTGTTGGCGATTAAAAATGTGGGGGTGAATTTTGTTGAAACATTAGTTCAAGAAAGAAAAGAAAGAGGTTCCTATCAATCAATGGAAGATTTTTTATTGAGAATAAATTCAAAGGATTTAAACAAAAAATCTTTGGAAAGTTTAATCAAGACCGGAGTCTTCGATAAATTTTCGGAAAGAAATCTTTTATTAAGCAATTTAGAAAATCTTTTAGAATTCAATCGAGAAAATCAAAGAACAAAATTTGTTGGCCAAAAAGGACTTTTTGACAAATTTTCATTTAAAAGTAAAATCAAACTTCAAAAAACCAGGCCGGCAAGCAAAAGCGAAAAGCTGGCCTGGGAGAAGGAATTGTTAGGGCTTTTTGTCAGTTCCCATCCCTTGGAGGATTTCAAACACATTTTTGAAAAGAAAATCACAAAGATTTCGGAATTAAATTCCCATCCAAATAAAAATAACCACCTGGTCAAAATTGGCGGAATCATCTCCAAAATTAAAAAAATTATCACCAGGAACGGAAGGCCAATGCTCTTTATGAATGTTGAAGATTTATCTGATAAAATTGAGGTGATTGTTTTCCCGGGAGCCATTGAAAGGAATCCCAGAGCTTTCCAGGAAAATAAAATTGTTTTCGTTTCGGGAAAATTAGATAATCGGGACGGCGTCCCAAAACTAATTTGCGAAAACATCGAAGAAGTAATAGAAGGCTAAAAAATATGGCAAATCAATTAGTCATTAATCACGAGCAAGAAATTTTAAATTGGCAGGGAAAAAACATCCAAAAATTTGGAATTGATTTATCTTTTGCTGATGTTCCGGAATGGGAAAGAACAAAACATGTCCATAGATTACACCCCTATTTAGGGAAATTTATTCCCCAATTGGTTGAAATTTTCTTAAGAAAGTATTTTAATCCCGGGGAGATTATTTTAGATCCATTTTTAGGTTCTGGTACTACTTTAATAGAAGCCAATCTTTTAGGAATGCCGTCAATTGGAATAGAGCTCTCAGAATTTAGTCATCTTATCTCAAAAGTAAAAATTCAAAAATATAATATTGGGCTTTTAGAAAAAGAGATTATAGATATCCTTAATAAAACAAAAGAATTCAGCCAAAAAATCCAGAAAAATCAGAAGTCTTTATTTGAAAATTGGGATTTCGAACCTTCAGAATATTTTAAAACTTGGTATCATCCAAGAGCAATTAAAGAGATTTACTTTTATAGAAGTTTAATTCCAAATTATACAAATCAGGATATCCTAAAAATCATTTTATCAAGATCGGCTCGTTCAGCCAGGCAAATCCCCCATTATGATTTGGCAAGACCTAAAAAACCAGTTAAGGAGAAGTATTGGTGCATTAAACATAGACAATATTGTTATCCCATAGATAATGCAATGAAATTTATCAACCGTTATAGTTGGGACACTATAAAAAGAATTAAAGAATTCGATAGATTAAGGACTTCAGTAAAAATAATTCTTCTTCAAGGAGACGCTAGAACAATCAAATTACCTATTGGGAAAGAAATAGATGGTATTTTTACTTCCCCACCCTATCTTGGTTTAATAGATTACCATGACCAACATAGATATGCTTATGATTTATTTAATTTTAGAGAATATTCGGAAGCAGAAATTGGCTCTCCTAATAAAAATGGAAACGATAGAAGAGAAAAATATAAGGAAGACATTATTGCCGTCTTTAGTAATATGAAGAATTATTTAAAACCAAAAGCTAAAGTTTTTGTTGTGGTGAATGATAAATATAATTTATATCCAGAAATTGCTAAAGAGTGTGGTTTCAAAATTGTCGATTTATTTCATAGACCTGTTTTAATGAGGACGGAGAGAGATAATAACAAATTTTCAGAAAGTATTTATTTTTTTCAAAAAAATGAATTTTTTTAATGCCAAAACAGAGCAATCAATAATAGATATTATTGCAAGATTTATGAACAATGTTTTAAATCGTCGCTTAATAGACGAACCTTGGAATTATGAAGATTATAAAAAAAGATTGCCTTTCCATGTGGCTTTAGTTCCAGAAGAAATTTGGAAAAGCGCTAAATTTGAACGCTCATTTGTAACTAGTTTAGGTATGATTGGCTGGCAAGACATTGCCAGAGCAGTTGCCGAAGATAAAAGAGGATTTGCTAAATGCAACTATAAGATTGAAGGAAAAATAAATAGTAATAGATTAAACAAAATTTATGAAATATTAAATCAATTAGAAAAAAATGAAAGAAAACCAAATTGGGATGAAGAATTAAAAGAAATATTTTCTGAACCAAAAGGAGAATTAGATAGTACATCAGTAATTGCTGATTTGTATGTAGAGAATATAAAAACAAAAGAGAAATTTTGCTTCGAAATCAAATCTCCTTTACCAAATAGTGATCAAACAAAAGTTTCAAAAGAAAAAATATTGAAACTTTATTCTTTAGAAGGCTCTCCAATCCGAAGGGCTTATTTTGCTTTACCTTTTAATCCTTTTGGAAGTAAAGTACAATATAACCATCCCTATCCTTTCAGATGGTTTAATATGCGAAAAGATGAAGTAGTAATTATGGCAGAATCTTTTTGGGACCTGTTGGGTGGGCAAGGAACATATGAAGCCTTAATTGAAGTGTTTGAAAAAGTGGGAAAGAAATACAAAGATAAAATTAGAAAAGAATACCTTAATATAAAAATATAAAATAACTATGCCTAAAATTGAAACAATTCGGCATTCTTTGGCTCATATTATGGCTTACGCGGTTCAGGAATTATATCCGGGAACGAAATTTGGAATTGGGCCGGCGATTGAAAATGGATTCTACTACGATTTTGAGTTTGTAGAAGCGGATAAACGCGGATTACAACGCGGATTGACGCGGATAACACCGGAGGATTTGCCAAAAATTGAAGCAAAAATGAAAGAGCTCGTTAAACAAGATATTAGATTTGAAAAGAAAATTGTCGCAAAAGAGGAGGCGAAAGAAATATTTAAAAATCAACCCTATAAATTAGAACTCATTGAAGAATTTGCAGGGGTTCAACCCCTGCAAATATATCGATCAGGAGGTTTTGTTGATCTTTGTCAGGGACCTCATGTTAAATCGACCCTTCAATTACATTCAGGGCAAGCAAAAGAAATCATAGACGCTTTTAAATTGACAAAGATTGCTGGAGCTTATTGGCGGGGATTAGAAAGAAATCCGATGCTGACCAGGATTTATGGAGTGGCTTTCAAAACTAAAAAAGAATTGGAAAAATTTCTTGAAATACAAAAGAAGGCTGAAGAGATAGACCATAGAATTTTGGGACAGAAATTGGAATTGTTCTTATTCGATGAAGAAGTTGGAGCTGGTCTTCCCATTTGGCAGCCAAAGGGAGCAATTTTAAGAAAAATTATTGAAGATTATCTATATCAAGAATTGAAAAAAGAAGGATATCAATGGATCGTCACACCCCATATTGGAAATTTGAAATTGTGGAAGACATCTGGCCATTGGGAAATGTACCGAGAAAATATGTACTCACCTATCAAAATCGATGAGGAAGAATATATGTTAAAGCCGATGAATTGTCCCTTCCATTTAAAAGTTTATCAATCAAAGACTCGTTCTTATAAAGATTTGCCAATGAAATATGCTGAATTGGGAACGGTTTATAGATATGAGAGGTCCGGAGTTTTGCATGGTTTGACAAGAGTCAGGGGTTTTACCCAAGATGATGCCCATATTTTTTGCACAAAAGAACAACTGGCCAATGAGGTGGAAAAACTTTTAAGGCATGGGTTGAAAATTTTAAGGACTTTTGGCTTTAAAAATTATGATATTTATCTTTCGACTCGGCCAGAAAAATTTGCTGGAACCCAAATCGGTTGGCAAAAGGCAACCAATGTTTTGAAATATGTTTTGAAAAAAATGAACCCCGTTAGAGATAAATCTCTAAACGGGGTGAAATTGAAGTATCAAATTGATCCAGGCGGAGGAGTTTTTTATGGACCAAAAATCGATATTAAAATAAAAGATTTTCTTGACCGACCCTGGCAATGCACAACAATCCAAGTAGATTTTAATTTGCCGGAAAGATTTGACTTAAATTACATCAATAAAAAAGGAAAAAAAGAAAGGCCTTATATGTTGCATCGAGCTTTATTGGGTTCAATTGAAAGATTTATTGGCGTTTTATTAGAAAATTATGGAGGGGCTTTGCCTCTGTGGCTTTCGCCTGAGCAAATTTGGATAATTCCGGTTGGCTCAAGACACGAAAAATATGCCAACGAAATAGGGTCTAGGGTTCAGGGTTTAGGGTTTAGGATCCAATTAAAGGATGAAAATGAGACGGTTTCAAAGAAAATTAGAGAAGGAGAAATTCAAAAAATTCCCTATTTATTAGTGGTTGGCGATAAGGAAATGAAATCAAAATCAGTCAGGGTTCGCCAAAGAGGAAAAGGCGATGTTGGCGAAATGAAATTGAATAAATTTTTAGAAAAAGTTAAAGTTGAAATAGAAAAGAAAAAATAACTTACGAATAATTCGTAACCGATTGCCCAAATTCGTAAATTCGTATATGGCAATCGAAATATTCGTAACCAAAGCCGAGAATTCGTGAATTAATAGATTCGTATCCGAAACCGCGATTTGTAGATTCGTATTCCGGTTTCGGTAAATTCGTACAACGGCTTCGGAAAGGTCGAAAAAAATAATTAAATAAAAAATATGAAAACTCTAAAAATATTGATTGCCAGTTTGGTCTTAATTTTTGCTTTGGGAAGCATTGCTTTGGCTCAAGAAATGACGGAAGTGGCTCAAAATGAGGAAGTTTCAGCTCAAGATCTTGGAATTTCTGAGCCGAAAGTTTTACCAGATAGCCCAATTTATTTTTTAAAAAACTTGGGAAGAGGAATTCGCCTGTTTTTTGCTTTCAATCCGGAAGTAAAAGCCCAATTGAGGTTGAAATTTGCTAATGAGAAAATTGTTGAAGCAGAAAAATTGGCCGAGTTAAAGAAAAATCCAAAATTGATTGAAAAAACTTTAGGAAGTTTTCAAAGCGATTTGCAAGAAATTGAAAAAACTAATCCTGAAAACTTGAAAAAATTCTCCGAAAAATTAATGCAACAGCAGTTATTGCATCAAAAAATTTTGAAAAAATTAGAAACTCAGGTTCCGCCGGAAACTTTTGCCAAAATAAAAGAAAATCGAGAAAAACATTTAGAAAGATTTGCCAATGTAATGCAAAAAGTTGAGACAAATTTTCCCGGAAAATTAACTGAGGCCCTGGAAAAAGAAAAGGGAAGTAAATTTAAAGAATTCAAGAATTTGGAGGTTTTGAAAGAAATCGAAGAAAAATTGCCAGCGGAGCAGAAAGAAAAAATTCAAGGGGAAAGCGAAAAGATTTTGGAAAGTTTAAATGAAAATCTGGAAAATATGTCAGATGAAGATAAGGAAAAATTCAAAGATTACTTAGAAAAAATTAATGGCGATAAATTGACCCATTTGAAAGTACTGGCCGATTTAGAAGGCGAAGAAATTTCTGACAAAACAAAGGAGGTTTTAGAAGAAGCGACAGAAAAGAAAACCCAAGAAGTTCAGGAAATAACCCCGGAAATGGCTCAAGAACAGATTACTAAAGCAGGGGAAGAAATAGCCAAGGCAGAGGAAAAAACCAAAGGAATAAATCCTGAAGAATACAAAGCCCAAGCAATCTTTCGGCTTTTGGATTTGGCAAAAAAGCATTTGGAGGAAGCAAAAAAGGCATTTGATGAAAGCAAATATGGTCGGGCTTTTGGATTGGCTACTGCCAGCTATCATGAGGCATTAAATTGTCAGAGAATTGTTGAGAAAATTGAAAAGATTAAAGAATCGCCGGAAAAAATGAAAGAAAAAATGGAAGAGCTTTATCCTGGGGTTGAAATTCCCGAAAACATCCAAAAATGCAAATTGGTTTCGCCACCAAAATGTGAAGTTGGAGAAAGGGTTGAAATTGAAAAGGATGAAAATGGATGTCCGGTTTTTAAATGCCTTCCAGTTGAGAAATCGGAAATTCCAGAGAAAGGGAAAATCGTCTGCCCGATGCTCTGGGACCCGGTCTGCGGAAAAGACGGAAAAACCTACTCCAATGACTGTATGGCAAGAGCAGCCGGCGTGGAGATAGATTATAAAGGAATGTGTAAGGAACAAAAGGAAGCCACCGATTGGAAAACTTATAGAAATAAGGAATATGGATTTGAGATGAAGTATCCACCTTCTTTTACTACAATGAATAGTGTCCTTTTTATGAAAGACCAGGAAGATTATTATTATATCACTGTCCATGATCCTTTGGATTATGGAGGTTATTATACAGACGCTTTTATTCCTTGGAAGGGAAAAATACGCTGCCTTGACCTCCTTCCTCTAAATGAATGGATGCAGGCGATGTTTTGGGAAAGAGGGGCAGACTTTCCGCCAACATTAACCCCTATAAAAATGGGGGGCATTGATGGATTTAGTTTTTACGAGCGTTTACAGCCGATACAAATAAGTCCAACAAGTTGCGTTAGGAAAGACGACAGAACCTATTGCTTTCATAGATATCTTGAAAGAGGTTCGATAGCAGAATATAACCAAATGCTTTCTACTTTTAAATTCATTGGAGAAGAAGACGAAAGCTTTGATTGGGAAAATTATGGAGATGAACAAATGGGAATTGAGTTTAAATGTCCAAAGAACCTTCCTATCCATTGTTCAAAAGTCGCTACCATCGAGTGTCAGTATTATGATATTCCGAGAGACGGGAAATGCGCCTATTATGAGCTAGCAATCCTTAATGATATTCCTTATTGTTTACAGAAATCTGATAGTTGGTATAACTATCAAACAATCAAAGACGGAAAGTGTTTTAGTATTTCTTTTAGTATAGACTATATGGCACCTTCAATTCTTTGTACAAATATGGGCGAGCCTGAAAGCGAAGCATATAAAACATGCAAACATAATCAGGAAATGATACCAGTAATAGTCAATCAAATGCTTTCTACCATTAAATTTTTGGAGTAAGAGTTATTTAATAACCTAGAATGAAAATTTAGAAAAGAATTGCGCCTGCCTTTTGGCGGGCGTTTAAGTTGAAAAAAATAAAAATTTAAATTAGAATAAGTGATATGAAATATCACATCATTACCTATGGATGTCAAATGAACAAAAGTGATTCAGAGCGAATTGCTGGAGTTTTAGAAAAAGTAGGTTATAAAGAAGCTTCTAATATTAAAAAAGCAGATGTAATTTTGGTTAATATGTGTTCGGTCAGGCAATCGGCAGTTGATAGGGTTTATGGCAAATTAAATCAAATATTAAAAATCAAAAATCAAAATGACAAATCAAAATATAAAATTATTTTAACGGGATGCGTTTTAAACGAAGATAAAAAAAAGTTAAAAAATAAGGTCGATTTAATTTTAGATATTAAAGATTTACCCAATTGGCCAAAATATCTCAAATTAAAAACCACCGTCAGATCAAGGCGATCGCCTTTATTCGACGGCAGTTTTTATTTGAAAGTGAAGCCAAAATACTCAAATAATTTTTCGGCTTTTGTGCCGATAATGACGGGCTGTAATAATTTTTGTAGTTACTGTGTCGTCCCTTACGTTCGGGGGCCTGAAATTTCCAG
>Ga0315280_10002809_pt1 | contig 27766 bp, 13 predicted proteins | sample YL17G06_40_MG_FD_203697 | JGI IMG/M metagenome (GOLD analysis project Ga0315280, IMG submission 203697) | Sediment microbial communities from Yellowstone Lake, YNP, Wyoming, USA - YL17G06_40 | ecosystem: Environmental > Aquatic > Freshwater > Lake > Sediment | place: USA: Wyoming | collected... | reverse complement strand
GCGCATCGATGGGGTAGAAGGACACGTTGCTGCGGACCGCGGCGTTGATGGTGGCCCGCAACTGCGAGTCGTTTTCCACGCCCGTCCGGCCGACGCCGCTGGAGAAGTACACCAGGGCTTTCTTCTCGGGCAGCGACTGGAGCATCTTGACGGCCGTTTCCAGCGCGGCCAGCTTGCGGTCGGTGTTGAAGATGTTGAACTCGGTCTCGTCGGCGGTGAACGCCGCCCCGGTATCTGCTTCCGTCTCCTCGTCGCCCACCGCCGCTTCATCGGCCAGGTCGCTTCCCTCTCCGATGCTGAAAGCGCGGATGATCCGGCGCAACTGGTCGCGGTCGGTCGTGAAATCCTGGAGCACCTGCACGGAGTTGGAGACGGCCATGATCGAGACGGCATCCGACGTGGTCATCTGCTGGTCCAGAAACTTTTCCGCGGCTTTCTGGGCGCGGATCTGGTCGTCGGGCTGCATGGAGGTGAAATCGAAGAGCAGCACCATGAGACGGCGATCCCGGAAGCGGATCTGGCCCGGCAACGAGGGGGTGATCTGCATGCTCTGGGCGAAGGCCGGAAGGACCGGAGCCGGAGCCGCCGCCAAAGGCGGGGGCGGGGGCAGGTATTCCTGGGTCAGCCGCTGGAATTCGAACACCGAAATCTTCTGCGGTTTCTCGTCCTCCAGGATCTGGAAGTCCTCGGCCTTCAGGTTCTCGATCAGCTTGCCCGAGCGGTCGCGCGCCCCGACGTTCACGATCACCAGGTTGGCGCTGGCCTTGAAGGTCGGCATCTTCTGCGATTCAGGGGCGGCTTTCGAGGCTTGTGAGGCAGGCCGCGGCTGCTGGCCGGCCGCCAGCAGCGCCACGAGCAAAACGCCAACCAGTTGCGTTCGCATGGTAGAAGTTCTCAGTTGTCAGTTCTCAGTTGTCAGTTTTCAGGGTCGGTCTTCAGCACCGTATTGAACTGATGACTGAGAACTGAAAACTGACAACTCCCTAGAAACGGAGTCGGAGGTTCGCGGTCACCGTGCGCATATTGCCGGCATCGGTGGCCAGGCCGTAGGTGGATGAGTTCACCGTGGCTCCCACCCGCGAGATATTCACGGTATTAAACACGTTGTTGGCTTCCACCCGGATGTCCATGCCGCGGCGCGTTTCCTTGAACCGGAAGCCGCGGCCAAAGGACATGTTGCCGGTGAAGGAATCTGGCCCCGGAATCGTATTGCGGCCGGCGTTGCCGTAGCGGCCCGCCGGGGGCAGAGTGAAGGCGGCCAGGTTGAAGAACGGGTCGCCGTCGATGGGCAGGCCGGTAGCGTCGGCGCGGCTGCTGCCGACGGCGCCGGTGCCGCCCGAGTCGGACCGGTTGCCCAGCACCATGGCCGTAAACGGCCTTCCCGAGCGGAAGGTGAACCCGCCGCTGAGGGACCAGCCGCGGAGCAGCCGGGCCGTCCACCCGTGGGCGGTGACGGTTCCGGGGCCGTCGCCGATGGGCGAGGTCAGCGCATAAGAAAGGCTGAGCGAGTTGCGCAGGCTGAAGGTGGAGAGGCCGCGCTCGGCCCGCAGGTCCTTGTCGTTCTGCACCACCGTGCCCCCGCCGCCCGGGCCGCCAAACCCCGAGGCGTTGTCGATGGCCTTGGCCCAGGTGTAGAAGGCGTTCACCGAGACCCCGCGCGCCAATCGCCGCATCACCCGGAACTGCCCGGCGTGGAAAATCGAATTGCCCTGCGAGGTGTCGAACGTGAACCCGGTGGCGTTGCCGATCTGGCGGCGCTGCTCGGCCGTCAGCGGAGAGCCGGGCGTGGCGCGGTTGGGCGACAGTTGCACATCCAGGCGCGTCCCTTTCGTTCCCAGGTAACCCGCCTCCACGAACAGCGTGCGCGTGATGTCGCGCTGCAGCGACAGGTTCCAGCTCTGCGCGTAGCCGATCTTGTAGAAGCGGTCCACGGCGTAGGTGTTGGTGATCTGCGTCGAGGCCGCGCCGGAAAAGCCGTCCTGCAGCGTCAGCGTCCGCGCCAGGCCGGTGACGAAACTGGCGGTCTTGGCGAACGGCGGCTGCTGGGACAACCGGCTGGCCGTCTGGCCGAATACCGAGCTGTTGTAATAGATGCCGTAGCCGGCGCGCACCCGCAGCGAGCCCTTCTTAAACGGGCGCCAGGCCAGCCCCATGCGCGGCGCGATGTTGTTGTGGTCGGGGTCGATCAGGCCGGCGGGGAACAGGCCGGTGTACGGGCCCACCGTCCCCGGCGTCACCACCGCCACCGCCGTAACCCCGGGGGCGATGTCCAGGTTGGCCATCCGGCCGTACTTCTCCCGCACCGGCGACTGGAATTCATAACGCACTCCGGTGTTCACCGACAGGTTGGAGCGGATCCGCCAGTCGTCCTGCATGTACCAGTTCGACGCCGCGCTGCGGAAATAGGTGTCGGAACTGCCGAAGCGGATGGAGCTGGACTGCGGCAGCCCCAGCAGGAAATCGGCCATGTCGAAGCCGGTGCCCGCCAGCGGCTGGCCGGCGGCATCGAAACCGCTGGTGGACAGCCCGCTAAAGGTGAAGCTGCCCCGGCCGTTCTGATCGGAGCGGCTGTTGTTCTGGCTGCGGCGGTAGCCGTAGCCGAACCGCATGTTGTGGGTTCCGCGCACCCAGATGATGCTGTCGTTTAAGTTCGAGGTCTGGTCGCTGCGGCGCGAGGCGCTCGAATCGGTCAAGCCCCCGAAGTTCGTGAACGAGATGTTGGGCGGCCCGTAGTTCACCGGGTCGTGCGAGGTGCCCTGGATGTTCAGCTCGGCCGCAATGTCGCGGGTGTAGGCGAAGAACGGCGCCATCCGGGAGCTGTTGCGGCTGAAGGCATACTGCAGGCTGTTGATGACCCGCTGCGTGAAGTTGTGCGTCCAGCCCACGTTCGAGCTCTGCCCGCGGCCGCTGCTGGAATCGCGGAAGCCGAAGAGCTGGCTGTTCTGGGAGTTGCGCGACTGCGTGTTGAAGGAAAACGAGAGGCGGTTGCGGCGCGAGAAATTCGGGTTCAGGCGCAGGCTGAAATTATCGCTGTTGCTGGGGACCGAAGAGACGATCCGGTAGTTCTGCACCAGGCCGGGTTGATTGGCCAGGGGGACGAAGCTCAACAGGCCCAGGCCGGCCGGGTTCAGCCGCGCCGCCGGAACACGATTGCCGGGAAAGGGCAGGCGCGACAGCGGGTCGTAAACGACCACCGGCCCGCGCGCGATCGACTGCGAAAAATCGCCGGAACGCTCCAGCAGGCTGGGGACCGTGGACGTGGCATCATACGGGTTGCGGCTGCGCGAGGCGGAGTAGTTGACGAAAAAGGAGACCTTGTCGGTATCCACGATCTTGGGGATGCGCAGCGGACCCCCGAGGCCCACGTTCATCCGGCTCTGGGCGTAGGATTGCTTCTCGGCTTCCTGGCCGGTCAGCGAGTAGGGTCGGGCATCCAGGGCTGAGTTGCGGAGCGAGAAGGAAGCCATACCACGAATCGGCTCCTGGCCGCGCCTGCGGCGATTGCCTAGTGAGCTGACGCCTTTGCGGGCTTGCCAAGTGGCGCGGTCGCCGGGGCTTCCGCGGCCGCTCGGACCGCGCGCGCCGGGGCCGCCGCCGGGGCCGCCGCCGGGGCCACCGCGACCGCCGCCCATGCCACCGGCGACCCCGCCGAATCCTCCGCCGCCACCACCCCCGCCGGCGAACCCGCCAGGGCCACCGGGCCCACCGGGGCCGCCGGGTCCTCCGGGGCCGCGCATGCCTTCCGGCCCGCCGGGTTCGCCGGGCCTGCGCATGCCTTCCGGCCCGCCCATGCCGCGGTCGCCAAACTGTCCGAAACGTTCAGAATCCTCGCGCGGTGTAAACTCCAGGCCGCGGCTGAGGCTGCCGCTTACCAGAAACGCCTCGTTGGCGTTCTGCTGCAGGTTTTCCATCTGCGCTTCGGGGATGTGGGCCGCTTCAGCCTCGGCCGGATTCTCGCCCTGGCGCGTCTGTTCTGTCTGGTTCACGTCGAGGCGCTGAAAGGAATCGCCGCTTTGGTTAGCCGCGGTCTGAGAAGCCGCGCCCTTCTTGCTGCCGCGTTGCCGGGACGAGGGCGCAGCCGGCTTTGCGGCCGCCACGGCGGGCGCCGCCGGGGCCGCAGGCGCGGCGGCGGCTGCCGTGGCGGTTGCCGACTGTCGGCTTTCGGCTGTCGGCGTTCGGCTTTCGGCGGCTGGAGCCGGGACCGGTGCGGCGGTGGCCGCCGGAGCGGGCGCCGCCGTTGCGGCTGGTGCGGCTGGGGCGGGCGCGGCCGGCGCGGCTGGAGCGACCGCCACGGTGAGAGGCGCGCCCAGGGGCGCCACCTTCAAGTCCCAGTCCAGCGCCGCGACCGCCTCGCTGACTTCCACTTCCCGGCGCAAGGTCGAGAAGCCGAACATCTCCACTTCCACCGTCCACTTGCCCGGCGGCAGGTTGGCGAACTGGTAGTTGCCGTTTTCGTCGGTGGCAACGGTCTCCTTGCGGTCACCCTGACTTGCCGTGACCACCGCGCCGGGCACGGGCAACCCGTTGGACTTCACCGCGCCACGGTGTTCGCCGGCGACCAGGCTGCTCGCCAGAATGAGAATGAGTGCCAGGAGAGGCAGCCGATTCAACATAGTCGGTTCCTTGTAATCTCAGCCGCAGATTACGCAGATTGCGCCGAATTCGTGTCGGTGAAATCTGCGCCATTGGCGGCTTGGGGCCGTCAGAAGCTGAAACGCAATTGTAGTTCAATCCGGCGGTTGCCTGCCGAGCCGCCCCGATCACCGCCGCCGCCGAATCCGCCGAAGCCGCCGCCAACGTTGGTCGATTGACCAAACAGCGGAGAGCTGAGGTCGGCGACCGGCGAGTTGAGGTTCACGTGATTCAGCACGTTGTGCGCGGAGACGGAGAAGGACAGGCTGGAGCGGTAATCGGAGCTGCCGCCGCGGCCGCCGCCACCGGGCCCACCGCGACCGCCGCCCATGCCACCGGCGAACCCGCCGCCGCCACGGCCGCCAGACGAACCGTGCGGTCCGCCACCACCGGGTCCGCCGCCTCCCGGCCCGGCCCCCATCATCATGCCCGGAGGCGGTCCGCCGCGGCGGCTGGGATCCATTCCGTCCTGATCCGCGCCGGCGGCCGTGCTAGTGCTCGCTGCGCGGGCAGTGCGTGCTTCCTGCCGCAGCCCGATGCTGATCGTCTTACTCATCCGCAAATTGAAAGAAATCGACCCAGGGCCTTGGCCGTAATTGCGGGGAATGACCGTGGCGCCGGGAAGCGCGGCCAAGTCGAACGCCCCCCATTTTGTGACCCTCACGCTCGGCCGGGTCAGGTCGGTGGCGAAGGCCGGCCGCTCGTTGCGGATGGAATCGCCGTTGGTGCTCTGGCCGGTGGTGATGTTGAACGGCCTTCCCGACGACATGCTCAGCATGGGACTCAGCGAAATCCCGAACGGCAGGTTCAGCGAGCCAAACATGCCCATACTGTGGCGGATGTCGAACGACGAGCGGCCCCACTCGTGGCTCATGTCGTAGCTGTTTGAGGGGAAGCTTCCTGACCCGTCGGCGTCGCTTTTCGCGTTGCCGTAGCTGTAGTTCCCGCCGACCGAAAAGCGCCGGCTGATACGGTTCGATACCATCACGATCATCCGGTTCTGGTTGGAAGTGCCCGTTGTTTCGTACTCGTAAATATTGCCGACATTGCCGTAGGGCCGAGCGCCGGAGGGGTTCGCCGCCGTAATGCTGCCGGGCAGCGGCGCGTTGATGTTGCGCGCGCGCAGAATGTGCACGCCCCGCGTGCGGATATAGGTAACCGCCATCGTGTAACCCTTCGGCAACTGGCGCTCGACGCTGAACGATCCGCTGACCGAGTATGGCGAGCGCACGCCGCTGCCGATGGTCCGCACCGTCTGCTGAACCATGTAAGTCGTCAACTGCAGCGGAGAAGGCACCTTGGGGAACAGATTGAGAACCGTGGGATCGGTACGCTCGTCGACGATGAATTGCTGCTGGTGCTGGCCGTCGTAGCGGCGCGTTTGAAGCACCAACCCTTCACTGAACCGGTCGTAGAAGAAACCGAATCCACCGCGCAGCACCATCTTGCCCTGCCCTGTGGAGGAACGGGGCGCCCAGGCCAATGCCAGCCGCGGCGCGAAATTGGCGTGCGCGCTGATGTTGGTCTGGGTCTCATAGCGGAGGCCGCCGCTGAGCGTCAGGTTCGAGCGCACTTTCCAGTCGTCCTGGATGAAGGGGGCGATGTCGAACTGGCTGATGGTGGCGTCGGGATCGCCTGCCATCAGCGAGAACTGCGAGGCTCCGCCGCCGAGCGCCCGGACCTGGTCCGGCGTCATGCCCAGGCTCTGGAACAGCAGCGTGCGGCGATAGCGCTCCAGGCTGTTGAGCGCCATCCGGGTTCCCGTGAGGGGGACGTTATTGGCGCCCAGTTGGGGGCCGAAGCCGCCGGCGAAGGTGTAGGTGCCGCCGAAGTTGCTCGCCGTGTAATCATCTTCGCCGACGCGGCGCATCCGCACGCCCAACTTGATGGTTTGCTTGCCGGCCGCGCGGGTGGTGTAGTTCTGCAGTTCCCAGCGGTCGGTGTTGTTGTAGTTGTGGCCCACCTGCGCGCCCCCGCCGTTGAAGGCCGACTGGACGTTGATGGCCGGGATGGTGTTGTCGCCACGCTGGTCTCTGGTGGGGCGCAGCAACTGAAACCGCGTCTCATTTACGGTCTTACTGTTGACCATCGACGTTTCGGTAATGCGGTAGGTCTGCTCCGTGTTCTTCGACTGCGAGGCCCGCGACAGCAGCGAGAAGCCGCCGACCCCCGAGTTCTTGCGGCTGGAAGTGTCGTAACCGGAACTGAACACCATGGTGTTCTTGTCGTTGATCTTGAAATCGACGCGGGGGTTGATTTCCGTCGACTGCGACGGCGTCACCACCACCTGGCTGATGTCCAGCGGGTTCAGACTGGAATCGAGTACCTGGGCCCGAATCAGGGCGTTGTCATCGGTGTCGCGCCGGTGGAAGGAGACAAAGAAGGAAGAACGGTTCTTCAACAACGGCCCCCCGAACGACGCCATGGTCATTCGCGACATGTAGTCCGGCTTGGTGGAGTTGCGGTCGAAGGGGTTGCGGCTGTTCAAAACCTGATTGTTGAAGTTGAAGGTCAGGCTGCCGTGGTACTTGTCCATGCCGGGCCGGGTGAAGATCTCGATGCGCCCGAACCCAATCCGGTCGTATTCGGCGGAAAAGGGATTGGAGTTGATGCGGATCTCGCGGATCGCTTCCTTGGGAGGCAACTGGCTGCCGGTGAAACCATCGATGAAGAATTGACCGCCGTTGGGACCGGCCGAGGGGCCGGCCATGGCCTGGAGCACATCGGCCAGCTCGTCGGGATCGTCGGGCAACGATTCCAGGTCTTCGCCTTTGATCACGATGGCGCCGGCGCTCGCTTCCGGATCCACGCTGACGCCCGCATCGCCCGTGACGTCAACCTCCTGCTTCTGCAACACCACCTTCAGCGTGATATCGAGCGTAGTACGGCGGCCCGCGGTAACGGTCAAGCCGGTCTTGCGGAACGGCGCAAAGTTGGGCGCCGCCGTCCGGATCGCGTAGGTGCCGGCCGGCAGCGAGTCGAAGGCAAACGAGCCGTCGCCGGCGGTCGTCGCCGTACGCTCGGTTTTATCCGCCGCCGTTAGCGTGACGGGCACGCCGGGCATCACCGCGCCGCTCTGGTCCAGCACCCGGCCGCGCAACGAACCAGTCTGCTGCTGTGCAGGAAGGCTGGTTACGATAAGAGCAAAGGTCAGCAGAAACAATACTGGTACTGTTGCGAATGCTGAACGTTTCATTCCTTTCCCCTCAGTGCCCCGATTGCGGGAAGAATCCCAGAGATGCGGACCGCTGCGGATTGGCCAACAGCCGGAGTGCGCCATTCCGCACTCCGCATTCCGAACTCCGCACTTCCTAAGGCAGTCCCATGCCCATATCGAGCGCGCTGCCCGGCATACCTAATGTCAAACCCTGGCCGCGGGCGCCGCGTTGCGGAATTTCTCGCGGCACGGCGGCGAGAATGGCCTCGACACCCGATACAAACGCGATGGCCGTCACCCGCGACTGGCTCCTGCCCGCGGTGCTGAAGACCATGATGGTGTCGCCGGGCTTGACCTCCGCCAATGTGGTAGGGGGGAGGCGCTCCAGCAAGTCCTCGCTGCCACGGCCCGTTGCCATTCCCGAGCGCCGCCCGGCCATCCCCGCATCCGCAGCCGCGCTGCTGCCGGGCGCCCCACTCAGGCCGGAGGCGCCAGCCTGCGGTGGAGCGCCCGGAGCAGCGCTGCGGGGGGGGACTTGAACTTCGGTTGTCGCACCGGGCGGGCGCTGGCCACCCATGCCCGGCCGGCCGGCCCCGCCGAGACCGCCCATGGTGCGCTGCGCCATTGCCGCCGCGAATTCCTTCGGCATCACGCGGAGCACGGAGTCCCTGTTGACGGCAACCGTGACGGTCTCGCCGCCTGGAACCGACTTCAGCTTCAACTCGTTGGTTTCGGGAGTCACCGAAATCACGGTTCCCCAGATGAAGCGGAAACTGCCGGAGACGACCTGCGCGGCCTTGTACGTGGCGCCGTCGGCGCTCTTCTCACCCAGCGCGCGCACATAGTCGCCTTCTTTGACGTCGGCCAACGAGCTGGGCCTGGCGTCGGAGAATTTCACCGAGTCGGGCGCATAGCGGCGGAAATTGGCCTTGTCGGCGATTTGGACAATGGTGGTGGCCGGCCGACCGAAGCGCCCGCCGCCGCGTGCCGCGAGCACGATTTCCTTGGTCCTGGCTCGCACCTCGACCACGGTTCCCAGGATGCCGCGGCGGTCCCAGTCTTCCCGGTCGGCATCATGTTTCTTGGTGATCGAAGTGAGCGACATCACGATCAACTGCTGGACCGGAATGGTGCGGCCATCCGTGAGCGGCTGCCCCCGTCCGTACACGTGGTCGCCCCGGATAATGTCGGCCAGCGCGATGGGCGCCGCCTTCTCCAGGGTTTTCTCGCCGGGGGGAACCTGCAGGTAGGTGCTTTGGTCCTCGAAGACGAAGGTGTAGTTTTCGCCCGCGTCGGTTTTCACGGCCATCAGCCGCGATTCGGCGTCCACGGCGACCACCTCGCCGATCACGCGGGTCTGGCGAGCCGCGGCTGCGGCGGCTGCGGGCGCTTGGGCCGGCTTGGCGGGCGCCGCCTGCTCGGCCAAGGCCGCCAGCGCCCCAAAAGCCAGGCACAGCCCAAGCAGCAACGCCACGTTTCTCATCTTGCCAGCATCCTGTTGGAAAACCATGCTCTTGCCAACACGTAGCGGGGGACAGAAGTTCCCCTATCCGTAGTTGGTGGCAAACGGGTTGCCAACGCAACATGCTGAAAAACAACGGGGCCGGGGCGCCCGGGTGTACGGATAGCGCACAACTGGGTGCGGTCGGCGTACGGAATTAGGCTGTAGGCTGTAGGCCGTAGGCTGTAGGCGGCAGGCGGCAGGGGGCTACCGGGGCAGCCGCCGAGGTAACCCGCACCCTACAGCCCACAGCCTACAGCCCACAGCCTACAGCCTACAGCCCACAGCCCACAGCCTACAGCCCACAGCCCACAGCCTACAGCCCACAGCCTACAGCCCACAGCCTGCAGCCTACAGCCCACAGCCCACAGCCTACAGCCTGCAGCCGCGTCTGGTACAATCCTGGCAGGCGAAATGCACGGATTTTGCATATGCGCCGTAACGACGCCATTGCAGTTCTGCTGATGGCCCTCGCGTTGACTCCCGGTGTGGCGTTGGCCCAGCGCCGTCCCCGTTCGCACCCCAGCCGCGCGGTGCCGCCGGAGAAACTTGACGAGCGGATCAGCCAGGTGCGGCAATTGGCGGCGCGGGCGCCGGCCATGGCGGAGGAGGTGAAGCCGCTGCTGGCCCTGGCCGAGGAGTTCCGGGTGGAAGCACGCCAGAAGGTTGAGGCCGGCCAGGCCTATTCGGCCGGGCGGCTGGCCGGCGCCTCCTCGAGCATTGCCGAGGCGGTCGAGATGATGGTCAGCGCCCACATGAAAACCCCGTTGCGGGCCGATCCGGTTCGCCCCCGCTACCGCGAGGATTCACCGGAACAGGAGGCCGCGCGGGAACTGGGCATGGCATACTTTCGGATGGCGCAGCTCGATTTCTTCGCGCGCCAGCCGGGAGCGGGCAAGATCGTGGACTTGGCCCGGCTGAGCCGCCGGCTCTACCAGGAAGGCCGCGCCGCCTACGACCGCGACGATGTGACGGCTGCCCTGCAGTTGGCGGTTGCCAGCCGGGAGCTTTCTTCGGCGTTCGAGAAGTACATTCAGGCCCAGTTGCCCGAGGAACTGCCGCCGCCGCCCAAAGTGGACCGCGAATGAGACTTGCTTTCCCCACGCTCCGCACCCAGTTGGCGCTGGTCCTGCTGGCCGCGCTGGTAACGGGTGCGGCTGCGGTCCTACTGATCCGCGAGCTGCTCTCCAACACCGAAAGCCTCCTGGTGAACGAGACCCACCGCCAGACCACGCTGGTCGCCGAGCAGTTGCAGCAGCAACTGCACGAGAGATTGCGCCTGGAGCGCGACTCGCCCCTGGCGCTGCCGGCGCCGGCGCGCGAGCTGTCGCTGCGCGGCATCACGGCCACCGTGCTTTCCGGATTCCCGGCGCTGGAGGGCGGCTACTGTCTGCCCGAGGTCCGGCAGATCGCCGGGTGGGTGCCGGCCGCGCCTCTCCGGGGATTCATGGAGCGCGGTTCGGCGGAACGCGGTTCGGGGGAGCGCGGCCCGACGGAGCGCGGTTCTGCGGAACGTGGCATTGGAGAAGGCGGGGGCCGGCCGCGGCCCGGATTCCCCTTCCCCGGCCGCGATGCCATCTGGAAAGCCTGCGAGGCGGCGGCCCGCACCGGCAAGACCGCGGTGGAGGAGAATTCCCGCAACTGGGACGTGTGGGTGGTGGCCGCCGCGCCGGTGGAGGCCGGTTCCGGCGCCACTCGGCAGGTGACCGCGGTGAGCTGGACCATGCGCCGGTTGCGCGACGTGCGCAATCCCGGCCGGCTGCGCTTGAACCTGTACCTTGGGCTGCTGGCCGCCACCACCCTGGTGACGGCCGCCGGTACCGTGGCCGTGGCTACCTCCATCCGCCGCCAAGTCAACCGCACCAAGCGGGGCGTGGAGCGGCTGGAAAACGACGTGTCGGCCCGCCTGCCTCCGGCCTCCGGTGAATTCGGAGAGATTACCGAAGCCATTAACCGCATGGCCAGCCACCGGCTGGAGCTGGAAATCGAGTTGCGCCGCAGGGAACAACTGGCGGTGCTGGGCAGGCTGGTGGCGGCCATCGCCCACGAGGTCCGCAATCCCCTGAACAACCTGCAGCTCAACCTCGAGGTCTTCGCCCGGGACGCCGCGACCCCGGCCGCCGAGGAGCGCTGCCGGCGGCTGCTGCGCGAAATCGAAAGAGTGGAAGAGATCGTGCGCCAGTTGCTGGCGCTGGTGCGCGGCGATGCCTCCGAGCGCCGGGCCGAGCCGCTGACGCCCATCATCCGCGAGGCGGCCGGGGCCCTGGCCGGCGCCGCCGGCCAGCGCGGCGTTTCCTTCGAGCTGCAGATGGACCAGGACCTGCCGCCGGTGCCGGCCAACCGGCAGCAGATCGAGCAGCTCTTCGTGAACGTTCTGCGCAACGCCGTGGAAGCGGCGCCGCGCGAATCGAAAGTCACCGTGCGCGCCGCCCGCCAGGACGGGAACGTTCGGGTCACGGTGGTGGACCGCGGGCCGGGCCTGGCCGAGAACACCCGCAATATGCTGTTTCAGCCTTTCTTCAGCACCAAGCCGCTGGGCGTGGGGCTGGGGCTGGCCATCTCCAAGCAAATCGTGGACGCCCACGGCGGCTCCATCCAGCTCGAGTCCCAGGCCGACGGCACGGTGGTGACCATCCTGCTGCCGCGGGGAGAAACGGCATGAGCCCGGTGGCCCGCATCCTGGTGGTCGATGACGAGCCGCTGGCCCGGGAAGCGCTCGGCGACCTGCTCAGCCGCGAACAGTACCAGGTGGAGACGGTCGGCGAAGGGCGCCAGGTCGAGCCTCTCAACCGCGAATTCCGCCCCGACTTGATCCTGCTGGACCTGCGCCTGCCCGACCTCGACGGCCTCTCGGTGCTGCGCCAGTTTCAGCAGACACCGGAAGCGCCGGGCTTCGTGGTGATGACCGCCTACGGGAGCAGCGAGGCGGCCATCCAGGCCATCAAGTACGGGGCCTTCGATTACGTCACCAAGCCGCTGAATTTCGAGGAGCTTCTCGTGGTTGTGCGGCGGGCGCTCGAACATCGCCGCCTGACCGAGCAGGTGGCCGCCTTGCGCGAGAACTACACCGCCGCGGTCGGCGTGCGCAACATGGTGGGGAACAGCCCGGCCATGCAGGAGGTCTACAAGATGATCGGGCGGGTGGCGCCCTCGGAGGCCACCGTGCTGATCCGCGGCGAGTCGGGCACCGGCAAGGAGCTGGTGGCCGAGGCCTTGCACGCCCACAGCCCGCGAAGCAAGGGGCCGCTGGTGAAGATCAATTGCGCGGCCATCCCGGAAACGCTGCTGGAAGCCGAGCTGTTCGGCTACGAGAAGGGGGCCTTCACCGACGCCCGGCAGCAGCACCTGGGCCGTTTCGAGCAGGCTTCCGGCGGGACCATCTTCCTGGATGAAGTGGCCGAGCTGTCGCCGGGAACGCAGGCCAAGCTGCTGCGCGTGCTGCAGGAGCGGACCATCGAGAGGCTGGGCGGGCAGCGCACCATCGCCGTGGACGTGCGCATCCTGGCGGCCACCGCCTGCGACCTGGAGCAGAGCGTGCGCGGCGGCCAGTTCCGCGAAGACCTTTACTACCGCCTCAACGTCATCGCCATCAACCTGCCGCGGCTGCGCGACCGCCGCGACGATTTGCCCGAGCTGATCGAGCACCTGTTGCGCAAGCACGAGTCGCGCCTGCAGGTTTCCTCGCCCGGACTCTCGCCGGAGGCGCTCGATCTGCTGGTGAGCTACGGCTGGCCGGGCAACGTTCGCCAACTCGAAAACGTTCTGCAGCGCGCGCTGATTCTGGCGCGCGGCCGGCCCATTACGCCGGAGCTGATCCAACCGGAGTCGCCGCTGGCGGCTTCCGGCGCCGGCGTCTCCTGGCCGCAGTTCGACGTCAGCCGCGGGTTCCACCAGACAGTGGCCGCCGTCGAGAAACGCTTGATTACCGAGGCCCTCCAACTGGCGGGCGGCAACCGCACCCGCGCCGCCGCCCTGCTGAAAATCCAGCGCCGCCTCCTCTACGCCAAGATGCAGGAGCACGGCATCGCCGACGAGTAGCCTGGGAGCGCGGGTGTCCGGCCAGGCGTCGCCTGGGAGCGCGGGCGTCCCGCCCGATACCACTTAGCTTTTGCGGAGCCAGCCCCAGAGGGGCGCTCGATGATAGCCCAGTGTTTCAACACTGGGTACCGGGCGGAAACAGTTTGAGTCCCGTAGGGACGACTGACCGCCTTTGCCAGCCCGAATTCGGGCCAGCCCGGGTTTCAGCCGTCCCTACGGGACTCATACACCTTGCGTTGCTGACCCACCATTAAAGTGGTGGGCCTGGAGTTTCTACATTTGGCGCCGCTTTGGGGCGCTGGCACCGCGGAGCGGTGCCAAGAATTATAGCCGGGGGTGAGGGCCGCGGGTTTTGCGGTCCGAACCCCCGGATAAAAGCAAAGGAGAAATGCGCCGCGACAGCGGCGCGAGAAGGAGCTGCCAGCGCGATTCTCCGCGCCCCTGCCCGAATTCGGGCCTGCCGGGGGGCGCTCAATGGTAATGCTGGTTCCGGGGGTTGCGGGCCGCAAGAACAGCGGCCCTCACCCCCGGCTAGGATTCTCTGCGCCGCTCCGCGGCGCCAAATGTAGAAACTCAAGGTGGGCTATCATCAGCCGCGCCTACGGCGCTCCCTTGCGAAAATTAAGTGACACTGGGCGTCTCGCCCGCCCCGCTACTCCTTGGCTTTGCAGGGCGGCCGGGACGGTCGCGCTCCAAGGAACCGGCGCCGGGCCGGCCTGAGGCCGGCTCCTGCGAGCGAACAATGAGCAGGGCTCATCACTGCTTGGCGGCCGATTTGAGCGAGGGCAGAAAATTCTCCAGCACCCAGAGCTCGGACTTGATTCCGTAGGTCTCGAAGGCGATGCGGCGCCCGTCCGGGTGCAGGCGCAGCCGCCACAGCTTGTCGATGGTCACATCGAGCCGCGTAGGCTCCCCGCCTTCCGCGGGGATGCGCCAGAGCTGAGTCCCTTGTCGGCTCGGCTTCCCTCGGGCGCCCTTCACGAAGATCACCGAGCGCCCATCCGGTGTCCAAAGAGGCGTCACCATCCAGTTGGACTCCTCGACGTCGATCCTGACGAGCTCGCGCAGGTCGCCGCCGGCCGCAGGCATGATGAACAGGACCTGTGATTGAGTTTGCTCCTCTCCCTCCCCGGCCGCGAGCAGCAGCCACCGCCCATCGGGTGAAACCGAGAAGGGGCCCAGCGATCTCCTTCGGACCAGCGCAGTCTCCCGCCGGGTCTGGAGATCCCAGGCGAACAGGGTGAAGTCGTACCCCTCCGCCGCATCCCGACTCACGTAAAAGATGGTCTTACCGTCTGGGGAGCAATCGAAACGTGGGACCAAGGTATCGCGCTCCAGAAGCGGCACAAGGAGGGTGGCATCCCCGGTTTGCACATCCACATGCATGAGCCCTCGCCTTCCCTCATTATCGATTCCCGGCATAATGAGAAACTTGTCATCGGGCGCCCAGCGCAGGTCAGTGTACCCCCGGCCCGACCTCAGCTTCGGTTTAAGTTCGCGTTCTTCTCCGGTTTCCGCGGAGCGGATGACGATCCCGCCCACCCCGCGGTACGCGAGGAACTTGCCGTCGGGAGACCAGTCCGGAATCCCGCTGATACCGACCCAGCGCCGGGATGCAGGTTGCGGCGGGGAGATCAGCCTCCCGCTCGCCAGATCGATCTCGGCAGTGTAGACGTCCCCCGCACTGCCCTGGGACCCGTAATAGTAAGCACCCGCGCGAGTGAAGCCCAGGGTCCACGCACCGGCCCCCTTCTTAACCAACTCCGGCAGGCCCATTGGCTTTCCATCGACAACGACAATGAGCCAGGCATCTCGTGTTCCCGAACGGTCGCTGCTAAACAGTATTCTGCCGTCAGGAGTCCAGTCGAGCAGGTAGTCGTTCGCGGGGTGCTGAACCAGGGGCAGTTCCCGGCCTGTCTTGGTCTCGAGCAGGAAAATATCACCCCGCGTATCGTAGGCGATGTAACGGCCATCGGGAGAAAACCGTGCGCGTCGCGCCGCGCCCCTGTCCAGTGGCTTCAGGGGCCGCACTGAGCCATCGCCCACCGCGACCAGTGTCATCTCCCAGGTATCGTCCTTCTTCTGAAAGCCGGCGAGGATGTGGCTGCCGTCCGGAGACCACGCTGCGGGCTCGATGCGCCTAGCCTGCTCCCTGTTCGAGTACAGCAGCCGCGGCTCGGAACCATCGAGCCCGATGATCCGCAACTCCTGAAAGCCATCTTTGTTGTAACAGTTGTAAGCAATCTGCTTGCTGTCTGGAGAGAGCACCGATCCTCCGGCGGATGGCGACGAGGCCGCCGTGGTGCCCTTCCCGGTGAGTTGCCGGTTCTCGCCGGTGGCGAAATCATGGATGGTGAGACTGTCGTCGTTCTCCCAGTCGGTGAAGGATAGGAAGCGACCGTCGGACGAGACCCTGCCGAAGTCCACTGCGCCCGCTGTCCACACGCGCCGGAGCTTCATCTCGGTGCGGCCGGCATTGGCGCCCCCAGGTTGCAGGGCGGCGATTCGCTCGCGAGCCACGCGAACCGGCTCGGCTTGATCCGCAAAGTCCCGCACGACGCGCTCGTACGCCTTGCGTGCCTCGGCGCTGCCCAGTTTTTCGTAGCACCGGCCGATTTGTACCAGCGCCCTGGCGGCCAGCGCGCGGTTGCCGCCCGCTTCGGCCAGCACTTTCTTGTACGTGGCGATGGCGCGTTCCAGGTTGCCCTCCACCTCTTCCTGGTGGAGCGCGGCGCCGAGCAGTTCTTCGGCCGTCGCGGGCTTCTTCTGCGCTGCGGCGCCCGCGGCCAGCGCGACTGCCAGCAGCAGGGCGGCGATAAGTGCCGTGCTGCCCCAGAACCGTTTCGGTGTCATCGGATGCCTCCTCCTCGAAGGTGAAGCGATCGTAACCCACTCGCGACGCCAGAGAATTAAGCTCCCGTAGAGCTTGGGTAAAGATTGCGCGTAGAGTGACAAGTGACAAGAAAGGCTCTTCGCTCGTCGATGTCGTCACTGGTCACTCGTCACTTGTCACTGCTTTCGAAGCGGTAGCCGATGCCACGCACGCTGACCAGGAACCGGGGCTTTGAAGGATTGGCCTCGATCTTCTTGCGAAGGTTGTTGATGTGGACGTCCACGATGCGGTCGGTGAGGTGGACCTCCGGGCCCCAGGCCGCGTCCAGCAACTGGTCGCGGGTGAGCACCTGGCCGGGATGCTGCAAGAAGGCGTGGAGCAGCTTGAACTCGAGTGCGGTCAGCGGGATCTTCCTCCCTTTGCGCGTGCCCTCAAACTTGCCGAAGTCCACCGTGACATCGCCGAACTGATAGGTCTGGACGAGGGGAGGCGGCTCGGCCGCGCGGCGCAGCGCCGCTCTGATGCGCGCCACCAGCTCGCGCGGGCTGAACGGCTTGGTGACGTAATCGTCAGCGCCCAGCTCCAACCCCAGAACCTTGTCGATTTCCTGGCCCTTGGCGGTCAGCATGATGATCGGGGTGCGGACGCCGTCGGCGCGCAACTCACGGCAGACGGTGAAGCCGTCCTTCTCGGGCAACAGCACATCGAGCAGGATCAGGTCGAATCGTTCCTGGCGAGCGCGAGCCACGGCCGTGGCGCCATCGGTTACCGCCTCCACCTGGTAGCCCTCGAGCTTCAGGTCATCCTCGAGGCCCAGCGCGATGGCCGGCTCGTCTTCCACAACTAATATGCGTGCCATTGCCATAACCTCGAAGTGACAAGTGACGAGTGACAAGTGGCCCCGCCGCCTGCCACTCGTCACTGGTCACTTGTTACTCGTCACTTCCGGCAGAGTAATTGTGAAGGTGCTGCCTTGGCCCAGGCGGCTCTCAACTTTCACGGAACCGCCGTGCGCGGCTGCGATCTGCTTCACCAGGCTCAGGCCCAGACCGACTCCCTTCACCCGGCGGGACGTTTCGCTGCCGCCACGGTAAAACTTCTCGAAGATATGCTTTCGGTCTTGCTCGGCAATGCCAACCCCGCGGTCGCGCACCCGGACAATCAGACTGCTGCCGCCCGGTTCGGCTTCCAGCCACACCGTCTTGCAGCCGGGTGAGTACTTCACCGCGTTGTCGAGCAGGTTCTGGACCGCGCTGGTAAGCGCTTCGCGGTCGGCCACCAGCACCGGCAGTTCCTCCGGCACGACGGCCTCGATGGAAACGCCCTGGGCGGCCACTTCGGCCTGAAAATCCTGAGCCAGGGCGCGCAGCCAGGCCGTGGCATCGAGCGGCTCGAAGCGATATTGCCTGCGGCCCTCCTCCATGCGCGAGAAATCGAGCACACGTTCCATCAGGCGGGCCAGCCGATCGCTCTCGCTGGTAATCAGCTCGTAATACTGTTGCCGCCTTTCTTCGCTGGGTACCCGGCCGCGCATCAGCATCTCGCCCAACTGGCGCACCGAGGTCAGCGGCGAACGAAATTCATGCGAGACGACGGAAACGAAATCCGACTTCAGCCGCGCGATCTCCAGTTCCTTTCTAACCGTGCGCCCGGTCAGGTAGCTGCCAAAGACCAGCAGGGCCATGACCGCCACAAACAAAGCGACGTACAGCTTCTGCCGCCGGACCAGGTCGGCCTGGAGCACGGCGGGCTGCCGGGGCCGCACCTGCAGCCGCCAGGGAAGACCGCTTTCATCAAGGTTACGGTTCACGGTCCATGTCGACCGCGCATCGGCGGGGGAACCGAATAAAGGCACGCCGTCGGCGCCGAGCAGACAGACCTCAAGCCCCTCGGCGGCAGCAGCGGCGAAGACCCGCGGCCAGACCCGGCCCTTCAAGTAACCTGCGCTTAGGACGAGGGCCGTGACGATTGCGGATTGCGGATTGCGGATTTCGGATTGCGGACCCGAAAGGCTGGAGCGCCACAAGGCCAGATGCGTCCCGTCGTCAGCAGCAACGACCCGGCTGCGGGGGGCCGACGCTGTCGGGGATCTTTCCGGATGTCGGGTGCTGATCAGCACTTCGACGGCATTGCTCAGGGCGAGCTTTTGCTGTTCCAGCGCCTGCAAGGCGGCTGCGTCTTCTCGGCCCGCCAGCCATTCCTTTGCCTGGCGCGAGTAGAAGAGGTAGCGGGCCTTCTCGATCGGCCGGCGGCCACCGACCAGTTCGCGGTACAGCTCCATCGCGCAGGCGGCTAGTTGACCGGGCGCGCTTTGCTCCTCCCACAGACGGCACAATTCATGCTTGGCGACGAGGTCCGCTGGCAACTCGCCTACGGAGGCCTGGGGCAGCGAGAGCAATTGGCCATACGCCCGTCGGGCCTCTTCCCATCGGCCTGCTTTCCAATACGTCCGTCCCAGCCGGTGCAGCAGGAGGGCCCGCTGGTTCTCCATGGCAGCTTCGTGTGCCTGCATCTCCCGACTTTGGACCTTGGACCTTGGACCTTGGACCTGCTCCAGCAGTTGCCGGTAGACGGCGATTGCCTTCGGGTAGTCCTTGTGGATCAGCTCAAGAGATTCGGCCTTGGCGAAGGCGCGGGGGATTGCCTCATCCACAATTGCAGGGAGCCGCCCCGGCGGCCTTGCTGCGCCCCATTTGGGCGCCGCCGCATAAAGCAGTTGCCCGGGCGGGGAAGCGCGCCACTCACGGCCGTCGTAAACAACCAGCGCCGCAGCGCCAGGCTCCCCCAGCGCTCGCCCAATGCGCTCCGGCAGCATGGGGGATTCCCTGGCCGGTGGCTGGCCCACCTGTTCCAGTTCCTTCTCCCACTCGCTGAGTTCCTGCTCGAGGCTCTGCGCAGCCGCTTCCGTCGCACGTTCGAGGCGCTGGCGGATCTGCTGGTCCACCAGCCATCGTTCCTGGCGGAGAGCCCGCAGCCCAAAAACCGCAAGCAAAATGCTGGGAAAGACGATGGTGGCGAGGAACACAACCAGCAGCCCCCGGTCGCGAGGCAGGTGGGCCAACTGCCGAATCCACCTCAACATGGCGAGCGCCCCCCAGCGTCGCGCGGATTATATCACTGGGTGCCGGGCAGCCCGTTTGTAACGATTCGGTAAAGCTATGGTAAAGGAAGTGACAAGTGACGAGTGACAAGCGGCGAGCGAAAAACCTTGCTTGCTTGTCACTTGTCACTCGTCACTTATCACTGCTTTCCCGCGGCCTTGGGCGTTGGCAGGAAGTTCTCCATCACCCAGACCTCGGATGTGTCCTGCCCGGCGGTGAAGGCGATGTGCCGTCCATCGGGATGCAGGCACAGATCGCGCATGTCATCTGCCGTGAGATTCAGCTTTTGGGGTTCGCCTCCCTGGACAGAGATCAGCCACAGCTCGATTTTCGAGTTGCCGGGGCTGCGTTTGGTGACGAGCAAGCCTAGGCCGTCGGGCGTCCAGGCAACCACGCCGGGCGCCGTCATTTGCGCTTCGCGCAGCAAGTCACGCGCTTCTCCTCCCGCAGCCGGCATGACCTTCAAGACCTTCGCTCGGCTCTCCGCGTCACCAACCACAAAGGCTAACTGCCGCCCGTCGCGGGAGAGCGCCAGGCCGGCTGCATAAAACGAGGAAGCGGCAATGCTATGGAGTTCGCGCTCACGGCCGGTTTCGAGATCCCGCGCCAGAATGGAACTGGTTTTGGCCCCGTCGTTCCGCCAAAGGCGGAAAATTGCCTTGCCGTCACGGGACCAGACTGCCGGCCAGCCCAAATTCATCTCGGCGATACGGTTGAACTCGCCTGTTCGGACGTCGATGCGATAGATGCCGAACCCACCGCTGTGGCGTGCGCCAGCAATCAAAGACCAGCCGTCAGGGGACCAGCGGACCCAGCTTACTCGGTCGAGCTTGGAGCGGAGTTCGCTCACCTCTCCCGTTTCGACCGAGCGGACGCACAGCACCCTGGGCGCCCACGCTCCGGTGCTGCCGCGGCGTGACAAGAAGATCAGGCGGCCGTCAGACGACCAGTCGGGCTTGTTGTTGGAGCCCTCAAAGCGCTGGGTGGCCGGAGCCGGCGGGGCCAGAAGCTTGCCCGTCGCCAAGTCAATCTCGGCGATGTAAACATCGCTTCTCGTGGTGCGGACGCTGTAGTAGAACGAACCGTTCCGGGTAAACCCGAGCGGCTTGAAGCCTCGCCCCAAGTCAGGCTTGACTAACTCAGGAGTTCCCTGAGGCTTGCCATCAGCAACTTGAATCAACCAGGCGCCCATGGTCCCAGCACGGTCGCTGCGGAACAAGATTCTCTTGCCGTCCGGCGTCCAATCAAGAACTTCATCATCGGCCGGGTGCTGAATCAGCCGGATTTCCCGGCCCGTGTCCAAGGCGAGCAGGAAGATGTCGCACTCATCAGAGCCTCGTCGCTGCTCCAGGTCGTAGGCGATGTAACGGCCATCCGGTGAAAAGCGCGCCGCCCCGATCCAGTCGGAGGTCTTGAGAACGCGCACGGAGCCGTCCACCACGGAGACCAGGACAATCTGGTCTTCCTTCCCGCCGACGATTGCCAGAACGTTCTTGCCGTCCGGGGACCAACCGGCAGGGTTCGGCCCAGCCACCCCGGCTTTGCGATAAAGAACCCGCGGCTCGGAGCCGTCCAGCCCGACGACCCGCAACTCAGAGAAACCCTCGGTGTACCAGGTGTAGGCCACCTGCTTGCCGTCCGGGGATGGCAGGGAAAGGGAGGCGGACTCCCAGACGCTCTGGCGTTTTGTAAGTGGCCGAGTCTGCCCCGTGGCCAGGTCGTAGACCGCCAGGTCCTCGCTCGAATTTCGGAAAGTCAGGTAAGCGCCGTCGCGGGAGGGCGCACCAAACACATCCACAGCGGCCCCGGCCCAGACCCGGCGGGCCGTGACTGCGGGCGGCTGCTGCCCCAGCGCGGCCAGCCGGAGCCGGGCCTGCGCCGCCAGCTCGGATTGATCGGCGTATTCGCGCACCACCCGCTCGTAGGCCTTGCGCGCTTCGGCGTTGCCCAGCTTTTCGTAGCACTGCCCCATAGCCACCAGCGCCTTGGCAACTGCGGCGCGGTTTTTCGGGTAGCGCGACAGGACGTCCTTGTACATCTGGATAGCTGCTTCCGGTTGGCCGTCGACCAGCTCTTTCTGCTGGGCGCGCTGGAGCAGCATCTCGGCTTGATCGTTCTTTTGGTTGACTCCCGGCAGGCTCGCCGCGAACAGAGCCAAAAGAGAAGCAATAAGAATTGTGGTGAGGCGTTTTTGGTTGGTCATACGCAACCTCCCTTCCTTCGCCACCACCGTACCAGCCGCCTGTATCGGGCCGAAGGCGGGATTGTGTCAATTCCGTACCGTTTGTGTAACAGCGAGCGGAGGCCGATTCATCAGCCGTCGAAGCGATACCCAATGCCCCGGACGCTAACCAGGTAGCGAGGCTCGCCGGGGGTCGCTTCAATCTTTTTCCGCAGGCGGGTGATGTGGTTGTCCACCACGCGATCGGTGATGAACGTGCCCGGCCCCCAGACCTGGTCCAGGAGTTGTGCGCGCGTCAGGGTGCGGCCGCGCGAGCACACGAAAGCCTCCAGAAGTTTCAACTCCAAGGGAGTCACTTCCACCGCTTTGCCGCGGCGGCGCAGTTGGCACCGTTGAAAATCCACTTCTACATCGCCGAACTGGTAAGTCCGCGGCACAATTGCGGCCGTGCGGCGCAGCGCGGCCTTGATGCGGGCCCGCAGCTCGCGCGGGCTGAAAGGCTTGGTGACATAGTCGTCCGCGCCCAGTTCGAGCCCCAGCACTTTCTCTGCTTCCTGCGTTCTGGCCGTCAGCAGGATGATGGGCGTGCGAACTCCGGCCCGGCGCAGTTCGCGGCAGACCTCGAAACCGTCCTTGCGCGGCAGCATGACATCGAGCAGGATCAGGTCAAACTTCGGCTGCTGGCCTTTCTCGATCGCCGTTTCGCCGTCTCCGGCCACTTCCACTTCGTAGCCTTCAAGCTTCAGATCGTTGGCCAGACAGATCGAGAGGGCCGGTTCGTCCTCTACTACCAGGATGCGCGCCATGGTCCCTCCTGTCGGAAAGCTGTCAGTTTTCAGCTATCAGCTCTCAGCCAAACAGCCCGGGCTTTGGCTGAAAGCTGACGACTGATAGCTGACAGCTTCTAGCCCAACGGCAGCAAGATCACAAATGCGCTGCCGCGTCCCAGTTCGCTCTCCACCCTGACTTTTCCCCGGTGGGCCCGAACAATGTGATCGACCATCGACAAGCCGATGCCGGTGCCCTTGGCCCCCGCCGTCTTGGAGCTGGCGCCTCGGGCGAATTTCTCGAAAATGCGCTTCTGTTCCTCAGCGGAAACGCCGAGCCCCCGGTCGCGAACCAGGATCCTGCACTGGTTGTTCTCCCGCGCCATTTCCACCCATGCGGTGCGGCAATCCGGGGAGTACTTCACGGCATTGTCGAGCAGGTTCCATAAAGCGCGGCGCAGGGCCTCCCCGTCGGCCTGCACGATCATACCAGCGTCCTCGATGCTTAGCTCAATGCCATACCCACGCGCCGCGGCCTCTTCCTGAAATTCCGAAACGACATCTTGGACCAAGGCGGCGGCATCGAGCGCCTCCAGACCATATTCCTTGGCGCCGCCCTCCATGCGCGCGAAGTCGAGCAGGTTCTCCACCAGCCGCCTGAGGCGGCGTGTTTCGCGGACCAGCAAGCCGTAATATTGGCGCCGTTGCTCGGCCTCCGGGACGCGCTCATCCGCAAACAATTCCGCAATCTGGCACATTGATGCCAGCGGGGTGCGGAACTCGTGCGAGACGGCCGCTACGAAGTCGGACTTCAAACGGGCCGCCTCCAACTCCCGGCTCATGGCGCGCGCCATAAAGTAGGCGCCCGCCAGGATGACCAGGGCCATGACGGCGAAACCGGCCAGCAGAATTCGGCGCCGAGCGGCAATTTCGGCAACGTCGGCCACCGGGTCCAGGCTGGCCACGCGCAGCGTCCACGGCAGGCGCGTTTCGGCGGGGCTGCGCACAACCTGTTGGCTTGCAGCGCCGCGCATCGGCGCGCCAACAGCGTGCCCTTCGGCATCGGTTAACATCACTCCCACGCCGTGACGCAGGGCCAGGGGTTGGATTCGCTCGAGCCCCTGGCCCTCCACGAAGCGTGGCCCCATCACCAGGGCGGCCATGCGATCCGATTGGCTCCGCCAAATCAGCGACACGAAGCGGCCGGCCAGCCAGAGACCTCGCCGCCCGGACGGCTCGCCCTCGCCCTTTCGCAGACCCTGCCACTGGTCCCACAGCGACTCCACCCCTTCGGCCAGTGCCAGCCGCTCCCCCTCCCGGACCTGTTCCGCTTGAAGCCCCGGATCCGGTTTGAGCCGTCTGCGTGCTTCCTCGGAGTGAAACTTGTAGGGCGTGCGCAGGAGCATCCAACGGCCATTCTGCAGGTCGGAATAAAGCGCCCGTGCTTCCCGGTTCATTTCCGAAGCACGCGCCATCTCCTCGAGCAGGCTGCAGCGCGCCTGGCGCGCCAGAAGCTCAGCGGGAATTCCCCGGATGGTTGCCGTCTCCAATGCAGCCAGCTCGCTGTATACGGCCAGCGCCATCTCGGGCTTTCCGGTTTTGCGAAGATTCCGTGCCAGGCGCAGCAGCGCGCCCGCCCGGATACCGGGATTGGGAGAGCGCGCAAGTTCCCGGAAAGCCGCAGCCGCCCCCGCGGGATCATTTCGCTGGAGTTCCATCGCCTCACCGGCCACGAAAACGCTCTCTGCCGGTTCCTTCCCCGCGGGAAGCGATGGATAGTAAAGCAGGCGCCCGCCCTGGTAGGCTTCCACCCCGTCGCGATCGAAGACAACCACCAGGGCGTCCTCACCGGCCTGGCTGCCCAGTTTGGAAGCGGAGGTCTTGGCCTGGTGATCCGGCCCGGCAGCCAGTGTGCTCAGCCGCTCCTCGTATTCAACGAGGCGCCGATCCAGCGCCGCGGCAATTGCCTCGGCGGCAGTCTCGAGGCGGGCCTCAATGCGCCGGCTCTCCAGCGCCTGGTCGGCGCGGAGCAGGCGCCAACCGAGCCCGCCCAGGACGATGCCGGGGACGAGGGTCACCGCCAGGAACAAAGCCATGGGGTGGCGGGCAGATCGCGACCACTCCCGGAGGGGCATCGGCTGGCTCCTTGCGAGACAGGAATTCCGCCCTGATTATAAACCGCGTTTCAAGCGCAACCGTCGTCGATCGCGGCGGCCCTGGAACCGGACGTTCAAGGCAAAGGCGTGAAGTCGCAAAGACTGCGAAGAGAATGCCGACTAGATAGAGAGTGACAAGTGACAAGCGAAGAACCTTGTGTGCTTGTCACTTGTCACTCATTACTTGTCATTGCTTGGCGGCTTTGGGCGCAGGCAGGAAGTTCTCCATCACCCAGACCTCCAGGTTTGGCTTGATATCGTCGATCGCCACCCGGCGGCCGTCGGGGTGCAGCCGCAGTTCTCCCGTCAACATACTGGCAACGTTCAGCCCCAGCCGCTGCGGTTCTCCGCCTTCAACTGCGACACGATACAACTGCCATTGCCGAGCCGTGTAGGGGATCTGCGCCTCTGCTTTGACGCCTTTCAGAAAGGCTACGTAGCGGCCGTCCGGCATCCACGCTGGCGAACCCCAAAAGGGGACCCCCTTCTCGCCGTCGACTCTGACCAACTCCCGGGCCTCTCCCCCGGCGGCCGGCATGACGAGCAGGATCTGAGACCCTTTCTCGTTCACAGCGATCAGTAGCCGCTGGCCATCGGGCGACACTAAACCCGCGTAGAGCCCTCGTTTCTCAATGACTACCTTCTCCTGGCCGGACCGCAGATCGTGGGCCACGAGCCCAGGCTTCCTGACGTAGAAGATAGTGTTGCCGTCCGGTGAAATCTCGAAGCGCGGCACGCCTCCCGAAGCCGGAAGCGGCATCAGAGAAGTCACCTGCCCTGTTTGGACATCAATTCGTATCAGGTTTTTGCCCTTCCCGGCCTCCGATGACGTAACCACAACAGCCTTTCCGTCCGGCGTCCAGCGGATGCCACTCCATTCAATTGTCCTCTCGCCGACCCGAAGCTCCCGCTCCTCGCCCGTATCCATGGAGCGGATGATCAAAGCATGGCTTGATTCACTGGCGACTGCGCCCACTAGCGAGCGTCCATCGGGAGACCAGTCTGGAGTCCGCATGTTGCCGCGTCGGAAAGCAGACTGTGGCGGAGAGACAACGTTTCCGCTGGACGGGTCGAGTTCAGCAATCCGGACACCCCAAACGTTGTTGTTGACAGAGTAGTAGAAGGCACCCGAGCGCGTTAAACCCATCGGCTCGAAGCCCCAGTCCTTCTTGACGAATATGGGTTCGCCCTGCGCCTTCCCGCCGGCCACGGCGATCAGCCACGCGTCGGCCGATCCCGAACGCTCACTGGAGAACAGAATGTGCTTCCCGTCCGGAGCCCAGCCCAGTACGTTGTGTTTCGACCGATCCGGGATGAGTAGCGACTCAGTTCCCGACTGGAGGTCGAACAACGAGAGCCCCTCCGTGGTCGACCAGGCGATGTACCGCCCGTCAGGGGAGAACGCCCCGCCCGGAGACAGGTCTTTTCCCACCGCCTTCAACAACTTCGCGGAGCCGTCCGCGACGGCCACCAGCATCATGTCGCGGGTGTTGTCGGTCTTCACGAATTCGGCAAGCAGGTGCCTGCTGTCAGGCGACCAGGCCAACGGAAGCTGGCGGACGACTCCATCTCCGGCGGCCCGCAGGACCCGCGGCTTCGAACCATCGAGCCCGACGACGCAAAGGTCGGACGACCAGGCGTAGGCGACACTCTTGCTGTCGGGTGAGGGCACGGAGTAGTAGGCGTAGCCACCCGACCCGGCCAGCCATCCCTTGTCGGTCAACAGCCGGTTCTGGCCCGTGGCGAGGTCGTGGATGGCGAGATTGCCACCCGCCCCCCAGTTGGTGAACGACAGGAAACGGCCGTCGGGCGACACCTGGCCCGATTCCTTTCCTGCCAGGACCCTCCTCACGGCCAATGTCGAACTACCCGACGCGCCGCCGGCCCCCGCCAGCGCGGCCAACCGGAGACGCGCCTGCGCCGCGATCTCCGACTGATCCGCGTATTCGCGCACAACGCGCTCGTAAGCCTTGCGCGCTTCGGCGTTGCCCAGCTTCTCGTGGCACTGGCCGATTTGCACCAGCGTCCTGGCCGACAACGCTCGGTCCTTTGCGAATTCGCGGACAATCCGCTGGTAGAGCTTGATGGCCTCCTCCAGGTTTCCATCGGCGCGTTCCTTGGCCAGCGCCTGCTGGAACAGGTCGTGGCCGCTCTGGCTAAAGACCACTCCGGCGCTGAAAGCGCAAAGCAAAACCACAATCGCCAATGTAAATGCTCGCTTCATCGTCGTCCTCCTTGCCCGCATTCGGGCTGCCCGGGGATTTCCAGGCTCAGCGTGGAGAGTAACCGTTCGTCGGCGCGGATGTGTCACGGCATGCTGGCGAGTGAGCAATTTTTTCGCAATTTTCTTTCGCGAGAACTGTCTGGGCTTTGTCATGAAAGTGCAACGAGGACGATGCCCCTCAGAGAACACAGTGCCTCATGGTTGCGGCGGTAACGACCCCGCAACCATGAAAAACGGCCCGCTGTACCGTCGGCGTCCCGCCCAACGGCACTCCGTTTTGCGGGCGAGCAGCCGCGAAGCGGCGGCTGAGCTTAGCCCAGCACTTCAGTGCTGGGTAGGCAGCAGGCGGCGTTCGAGTCCCGGAGGGACGACTGAAAGGCTTTGCCAGCGCGGCTTTCGGCCGTCCCTACGGGACTCACCCTTCCTGGCTTGCTGACCCAGCACTGAAGTGCTGGGCTAAGTTCAGGCGTCCCTCCGGGACTCCTACCGCTAAAACTGAGTGACATTGGGCGTCTCGCCCGCATTCGGGCTCGCCGGTAACCGGTAGGCGACCGGAGGACGATTACCGGCGGGACGCCGGCGCTACATTGTGGCGGCGGGACGCCGCGGGAATTTTCACAGCAGCAGCTTGTAGCCTACGCCGTGAACCGTCAGCAAGCGGCGGGGCTGCGCCGGGTCCTCCTCGATCTTGCTCCGCAGCGAGGCGATGTGGTTGTCCACGGTGCGGGTGCTGGGATAGTTCTCGTAGCCCCACACCTCGTTGAGCAACTCTTCCCGCGACACCACCTCACCGGCGCGCGCGGCCAGCAGGCGCAGCACGCCAAATTCTTTGCGGGTCATCTCCAGGGTCTTTTCGCCTTTGCGGGCCTCGTAGCGGCGGAAGTCCACTGCTACGTCGCCAAAGCGCAGGTCGTCTCGCATGGGCCTGGGCGGGCCTGCGCCCCGGCGCAAGATCGCCCGCACCCGCGCCAGCAGCTCACGCACGGAGAAGGGCTTCGTGACGTAATCATCCGCGCCGAGGTCGAGCCCCAGCACCCGGTCGGCTTCTTCTCCGCGCGCCGTCAGCATCAGGATTGGCGTAGTTATGCCTTCACTGCGCGCCTTGCGGCACAGTTCGTATCCGCTCATCCTGGGCAGCATCAGGTCGAGAATCAGCAGGTCGGGCTTCGTCTCGC
>Ga0315280_10002808_pt1 | contig 27768 bp, 29 predicted proteins | sample YL17G06_40_MG_FD_203697 | JGI IMG/M metagenome (GOLD analysis project Ga0315280, IMG submission 203697) | Sediment microbial communities from Yellowstone Lake, YNP, Wyoming, USA - YL17G06_40 | ecosystem: Environmental > Aquatic > Freshwater > Lake > Sediment | place: USA: Wyoming | collected... | reverse complement strand
GCCTCTGGAAGACAATAAACCAACTGAAAGAAAAACACCTCACCCCTAAAGCAGAAGGTAGGAATATCGGTCACTCTGGTCTCATGAAATGTCAGATTGGCCGGTTAATCAGCACATTTTTCGGGATCGGAATCCCTTTGAACCGTTATGCGTGGCGTTACGTGAATTTTGTTCTCGTTAGAAGCAAGAAGCCAGGAGCCAGAATTTTCATAAGCGCCGCCTATGCTGCTTTCCGGAGGTGATGTCATGCAAACAGAGCGACCAAAGGCGAGGACTTTTCGAGATCTGCTGGTGTGGCGCAAGGCTCATGACTTCGTAGTTGCGGTTTATCGATTTACGGCGGCATTTCCACGTCAAGAGACGTATGGCCTGGCTCTGCATCATTCAGTCCTTCGAGCGCCATTCGGGCGGCCTCCTGCTGCGCCTCCTTCTTGGTCCGCCCTGAAGAACGCGCCACGACTTCGTCGCCCACGACTACCTCAACGACGAACACCTTCCGGTGATCCGGGCCAATCTCATCCACCACCTGATAGAACGGCTCCGGCCTGCCCATTTCATGGAGCTGTTCCTGGAGGGCGGATTTGAAGTCACCATAGGTTAACTGGTGCGGGTCCAGGGAGTCGAAAAGATTCCCCGTCTGGCGTTCCAGGAAACCCGCCGCCGCCTCGACACCTCCGTCGAGGTAGATGGCGCCGAGTAGTGCTTCGTAGCCATCAACCAGAATTGCGCGCTTGTTGCGGCCCCCGGTTTTCTCCTCACCCCGGCTGAGAAGGAGGAATTCGCCCAGACGAATCTTTTCAGCGAGGCGAACTAGATTTACTGCGCTGACCAGATAGGCCTTGATCTTGCTCAGCTCCCCTTCATTGGAGTCAGGAAAGCGTTCGAAAACCCTGGCGCTGATCAGAAAACCAAGCACGGCATCGCCCAGGAACTCCAGGGATTCGTTGTGCCGAAGCCCTTGACTCTCCTGCTCGTTGACAAAGGATCGGTGCGTCAGTGCCCTAAGGAGCAGGGATCTGTCCTGGAATCGATAATCCAGCAGGGCTTCCAGCTCCACAAGAGCTTCTTCAGACGCTTTTTCCCCTGGCTCTTCGCTCATTCCTGCCCCGCCGCAACGCGGTACAAGACAACTGCCGCGAACCATCCGAATGAAGTTATACGCATTTATTCTATTTTACCCGGTGAAATTGGTGACAGACACCTTTTTTCGCTCAGGATATCCCGGTGGATGGATCAAAGCGCCGCGGAAAAAGGTGCCTGTCAGCAATTTCGCCGCAGCAAAAAGCCTCACCACGGAGGCACGAATGCGCAAAGAACGCAGATGTGGGATTCGGCGAGATTACGCGGGGAATCAGGTAGTTGATCTGTAACCCAGTGTGGCTCTGCCCCGCTTGATCGCATAAAGCGCCAGCGGATAAGAGAGCCCGGCGCAAAAAACTGCAAGGATTGCCGAACCCAGCGCCATCGGCATCAGGCATCGCCACTGATGCGTCAGCTGCAGCCAGAAGTTGGCATGCCAAAGTTGAGACCAGCCGAAGCGAGGAAGCGACAATCCACTGGAGAAACCGATCAAGCGACCGCCAAGGTAAGAGGCGGCGCTGTAGTAAGGCACGAGGGTCCACGGGTTGTTTACGAACAATCCAAACAACACGGCCGCGCGGTTCAACCCAAATAAAAAAGCGATGGCGAGGCCCAGAATGGTATGAAGGCCGACAAATGGAGTGAGGGTCAGAAAGACCCCGAGCGCAAATGCCAGCGCCAGCCGCTCAGATGTATCGTCCAGCAACAGCAGGTAGCGCGCGCGTTGCTCTATCTTCCTTCGAATCATAAACTGCGGCCCTCGAACAAAACCGCACTGAAGCTGGAGGGGGGATTTGTAAAGAGGACTGACAAACACTTATCCTGCTTCAAGTCGATCTTCAAAACTCAGCAATAGCGAGATCGTATTCTCCGTCGGAATACTTTATCAAATCGATGGCTTCCCCTGCCCATTCTGCGAGCCTGGCCTTGACGAACTCCACTTCCAGGATTCCGTCCTTCAAAGCGCTCAGCAGTTCCTGCACCCGATAATCCGATGTGATTTCGGCTCTGGTCATCCTCCACCACCCACCACCACCGCGCATCACGACAATTCTTCAGATGCAGGAAGGCAGAAAAAGTTGCATGTCGGCCTCATCAAGTCTTGACAAAGCCTGTTATGAAGCTCGAAATCCTCCGACAGAGAAAGCCGTCCCTAACCTTTGACCATCCAGGGACAATCTGTCTTCTGGGGACAGTGTCCGCAACCGTAGAGCCTCGACACCAATGGCAGGAGCACAAAAGCATCGATGACAAATACAATCAGCAAGACGAGCATCCCCTGGCTGCGGTACCGGATGTAAAACGCAATGCCGGCAATCACAGGGATCACCCACAGCGGGACGATCACCGGGATGTGCCTGCGGAATTGTCTGGCAAACCGGTTCTCCTGACGCTTGGGCGCCAGTTTCGCGGAAAGCTGTCCGTATCCGCAAGGGCAGACGCGTGTGCCGTAGTGCTGGCAGTAAGGGCAAACGAAGACGAGGATCCAAAGGGCCCCGGCCGCGCAGTATGCCAAATACGACGCCGCGACCAGCCAGCCAAGCGGAGACAGACCGAATCCCGCCAGGAAGAGCACGCCCCCACAAAGCCCCATCAGGAGGTAAGGCAGGTTGTCCACCAGCTCTTGGAAATGCGTGTACTCCCGGGCCGGCCGATACTGGTTACAGGTAGCGCCACGTTCCAGGTTGTTTTCCGCCATCATCCCGGCTCTTATCGTATGCCTCATTATAATGCGATGCGCTCATCTTACTGTCCACAGGGGAATGTAGGCGCTTTGGGCCGATTCTTCGGAGGGTGAGAATTCCGGGGAACATCAAGCCTGAGGATCCGGGACGCACAGATTTCCCCTTCTCCGCTCCGTACCCATGGTCTGTGAAGCACCCTTCCGTTGCGGAAATAGGGGACGCCACTTTTTATCCAACTCCCGTCGGTGCAGATTCTGTGACCACGCTGCAAATAGGGCAGCGTCAATTAATTCGTTGGGCATTATTTCCCTGAGGGCAACTCTTTCCGTCGCTCGCTGGCCCCTTCGGATCCCGGACCTGCATTACAGAGTAGTGATGGGTGTGCGCTGCGAAGACAGCGCGGACCTTATCCCTACGTTGCACAATCATGTCCCAGAACCGGTTGCGTTGGTCGGGGCACGCGTCGAATCCGTCTCCGACGTGACGCACGCGGCAGAACGCCGGCTCGTGCATGGCGATGAATATGTGATCCACGCTGCTGCCGGAAGCAATCGCCGACTACCGAAAACGACCACTGCTGACCCCAGACCGGCACGGCGCACAGTGACATCAGGACAACCGCGACTCTGCAGCTAGATTTGTGGTTGCGGATTCACCGGTGCAGGGCAGGTCAGAAGGTATACTTGACCGCGATCTCAATCTCTCGAGCGCGATCGGCGCCGAAGATCTTCCCGAACACCGACGTCCCCACGGTGGTGTTGGGATTATTGAAATTCGCATGATTGAAAGCATTGAACAGCTGGACGCGCAGCTCAACCATGTTTCCCTCTCTGCTCACCTGGGTCCGTTTGATGAAGCTGATGTCCCAGTTGTGTTTGCCCGGCCCGGCCAGGATGTTTCTCCCGCAGTTGCCGAACCCATACTGTGGCGGCGCCACAAACGCTCCGGTATCAAACCAGCGATCGATGGAGCGCTGGGACACGGGCAATTCGCCCGAGGCGATCCGATCCGGCCGGTCGCCGCGGACACCGTCGTTGTTGGGGTCTCCGGCCATTCTCGGGTTGCCGAGATCGCCGCTCTGGAAGACGGTGATTCCGGAGATTCGCCAGCCTTCGAACAGGCTGCGCAACTTCCCCGCCCAGGCCGTTGAGAGCACTTTGCCGCGGCCGATCGGCAGATCCAGGATGTATACCACGTTGAACTGGTGGATTGGGGAGCTGCTCGGCGCCCATTCGGCCCGGAGATCCCTCGGATTGTTCGGGTCGCTGGAACCAAGGGCACTGAAATTGCGCTCCCACTGATAGCTAGCCTCGATTGAAAATCCCCTGGACATGCGTTTTCGGAGACTCGCCTCCAGTGCATTCCCGGAGGACGACCCGCCGGAAGTGAGAATGCTGAAGCGGCCGTAATTCGGATTGGGTCGTCGGGCCTGCAGCGGACCTGGTCCCGGCAGGGGAACATTCGCCACGATGAACCGGCTCGAGCCGTCGGTTCTGCTTCCGGCATATGCGACCTCGATGTTCCATCTGGGGAAGATCTCGTTCTCCAGCGAAAGCTGCCACCGCTGTGTGAGCGAATTCCTCATGCGCGGCTCGGCGCCCTGGATCCGCAACTCAACCGGGACAGCGGTCTCGAAGGGATTACTGAGATCGAGATCGGGCCGGTCTTCGGATGCCTGGGCCCTTTCGGTGTAATAGACCGGATAGCTCCTCCCCAGAACCTCGAAGGACTCGTCCATATCCCGCGAGCCATGAGACAGCTCATACGACGCGCGGACGACCAGGCGGTTGTCGCCGCGCGGGCTGTAGGCCAATCCGATTTCCGGTTCCCAGTCGTTCCGGTCCGGGAATACCGCATAACCGCTTTTCAGCCCGGCCAATCCCGCGCGCGCGGCTTCCTCGCTCCCTATGCGCACGATGGTTCCGTCCGGCGGCGGTTCGAAGAGGAGCGGCGCGAAAGCATAGACATTGTCGTGAGTGGAATGAGCGAAGGGAGTGTAGTCGTATGCCAGGGAGGCCGTCACGCTCAGTTTCGGATTCACCTTCCACTGGTCTGCGATGAACGCCTGCACGCTGGTCCGGCGCACATCGGCCCGGTCCGAACCCACGCCGCGCTCCGCCAGGTTCGGAATCCCCAGGAGGAAATCGGCGAACGCGTCCCCCGTGTAGTAACCATCTGCGGCAAAGCTTCCTCTGCGCAGCCCGCCGGTGCGGTCGTTGTTGATCTGGCCTGCCTCGATATCCATCCCGAACTCAAATTCATGGCTTTTGCGCACGTAGGTAAGTCCAAGTTCAAGGCTGTACTCATTGAAGTAGGACGTCGTCGGCGAGTCGCCCGATCCCAGGGAGGCGTACCCCGAGAGTTCGAAGTCCGGGTAACCCTCATCCAGATCATCCAGAGTGCTGAGACCGCGAATCCCGAGGGATGCCAGAAGCCCTTTGTTCCCCGCCTGCGGCGCCAGCTCGGTTTGCACCTCCCGATCGAAACGGGCTTGAATGGAAGCCACGAGATTGGAACTGAAATCACGCACAAAATCGACGGAGACGCTCTGTTCCCTGCTGCGCGTGGTCAGGCCGAACGCCGGAAGCGGATTCACATCGAATCCGTTGCCGTTTCTCAAGGTGTAATCCGCGAAAAGCTTGGAATCCCCGCCGATCTTATAGTCGGCCTGGACCGTGATCTCGTCCCGGTTGTCCACCTCAGGCTGGTTGTTGACGAAATTACGATCCGGGTCATTCCGGTTGGGATCCGGCATGGTCGTCAGCATTTTGACCGAAGCCGGGTGGAACAGGGATTGGGGGATCCGGTTGCCGGGGAACGGATTCCCCGTCCACGGATTGACCAGTGTCGTCTCGAGACTGCTGAAGTCGCCCTGCTTCATTTCACGGGTGGGGACGTGAGACAGGATCGTGGATCCCCGGTTGATCCTCAGGCCGTCATAGGTGCCGAATAGTGTGAGCTGTTTCGTCACAAAGACACCGAGGCTGCCGCCGAACTGGTTCCTCTTGTACTCCGGGAGTTTTTGACCCACCGGATCGAAGAAGTTTCGCGCGTCGAAATTGTCGTTCCGGTGATATTCATAGAGCGACCCATAGATCCGGGCCCGCTTCCTGGCCGTAAAGGGATTCATGACTTCGTGGATCGATTTGGAGCCTTTGTACTGCACCCCGGCAAGACGGTTGCTCAAATCGATTTGGAAAAGGTCGATTTTCGTAAGCTGCGGGTCATTCTGCAAGCTGATTTGAGACTGGGCTTCACCCGGTTTCTGGCGATCACCGGCACTGCCAGCTTGGGTCTTCTCCTGGGTATTGCTTGACGACGTTTTTCCCAGGGCTCCGCCGCACCAGAAGAGCAGCAAAACACAAAGGACGAGCGAACTCTCAGCAATATTCATGAAGCCGGCTTTGTCGGTTTTACCGCGGCGCGTGAACCCTTCCGCAATGTTGGCGGGAATGGAAACGGCAGCTCGTCTCATTTGCTGCACCAGACCGTATATTTCGCTTTTCGGGAATGCCGAGGTGAATCGATACACGGCAAGTACAAACTCGTGTGCTTTGCGCCACACCATCAGATCTCGAGAGGTCCTCGCCTTTGGTCGCTCTGTTTGCATGACATCACCTCCGGAAAGCAGCATGGGCGGCGCTTAAAAGACCAATTGGCCGTTGATGACCATTTCTTTGACGGCAAATCTCGCCCGCAAGCGTGGACTTGCTGCCGGCACATCGAGTAATTCGAAAGCAATGGACTTACTCTTCGGGGACACTATTGAGGCGCCGCCGACTTGCCGCGGAAAGACAAACTTGGCGCCTATCCCTTCATCACGCGGGGTAAAATAGGTATGTATTTTCACTTGCGAAAACTGCTCAGTTGACAGAAACGCCTTGTTTTTCAGCGTCTCCGGAGTCTGCCTCTCGAAAAACCGGCGCACGTCGCTCTCCTCCTTCGGATCGTTCGACCGGAAGCTGACGGAAACGACGATCCAGTCGCCGAAACCCGAAAGCAGATCCGCAGCCGCAAGTTCGTCGAACCGCTGCTTTTCCTCAGCCGTCAGTCCGTCATAGCCATATTGAATCTGCTGGACGCGCACAAGTGCTTCCCGGACGGGCCTGGCAGAGAAAAAACGCACATAGAAAGTATTGAAGATCTCTTTCTCGCCCGACTCGCCGCTGCCTACTCCGCTGACGACGCGCGTGTACGTCTCCTGCCTTGCCCACGGAGAGGAGTTCAAGACCTGAATCGCCTGCGCAAGCGTCAGTTTCGCCAGCGGTTCCTGGTACGTGGCTGCGGCAGCAAGGGACGAAATCCACAGAAGACAAATCGCAGTGTTGATTTTCACCTTTTTCCCCCATCCATTTTCATGATCTCTCGCAGGCGTCGTTAACTTGACATCGTCTTCGGAATCACGATCGCGGCATCAGATGCCGCTTCGGTTGCGCTGCGGGAAGAGTGAGGCCTATAGTGAATGTTCCGTCTGCGATGCGAGCGGAAACAGATCCGCCGAGTGTCCTGGCTGCCCGCTGGACCAAGGCCAGGCCCAAACCGCAGTGAATGCCTGTGCCGGTGCGCGACGGATCGCTGCGCCAGAAGCGGTCAAACACGTGCTGCGCATCCGTATCGGAAAGTGAACACCCGGTATTGGCAATTGTCAACTCCACCGATTCTCCGATATTCCGGCCCGCAATCTCGATGCGGCCGTGGTCGTCTGTGTATTCCGCCGCATTCGAGAGAAGAGCAGCGACGATCATTTGGGATACCTCGCGATCCGCCATACATGCAAGATTCATGAGCAGATGAGTGTCGAATGTGATGCCGCGCGACGCAGCCTTGTCGGCCAGAGGTCGCCACCCGGCTTCGATCAGTTCGCGGACATCGACCGCTTCCGGACGGAGCGTTGTCTGCCCGGATTCGAACCGGGCGAGTACGAGAAGGGTTTCAACAATCCCCTGCGTGTGTCGAACGACATCAAGACATTCGGTGATTGCCTCGCGGTAATCGTTGCCCGTGCGAGGCTGCGATAAGGCTACCTCCAGAGTGCACCGCAATCCGGCCAGAGGAGTGCGGAGTTCATGAGCCGCATCCGCGCTGAAGGCTCGCTCCCGTCGAAACGCGTCCTCCAGGCGGCGCAGCAGATCATTCAGTTTTCCAACAACCGGTGCCATCTCTGCCGGCATTCGCTCGGTCGGAATTTGCGCAGAGAGATCATCCTGCCGAACTGCGGCGATGCGCGCGGCCAAGGCATCTAAAGGCCTCAATCCCCGCCGCACTGCAACAGCACCCAGGAGAAGCGCCAGGACGAGAGTGCCGCCGGTGGCAGTCGCGAGGAGCCACCGGATGAGTCTGATGGTTGCGTCCAGGGAAGCGGTCCCGCGTGCCACCACAAGAGTGACTTTTTGAGCAGGAATGACATCTTTCGCCTCTTCATCCGCCCTGGGTATAAACAGCAAGCCGACCGCACGCCCCGCGCGGCCGTCGGGGAGACGCACGGGCCGGAATGCGGGCACGTCGGGCAAACCGGCAAACCGCTCCAAGCCACCCGTCTTGAGCGACGGCGAGCCCGCCAGCTTCTCGCCATCTTCGAGCCAGAGCTGGAAGTAATCGGGCTCGACGCTGCGATAGAATTCGGGAGCGTCGCGCTCGTCCATTTCGAACTTGATCCTAGCGCTGTCGCGCTCCACAGGCCCGCTGATCGTCCGGGAAGAGGCAAGCAGTACCTCGTCGAAACCATCCAGAAGTGATCGGCTGAGCACCCCATACACCACGACGGCAAAAACCATCAACAGGATTGCCATCCCGCCCGTAATCCAAAGGAGCAGGCGTGCCCGGATCGACAACGTCATCCTGAAGCTCCCAATGAGTATCCCCTGCCCCGCAGCGTGCGGATCAGGGGCGGCTTGTGGGGTTGTTCGATTTTCTTGCGCAGATAACCGATGTAGACGTCCACAACGTTAGAGTCGGCTTCGGAGTTGAATTCGTAAACGTGCTCCCAAATGTCGGTTCTACTGACCACTTCACCTCTACGCATTGCCAGGTACTCAAGCAATGCGTACTCTCGGGCCGTCAGGTGCACTTCTTCCAAGCCGCGCCACACCCGTTGCGCGGCGGTTTCAATGCGCAGATCGCCAATCTCGAGACATGGATTTTTCACGCAGTAGGCCCGCCGGGCCAGCGCCCGAACCCGCGCCAGAAGTTCCTCCAGAGCGAAAGGCTTGACCAGGTAGTCATCGGCTCCGAGGTCAAGCCCCTTCACGCGGTCGGACACGGCATCTTTCGCCGTGAGAATAAGCACATGCGCCGCGCGTCCTTCCGCTCGCAAGCGGTTGAGGATCGTAAGACCATCGAGGCCTGGAAGCATCAGGTCAAGGACCACAACGTCGTAGTCATTGCTGGTGGCGTACCAGAGCCCCTCCTCGCCATCGCCGGTCGCGTCCACCGCAAAGCCGGCTTCGCGCAGCCCTTTGGCAACGGCCTTTCGGATAGGGGGATAATCTTCGACCACAAGCACGCGCATCGCATCGCCCAGTGTCGGATCAAATGCTTCGGTATCACATTCTACACCAACGCTATTGCTTGCCTTTTTCCACCTTACTTCTTTTTGGTCGCAGGCTTTTCTGGTTTCTCTTCCGACTCCTTGCCCGCGGCCTCCCACTTAATCGCCTCGACGACTTTACCGTCGGGGGCAACCCGGATTTCTCCAGTTTGATTGCCTTTCACGAGTTCCGCTTCGTATACATACTTGGGCGCCGCGAGCTTGACAATCTTGCCCTTTTCCCCTTGTGTTTGAATCTCGGCGCGGATCTCAGATTTCTCTAGCTGCTTGATGTTAGCTTTCGCGCCGGCGGCAGCTTTCTGGATAGCGTCCGCAGCAGGTTTCGGAACATCCTTCATCTGGATGATTGTGGCGACATCCATAACGGTGCCGTCCTCCGCAACCTCGATCTCCCCTCTACCGGCTTTGAATTCGATGTCGTAGAGTTTGATGCCGGCCTCTTCTTCCACGTCCATAATGTCTATTTCAGCGTTGGGAACATTGTCCCTGACCGCTTTGGCGACGGCAGGAGGGAGTTCCACGTTCGCCTTCTTCTGTTGCTGCTTGCTTTGTGCGTCGGCTCTCCACACCAACGCCGTCATCGTAAGGACCAAGACGGCGATCGAGCCCGTCAGCACCCGGCTTGTCCGCTTCATCGTATGCTCCTTTCGAATAGCTTTCATACCAGACTTCCGGCGACCCTTGCCGGAAGTAGACATAAACATTCCCAGGTTCTACAAGCATCATGCTACCCAATCAAAAATGAGAGCACGATGAGAACGGACCAAACTAGATCGTTCCTGTCGCGAAACTCATTAGCTGAGCCGAAAGACCCCTCGATTTAACAGATAAGTGGGGACGGGCTTTAGCCCGTTCCCGGCACCCCCAAATGGGAACACTAACGAACTAAATTCCATATCTTCACTGAAAGAAAGGAATTACTGTCGGGCGCGGGCTGAAGCCCGCCCCTACTAAAGGGATCCAATCGGTACTCTGTCTTTCGGCTAATGCAGTTTCGCGACAGGAACCAGATCGTTTGTCTCGCTTTCGCAAATTGATATTTGGAGTTTAGAGCGCTAACAGCCGTATGTACTGGCGCCGGCTTTGGTAGGAAAAAACGGGATCAACTATAGCGGTTAGAGCCTCCGTTGAGGTCCCTCAACCATGAGATCCCCTGCGCGATAGGAAATTTAGCTTGGTCCGACCCCAAGCTCCTCCACACCGTCCCCCGTCAGCGCCGGGGGACGGCATTCGCGGTTTACTTGCTCACCACGAGAATCGAGAACGAATCCGGCACCATCTGGCCTCGGCCAGCACGTCCGCCCGCCGGTGGCGGGGTGGGAGGCGGAGTATACTCGGCGGCGATCAGATCCCATAGTACTGTTGCCCACCTAAACGGAAGATAAACAGGACCGGATAGGAGGCACGAGGTCCGATTTGTCCACTGCGTCCCCTATCCCATCATCCGATCGATCTTGCTTCCTTCTTTTTTTGGGGTGGCTCAATCTTTTCTTGAGTTTCTACTGTAAACACCTGGTGATCGGAGTAACGATGAGTATTGCGGCACATCTGGCCGAGAATCACGCTGGTAACGACAACTTCCCGAGGCAGCCAGAATGTTTGTGGGATGGATTTGAAGCGCACTTCGCTGAACCAAATCTCCGAAGTCTGGCTGGACAACCCGATATCATTCCTGGGCGCCAACAGGTCCGTTCGCATGCGCACGATCTGATAGGTCTCGGGATCCACCCACACCAGTCCCTGGTACATGATGAGTGCCGGAGTAACCATGGTTTCCCCCAGATAAGTACCCAACACATCGCCACTCTCCGGCTTCTGGGCAAAGGCGATCACTTCGGCATGGGAACCTGATATCTGCTTTCCCAGATAACGAAAGCGGGAGCCGAACTGATGGCGCGGGTGAAACAACATGCACATGCCCGCAAATCCCCATGTGAGGAAAGAAAAACCCGATATCTGGTCGTTCCGGAGCGGGCGGCCTTTACTGTCCATCCTGGTCTCTTCCCAGAAATACCCGTCTTTATCGGGATAAAAGGAATAATTGAAATTCTGCGTTACGGAGTTCTTGATGCCGGTGCTGAGATTGGATCTCTCCTGGCGGATCTGCTCTTTCGAAACGGTGTTGGGAAAATCGTGGAAGAACGTCTCCACCCTTTCTCCCACTTTCTTCAATAGAAGATCGCGTTCCTCATTGTTCTCCTCGAATCTCAGGTCGCGAAGATCCTGGTCTTTTTGTTCGATCAGAAACGCCTGTCCCTCGGTCATGGGTGGCCAGGCGAGGTCTTCCACGCCTGCACTTTTAAAGTTGAACCTCTCCAGCGAAGCAAGCACGGCGTTCTTGTCGCCGGTGAGTTCCTGCGTCGTTCCGAGCTGCCCCGAGGCCGCGAAGATGGCGACTCTGTCCTTGGGACTCATCGACAGGTTGATCAGATCTGTCAACGCAGCGCGCGACCGCATGACGCTGTCCGCAGACAGGTGCCAATCATCGACGAAGAACAGCAGGGTGCGCCCGGGATTGGAACTTGCAGCGGCGGGTTCTTGCGGCGCAGGCTTGCCCTCCTCTTTCGCCCAGATCTCCTGATCGTGCAGGCTTCCCGCAGAAACAAGCTCCATAAACGAGATCGGCTGCACCTTGCCGTCAACGCGCAACTCGAACTGATCCAGTTTCAGATCAGGGACAAAGTGCCCCTGCCGGTCAAAAACCATGACGTCCGTCTGCACCAGCCCCACCTTGACGCGTATCGTTGGCTCGGCTTGCTGCTTCTGGCCCGGCGGAGGCGTTTGCGCTTGAGGATAGACAGGTCGCGAAACGGCATATAACAGCAGAAGAGAAAAAGACAGCACGGGCTTGAAGCAATGAGGCGGTGCAATCATAGTACTTCCTCGGCGCATGGGCCCAGCCGCAGGCGAGAAGCGTAAACATGATCCCAGCGCCATCCGGCGCGGATACGGCACCCTATACTATCCTAGACTTTCTATCTTGGCGCACAAGAAGGAAAGTGAGGGAAGTGTAGCGTTTCGGGAGTGGCACAGGCGTGTCGCCGGTGCGTTCCTCCGACTCCAGGCAGAATGCCTCTGCCGTGAGTGCATCAAAGGAACTTCCCCCGAACCGTGGAGTCTAATTAGCCAGCGCTGCTTTGCCGCGCGGGTAACGCGTCGGCCATTAATCAGGCAAATTTCGAACATTAGGCGGAGGAGTGTATGCGGCGGACGTCTGTCTTCTCTCGGATCGCTTGGCTCGGAGTCGTTTCCATCGCGTCTATAGCGATGTCTGGAAATTTGGATGCAATGCAGGCATCTCAAACCACGGAGACACCGGGAAGCCTGCTGGCGCGCGGCGCGGATGGAGAGCCCCTGGGTCTTTGTCCTCTTGTGCACACCGACGTAAAGGGCGAGATCAGCGGCATTCTGTCGCGCGTCACCGTGCGCCAGGACTTTCTGAACTCATTCAAGGATCCTATCGAAGCGGTCTACACCTTTCCGCTCCCCCACAATGCTGTTGTCGATGACATGATGATCCACGTCGGCAGCAGGACCATCCGGGGCGTCATCAAGCGCCGGGAAGAGGCCAGGGCAGCCTACGAGCATGCGCGCGCCCAGGGAAAGCTGGCGGCGCTGCTCGACCAAGAGCGTCCGAACATCTTCAGCCAGCAGGTGGCCAACATACTGCCTGGACAAAATGTCGAGGTCACCATCAGTTATGTCGAAACTCTGAAATACGAAAACGGCGGTTATCGCTTCGTCTTCCCTATGGCTGTCGGTCCTCGCTACATCCCGGGCCAACCAATCGGCAAGGAAGGCGGAGGCTGGGCTCCGGATACAAACCGGGTTCCCGACGCATCACGCATAACGCCGATTGTGACGCCGAAGGGCATACGCGCGGGCCATGACATTTCGATCGAGGTCAGCATCGATTCGGGTGTTCCCCTCACCAATCTGCGGTCGACGCAGCACGAAATTGTCGCGCTCCAGGGCAACAATCACAGCGCCCTGGTACGGCTGGCCGACAGGGCGGTCATCCCGAATAAGGACTTCATCCTGTCCTATGACGTCGCGGGCGCAACCATGCAGGACGGGCTGGTCGCGCACCGGCTGAGTGAAGACGGCTACTTCATGCTCATTCTGCAGCCTCCGCTGCGTGTCGCCGCGGAGCAGGTCGTGCCTAAAGAGCTGGTTTTCGTGCTCGACAGTTCCGGCTCGATGCAGGGCTTCCCGATCGAAAAGGCGAAGGAAACAATGAAGCTGGCGCTGGATGGGCTCTACCCGCACGACACCTTCAATCTGATCACCTTTTCGGGCGACACTCGGATTCTCTTTCCGCAGCCGGTGCCGGCAACGCCCGCAAATCTGGCCGGAGCCCAGGCATTCCTGGTCTCAACCAGCGGCAGCGGAGGCACCGAAATGATGCGTGCGGTTCGCGCGGCGCTTGAGCCGTCGGATGCCCAGGGGCGCGTGCGGATCGTCTGCTTCATGACCGACGGCCTGGTCGGCAACGACATGGAGATCCTCTCGGAAATACAGAGGCATCCGAACGCGCGCGTGTTTGCTTTTGGCATCGGATCTTCCCCGAACCGGTTTCTGCTCGACAGGATGGTGGAAGAAGGCCGCGGCGCGGCTGAGTATGTCACGCTGGTTGATGATGCGGCGGCGGCCACGCGACGCTTTCACGAGCGCATTCGCAATCCCCTGTTGACCGACATTTCCCTCGATTGGAGCGGGCTGCCCGTGACCGAGACCTATCCCCGCCGAATTCCGGATCTCTTCAGCGCTGAGCCCGTCGTGGTCTGCGGCCGCTACTCCTACGGCGGGAGCGCAATCTTGCGGCTGAGCGGCAAAGCCGGCACAGGTGACTTCATGCGCGACATCAGAGTGCCGCTGCCGAAGCAGGAGTCGCGCCACGAGGTGCTGGCTAAGCTGTGGGCGCGCGAGCGCATCGACGCGCTGATGGCGGAGGATTACCTGGGAATCCAGCGAGGAAATCCGCGTCCGGAGGTCAAGGAGGCGATCATAGATCTCGGGCTGCAGCACCGGCTGATGACCCAGTTTACTTCGTTCGTTGCGGTCGAGGAACGGGTAGTGACAGAAGGCGGCAGCGCGAAGCGGATCGAGGTCCCGGTCGAAATGCCTGAGGGAGTAAGTTACCAGGGAGTATTCGGCACGCCGGTGCCTTTCCCACTCGGGATGAGCGGTGTCGCCGGCGGCATAGCCGGCGGGGTTGCAGGAGGAGTGGTGGGCGGAGTCTTGGGCGCAGTTGCGCCAGCCCCAAAAGGCAGAAGCGCGCCGATAGGAGTGGGGGGAAACGTCCAGGAATCGAAGCTCATCCGTAAGACAGAACCAGTCTATCCCGAGCTCGCCAAGAAGGCTGGCCTATCCGCAGAGGTGATCTTGGAAGCGAGTGTGAATGAAAAGGGAGATGTTTCAGCAGCACGCGTTCTGCGCGGGCACCCGCTCCTGAACGATGCGGCAGTGGCTGCTGTAAAGCAGTGGAAGTACTCGCCCACCCTTCTCAACGGGAATCCCGTTCCCGTTGTTGTCACGGCCACCGTGGTATTCAAGGCTCAGGGCGCGCCAAGGCTGGATCAGGCGACCGCCATGCTGATCGCGCGCATCAAGGCTGGAGGTCGTCCCGACTCGCGAGACAATGACTGGGTTCGCAATGGGAAGGCGGAGGTTACGCTGACGGTTGACAGAAGGTCGGAGCAATTAGAGGCCCAACTGCGCGCTCTCAGCTTCGAAATCGTTTCCTGGCAGGATGCATCCACCACTGTCACCGGCCGGATTGCCATTGCAAAGCTGGAATCGTTGCTGGACCTGGAAGCGGTACGATTTGTTGCACCGCTGAGACACCAGGACGTGAAGACGCCGAGACCCAAAGGCGCCTTCTCTTAGGTTCGATTTATCCGCTGGGAGGGGTTTGATCGGATGAGCCGGAATGGGCGCGGGCAACGCTCAAAGACAGGGAGATTATTAAGGAAGAGCTCCCAAGAACGGAATCGTTCGCACCGTCGGAATCTCACGCTCAAAAATAGGCACTCATAGACACGAAGATTACTAAGACGCTTCTGACAAGCGCCAGATGCGGTTACTCCAAAAAACTCAGAAACTTCTATTGCTGCGTCCCCTATGCCGCAAGGGTCCGTATCAGTCAGCCCGCGATCACCAACTTTTTAGATTCCGCAGCAAAGCACCAAATCCATGAGGAAACAGGTTCTCGATGGTTGAGAGGTTTGAGGCGAGGCGTGTGGCCGCCTTTTTCATAGCTTCGGTTTCGATAGCCAGCGAGGGATGCGATGTGCCATAAAGCTCGTGCTTCAAACTTTGCTTGGTGAACGGGGTTCGGCCCTCCTTCAGGCCATTGATCCAGGCAGCTTCGGTAACGTGCGGGTTTATGCCGCAGAGAAGCCATGCCTCGATCGTGGGCACGGCCAAACCAAAAGCGACTTTTAGAGGTGGGAGATTCTGTCGCGGGTGGACTGGCTGCTGGACCTCATCGGCGATATGACGCAATTGGCAAAGTCGGCACTTTGGGTCGGGCGCGTCTGGTCGCTCATGCTCGGGAAGGTGCGGTGGAGAGCTGTTGGAATCCACGACAAGTACAAAGCCCTCGGCATCAGTGTGGTAGTGCAGTTCCTTGAGCACCGTTCGCAAAACATTTCTGACGGCTGGCCAGCCGCGATGGCGCAACCCAGTGTGGCTTACAGTTTCTGTCGTCTTGCCGAGAATTGCTTCAGTGAGAATGGTCAGCGCGATTTGGTCTGCCGGTGATTCCGCGAGATAGGCAACTCTCATGTTCCCGCCGGCACACCACCGAGGACACCGCTATACCAGACTTCACTCAATGGGGCGTCAGCCAGGATTTCCTCCAGATCAGCGCGGTCGGAGAGACGCGAGAATTTGGCCTCCAGGCCTACCTTTTCGGCGATAACGATTTCATCAGGGTGATCGCGGAAAAGATCGAGGAAGTAAGGATTGTGCGTCGTGGCGATGACCTGCACGGGGTCCCGCTTCTCGTTGGCACCTTCCGGGTAAGCCAATCGGTAAAGGGCATCCCGCACGCCGCGGAGCAGGCGGGGATGCAACCCATGGTCCGGCTCTTCAAGGCAGACGATGGATGGCGGTTCGGGCAAGTAGGCGATTGTCAGCAAAGCAAGCGCGATGAGGGTGCCATGGGAAAGGTCGGCGGCCTTGATCACATGGCTGCCTTCACGCGTACGAAGAGCCAGAGAGCGGTCTCCGGGGCTAGGCGTTTCAAAGAGAATACGATCGAATTCTGGAATCCAGCGGCCTATCTGCTCGTTGAGTGCCTCAAACCGTTCGGGATTTTGATCACGAATGCGGTCAAGAACCCCAGCCAAGTTGGCGCCATTATGAGCCAACTCTATTGAAGGCTGAAGCTGAACGGGAGCGGCGATTGCGTTCGCTTCTAGAAAAAAGACCCTGGCGCGGCCCAGAGCTTTTCGGGGCTCGTCTGCCCGTAATAATTTGCTTATGTCGTCCTGCAAGAATTCAGCCCTGGGAGGAGGGCTGTCTGCCATCCACTCAACCTTCACGATACAGACGTTTTTATCGTCTTTCCATGTGGCCTGAAGTATAACTCGGATGGCATCCGGCGCGCTTGCGCTGCGAACTTGCTGAATCCAAGGTGGACTCGGACTACCCAAAGCTAGAATTGCATTCAGTGCAGTGCTTTTCCCGCTTCCATTCGCGCCGACGATGAGCGTGAATCGGCCAAGCGGAAGTGTTGTATCGCGCAGCGCTTTGAAGTTTTCGAATTTGATTGATTCAATCATGGCTGCCGCTCGACGAGGCAAATTTACCCATCGGTCCGATTAAAATCCAGTGCCCTGCGCTTTCCTTGCTACCGGTTTCTGGCGCTATGTCAACTTCGCGAGCTGCCCCCGGAATCCCGTGGTGCTCACGACTTTGGATTTTACACCCAAAGGGTGCTGCCGCAGGTGGAATTTGCACGCACGCTCTTTCACCAGGGAATGGGGGAATGGGGACGCTCTCCGTTTTTGCCTACTGTCCATCAATCCTCTTTCGAGATATCGACTGCATCAGGGCCGAAACCCAAACAGCGGGTGCTGTCCGTCTTAGTCGCCACCTATCACTTAGTCCTGACCGGCGACGAGAGATTCGTTGCCGAACTGGAATGGCAGCCCGGGCGCAGAGTTGCACACCTGGCCTGTCGGCGCCGACCTAAGAAATGAGAATCCGCGGAACCATGAAAACGAAATCCCCTCCTTGGTGACTGAAAACAGGGAGCGTCCCTGGTTTCACTTCCTGCCTCTGATATAATAATCGATCGTCGCATGGATCGAGGAGAGGCTCCCATAGCAATCCCGGGGTCCGAGGTGCAAAACCATGCGGGCCGCCAGCTTAATTTGCCTGTGACGAAGATCGGGCGTCGGGACGTCCGCTTCGCTATAACTGCTTGAGCAGTTGGCTGGCTTCGCTCAGGTGCAGGCTCGCGACTTTTACTCTACGATCATGGTTGAATTCAATGTCCACAGCCTTGAAGCGATTGCCGCTCGCCTCCGGCAGCACGCGGAAGCCGACGCGATGCGAATCACGGTGCACTGCCATCAAGAGATGGTGGAAGAAGATGTCTCTCTTGATGAGGTCCGGGAGGTCCTGCTCAATGCCGCCGTCCTGGAAAACTATCCTGATCACAAGCGCGGATCCTGCTGCCTGGCCTGTGGAAAGACCTTGCGGGGAAGATATGTGCACGTAGTCTGCACCACCGCGCTCGAGCTGACGATCATCATTACCGTCTACGAGCCCAAACCACCCAGGTGGGCGGATCCATTTATGAGAGGGAAACCAAAATGAAATGCAGCATTCTTGGCTGTCCTGGGCAATATCGGCCTCGACTGATTGTTCACACCGTAAAACGCGGAGACAAGATTCTCGTATTCGAGAATGTTCCGGCGGAAGCCTGTGACGTCTGCTCGGATCTGCTTCTCGCACCTAACACCGTCCGGCACCTGGAGGAGATGATGCGACGGGACGAGAAGCCCGAGAAGCAGGCGCCGGTATACGCCTATACCTGAGGAACGGATTGCAGCCGTGGTTCATCTTGCGGCAAGACCCATCATTTTCCCCACACAAGCTCTTCGGGTCCAGCCTTGCGAAGGCCATGACGATCTTGGCCCATTTCCGGCTCAGGCCTACGAGCCAAGAGCGGAACCGGACCGGGTCCCATAGATCGATGTCGACTAGCATGACCGGCACAATTCTTCCCGTCTCCACCATCTGCAATAACGGATGTTATCCTAAATGATCAAAAGCCCAAAAAGGACCGGACTCTGCATCTTTCTTATTCCCAATTTGTACGCTTTTTGCAGTAAGTACGTTACGCTGGTCCAGATGATCTGGACCTGGAAGGGGCATCATGACACGCCTTCAAGCGAGCAAGGCTCGCGAGGAGTTCTCCGACACTCTGAACCGGGTGGCTTACAGTCACGAGCGGATCGTGCTGCGGCGCCGGGGCAAGGACGTCGCAGCTTTGGTCCCGTAGAGGATCTCGCTCTCCTCGAACAGCTTGAAGACCAGATCGATATCGAAGAGGCCAAGCGCATCTTGGCAGACCCAGACGAGGTGCCGATACCCTACAGTAGAGTACGCAAGGAGTTGCAGCTGAAATAAAAACCAACCCCCAAGCTCGCCATCGCATCGCTTCACCACGATCGACACCACGCCGTTTCGGCTGGCCCCGTGTCATCACGAAAGCCGCGCGACGCGCGCAGTTGGGCCACCTTGGGATCAGGATAGGAAAATTCGCCCATATAGGTCCTGATTACCCCGAGTGCGAAGCGTCAACTTGAATCACTTCCAGAGAAGGCTCGGAACCGCATCGACAAGCGTATCCTGTCATTGGGCGAGAACCCTCGTCCACACGGCAGCGTCGCCCTTAAGGGCGTGAGTGGTCTTTGCCGAATCCGCGTCGGTGACTATCGGGTCGTCTGCAAGATCCAGGACGACGATATGGTCGTCCTTGCCGTCAGAATCGGCCATAGGCGCGAGGTGTACCGGCCGCGCTCATAAGTCCCAGGAAGACTATGACAAAACGATCATCGCGCTCTCAGGCGGTGCCTTGGCGATCTCGTTCGCTTTCGTCGATAAGTTTCTTGCGGCAGGCAGAGCGTCCGCGCCAATTCTTCTGTTTTTCGCCTGGCTGTGCTGGGTCTTCAGCCTTGCGCTCGTCCTTGTGTCTTACTACTTCAGCCACCTTGCGCTGCGCCGGGCAATCAGGCGGGTTGATGAAGGCCACGACAAGGATCTCGGTGGCCCATTCAATACAATCACCAAAATCTGTAATGCGGCAGGAGGCTTGGCTTTCATCACCGGCTTGGTTATCATCGCCGTATTCGTTCTAAAAAACCTTGGAGCTAAATCATGAGCAAGGAACCGACAAAAATACCGCCCCTGCCTCCTCAGCCGCCTACACCCACACCACGGCCGCCACAACCTGTACTGCCCGAGCCTTTGGAGAAAAGAAAACTACCGCATACGGGGTACGAGGTACCGGAGCCTCCACCACCAAGGCGGCCGAAAAAGGGGTAACAGGAGGGAAGAACTTTTTCCGCGGAGCAACCCTGCCGGCACGCGCTCGGGAAGAGCAACTTATGAAGTCTTATAAGACAGGGAAGCCCTCGGCTCGCCGTCCAGTCAAGGCAGTCCGTAGAGAGTCGGGCCTGCTCTGGTTTCGTCCCTGGAAACTCTCTGCCCGAGCCGATACGAACCATCGCGCGAGCTGGGCGAGAGACGTTGCTCGGATCTCATCCCCGTTCCCGCTTACGGATCACACTGGAGGCAGCAGGAGCGGAAAGCTAAGGTTTTGGGATTTGCTCCCCCACAGACCTGGCACGGTGCGCGGCTACTTGCCTCCCAGGTTGAAGAAGAAATGGATCAGCGCGTCGATGCCGCGATAGAACGTAGGGAGGTGCAGCTTTTCGTTGGGGCTGTGGGCGCCGTCGTCGAGCAGGCTAAAGCCGGTGTTGACGGAATCCACTGCCATAGGTAGTGTCAGCCATGGCTCAATTGACGCATCATGCTGGAGATTTTCAAGCAGGAGCTTTACCTGCTTGTCAAAAGCTTTTTAGACGGCGGGCGGCGCGGCCTGGTAGCTCTTTAGGGCAGTAGCAGTGAGTTGGCGCTTCACCGGGTTTTAGTTTTAACCTTTCTCTTTGGCCTTCTTCGTCTGGCTGTGGAGAAACTTCATCATCTCCTTATGAGTCTCGAATGGAACATAAACGCGACCTTTCTTGAGATCTTCCTCGGACTCGGCCAAGCGCGCGTCTATAATGCGCCGCTGCTCCGGGGTGTCCTCATCGTCAACGTTTGGAAACTTCGAGCGGTCGATCGCCACTTGGGGGGTGACGACAATATGAGCAGCGCGAATCTTCACGTCCACAAAGTCCCCTTCCGCCAAACCTAAGCGTTTGCGGATCTGGCTGGGCAGGGTGAGCTGGCCTTTCTTTTGCATTTTGACAAGAGGCATTAAAAACTCCGTTATTCCGAAGGTCGGAATTTCCGGCATCCAAAGCGAGCGTAGCAATGTCGGTCGGAGCTGTCAATTCCCTGCTCAAGCGACACTCGGCTCTTGAGGTCGCAAATTGCGACCTTAAAGAGTTTGAGGTGCCAAAACGGAACCTCAAAGCTATTTCTTCTCTTCAAGAGGTGCAAAGCCGATCTGCCGCTTCGGGGGAAGCGGTGCTGGCGCCATGAGCTTGCGGATTGCTTCAAAAACCACTCTGAACTGGGCGTCGTACTTCTTTTCCATGGCAGCAAGCTTGCGAGCCAGATCCTTATGGGTCGCCAAAATCTCCCGCAGCCGCACGAAGGCACGCATGATGGCAATGTTGACCTGAACGGCGCGGTTGCTCTTGAGAACGCTTGAGAGCATCGCAACACCCTGCTCCGTAAAAGCATAAGGTAGGAAACCGCCGAGGCTTTGCCGGGAAGGTATCACATTTTGTGATAGCAAGATTTCGGTCTCCTGTCGGGAGAGTCCGAATATGAAATCTTCAGGAAAACGGTCGTGGTTCCTCTTGACTTGCTGACGCAGAGCTATTGCCTTGACACCGTACAGGGCCGCCAAGTCGCGGTCCAGCATAACCTTCTGACCGCGGATGAGATAAATCCGCCGCTCGATTGCTTCGACGGGAATGAGTTGCTGGGGAGGACTGGTGTGGGATTTTTGCTTGCGCATGGCCTCGAATTCTATACCACGCGGTTACGTCCTATGACCGCAAAAATGCCAACTTTCGGGCGTACAGCATAAAGGGAGGTCGACATACGCTGCGGACCGGATGCTGAGTGCCGAGAGCCCAGAAGCTGCATTCGGCGGGCCAGAGACGGCGCAGGCGGTCACTTGCCTCCCAGGTTGAAGAAGAAATGGATCAGCGCGTCGATGCCGCGATAGAACGTGGGGAGGTGCAGCTTTTTATTGGGGCTGTGGGCGCCGTCGTCAAGCAGGCTGAAACCGGTGTTGACGGAATCCATGCCCAAGGTAGTGTCAGCCATGGCTCAATTGACGTATTGCAAGGGATTCTATCTTAAATCGTAAACGACCTAAAAAACGGACTCTGCATCTTTCTTATTCCCAATTTGTACGCTTTGTGCGATAAGTACGTTATGACGGTCCGGATGGTCTGGACCTGGAAGGGGTATCATGACACGCCTTGAAGCGAGCAAGGCTCGCGAGGAGTTCTCCGACACGCTGAACCGGGTGGCTTACAGTCACGAGCGGATTGTGCTGCGGCGCCGGGGCAAGGACGTTGCAGCTTTGGTCCCGCTAGAGGACCTCGCTCTCCTCGAGCAGCTTGAAGACCGGATCGATATCGAAGAGGCCAAGCGCATCTTGGCAGATCCGGACGAGGTGCCGATACCCTACAGTAAAGTACGCAAGGAATTGCGGCTGAAATAAAAACCAACCCCCAAGCTCGCCATAGCATCGCCCCGCCACGATCGACACCACGCCGTTTCGGCCGGCCGCGTGTCATCACGAAAGCCGCACGACGCTCGCAGTTGGGCCACCTTGGGATCAGGACAGGAGAATTCGACTATGCAGGTCCTGATTACCCCGAGTGCGAAGCGTCAACTTGAATCACTTCCAGAGAAGGCTCGGAACCGCATCGACAAGCATATCTTGTCGTTGGGCGAGAACCCTCGTCCGCACGGCAGCGTCGCCCTTGAGGGCGTGAGTGGTCTTTGCCGAATCCGCGTCGGTGACTACCGGGTCATCTACAAGATCCAGGACAAGGATATGGTCGTGCTTGTCGTTAGGATCGGCCATAGGCGCGAGGTGTACCGGCCGCGGTCATGACCAGCCTGGCCAACCTCTGACGAGCGATTGCGTGAAAGACAACATCGCTCTCTGGGCTGTCTCAGTACGGGAAGCAGTGACCGGTACGCTCGAAGACCGCTAAACATTTTATCTTAAATGGTCAAATCACTGCGATTCCCCTGGAATTGCCTATCCGCACCGAGCCACCTGCGCGAATTTTCTGATAAACAGAACGAGAACGGGAAAATATCCCTACGAGGGAACGGCGATCCTGCCGCCGCTTCCGGGCTGGCGAGATTTGAAGAACACAAGGATCTCTCTATTTGATTTTGTGTGTGTGGGAGTAAAATGCTGCCACCGTCTCAAGGGAGAAATCCATGAACGCTAAAACCAGCAACTTTGTCGTCATGATTCTTTTTTGCGCAGTCGTCCTATTCGGTAATGACCTGACTAAACAGGACCAGGAGAAGCTGCGGAAAGCCTTTATGAAGGGACAAGCATGGTTTCTGGTCTGTCCATACTTGGAAGGAGACGTCAAGGGACTCCACATTTACAACATCCGCGCAAATGCAGCTCCTGAATTCAAGCCCTCGTGGCGAGATGTTATAAATCCAGAACTTCGCTTGCTTCGCGGTGACAAAGTTGTAGTTGAGAGCATCGACGCACGGGGCGATTACTTTGAGTTAAGAATTAAGAGCGTCGAAAGGAAGACCGCCCACCCCACTTCGAGCCAGAGGCTCGTCGGAACTGCTATTTTGGGCCTGCCTGGAATGGCGGCCGGACAAGGAGAATACAACCTCCAACCTCAATCCAAATTGAGATTTTTTGGGAAATCGGCCGAGGAAATTCAAGCTCTTGTCGGCAAGTTTCTCAGCTCACAACCGCCAACGATCGACCTAAAACCCGGAATGTCTCCCGACGAAGTACGGCAGATCGCTGGAGATCCAACTGAAATCATAGTTTTTGGAAATAAAAAGACCCTCAGGTATCCCAACATGGATGTGGTCTTCGTCGACGATAAATTAGAAAGTGTCGCCTTCCGCGATCCGGTGAAGAAATGAAGTGCCGTCTAGAGGTTGAGAACCCACAACGAACTGATTTTGCTTTGGTCGTTGAGAGTGTCGACGCGCGGGGCGATTGCATGCCAGATCGCAAGAAATGACCATGAGAGCCTTCTTTATCGGTGCCGGATCTTCTCAGGGAACACTTTCCAACAGGCCTCTTTACCCGCCAGTGGCCACTGACTTTGGATGTCAACTCACGAAGCGCGTTTCGAACTGGCACACCGAATATCCGGCCCTCTCTGAAGTTGCCAAGCATTTGCAGGCCCCACTATCGAAACTGGGCCTTGCGGAAATCTGGACCTGCATCGACTACTACGCCAAGTTCCAGTGCGTGCTTCGCGCCGCCCCCTGGTGCAAAGGGGAAGGGAGCCGTAATCTAAAGAGGGCACTACTGCGGCTCTACGGACAGGCTTGCGACAAAGAGGCGGACAAACTTCCGCAATCGGATAACTATACACTCGGCCAACTCCTTAAAAATCGAGTGCAGCCCGGAGATGCTCTCATCTCCTTCAACTACGATACCCTCGTGGAACGCCTTGCTCTAAAATTCGGTCATCGTCTTCGTAATTTTGGAGGCGAGCTGCGGGACGACATTGTCAATCTCGCCAAACCCCACGGTTCGACCTCGTGGTGCCTGGACCTCAAGGAGAAACGTGTGACTTGGACCGAGCCAGACAACGTCCCACGACTGAACTCGCTTGATGAATCCGAGGTTCACGCGCAAAAAGAGCCGCTTGTCCTTGGTGCAGTTCCCATCAAGAGCGAACTGATCAAGGAGGTCCAAAAGCAGTATCGGCTGGCTGAGGTTTACACGGTTGTCATGAGTCAGTGGAAGGCAGTGGTAGATGCTGTGAAAAAGGCCGAGGTTTTCGTTGTAGTCGGATACAGCTTTCCCAAGGAAGATCAATACGGCAGGTTCCTGTTTCGGGAAGCAATTCGAGTGCGCTGCTCACCTCCGAGAATCGAGTACTATGAGCTCCCCGCGCGGGCTGCAGCCACCGAAGCTTCCATACTTGAAGCATTCGGAGCGTATGATGGTCTTGAACTCGTCTACCATGGACAGGTTTTGCCACCTCAAGATGGACTTGAGTGACAGGAACTCACTGACCTCTGGTCATCCCGGCCCGCTAAACACAAGGCTTTTCCGGATCGGTCGTGCGTCGATCCATATCATTGTCCAAAGCAATTCCGGGAGCTTCGCATCTCTCAGGAGCACGTGCCCGCGGCACGGGAAAAGAGCAAAGACACCTCTCAAAGACCGCTAAACATTTTATCTTAAATGATCAACCGGCGCTCTCCGCGGTGACGACTTCGGCGCGCGGGAAGAGCAACGTAAAGAGTCTTATGAAGCCGAGGGAGCTTCCCGCCTTCCCATCCGGTCAAGGCAGTCCGTAGAGAGTCGGGCGTGCTCTGATCTCGTCCGGGGATCTCTCGACCCGGGCCGATATGAACCATCGCGCGGTGTTGGTGAGAGACGCTGCTCGGGTCTCATCGCAGCGCGTCCGCTCAGTGGATCACAAAGACTTGACACGCGCGGGCGGTTACTTGCGCCCCAGGTTGAAGAAGAAATGGATCAGCGCATCGGTGCCGCGATAGAAGGTGGGGAGGTGCAGTTTTCCATTGGGGCTGTGGGCGCCGTCGTCGAGCAGGCTGAAGCCGGTGTTGACGGAATCCACGCCCGAAGGTAGCGTCAGCTGCGCCTAAATTGGCACATCATGACAGATTTTATCTAAAGCAGTCAAAGAGCCCCGGCGTCTGCGTCAAAAATACCTTCGTCCGCACCGATCCACCTGCGCTAAAATTAAAACTTTCTTATCCGCCAGAAGTGCTGAAGTCGAATCGGAGTGAAACCGTTGCGGGTTTTCCCAGGAGGAACATTGGCATGAATACCCTGATACGAATCGGGTTGGCTTGCTTGTTTTTCGCTCAACTGAGTTTGGGCGGCTTTGCTCAGTCTGGAATCATCACAACCTACGCCGGCAATGGAACCCCTGGCTTCAGCGGGGACGGCGGCCCAGCGACAGCGGCGCAGCTGAATACCCCCTGTGGGGTAGCAGTCGACTCCGCGGGCAACCTCTATATCGCTGACACTAGCAATCATCGAGTCCGCATGGTCACGACCGCAGGGGTGATCAGCACGGTCGCGGGAAATGGAACCGGTGGCTTCAGCGGGGACGGCGGCCCAGCGACGGCGGCAAAGCTGCGCGAGCCATGTGGTGTGGCAGTCGACTCCGGAGGCAACCTCTATATCGCTGACCACGGCAATAACCGCATCCGCAAGGTCACGGCCCAGGTCATGACCGTAAATTTTTCCGACATATTCTTCCCTCAGGTGGTAGTCGGAGGCTGGTACTCGACACTTTTTACTATTACCAATACGGGAGCGACAGCAGCCTCAGGAAACTTGATTCTGACGGATCAGCAGGGAAACCCGCTCACCGTGAGCGGCACTTTAACCGACTCCTTCGGGGTCACACAGCCCGCATCCGTCGACTCTATTTTTGCCCTTACGATTCCCTCTGGTGGAACCATCTTCCTATCAGCTGCCGGCGCGACAACAAGCAGTCCAACGAAGGTCGGATGGGGTCAGTTGGATAGCCTAGGCGGCTCATTGAGCGCGGTCGCGATCTATGAGTACGCAGTTGGTTCGGTGACGCAAGCACTGGTGGGCGTGCTCCAATCGCAACCCCTCCAATATGCAACAATTCCGGTGGATAACAGCAGAAGCCCGGGCAAACAGTTGGCTTACGCTATTGCCAACCCAAGCAGCCAGACTATTGCCGTCAAACTGGCGTTGATAGGCCAGGATGGCACTGTCGTTGATGACACCGTCACCATTACGCTCGGCCCAGGACAACAAATCGCGCGGTACCTGTGGCAGGACCTGGCGCGGACAAACTTCAAAGGGTCTTTGGTTCTCCAGGGGCAAGCCGGCGCAACATTTGTCGTAGTCGCGTTCGTCGAGAAGCAAGGTCTCCTGACGGCTATTCCCGTCATTTCAGAAAAGGCTCCGGGCGTACCAGACTAACCTCGAGCGAGGATGATGTGATCGAAGCGCTTGTCCCGAAAAATCCGTGAGGCAAGTCTGGAAACGGTCCAAGCTCGCCTCAGAAACCGCTAAATACATATCCTAAACAGACAACAAAAGGCTGTGGGCACATCTTACATGCCTCGCGCTATCTCAGGACCGCTACGAGTAAACCAAGTCTGGGAACTAAAAAGGAGAGTGACATGGCCCGACAGTGGAATGTGGTGTTTTTCGCAGCGGAGCATAAGTGGAGGGCTTTGAGGTCGCAAATTGCGACCTTAGATCAAGACAGTTATCCAGTAGGTTTGGAGCCCTGTGAGCAACAAATTCTGGCGCCCTTTCAGGGCTTGGCCCTGCTGCTTTCATAACCCCGGGCTTCGCTTCGCTCGCCCGGGGCTACTCTCTTCGCCCCCTCCGGGACCGGTTGCGATGTGACATAGACAGAGTCAGCACTTACGGGGCCCAGCTCTGCGGCTACGTTTTCGCCGATTCAGGAAACTACCTTTTTTTGAATCCGTGCCTGCCCGGAGGACCGCGGAAATCGTATTGGGAAGGCTTGAAACTGCGCAGGGGGCTACTTGCTCCCCAGGGTTGAAGAAGAAATGGATCAGCGCGTCGATGCCGCGATAGAACGTGGGGAGGTGCAGCTTTTCGCTGGGGCTGTGGGCGCCGTCGTCGAGCAGGCTGAAGCCGGTGTTGACGGAATCCACGCCCAAGGCGGTGTCAGCCAAGGCTCAATTGACGTATCATGCTGGAGATTTTCAAGCAGCAGCTTTACCTGCTTGTCAAAAGCCTTTTGGACGGCGGGCGGCGCGGCCTGGTAGCTCCTCAGAGCAGTAGCAGTGAGTTGGCGCCTCATCGGGTTTTAGTCTTAACCTTCTTTTTGGCCTTCTTTGTCTGGCTGTGGAGAAACTTCATCATCTCCTTATGAGTCTCGAATGGACCATAAACGCGACCTTTTTTGAGATCTTCCTCGGACTCGGCCAAGCGCGCGTCTATAATGCACCGCTGCTCCGGGGTGTACTCATCGTCAGCGTTTGGAAACTTCGAGCGGTCGATCACCACTTGGGGGG
>Ga0315280_10002807_pt1 | contig 27773 bp, 21 predicted proteins | sample YL17G06_40_MG_FD_203697 | JGI IMG/M metagenome (GOLD analysis project Ga0315280, IMG submission 203697) | Sediment microbial communities from Yellowstone Lake, YNP, Wyoming, USA - YL17G06_40 | ecosystem: Environmental > Aquatic > Freshwater > Lake > Sediment | place: USA: Wyoming | collected... | reverse complement strand
GTCGCGACACGCTCGAAGAGATTCAGGCAGGCGGCGTGCCGCGCCGAAGAAATCACCAAGTCTGCTGGCTGCCCGCTCGCGTGCAGCATCTCTCGGCGTGCCCGCTCCACGGCCTCCGCCGCGGCTGCCGGAAGGAAGGCTACACGGAGAGGATCGCTCTGCAAAAGCTGGAGCGCGCGGAAGCGGGCATTCGGAGGTTTCGGGACCGGCTCAGCGAGCGCGGCTGGTGCGGCGACGGCGCAGGCGGTCGCTTGCGGTTGGGGCGCAAGAATGGCGCCGGCTCCAGTCTCCACTCCAAGGCCGCGGGAAGGCTCCTGTGGAGCGCCGGGGCTACCGCCACCCTCGAGCGCTCGGGCGAGCGAATCCACGACCGCTTCGACATCGGGCGCGTAGAGGAAGGCCGGTGAGAAAACGTTCGGCCCGCGGCGGCGAAGCTCCATCGCCGCGACGAAAGTCTCCACAATGCCCTGCCCGCGCGCGGCAATTGCCTCGACGACGGGTACACCCAGCGCCTTCTCGAGCCCATTGACATCGATCGACATGCCCTTGCGCGCTGCCTCGTCCATCATGTTCAGACAGACCACCATCGGCGCCGCAAGTTCCCTCAGCTCGAGCGTGAGCTCCAGGCTGCGAGCAAGCTGCGAGGCGTCGAGGATGTTCACCAGAACGTCCCCATCGCCCGTCAAAAGATATTCCCGGGCGCAGGTTTCGGCGGCATTGGCCGGATTCAGGGAGTAAAGGCCGGGAAGGTCGACGAGGTCGATGACCTCGCCCGCGACACGCGCGCGGCCGCTGGTGTATTCAACCGTTGTCCCGGAGAAATTCGAGGTGAGCGAGCGGTAGCCCGCCAGGGCGTTGAATATGGTGCTCTTGCCGGAGTTGGGCTGGCCGACGAGGGCGATCTTCACGGGATGACTTCAACCCGGATTCTTTTGGCCAGTTGTTTGCCGATTGCAACTCGGCTGTTGCGGCTTTCGATCACCAGCGGCCCGCCAAAAGGCGCTCGGCGAACCACGTGGACCCGCTCACCGGCGTACAGACCGAGCTGGTTTAGCAACCGCCGTGTTGTCCAATCGTCTGATATTAAAAGGATTTTGAGGACCGAGTGGTTTCTTGCCTGATCGAGGGTCATGGGTGCGTCCAAATCCGCAGCAAGTCGTCCCGCTCCGAGTAGAGAGCAATGGCACTACCAAACGTCGGGCCAGAGGGACATGATGTCACTTCAAATACATTCCATGATTGCAACGCCAGTTGCAACTGGAACTGGCACTTTTCTGCCGGGCGAATTCCCTCGCGTGACCTTTTGGGATTCGCCCGCGGCAATCATTCTGTCGTCAAACCCATTTTCTTGGCTGTGACAGAAGTCAATGGGCGGCAATTAAATTGCGCGGCCGGCCCGCGAGGAAGGCGCGCAGGTTTTCGAAGGTGGTTTCGAGGATGCGCTGCACCGCCTCGCGACTGTTGAAGGCGATGTGGGGCGTGATGACGACGTTGTCACGGTTGAGCAGCGAATGGTTGAGCAGGAGCGTGCGGAGCTTGTCCTGCGCCAGCGGCTGAGCGAGGATCTGGCGCTCGTCCTTAAGCAGTTCTTCGCCTTCCAGGACGTCCAGCGCCGCGCCGGCCAGGATTCCCTCGTCGAGCGCCTGGGTAAGCGCCGCAGGGTCAATCAACCCGCCGCGCGCCGTGTTGATGAGCAGGGCGCCGCGTTTGAAGTGGTGGATGTTCTCCGCGTTGATCAGGTGATGGGTCTTGGGTGAGTACGGACAATGCAGCGAGACGATGTCGGATACGCGAAGCAGCTCTTCGAGCGGCAGGTATCGGAAGTTGAGCACCTCCGCCAGCAAAGGCTCCTGGCGGACGTCGAAAGCGACCACGTGCATCCCAAAGCCTTTGGCGATCTTGATGACATGCAGGCCGATACGCCCCGCGCCCAACACGCCCAGCGTCTTCCCAGCCAGATCGAAGCCGCGCAGCTCTGTGAAGGGAATCTCGCGCGCCAGGGTATGAACAAATGCTTTGTGAATGTTCCGCGAGAGGGCGAGGATCAGCGCAAACGTGTGCTCGGCAACGGTGTTTTCGCCGTAGGAGGGCACGTTCGAAACCAGCACGCCGCGCTCACGGCAGCACTCCAGGTCGATGTGGTCGTAGCCCGTCGAGCGCGTGGCGATGAACTTCAAGTTGGGAAGCTTATCGAGGGTCGCACGGTTGAGCGACGAGTGGACAAAGACCGAGACGATCTCGGCGTCGTGCTCTTTGGTTAATGTACGCTCGTTCAGCGGCTCCGTCGAAAGCGCGAGCTCGTGCCCCGCGAAGAGGCCCTTCTGCAGCTCGTCCCGTTCCCAGTCTTCCAATTCAAAAAACGCGATCTTCATAAGCCCCAGGGGACTTCAGACTCTAAACCGCCTTGACGCGACGGGTCAATTCGAAGTTGGGAAACGGGTCGTGTCATCGCTTGCGCGGGTAACCCGCCTCGACCATCGCCCGCATCCCGCCGCGCGTCGTGAATTCCCCGCGCACCACCATCCATTTCGGACGACAGCAGCGCGCGGCATCATCCAGGATGCGATTTACCGCGTTCTCGTAGAAGATCCCGAGATTGCGAAAGGCGAGGATGTAGTACTTCAGCGACTTCAGCTCCAGGCAGAGTTTGTCGGGCAAGTAATGGATGGTGATCGTGCCGAAGTCCGGCAGGCGCGTCCGCGGGCAGATGGAAGTGTATTCCGGAATTGTGATGGTGATCTCGTAGCCCCGGTACTGGTTGGGCCAGGTTTCAATTTCCGGGAGCTGAGCTTTGACTCCTCCCCGGGCGTGCTCGGTTGTGTACTCGTGGCGGGCCTTTTTGGCAGGCATGGGTAACCTCCAGAGCGGCAAGGATAAACCAAAAGGCTCGGATTATGTAAGCTCCTTCTCCACCAGCGGGGCGGCGGGGTGGCAATGAAACACGGTCTGTGTCAGGTGATCTCCAGATCGCCGTTGGCGTTGATTTCATGATGCAGATTGTCCCTTATTTTTGTTACAGTTACAAAATCCACTTGACATCTGTACACTCAAACTTTATTATAACGCGCGACTAAGGAAAGGCATCTAATCATCTCGAGAAGAGTTTTGCGCGGAAGGCTCTTTCGAGCCCAGTGAGGAGGCAATCGGTATGGGCAAGCTAATCGGCATCGACCTCGGGACGACCAACTCGGTGGTAGCCATCATGGAAGGCGGCGAACCCGCGGTCATCACCAACCCCGAGGGAGGACGGACCACGCCGTCCGTGGTGGCATTCACCAAATCCGGCGAGCGTCTAGTGGGGCAGGTGGCCAAACGCCAGGCCATCACCAACCCGGAGAACACAGTTTACTCCATCAAGCGCTTCATGGGTCGCCGCTACGACGAAGTGCAGAGTGAAATCAAGACCGTGCCCTACAAGGTTGTGGCCGGACCGCACGGTGACGCCCGCGTCGTGGCGTTGGGCAAGGAGTATTCGCCGCCGGAGATCTCGGCCATGATCCTTCAGAAGATGAAGGACGCCGCCGAGCAGTACCTGGGCGAGAAGATCACGCAGGCGGTGATTACGGTGCCAGCGTATTTCAACGACAGCCAGCGCCAGGCGACCAAGGACGCCGGCCGCATCGCCGGACTGGAAGTCCTGCGCATTGTGAACGAGCCGACCGCGGCGGCACTCGCCTACGGCCTCGACAAGAAGAAGGACGAGACCATCGCCGTCTACGACTTTGGGGGCGGCACCTTCGACATCTCCATCCTCGAGGTCGGCGAGGGCGTGGTGGAGGTCAAGTCCACCAACGGTGACACGCACCTGGGTGGCGACGACATCGACAAGCGCATCATGGATTGGATCGTCGACGAATTCCGCAAGGACCAGGGCATCGACCTCTCGAAGGACCGCATGGCCCTGCAGCGCCTGAAGGAAGCGGCCGAGAAGGCCAAGATGGAGCTCTCGACGGTGCTCGAAACCGAAATCAACCTGCCCTTTGTCACCGCCGACGCTTCCGGGCCCAAGCACCTGATGATGAAGCTGACTCGCGCGCGCTTCGAGCAGATGTGCGAGGACATCTTCCAGCGTTCCGTCGGCCCTGTGAAGCAGGCGCTCAAGGACGCGGGGATGGGTCCCGAGAAGATCGACGAAGTGGTGCTGGTGGGTGGTTCGACGCGCATCCCGCGCGTCCAGCAAATCGTGCGCGACCTCTTCAACGGCAAAGAGCCGCACAAGGGCGTCAACCCGGACGAAGTGGTGGCCGTAGGCGCGGCGGTGCAGGCGGGCGTGCTGGGCGGCGAAGTGAAGGACCTGCTGCTGCTCGACGTAACGCCGCTCACCCTGGGCGTTGAAACCCTGGGCGGGATCCTGACGGCTCTCATCCAACGCAACACCACGATCCCCACCCGCAAGACGGAGGTTTTCTCCACCGCTGCGGACAATCAAACTTCGGTCGAGATCCACGTCCTGCAGGGCGAACGCCAGATGGCCCGCGACAACCGCACGCTCGGCAAGTTCCATCTGGTGGGCATTCCGCCCGCGCCGCGCGGCGTGCCGCAGATCGAGGTCACCTTCGACATCGACGCCAACGGCATCCTGAACGTCTCGGCCAAGGACCTCGGCACGGGCCAGGAGCAGAAGATCACCATCACCAGTTCGAGCGGCCTCGCGAAGGACGAAGTCGAGCGCATGACCAAGGAAGGCGAACTCCACGCCGATGAAGATCGCCAGCGCAAGGACGAGGTCGAGGTCAAAAACCGCGCGGACGCGATGGTGTACTCGGTTGAGAAGCTGCTCAAGGAAAATCGCGCCAAGATCTCCGACGACGATGCCAAAAACATCGAGTCGGCTCTCGAGGAAGCTAAGAAGGCCATCCAGGAAGGCGACGTCTCGAAGATCAATTCCACCGTGGAGCGCCTGACCTCGGCTTCCCACAAGCTCGCAGAGGCGATGTACAAGCAGGCGGGTGCGTCGCCGCCGGCCGCGGGGGCCGAGTCGGCATCGGGCGCTTCTTCGGCCGACGGCGCGGCCGGCAGAAGCAAGTCCAGCGGCGGCGAAGTCATCGACGCGGAGGTCGTGGACGACGACAAGAAGAAAAGCTAGGGGACAGGTTACAGGGAACAGTTCGCTCTTCAACCTTGCGGCTGTTCAAGAAAGGCCGCAAGGTCAGAAGGCGGACGTTGCGCTACCAAGGAGATCTGTTGGAACAACGAGCCCAGGTGGGTGTTGAATGCCCGAAGTGCCATCGGCGGCAGTTCATGGAGATCGAAATTGACACCGGGCTGTTGAATTCGCCGCTCGCCCAGGAGATTCAGGCCCACTTGCAGGAGTGGATGCTCTCCCGCTGCCCGGACCACCTGGGAGAGTTCCTAAAGTCCAGTCGTAACTAAGCTGGAGGAAGCCGAGAAGGGTCTGACTGACAACTGACGACTGACAACCGATCCATGCCTGTTGGAACACAGAAAGACTACTACGCGACGCTGGGCGTTGAGCGCAGCTCGAAGCCTGAGCAGATCCGCAAGGCGTACCGGCGGCTGGCGCGCAAGTCAGAGGCCTCGATAAATCTGTCTCCGATGTGCAACGGCGTAAAGCGTGATCAACTGGGTTCGCTGATCGACCCACAAAAGGAGTCTGTAGTCCCCAACACGGTACTTGTGGAGGCCGGCCAGGTCAGCGGGCGGATTTCGCAGGGGTTGCGAGACGACTTCAGGATGCGCCGCAAGGTAGTCAATCTTCTTCATGACCCGGCGACCCACGGCAGGGTCGAGTTTGCTGAAATCCTTTTCAAAACGGGGGGTTGTCTCGATGCGATAGACACGGCTCATCTCCGAGAGCCTAAATCGCGGGGATTATGTTCTGTCAAGAGGAATCTCGAAAGAACTAGGCACTGGCAAGCCCGAGAGGGATTAAGGGCTTACCGTGCTCGTCTGCCCGAGCGAGAGGATTCCCGTTTGAATTCTTCCCACGAGCGCGTCTGGCCCGAGAGTTGCTCTCGCCGAGCCTTACGAAGCCTGCGCAACAAGCCCGGGTTGTGCAGGATAAGGAAATCTTCAAAGGCGTCGTGCAATTCGTCCAGAGCTTCGCTGGCGCGTAGAAACTTATTAAACAGTTCGGTGGGAACCTCTACCGTTTGCCCCATAAATCGCTCCAGTGCCTAAAGTATCGTAGATTTGAACTTGGAGCAAGGGCGGGCCCGAGGTTGGCAGAGGCGGAGCGCCGGATATTTAGCCATTACTGAAACGGCAGCTCGTCACGACTGACAACTGAGCACTTTCGCCATGCCTGTTGGAACACAGAAAGACTACTACGCGACGCTGGGCGTTGAACGCAGCTCGAAGCGCGAGCAGATCCGCAAAGCGTATCGTCGTCTGGCGCGCAAATACCATCCCGACCTCAATCCCGGCAACAAGTCCGCGGAAGAAAAGTTCAAGGAGATTCAGGAAGCCTACGACGTCCTCAGCGACGAGAAGAAGCGGCAAATCTACGACCAGTACGGCTTCTATTCGGACAACATCCCGCCCGGCGGCTACGGCCAGCCCTATTCGACGGGAGGCGGCGCCCCCGGCGTCGACTTTTCCGGGTTCGACTTTTCCGATCTCACCGGTGCCGAAGAAAAAGGCGGCGGCTTCGGCGCGTCGTTCCGCGACCTGTTCTCACAGCTCTTTTCGCGCGGCCGCGAAGCCGAAGCGGAGCACGAGGGGCCCGAAAAGGGCGGCGACATCGAGCATCACCTGCACCTGGGTTTCTGGGACGCGATTCGCGGGACGCAGATTCGGCTGACGGTGGCGCGCGCGGCAGCCTGCTCCACCTGCAGCGGAACCGGCTCGGCGGGCGGCGCGGCGGTTACGTGCCCCACCTGTGGCGGCACGGGCAAGTCCACGCGACAGGCGGGCGCGATGCGGTTCTCGATGGTCTGCTCGGATTGCCACGGCACCGGCAAACAGAAGCGGCGCTGCCCCGCCTGCGGCGGCTCGGGCGAGATCCGGCGGCCGGAGACCTTCGACGTGCGCATTCCCCCGGGGGTGGATACGGGCTCGCGCGTCCGCGTGGCGGGGAAAGGGAACGCGGGCGTCCGCGGTGGCGGCTCGGGCGACCTGTACATCGTCACAGAAGTCGAGTCGCACCCGCTCTTCGAGCGCAAGGGTGACAACATTTACATCAAAGTTCCCGTGACGATCACGGAAGCGGCGCTGGGAGCCAAGGTCGAAGTGCCCACCATCGACGGCCCAACCACTATCAAGATTCCCCCCGGGACGCAGAGCGGGCAGAAACTGCGCTTGCGCGGCAAGGGCGCGCCGTCACTGCGCGCCAGCGTGCGCGGCGATCAGTTTGTCGAGGTGCAGGTCGTCGTCCCGAAGGTGGCCGACGAGCGAAGCAAGGAGATTCTGCGCGAACTGGCGCGGCTGAATCCGGAGGATCCGAGGAAAGACCTGAAAGTCAGGTGACAGGTTACAGGTGACAGGGAACAGGTGGCAAACCGATGGCTCGCGGCTATAACCTGTAACCTGTTCCCAGTAACCTGGGTTTTTCATCATCATGCCTCGTGGAAGAAAAACTCGCGGCAAGGCCGGCTACATGATCAGCGCGGTGGCGGAGATGTACGACATCCACCCGCAGACGCTGCGGCTTTACGAGCGCGAAGGGCTGCTCGTTCCCTCGCGCAGCGACGGCAACACGCGCCTCTACGGACAGGAAGATCTGGAGCAGCTCGAAATCATCCTCAAGCTCACCCGCGACCTAGGCGTGAATCTGGCGGGAGTGGAAGTCATTCTCAACATGCGCAAGCGCATGGCGGAGATGGAGAAGGAGATGCAAGCCTTCGTGGAATTCGTTCAGAAGGAACTGCTCGGCCGCCCGCCCGAGGACCAGGCCAAATTCCAGAACGCGCTGGTGCGCATCGCCCCGCCCCACCTGATCCGCGCGAAAAGGAACGATGAACGATGAGCGCGGAATGATGAATTGTTTAAGCTGGCGTCCTCCCGAAGTTCCACGTTCGCCATTCATCATTTCTTGCCTCCGCTCGGCCGACCTGATTTAGAATCGAGCCTCTGCCATGGCGCGAAAAGACTGCCCGACGTGTCAAGGAACCGGTTGGAAGCCGGTCGAAGCGGACGGCGTGCGCCGCATGGTGCGCTGCGAGTGCCATGAGAGCGAGCGCGCCGAGCGACTGATGCAGCTCGCTCGGATTCCGCGGCGCTACGAGCACTGCGATTTCGAGAGCTTCAACATCCGCAAGGACCGCGGCGGCGAGCCCAACCGCAGTCTCGAGTGGGCGCGCACGTCGGCGCAGCGCTTCGTGGAGGAATACCCGGTCGATTTCGGGCTGCTCTTCGTCGGCCCGACGGGCGTGGGCAAAACGCATCTGGCCGTCGCCGTCGTGCGGGAGCTGATCCTGCGCAAGAGCGTCGAGTGCCTCTTCTACGATTTCCGCGACCTGCTCAAGGAAATCCAGGACAGTTGGAATCCCGTCTCGCAGACTTCCGAGCTGCGCGTGCTCCAGCCCGTGCTCGACACCGAGGTCTTTCTACTTGACGAGCTCGCCGCGCTCAACCCGAGCGAGTGGGTGAAGGAAACGCTCGCCTACATCATCAACTCGCGTTACAACCAGAAGAAGGTGACGCTCATCACCACCACGCTGCCCTTTGGGGAGACCGTCGGGCGGCGCGAAGCCCGCATGCCCTCGGGCGAAACCGTGCCCGACGTCGAGCGCTCGCTCAACCAGTTCGGCGCCACCTTCCGCTCCCGCCTCTACGAGATGTGCAAGCTCGTCCAGATGGATTCCGACGACTTCCGCAAGGCCGTCAAACAGGCCGGCTACCGGTTCCACGTGGAGTGACAGATTCCCGTGATAGCTCGTTCTCACTGGAGAATGTTTAATGGAGGGCCAACGGGGTGCTCATTGACTACCTACCGGCCGGTCGGTTGGCAATCCTTTCGGCCTGTACCTGCCGCGCCGGGAATTGCCACAGGGCAGTTGATCACGGGCAGCGCAGTCGGCGGTGGGCAGTCGGCAGGAGGAGCTATAGACTAACAGACGAACTGCTCGCCACCTGCTAATCTTCTACCAGCGGCTCATTTTCTGCGATTTCTGCAGCCGACCGGCTGCTATACCGCTCGAGAAAACCCTCGATGACTTGCCGTTCTTCCGCTGTGACCCCGTACACCGTGTACACCAGATCGTTCAATTCATCTTCCAGGGAAGTAACTTCGCCGCGTATCCGTCCAAGCTCACCGCGAGTGCCCTCCTGGAATTCCAAAAGCTTTCTGCAGCCTTCCGGCTTGACGGGCAGACGCCATGAGAGGACCTCTTTGAGAGGGAGCGTTTTGCGCCCGCGAGTCCGAAACGCCTCCTCCAGGCATTCCGCGTGCTCACGGTGCTCGAATTCGAAGGAACGTTGAGACCCGTAACGGACCTCGAAGCCGTAGAGTGTTTTCTCCACAATGACGGATTCAAGTTCTAGCGAGATTTGTGCCGAGCGTGGGTACTCTCTAGCCAGCTTGCCGATGGAGTCCAGCTCGTAGCGTGCAAGGCCGCGCTCGAAGCTGGTGGGGAAGGATTCCAATTTCTCCCGTAATTGGTTCCGCCTTGCGGCAAATTCCGTTAGCGACTCCGCAATCCGGGAGAGCCGCCGGGTGCCGCCACGCCTTGTGTCCAAAATCCCCTCAGCCACCGGGAGGTCTCGGAGGAACTGGTCTGCGTAGGAATAGAAGCGTCCGCCATAAACGGAGCTTACTTCTTTCATCAGGAAGTCGGCGATCTTGGAGTTCAGGAAAGCGAGCAAAGCACCGAGGTCCTTCACGTCGTCACCAGGGGCGAACCCGTACACCCCGCCGCCTTTGCCACCCGCCTGGAAAACAAATCGCCCTTCGCGGTCAAAGGCAAATGAGTTGCGCCGAGAAAGAAGCTGGAGGACGAGCTTGGGGCAGAAGTAGTAGTCCAGACCCCGAGGATAAGTGGCACCGTACCAGACGTCGCTCTCCGTCTTAGTTTCCTTGAACCTGTCGTCCTCTCGCTTACGAAGCTCCTCCTCATGCTTGCACAGGTACTTCCAGGCTTTGGGAAAACGCTCCTCGAATGTCTGAATCCTTTCGGGTTCCAGGAATTCAAATTTGTCGAGATTCTTCTTTGAAGGAATCAGATTCCACTCTTCGAGGATATGCCCTTCCAGCGTGCGCTTCCTTGCGTAGCGATCGTAAGGAAACGTCACCCACGTTCGCTTGTAGTCAACCGCCCATCGGCCTACGTCCTTGCCAAACAAAAACGGGCGCAACGCCCCCTTCTCGATTTCGATTGGCTTTTTCTCGCAACCGTCATCCTCATGCCGCACCCGAAGCTTCAGGTGCTCTCCCAGATCCTCGATTTCATCAAACACCAGAATGCTGTCTGCGCTTGTCTGATACCCTGCGAACCCGCCACTGGCGGTGGCGGAAAGTTCAAGAAGGGGCAATCCCGGAACTCTTCGCAGCTTGTCGACGACAGCCAGCTCGTTGGGTGGCATCAGCCACCAGCCCTTCCCAGCCAGCCGAGTTCGGGGAAAGGGGAAAGCCTCAAGCGAAATGCTGCGAGCTACAGGCGCGCTCTTTATTTCCTTGCGCAGCCGGGTGAATTCCGTCACGAGGTCACTAAACTCGGCCTCGCTGGTATAAACCCGTGCGCCTTCAAGCTCGCCTTCGGCCGTTTTGCTGTTTCGCTCTGCAATCAGGATGGCCGGATAATTGAGCGCACCCTCAAACACGCGGGTGTCGCGGAGGTCGAAGAGGAGATCAACGCGGAGAGATTTCGGCAATTCCTCGCGTATCTTCTGGCCGTAATCCGCATTGAGGAATCGGTCCGAGAGAATAAACCCCAGTCGCCCCTTCTTCCCCAGCCAGCCTGCGTGGTCACCGGACCTAACCGCTCTTTCGAGGAACGGAACGTAAAGGTCGTAGTTGTGTTCCGTCCACTCGTATTTGCCTTCCCAATACTCTTTCACGTGCTCCGGGATCTTCTGAATCCGCACATAGGGAGGATTACCGACTACGAAATCGTACTGGAGATCATGCTTCAACGAAACCGCCAGAACCAGGTCTTCGATGGTCTTCAAGAACCTGCCATCGTCATAGTTTCCTTTCAGGTCTTCCACCGTCGCTTCCAATCGCTCGACCGTAGGCTTCAGATAATCCTGCAACTTCTCGGCTCGATCCCCAAAGCGAGTGCGAAGGAGTGAATCGAGGGAATGACGCCGGTCGCGGACGGCCTGAAATACGCAAGCCAGCGCAGCTACATACTCCTCCAAGTTCATCACCAGGTTCTGGTTCCGTGCGTACTGATACCGTGGGACACTGACAAACACCTCGTGGAAAGGCTTCTTTTCGCCCTTAATGGGGAGGTAGATTTTGATTTCGACGGTTTTTTCCTCGAACTGAAACAGCGGGGCCTTGTCTCTCGGGCCCTCGCCCTCTTCTTCACGTTCCTCCATGCGCAGGGAGTCGGTGCGGAATACGGGCAGGCGGAGGATTCGGAAGTCAGCGTCATGCTGAATCGCTTCCGCATAGAGTCCCAGGATCAGGGCGGCGTAGTTCATCTGGGCCATAAGGACGGCGAAGGGGTTGATGTCGAAACCCACAATCCGCAAACCATCCGTCAAGTCCTGCAACGCCTTCTTCGGGTCCCCTCCGGCGTTCTTGAGATAGCGATTCAACGCTGCGGCAAGAAATGACCCAGACCCGCAAGCGGGGTCGAGCAGACGATCTCCGCGCTGCCCTTTGTAGCCGCACTCGTCGAGAATGAATTCAATCACCTCACCGGGCGTGTAAAACTCCCCCAGGGCCTTCCGGGTGTCCCGGTCGAAGTAGCGCTGGTAAAGCACCCCCAAGAGGTCGCCCGAGAGTTCCAAAAAGTCAAACTGCGTAACGGTAAGGATGGCTTCACCTAAGGCGAAGAACACCGGGCGCCCTTCTTCAACGGGACACTCCATCCACCAGTCAAAAATGTCCTGCAGGAAGATCGTGCTGAAAAGCACTTCGCTGGCTCGCTTGAAAGTCCGCTCGACAATTTCGCGGTGCTTGTCTGGCGTCAGCTTGCCGCGCACGGCCAGTTCGTTAAGGCTTTCCTGAAGGCGGGGGATAAACCGAACACCCGGAAAGCCTTTGTCATTGGCAGCCTTCGCGAGGATCAAGCGCGAGATGATGCTGTAGGCGGTCTCCAAAGCAAATGAGAATTGGGCTATCTCTGCCTTGCTTTTGCTGCCCAAGAACTCCCGCCAGCTTGCAGGGATGTTCTTATAGGTCAATTCACGGGCATAAGTCCTGAGCCAGAAATCGTATGATCCGCGCGCAAAGCGGGAGACCTCAATGGTCTTGGGCAGTAGGCTCTTCAGCGAAAGCACCAAGCGACCAAATGCCGATTCGGGCCGGAGCTGGAACACCTGAAAGAATATGCGGGCAGCTTCGGAGTCGGGATCGGAAATTAGAAGAACGTTCTGGCGATGGTAACGAAGCCGCTCAAGCACGCTCTCGAGCACTTCCAGGTGGACCGTCTGCTTGCGAAGCCAGTTCGCTACGTCCCTGGCCTGTGCTTCCGTGGTTTCCGAAAGGCTGAACTTGAGTTGTTCAGGAAACTGGCCGTTGGTCCGGGCATAGATGACCATCTCCACGCCATTGGTCAGAACTCCATATATCGCGAGATGGGGGTTGACGTATTTTTCTAAGAGTTCGCCGCGGAAGGAATCGAGGGGCCCCCCCGATGGCTTCTTAAACTCGATAACGGCATGAACCCGGCCACCGAACCCGGTCAAAGCGACGTCAAACCGTTTGCGAAGCTTGCCGCGCTGGGCGAGGATGTCCTTGCCGAAACCTTCGTAGCCAAGTTCGACGAAAAAGTCCTTCTCCTGAAATATCTTCTCAACTTCAGCTTCGGTAATTGTCTGGCCTTGGCAGGCTTTGGCAACGGTCCGTAGGATCTGCTGGAATTTCCGTGACATCGACGCGTGCATTCTATCGGCAATCGGGACATCAGGCAATGCAAGAAGCTCACCTTCCAAAGTTTGCGCAGAGATGCTTCGCTGGGGCACAGCACGGCACGGCGAGGGCCTATTGTCCGCCTGAAGGCGGGGGCTACGTCTGACTGCGTTGACTTCCCTTTTGGCGCAACGGTAGAATAGATGCTTCCCTGTAAGCCTGCGTCGGGCCTGTGGTGGAGGAGGAAAGGCAATGTCTTCGGAAGACAACCGGAGTTCCTCGATCGACACGGGAACGGCGGAGAATTCACCGCACGAGCCTTCGGAGCCCAACCCTAGCCTGTCTGAGTCCGGCGAAATCGGCAATCTGCTTGACAGCGTCGAAACGCTGCCCGCGATCGCGCAGGGGGAAATTGTCCCCGCCACGGTGATCAAGCTCACCGAGAGCGAAGTCGTCGTGGACGTCGGCCTGAAGTGTGAAGGCGTTATCCCACGCAGCGAGTTCCAGAGCGGCGATGGGCAGGTGGAGATCGCCCCCGGCGACGTGGTTCACGTCCTCATCGAGCAGTACAACGAGCAGGAAGGCACCGTTACCCTCTCCTACCAGAAGGCGGCGAAGCAGAAGGCCTGGGAAGACATCGAGCGCGCATTCGAGGAGCAGCGGACCATCACGGGGCGCGTCCTCGAGCGCATCAAGGGCGGGCTCACCGTCGATATCGGCGTCTCCGCCTTCTTGCCCGGCTCGCACGTGGACCTGCGCCCGCACTACAATCTGGAATCGCTGCTCGGCCGGGAGATTCCCTGCAAGATCATCAAGCTCAACCGAAAGCGGAATAACGCCGTGGTCAGCCGCAAGCTGGCGCTGGAAGAAGAGCTGACCCAGCGCAAGGCGCGGCTGCTCGAGCAGCTTCGCGAGGGTGCGGAACTCACCGGCCGCGTCAAGAACCTCACCAACTACGGCGTGTTCGTGGACCTCGGCGGGATGGACGGCCTGCTCCACATTACGGACCTCTCCTGGGGCCGCGTGGGACATCCCTCGGAAGTCGTCAAGGCCGGGCAGGAAATCCGGGTCAAAGTTCTCAAGTACGATGCGGAAAAGGGGCGCGTCTCTCTCGGCCTGAAGCAGCTCGCGCCCGACCCCTGGGAGGGCGTTCCGGCCGCGTATCATCCGGGCGACCGAGTCACGGGCCGCGTGGTAGGTGTGGTGGATTACGGAGCTTTTGTGGAGCTCGAGCCCGGCGTCGAGGGGCTGATCCACGTCTCGGAGATGAGCTGGAGCAAGCGGATGAAGCATCCCTCCAAGATCGTCAGCGTCGGCGACCGGGTCGAGGCCGCGGTGCTCGACGTGAACGCCGGGCAGCGGCGCATTTCGCTCAGCCTCAAGCAGACACTCCCCGATCCGTGGAAGACCCTGGCACGGCGCTACACCTCCGGCTCGGTCGTCGAAGGCCGGGTCCGCAACCTTACCGAGTTCGGCGCCTTCGTGGAAATCGAAGAGGGCGTGGACGGGCTGATCCATCTCTCCAACCTGTCGTGGACGAAGGACGTGCAGCATCCCTCTGAGGTTCTGAAGAAAGGCCAGAAGATCCAGGTGGTGATCCTTGGCCTCGATGCCGCAAAGCGCCGCGTTTCTCTGGGCCTCAAGCAGCTTCAACCCGACGTGTGGACCGATTTCTGCTCGCGCGTCGAAGTGGGCGACACGGTGCGCGGCAAGGTTTCGCGCCTGGCCTCGTTTGGAGCGTTCGTGGAGATCGAAGCAGGCGTGGAGGGCCTTTGCCACATCACGGAAGTGGACGAAGACCACAGCGGGCCCAGCCGGCTTGAGGTGGGAAGCGAGTATCAGTTCCGCATCTTGCGCCTAAACCCCGCAGAAAAGAAAATTGGCCTCAGCATGAAGGACGTCGAACGGCCGGCGGCCTCCGCGAAAGCCTCGCCGGCAGCCGCCGGTACGGAGGCTGCGTCCACGGCGGAAGCGCCGGAGCCGCCAGCCGCGAGAGAAGAGACGGGACCCCCTTCGGCGGCGGAATCCGAGGCGCCCCAGCCGGCAGCCGCCTCTGGGAACGAAAAGCGCACCGCGGGATCAGGAAGCAGCACCGGTGCACGGCGGGAAGTCCCGCAGGTGGAGAAAGAAAATCTTGCGTCGGGAGTTGAACATGACCAAAGCTGAATTGATCGAAGACGTTTCCCGGGCGGTGGAAATGAGCCGCAAAGATTCGGAGACCATCGTGGAAACGATTTTCGAGAGCATCGTGAAGAGCCTGCGCAGCGGCGAGAAGATCGAAATCCGCGGCTTCGGAAGCTTCCGGACCCGTCAGCGCAAGCCGCGCATCGGGCGTAATCCCAAGACGGGCGCGCGCGTGGACGTCCCCGCCAAAAAAATCCCCTACTTCAAGCCCAGCAAGGAATTGAAGGATCTGGTCAACAGCGGCCAAGCCGCCGCGGCGGCTCCTCCGCCGGAACCGACCGCGCCGCCAGCACCCCAGGAGGCTCCGCCCGCGTAGCCTGGCCATTCGCGCGCTTCGGCGGCACCTGTCCTATGGACATCCTGTGGAGCCCCTGGCGATTCCGCTACGTGAGCGAAGGGGTGAAGGCGGAGGGCTGCATCTTCTGCCAGGTGGCCGCGGCCGATCCCGCCGGAGACCGTGAGCACCTGGTCCTTCACCGCGGCCGTCGCAATTTCGTCCTGCTCAATCTTTTCCCTTACACCACGGGCCACACGATGATCGCGCCTTACGCGCACGTGGCGAATCTCTCCGACTTGGACGCGGAGACCCTGCAGGAGATGATGGAACTCGCCCGGCGCGCCCACCACGCGCTCGAGACGGCCTATCATCCGGAAGGATACAACCTCGGCATGAACCTCGGGCGGTGCGCTGGCGCGGGCGTGGCCGACCACATCCATCTGCACTTGCTTCCCCGCTGGACCGGCGACTCCAACTTCATGACCGTCATCGGCGAGACACGCGTCCAGCCGGAAGATCTCCGGAACACCTACGACAAACTCCTTCGATTTTTCGCACGGTGAGCGGACCGCCCGGCGGACGGGCCGCGTCAGGATTGGTGAGGTCGCCTCCGAGGGGCGGGGGTGATTTCCGCGGGCGTCTTCTCCTCTTCGTGGGCAGCCTTTTCTTTCTTCTCTTTATCGTGCAGGCGACGCGCCGCCACCCCCTGCACCGGCTCGTGGAAGCCGGCAGCGCCGTTCAGTCGCTCCACCCGGACCGGCTCGGCCACGAAGCGGAAGGCCAGGTCACCGCGCTGCGTGAGCTCATCGGGCAGGACGACTTCCAGCTCGAAGGGCTCGTCCGGAGACATGTCGGCGGGAGTGACGAAGTAGATGCCCGAGCGGGACAGGTCCTGCGAGACGCCGTGCGCCGGCTCGGACGAGGCGCTTCCGGCCCGCCGGTCCAGGCGCACGGGAAGTTGAATCTGGTAACGGCGATCTCGACGCCGCTCGTATCCTTCCGTGAACTTCGCCCGCTCGATCATGCCGCCGGGCAGGTCAATCTCCATGCCCTCGGCCGCGCCCATGACGTGAGGAAACTCCTGCCGGGCCTTTTCCACCAGACCATCCACAAAGGCGTCGTCGTTGTCGGGATCGTGGTGGGTGAGGATGAGCTGCTTCACTCCACATTCCTTGGCTATGCGCGTGGCCTCGAGCCAGCTGCTATGCCCCCAGCCTTTCCTGTCACCCTGCAACTGTTCGGGAGTGTATTGGGCGTCGTAAACCAGGACGTCGGCGCCGCGGGCGAGTTCCCGCACCGAGCGATCGTGGAAGGGCGAGCCGGGTTCGGTATCCGTGGCCAGCACGAAGGAGGCGCCGTCGGCGTCCACGCGGTACCCCACACACTCCTGCGGATGGTTGAGGGGCGCCGAGCTGATGATCGCCCCGTTTAAATCAATGGGGCGCTCGTCGAGGTCAAAGAAATGCCGCACCGCACCCATGACGCTCATGTCCACGGGGAAGTACGGATTGACCATCTGCCCCTCGACCGCACCGCGCAGCTCCAGGCCCTTTCGCAGAACCGAGTGGAAGAGAAAAATGTTTCCCTTCTTGTAGAGCGGCAGGAAAAAAGGAATCCCCTGGATGTGATCCCAGTGGAAATGGGTCATGAAGACATAGCCGCGGATGGGATGCTCCCCGAACTCCCGCAGCAGACTCTTGCCCAGGGCACGTAGTCCGCTGCCGCAGTCGAGGATAATCAGAGTGCCGTTTTCCAGTCGGACTTCGAAGCACGACGTGTTGCCGCCGTAGCGCGAATTCCGCCGCTCAGGGGTAGGAGTCGATCCCCGCACGCCCCATAGCTTGATTCGCATCCGCTACCACCTTGCCCTGGCCTCGGCCCGGGTCCGGGAGAGCACGCGTAACAAACGCTCCACGTTGGGCCGCCTTTTCAAGTGGCTCGGCCCTGCTCGAGCAAACATTTTCTCCTAAGCGTACCAAACTCCCATACGCGTGTCCACCCCCGCCCTATTTGCTAACTCGGCAACGCCTTGGCGAGCTAAGCTACGTCGGTTTACGTCCACCCCTGCCTTGACCCCCTCTTCCCGCCGCGTCTAAAATCGCCACGAGGCCGAGGCAGGGCGTGCAACTCCAAATATCGGTTCCTTTCAGTCCGGACTTGGATGAGAATCTGCTGCTTGAGGCCATTCCCTCCGCGCCGGCCGTCTTCGCCCTCTTTTTGGACGCGTCAAGTGCGGCAAAGGCTCCCCCTTATCTCGGCCGAACCGCTGACTTGCGCCGCCGCCTCGGGCGCCTCCTTGGCCGCCGCAGCAGTCTTTCCAAGTTGCTCAATCTTCGAGAGTTAACACGTCGGATCGAATATCAACCGGTGGGTTCGGCGCTCGAAGCTCAATGGCTGCTCTACCGGCTGAACAAGCTCCATTACCCCTCCACCTACCGCCAGCGCTTGCGCCTGCGTTCGCCGGCCCTCTTGAAGGTCAACCTCCACAACCGCTTCCCCCGCTGCTTCCCCACGCGCCGAGTCTCCGCCGACGGATCGCTTTATTACGGCCCGTTTCCGTCGCGCCTTGCGGCCGAGCGCTTCGCTTCGGAATTCCTCGACTTCTTCAAGATCCGGCGCTGCGTCGAAGATTTGAATCCCGACCCGTCCCACCCCGGCTGCATCTATTCGCAGATGCAAATGTGCCTGGCACCGTGCTTCAAGGGATGCACGGACGAGGAGTATCAGCAGGAAGTCAACCGCGTCGTCGCCTTCCTCGACGCCGAAGGGCAGCCCCTCGTCCGCAGTTTGGAAACTGATCGCGCCCGGGCTTCCGAGGCGCTGCAATTCGAAGAGGCCAGCAAGCTCCATCGCCGCCTGGAAAAAGTCCATGAAGTGCTGCGCCAGAGACCGGGCCTAGCCCGCAACCTGCGTGACCTGCACGCCGTGATCGTCGAGCGCGGCGCGCAGCCGAAGAGCGTGACGTTCTTTCGCCTCCGTGGCGGCGAAATCCACGGGCCGTTTCACCTTTCTCTCGACGAGAACGTCGCAAGCCCGGTGCCGCTCGACCAGCAACTCTACGAACTGCTGGCACTCCCAGCCCGCGTCGAAGGCCCTCCCCCGCTCTCTCCCTGGGAGCATCTGAGCCTGCTCGCGCGCTGGTATTACTCAAGCTTCCGCACCGGCGAGATGCTGATGCTACCCGCCAGCCAAGAAATCCCCCATGCGCGCCTGATCCGCCTCTGCCGAAAACTGCTGTAGGGGCGCGCCCCGGTGCGCCACGCGCGGTGGGTCGGCATCAGAAAAAGAGCCCACGCTCAGCAAGGCTCTGAGCGTGGCTACCAGCTTGTCCGGCAAGTCCGCGGCTTTTCGCCGGGGATAAACAAGAGCCGCAGACTTGCAAAACAAATCTGCACCACCTGCTATAATCTGACCGGGCATAGCTATGAAGCCCTCTTGGATTGAAACTGACGAGGAACGCCTTCACACTCTCCGGCCCCTGGTAGAAGGCGGGCGAGCCTCGGTTGAAGAGATCATCGAATACGCGAGGATAGTGCAACGGCTTCGCCTCGGACAGGAGAAGCCTCCCACAGGTGAGGAGCCGGCAGGCAAGATCCTCGCCGAGGGATTGCGCCGGTTCCCAGACGAACCCCGCCTCCTGCGAGAACTGGCCGCACATCTGCGCATGCGCGGTGATAACTCCGGGTCACGGCGCCTTCTGAGAAAGGCATTGCGTCTCTGCAAGGAAAGGGGCGAGTTTGATTCGGTTGACAGCATCGCGAAGGAGCTGGCGGACGACTTCTTCTGCGATGGTTGTGACGCACTCGACGCTGGAGATCACATCGAGGCCGAGGGCCGTTTCCGCAGGGCCCTTCGGTTGTATCCATTACATGCCGACGCGTGGGGCCACCTCGGGATTATTCACGAGAGCCGTGGAAACTGGCTTGAGGCTGGCCGTTGTTACTGGCGGGGCCTGCAACTCGGTCGTATTGCTTGCCACGAAACCGAGTTGCATGACCGTTGGATCGCGAAAGTCACGCGTTCACCGAAGGAGGCAAGGACGCATTATTGGGGCCAGTTGAGCACTCGTCCCTATTTGCGAGCCATATACAATTGGGCTCAGTTGCTTTACCAGCGAAAAGATCTCAGAGGCGCATTGGTGTACGCAGAAGAATCGCTGCTCGCGAATGCCAATGACAACACGGGGGCGAGATATCTGGTGTATTCGATTTTGAGAGTGCTCGGAAAGAAATCTGAAATGGGAAAGCTGGCACGGCAATACCCCGGCGAGTCGCTGTCTCACGAGGCGGATCAACTAGAAATCAGGTGCTTCGGCAGTCCCATCAACAAACAGCAGCGAAGAGGCAAGCCGAACTGATTTGCGAGCTGGCAGCCAGGGCATGTCTTTCGTGCTGTGGACACCCACTCCCTACGCTCCGGTCGAGGGGCAGGCTTGATCGGCGCTAGGCGAGCTTTTGCGCGATTTGTTCGTCCAGAATTTCGCGCACGGTGAGGGGGACGATGATGGTGTGTTCCCTGCGGAAGAACGCGCCGATTTCGGTCAGGGCGTCCTCAGAGAAATCGAAGCCGACCAAGAATCCCTTTTTGCGTTTGGCTCTGCGCATGGCAGTTTCGAACTTATCAACGTCCGGGCGGCCCACCTTTTCCTGTTGCTTCACCTGAATGGGATACCACTCGTCCATGAAGTCGAGTTCGCCTGCCGCCTTGCCGCTTTTGCCGGGCGCCGCCGGCAGAGGATAAATCCGGCCGTCAATGCCCATGTCGCCCACCTGCGTCTTGTTGGGGATGCCGCCCAGCGCAATGACCGCCCAGTTCTCGAACTCGAAGGGCGGGATCTCGCGCAACTGCTTCTCCGTCCAGGGCAGGTCGCGCACCACGAAGCCCTTGCCGTTGCGCCAGTAGGTCTCATCCTCGCGCAGCTTGCACACGTCGCGCAGGCGCTTGGCCATCACTCGGCAGGCCGTGGGCGAGATGTCAATTCCGATCCACTGTCGCTCCAGTTTCTCCGCGGCCACAAGCGCGGTGCCGCAGCCGCAGAAAGCGTCGAGGACAATGTCGTTGGGGTTGCTGGAAGCTTTGATGATGCGCTCCAGCAAAGCCAGCGGCTTCTGGGTTGGATACCCGAGGCGTTCGGCCGCCTGCGAGTTAACGGGAGGAATGTCAGTCCAGACCGTGTCAATGGGTTTGCCTTCTTGCTCATCCAAATAACGTTTCAGTCGCGGCACTCGTCCGGGGCCAGGTTGGATAACCAAGCCCTTCTCGTAGGCAGCTTTCATCCTCTCTTTCGTCCAGCGCCACACCTTCGTAACCCCGAGAAACTCATACTTCAGATTCGGTCGGTCCTGGTTTGGGTTTGTCAAATCGGTCAGTTGGTATCTCCGGCCATCAGCATCGCGCAGCGAATATTTCTTGTCAGTCTTCTCGTCGAGATTGGCGAGATCGTAAGAGATATAGGGCCGGTTAAATGTTAGCCTCTTGCCTCCACCATAAAAAAAGACGCTGTCATGATTGTTTGGAAATCCGGTAAACGCCAAGCCCTTCGCTGTTGTTCGGCGCCAGATTATTTCGGACTGGAAAGAGTTCCCCCCGAAAATCTGGTCGAGCATGACCTTGACGTAGTGGCTGGCGTGCCAGTCGCAGTGGTAGTAAAAGCTGCCAGTCTTCTCGAGCACGCGCGCCAGTTCCACACAGCGAGGCCGCATGAATTCGATATAGGCTTGCGTCGAGGCGTGGCGGTCTTCGAAGGCGCGCTTCTCCTTGGTCTCGCCCCAGAAAACTTCGTAATTGCGGTTGGAGTTGAACGGCGGGTCGATGTAGATCAGGTCTACGCAGGCTTCCGGCAGCTTTTTCAACTGCTCCAGATTATCGCCGCAATAGATGACCCGGGTATCCACCAGTGCCGAGGGTTTCCCTGCTGCTTTCGCTGTGGCATCAGTGGTCATAATTGCCCCTTAGGTTACACCAACTTACGGCAGGTGAACAGTCGGTAGGGGCCCAGTCACCAAGCCGCCGGTGAGTCGTTGAATGCCTCGGCGTTTGTGCGCGGTTTGACTGCGCTGGGGCGCGGCCCTAGAATGAATCGGGAGCCGATCTCTGATGGCGAAGCTGCAATCTCTGGGGCTCGGAGGCGCAGAGAAGGATCTGCCGCCTTCCCCTCCGCCCAAGCCGCCGCGAGTGCGCAGCCGGAAAGCCATTGGGCAGCTCGTCTTCCTGGGCCTGGTGCTGCTTTCGGCGGGCGTCGGAGCGCTGGGCGGGTTGATCTTTGTCTACTCTTCCGACCTGCCGCAAATCCAGCAGCTCATGGACTACCGGCCGGACGTGATGACGGAGCTCTACGCCGACGACGGCACTCTGATCGGCAGCTTCGCGCTCGAGCGGCGCGTGATCGTCACCTATGACCAGATTCCCAGCGTGCTTCGGGACGCGGTCCTCTCGGTCGAAGACCGGCATTTCGAAAGCCACTGGGGCATTGATGTCATCCGCGTGGTCCGCGCCGCGATGACCGACGTAATGGAGTGGCGCCGGGCGCAAGGCGCGAGTACGCTCACGATGCAACTCAGCCGGCGGCTTTTCCTGTCTCCCCAAAAGTCCTGGAAGCGCAAGATCCAGGAAGCGATCCTGGCCATTCAGATCGAGCGGCACCTCACCAAACCACAGATCTTCACCCTGTACTGCAATCTCATCCCGCTCGGCCACGGGAATTTCGGCTTCGCGGCGGCGGCGCAGTTCTACTTCGGCAAGCGGCTGGACCAGTTGACGCTGCCCGAGGCGGCGCTCCTCGCCGGACTGCCCCGCACACCGACGGGTTATTCGCCGCTCCTTTATCCCGAGCGGGCCCGCGTGCGGCGCAACCAGGTGTTGGCCGCCATGCGCGAAAACGGCAAGATTTCCGAAGCCGCGTACCGCCAGGCGCGCGCGGCGCCGCTCGACCTGAATATCCAGCGCTGGACGAACAACATTGCACCCTACTTTGTTGAGGACGTGCGCCTCTTCCTGGAGAAGCAATACGGCACAGAGACCGTGCACGAAAAGGGCTTGCGGGTTTACACCACGCTGAACGTCAAGCTGCAGCGCTACGCCGAGCAGGCCCTCCAAAACGGACTGCGCGTCTACGACAAGCGACACGGATGGCGCGGCCCGGAGGCGAACATCCTCAAGAACCCGCCCACCAATCCGGACGGCCTGCTCGCCACGCTCGACACCTACGCGCATCCCGACTGGCGCGGGCTGCTCGAAGCCGGAGCACTGGTGCACGGGCTGGTGCTTGACGCGAAGCCGGACCATGCCCTCGTGCGGGTGGGCGAGCTGACGGCACGCGTCACGCCCGCGGACGTCACCTGGGCGGGCAAGAAACTGGCGAACGAGATCTTCGCGCCGGGCGATGTGGACCTCTTCCAGGTGAAGGAAACCAAGGGCCAGACGCTGCACCTCGCGCTCGACCAGCGGCCGCAAGTCCAGGGCGCGCTGGTCGTCATCGAGAATTCCTCGGGCGCCATCCGCGCTATGGTAGGCGGCTACGACTTCGAGGAGAGCAAGTTCAACCGCGCGCGGCAGGCCGAGCGGCAATCGGGCTCCTCGTTCAAGGTTTACGTGTATGCGGCAGCGCTGATGGACGGTGCCAGCCCCTTCAACACCATCGTCGACGCACCGATCAGTTACCCGTCCTCTTCGGGCCTGTGGTCGCCGCACAACTACGACGGCAAGTACGAGGGAACGATTACCCTGCTGCACGGCCTCGCCGAATCGCGCAACATTCCGGCCGTACGGCTGCTCTCGAGCGTGGGAGTGGACAAGGTCATCAAACTCTGCCGGAAGTTCGGCATCACCTCGCGGCTGGTCCCCAACCTGCCACTGGCGCTCGGCGCTTCCGACCTGACGCTGCTCGAGCATGCTTCCGCCTTCACCACTTTCCCTGACGACGGCGTGCACATCTCTCCGCGCATGATCGAGCGCGTGACGAACTACGACGGCCGTGTGATTGACGATTTTGCGCCGGAAGTCACGGACGTCCTGCCCGCGCCTGTCGCGCGACTCGAGACTGCCATGCTGCGCGAAGTCTTCATGTCGGGGACCGCCACCCACGCCAAGGCCCTCGCCGAGAAGTATCCGTTGGCTGGCAAAACCGGAACCACCAACGATTTTGTGGACGCCTGGTTCATCGGCTTTACACCCGGGATCACCTGTGGCGTCTGGGTGGGCTTCGACGACCATCGCTCGCTGGGACCGAAGGAGGAAGGCGCGAAGGCTGCGCTGCCCATTTGGATGGAATTCATGGAGGCGGCGCTGAAGGATCGGCCCGTGGCGGACTTCGCGCACTCGCCACTGCTCAGGAACCCTGAGCAGGTCAGGGAAATCCTGGCGAGCGCTGGCGCGGAGCAGCTGCTTGCGGGAGGCACAAATACGACGTCGGCAGGCGGCGGGGAAACTGCTGAAGCACCTCCGCCGGGCACGCCAGCCGCGAAGGAATCTCAAACCAGTAACTCGCTACCCGGGCCCGGCACGAGCACAGGCAGTGTCGCGGGCAGTGGTGCTACTCCCAAGCCCGATACGAACACCCCGCAGGCCAAGCCCGCAGCCAGTCCCTCCGGAAAGGAAGGCCGCGTGCCGGCTGCCCCCAGACCCGCCGCCACTGCGGTGAATGAGGCTAAGCCCTCCACGCCTGCGCAAGGGTCAACCGAGACCCGCCCTGCAGCCACTCGCTGAAAGGCTCAGCGGTTCGAATCGCGGAAGTAGTCCCAGCCTGCGGGGCAGAGTTCTTGCGTCTTGCCATCACGCCGCACGAGAACCAGATCGTTTGACCTCTGAATTTCCCCGATGCAGGTGAGAGGAACCCCGCGGTGGCGGTGGGGCAAGCGGGCGGCCCGCCGGCGGGGAACCGTGAAGAGCAACTCGTAATCTTCTCCCCCATGCAAAGCGAGGTTCCGCGCGTCACCCTGGGAGATGACGCCTTGGCTGCGCGAAGGACCCGGGATCTGCTCCTCCCAGAGGCAAGCCCCGACGCCGCTTGCGGCGCACAGGTGCGCGAGGTCGGTGGAAAGGCCGTCGCTCACGTCGATCATCGCGGAGGCCAGCCGACGGCGGGCGAGGAAACTCCCCAGCCCGCATCGCGGTTGGGGATAGAGATGAGCAAGAGTGGCCTCGTCCGCAATGCCCGCTGACCGCGTGCTCGCGGGTCGGAAGTCCCGCGCTGATTTGCGGTGACGCCTGAGCAGGCGCAAGCCCAGCGCCGAGAGTCCCAGACGGCCACTGACAAGAATCTGGTCGCCGGGCCGGGCTCCCGCGCGGCGCAGCGCCCCGGCGACCGGGGCTTCGCCGCAGACGATGACGTCGATGACCGTTCGACCGGGGACGATGGCTGTGTCGCCCCCGATGAGCGCAACGCCAAACCGCCCCGCCAGGTCGAGCAGTCCCGCGTAAAACTCCTCGACCCAGCGGCGGGTCGTCCGCCTGGAGAGCGCTAGGGAGATGAGCGCGAAGCGAGGTGTCCCACCCATCGCAGCAATGTCGCTGAGCGAGCGGGCGAGCGCCCGATGGCCGACCGAGCGTGGCGGGTGAATCGGCGGCAAGAAGTGGATACCCTCAATCGAGAGGTCCGTCGCCAGGATGAGTTCATGGCCGCGGCCGGCAGCGATGAGCGCTGCGTCGTCGCCGATGCCCAGCTTCAGCCGGCCTCGCTGGGCCGGTGCGACGCGGCGCAGCCAGCGGACAAACTCGGATTCGTTTTCGAATGCCTGGATTGGCATGACTTGGGAGTCCTCCGAGGCCGCTGGCTTTCATCGGCCGGCCCCACCCGTCGTGTCGAAACGCGATGGCTGGTACGACAGGCCGGGCATGTTACCGCAAGGATGAACGAGGTGCACGCCCAGCGCAAGGCCTACCGTGGCCGCGATGCGCTTCCAGAACGCGCGCGAGTCACAGCGTTCTGTCTTACGACCGCCGACAAGCAAGAGGACAACCGATGCCACCGCCGAGTCGAGGCTCGCAAAGGGCCGGGACCACAGCAACTGGGGGCGTTGGCAGGAGGCTTCTGTTTATAGTCCAAGTAGACTAATAATTCTACTCGGGAATCCGCGTCCCGGGTCACTGGGTCCGGCGGGCCATTTCACGTCCAAACGCCTGTCCAAAGAACTTGACAAATGTTGGGTTTCTAAATTAGGATTGCCGCCGCATTCCTAATACGGTCGCCGAATGTGTTCCGTTCTTCCCAACCCCAACATGCACGTCTCGGGGCTGGGGCCGAAGTGTTCATCCTCAGGACCGGAGAACTTATGGAAAGGAAATTTTACACTTTTCTCATCTTTCCGGGTGGCCATGGGAAGCTGCACAAACTCCGGCTGCCTTTTTACTGCGTCCATCTTCTGCTGGCCTTCAGCATCGTAGGGGTCATCACGGTGACGGCCCTCGCCAGCAGCTACGCCCGCATGCTGCTGAAGGTTTCCGACTACAATAACGTGCGGACCGAGCGCGAAGCCCTGAAGACGCAGTACCGGACGCTGGAGAACGTCGTCAGCCATACGAACGCCAAGCTGGGATCTCTGCAATCGCTTGCTGCAGAGGTCGCGCTGACCTATGGCTTTGGCGAACCCCGGCGCCCCCAACTGCCCCAAGCCCTGCTGGCGCTTGCCACGCAGAGCAATTCCAATGTCGAATCCAGTTACAACGCTTCTCTCTACGCTTTTCGCCTCATGAAGGCCGCCGCGGTCAACTCCCCGACGGATGCGGTGATCCAGAGTATGGTCTCCGACCCGCGGTTTGATCGAACCACCGTGCCGTCGATATGGCCGGTGCGCGGCCAGGTGACAGCGGGGTTCGGCCAGCGCATGGACCCGTTGAGCGGTGAAGGCGCATTTCACGCCGGGATCGACATCTCGGCTCCGTCCGGGACGGCCGTGGAGTCCGCCGCGGACGGGATCGTCTTTGTCGCCAGCCCGGACGCCGGTTACGGCAACGCCATTCTCATCGACCACGGCTACGGCATCACGACCAAGTACGGACACCTGAGGAAGATGTTTGTCGTCGTCGGCCAGGAGGTCAAACGCGGCCAAGTGATCGGCGCGGTGGGCACGACCGGAAAAACCACCGGACCCCACTTGCACTACGAAGTTCAGGTGAACGAGACACCCGTTAACCCCGCCCGCTACCTGCGCGGCTAAGAGGCAAGTTCAGGCGCGCCGGGCCGCCGGCGGGAGTCCCCTTCTCCTTGCCAAAAACCTGGGATGGCAGTTTGAGGCGCGTCGCGCGGCGTGGAGGTTCGCGCTTCTCTGCCGCGCGGCTTCAAGGGGAGTGGCAGGCGAGGACGGGTTATCGCGGGAGGGGCGGGGACGAAGGGCGGGAAGCCCGCGGGAGAGAGAAGTCTGGAAGCCAAGATTTTGCCTTGCAATTGGGATTCCGCATCAGTATAATTGGAAGTTTGTGGCGGCTGGCGTAGCTCAGCTGGTAGAGCATCTGATTTGTAATCAGAGGGTCGGGGGTTCGAATCCCTTCGCCAGCTCCAGTCGTGGCGGGCGCAGCCGTGAGTAGGCGCGAGCCGGCGAGCCGGGATTCGGGAGCGGGTTCTCTTTAAGATCTTCTCGCATTCACCCATCCGGGGACAGGCGGCTGTCCGCGTGTCCAATCGCAGGACCGAACCCAGGGGCTTCACGAGGTATCGCCGGCGCAACGCAACGGAGGAAATTCTCGTCCTATTTCGCAGGGCGGCGGACAGCGGGTCTTGATCAAAACTGGACAGGTGGCCGAGCGGTCAATGGCAGCAGGCTGTAAACCTGCCGCTCCTTGCGAGCTACGGGGGTTCGAATCCTCCCCTGTCCACCAGAAAAACAGTGGCCAGTGACGAGTGACAAGGGACGTGCCACCAGACCGTATCGCGGGTTCTTGCTTGTCACTCTTCACTCGTCACTGGTTTTGGGATGCGGGAGTAACTCAGTGGTAGAGTCACAGCCTTCCAAGCTGTTGGTCGCGGGTTCGATTCCCGTCTCCCGCTCCAGTTCGAAATTGGAAACTGGAAACTGGACGCGGTCGCGAAGCGGTTTGCGATTTTCCAGTTTCTAGTTTCGAATCTCCAGTTTCGATTTTCTCTGCGCGCTCCGCGCGCGGCGGGCCGATGTAGCTCAGTTGGTAGAGCACGTCCTTGGTAAGGACGGGGTCAGCGGTTCAATTCCGCTCATCGGCTCCAGAGATTCTTGAATTCGGTCCATAGCTCCTGTTGAGGCGAAGCCACCATGGCCAAGGAAAAATTTGATCGTTCGAAGCCGCACATGAACGTGGGGACGATCGGGCACATCGATCACGGCAAGACGACGCTGACGGCGGCGATCACCAAGGTGCTGGCGCGGGAGAACCCCAAGGTGCGGTTCCGGCCCTTCGATTCGATCGACAACGCGCCGGAGGAGA
>Ga0315280_10002806_pt1 | contig 27775 bp, 27 predicted proteins | sample YL17G06_40_MG_FD_203697 | JGI IMG/M metagenome (GOLD analysis project Ga0315280, IMG submission 203697) | Sediment microbial communities from Yellowstone Lake, YNP, Wyoming, USA - YL17G06_40 | ecosystem: Environmental > Aquatic > Freshwater > Lake > Sediment | place: USA: Wyoming | collected... | reverse complement strand
CATCTCTTCGAGACGGACATCCCGGTTGTTGTAATACATCGCAACCCGCAAACGCTCTTCCTCCTGCGAAAGCTGTTCACATGAAGTTACTATTGTATATCGTTCTCATCGTGAATTGTCAAATTGTGAAACAGTGTTTATTGGGTCGAGGTTTCAAATTTCAGTCAATGGGGAGAAATCCAAATGACCAAGCCCAAATGTCAAATGAATGTTAAAACAAATCCAAATATCAAAGCCCAAATGATAAATTTGAACTTTGGATTTTGGAATTTGACATTCTCACACATTTTGATTCTTGCATCCTGCAACTTGCATCTTGAAACGTTTGTTGTGCCTACTTTTTTTATCCCTGGTGATATAATAATAGATAAACATTGTCATGGATAAAGGGGAAAAGCATGGCACGACAAAACAAATTAATTCAAGAATACATCCATGACCCCTATTTTCCCAAGAAGAAGTATCCCGACCCCTCGTTATGTGAACGGTGCGGTGGAGCAGAGAAAAGGCGGAAAATTTTTCCCCATTGAAAAGAAGCAGATCATGAGACTGAAGAACAGGGTTGCAATTGTTACCGGTGCGAGCAGGGGCATAGGAAAGGAAATAGCACTCGCCTTTGCGAGAGAAGGGGCTTGCGTTACCGTAGCGGCGAGAAGCACGCTTGAATCCCGGCTCATGCCTGGAACGATCCACAGGACAGCAGAAGAAATCCGGGCTTTGGGAGGGAGAGCCCTTCCTGTCAAGGTTGATGTGTCAGATGACAAGGGGGTGGAGACGATGGTGGAGAAGACCTTAAACGAGTTCGGGAGAATCGATATCCTGGTGAATAATGCAGCCACCAACCGCCCGGCACTCTTCAGAAACATGCCGCTCGAACACTGGGACATGATCATCAGGGTGAACATACGTGGCCCTGTTCTCTGTACAAAGATGGTTCTGCCCGTGATGATGAATCAGCAGTATGGCCATATTATCAATATCTCCTCTGTCGTGGCGGAGAACCTCTATCATGAGCCGATGACCGGCCTCGCTTATGATGTGAGCAAAGCTGCGCTCAACCGTTTTACCGTGGGACTGGTTGAAGAATTGAGGGAATATCATATTGCCGTAAATGCATTGATGCCTGATAACACGGAGACCGAGGGATGGGTGTATCTGAACCCGGATATTGACAGGTCTTCCTGGCACCGGCCGGACGTATGGGGTGGGTATGCGGTGTTTGTGGCAGCGCAAGACCCTTACACCTTTACCGGCAGATTGCTTGGGAAAGAAGAGTTAAAGGAGAAGTGTGCCCAGGCAGGTTGGAAGATATGAGAGAGAAGATTTCTTGTTCTTCAGTTTTCTTGAAAGAGACTGACGACAAAAAAACAACCATGATAAAACCTGAAACACCGTAGAGAAAAAGTCCCCAGGTGGTATTTACCAGAATATTCACAAAATAAGATCTATTCAACACATACCCAAGATAAAAAACGAAACAGTAGGTGAAGAGGAGTCCTAACTTGTACCTGCCAAATAGCATGCAGAACGAAGTGAACAATATAAAGAGAATGATATTCTCTAACGAGATAAAAAATCCCTTGCTGGAAACGAATTGCAAAAAAGTGTTGAAAACATCCATACCTCATCCCCCCCTTCTTACCTGTAGTAACTGCTACAATCACCCCCTGAAAAAAGGTGAGTAGTGCGTGGCAGTTATAACAGTACCAAATCAAGAGAGGAATTGTTGTGACGGGAGGAATTGTTGTGACGTGTGTCACAAGGATGGTATTTTTTTAAAAAAGGGAGATTTGAGGAGGATGTACTTATTATCAATAATTTCTATTTCTCCTGATCTGACGAATCGATCAAGAAGACGTGTCACCGTTTCTCTCGACAGGGAGGTATAATCAGCAATATTTTTATGGGTAAGTCTTACATTGATGAGAGTTCCCTGCTGGTCGTTTACCCCATACTGCGTACTGAGATGGGCGAGGATTGAGCGGACGCGCTGTTCGGCATCAGCAAAACTCAACACCTTGAGCATGAACAGGGCGGTTCGCAGTCGCGAACAGAGGATGGAAATGAGTTCCCGCAGTACCTTGGGATTTTTGAATAACCGTTCAAAATCGATTCGCTGAATTAATCCGGCGTGGACCTCTTCCATAGCTATTACTGTCGCCGACCGTGTTTTACCGTCAAGGAGGGCCATCTCACCGAAAAAATCCCCCTTTTTGTGAATGGCGAGGATCTGTTCTTTCCCATCAGCACTAATCTTTACTACCTTCACCTTGCCCGAAAAAATAATATACATAAAATTTGAGGTATCTTCTTCCAGCAAGATGACATCATTTTTTTTAAAATGCTTTTTGAGAATGATTTTCTCTAACTCGGTAAGCTCTTCTTCGGAAAGACAGGCGAGAAAGGGGATGCTTCGTATAACCTTATGAGCCCTGGATTTCTGAAGGTCTGATGATGGTGACTCAGCCATTGGGATCTTCCTCGCCGCAACTATATCAGTTTGTCTTGAAGAAATAAACTACTGTATTGACTTTCGGGAGGAAGTTAATGAGGAGTAAGAGAAACGTTCCAGGCGAAGGGCTGCGCCTGTCAGGCGAAGCTTTTTTTCTCTAACACCAGCAGGTAGTCTTCAAAGATCTTACGGAAGTGGAAACCGGAAATGGTAAGGGTGATGGCTAAGGGGAAGAGCCGCGGATGCCTGAAGAGGGACCAGAAAAAAAGCCTCCAGAAGTGAAACCTCTCCTTCCCCAGGATTCCCAGGAAAACGATAGATTTAAAGAATGCCCCGATATAGCCGGGGCGGAAGCGGAACGACCTCTTTTGCAGCGGCCTGTATTCTCTTAAAAACCCTCTTACCCGTGCATAATAGTGCTGGGGGGAATAGATCGTTTTGAGGACCCTTTTATAGCCGCTGATGAGCGATTCGTAGTTCATCTTCGGGATGAAATTGATGGAAAGGTCAGTATTGTCACCGGTAGTATCCCTCAGGAGTCGCCCCTCCTGTACCAGGCGCTGGTAGAGTTTTGTCCCGCGGGGGGCATTGAGCAGCCCGACCATAGCGGTAGCAATGCCGCTTTCCTGGATGAATTTAATAAGCCGCTCAAAAATTGAAGCCGGGTCATTATCGAAGCCCAGGATAAATCCGCCCTGGACTTCCAGTCCGAACTGCTGGATTATTTTGACGCAGGCGATGAGGTCCCGGTTCTTGTTCTGGAGCTTGCTGGATTCAACCAGGCTCTCCTCGTTGGGACTTTCTATGCCAATAAATATCTGGTCGAACCCTGCCTGAACCATGCAACGCATGAGTTCTTCGTCATCAGAAAGATCTACCGATGCTTCCGTTGAAAGGGTGAAGGGATGTTTCTTCTTCTCCATCCATTCAATCAGGGCAGGCATGATCTCCCGCTTTAGCTTCTTCTTGTTGCCGATAAAATTGTCATCAACAAAGAATACGCCGCCCCGCCATCCCCGCTCATGGAGGCTCTCCAGCTCTCCCAGGATCTGTTCCCTGGTTTTTGTCCGGGGCGTGCGTCCATAGAGAACAGTAATATTGCAGAACTCGCAGTTGAAAGGGCAGCCCCGTGAGTACTGGATGTTCATCGAAACATATTTTTTCATATCAACAAGGTCCCAGAGCGGTACCGGTGTCTTGCTTATATTCGCCCATTCCTGAGAGGTATAGATGTGTTTCGCCGGTCCGTGCTTGAGATCATCTAAAAAGAGAGGGAGGGTAACTTCTGCCTCGTTCAGCACGAGGTGGTCTACTTCCTCGAAATCTTCAGGGGTAGTGGTAAAGAGAGGACCGCCGGCTACTGTCTTCACACCCAGCTTTTTGCACCGCTCAATCACCTTTTTTACTGATTCCCTCTGGATGGACATGGCGCTGATCATCACATAGTCAGCCCAGGCAAGATCCTTATCCTTCAGGGTCTCTACATTCATGTCTGAAAGCCGCTTCTCCCAGTGTTTAGGGAGCAAGGCAGCCACGGTCAGCAATCCGAGCGGTGGGAAAACCGCCTTCTTGGAAACAAACTTTAAGGCATACTTGAAACTCCAGAAGGTATCAGGATACTTGGGGTAGACTAAGAGAATCTTCATATTTCTTTATCTCGCTTTCAGGGAGGGTTCAAGGGGTCAAGTGGGATTCATTACAGATTGCAAATCGCAGATGGTAGGTTGAATGCCTTTTAGTTCTTGAATCTCCTCTTGCCTCAGAAAGCAAAAAGAGTTTACTAAATCGAGATAGGTAGGTCAACTGTTAAATAAAATTTCTATCCCCAGAAGTGGTTTATAGGATATAAAAGATGACTATACAGACTGTCTAAAAACCCTATGTGAAAGGAATTGTCATATCTCCCCGTTTTGTCGTCCACGAGCATGATGCCTCACACCTCCACTACGATTTCCGTCTGGAGATGAGAGGGGTTCTTCGGTCCTGGGCTATTCCGAGGGGGCCATCCATGAATCCCGCTGAAAAGAGGTTCGCCGTGCAGGTGGAGGATCATCCCCTTGAGTACGGTGATTTTGAAGGGATAATACCGGAGGGGAGATACGGGGCCGGTGCCGTGGTAATCTGGGACGACGGTATGTATGACCTGCTTGAGCAGACAGGAGATAAGATCAGTTTTTTCCTCAAGGGGAAAAAACTGCATGGGAATTTTACCCTCGTCAACCTCAAGGGAAGGGGAAAAGGGAATGAGTGGCTTCTCATCAAGCAGAAGGATGAGTATGCGGAGCCTGACTGGAAGCTCAAGACCAGCCTGACACCGGAAAAGAGAAGAAAACTGAAGGAGCGGATTCCTCCATGTGAAACGTCTTAAAGACAGTGAATAGTAAACGGTGAATAGTGAACAGTAAAAGAACAAACTAAATACTATTCACTAACGACCATTCACTGAATCAAAATGTGGCTTTAGGCGGAAGGATGGCGCCGAGGAGTGCCTCCGGAGGTATCCCTTTTTCCAGCCCGAACTTCGTCCCGTCGTCCTCGACCATGATCCACTCAGCCCACAGCCCTTGAATCTTGAGCTTTTCTTCAATTTCTTTGTCTGTAAATCTCTCGCTTTTTCTCTTCTCTACGATTGCGCCGTAGAGTTTAAAAAAGGCTTCAGCCAAATCTTGAAAAAACGGGAAATCGCTTGCTTCGAGATGGAAGGAATAGATGCCGGCATGGCTTCCCACCTTTCCTTTCCGGTACTTCGACTTGAAAAAGTCTATCCGTATCTTCCTCAATTCTTCATAGCTCTTGCCATGGCGCTTGCAGACCTCTTCTACTCCCTTTCCAAAGAAAGTAATGTCATCCTCCTTGGGGAAATAGGGAAGGATGTCAGTGCCACCTGCGAGCACAATCTTGTCAGTCATATTGGTGCGCAGTTCTATATACCCCCTTGGAATGAAGGGGTTGACCGGATAGAGGTTCATCTCAAGCACCTGCGCTAAGGCCTTGCTCCCCTTCTGTCCGAGCTTTTCAGCCAGAACCGGCGGGGTGTCTATAGTGAGGTCGCAGTAGATTGAACTCGCCTTTTCAAATACCTCACCTCTGAAGGTGGTAACATCCAGGTGACCCAGGGAAATATCCCATGACCGTTTCTCAACATTCCCTTTGGGATTATAGGATGAACAGAATTTTTCGAAACGGTTAGAAACGTCTTTCAGAAATCTTTTTACTTCTGCATTGTCAACCATAGCTATACCTCCATAAATAAAGGGTCAAAGGGGCAGAGGGTCAAGAGAAATGTCAAATGCCAAAATCCAAATTCCAAATTTGACATTTGAGCTTGGTCATTTGGATTTTTCCTTACTGCCTGTTGCCTACTGCCTCTTTTCTAAATCATCTGCAACCTCTTTCAGCCCCAGCCTCTCAAGAGTCTGCCGGGAGGGCGCAGTGGTAGACTTATTCCATCCCCTTGCTTCGTAATATTCATCCAGCAACTTCTCGACAGCGTCCCTTTTGAGGGTTTTTCCCTTGGCTGAACCTCCGTCCACCTGCTCTTCAAACAAACGGTCAGGGAGGCAATCGTCTTTCCTTGAAAAACCGCCTACCTTGACATTGAATGCCTGTTCCACATTGTAGATCCTCTCGCTCGCTCTGAAGAGTTCCTCGCCGGACATTTCCATGCCTGTGGCAGTGGTGTAGATACGGGCGAAGTCATCGGGGGTAAAATCAGTATAGACGGCACTCAGGACATAGAAGATCTTACAAACTCCGAAAAGGTCAGGTATAGTGGTCATATCCTGAACCCATTTTGTTGCCTTTCCCTTTCCCTTCACGCCCTCCCCCTTTAAAGCTTCTTCTCCGAAATGCTCCTGGATGTACTTAATCGGCATCAGGTCGTCAACAGCAATCCCCCTCAGGTGGTCAGCGCCGCGAGTTGAGGTAAGATAGCCAAGGACACTCCCGTGCTTACCCCTCATCTCTGCAGGGAAGCTCTGACCCTTGATATGCCGGCAGTAGTATTCAGCTCCTTTGCCGATTTTCTGGGCTGCAATGCGCATCCCTTCACCGAGGATTTCGCCGATCCCCTGTCTCCGGGCAATCTGCTCAATCAGGGTATGGACAGCCCGGTAATTGCCCCAGGAGAGGTCCAGACCGCCGGTCTCTTCTCTTGAGAGGATGCCCTTCTCGTAACACTCCATCGCAAAGGCGATCACATCCCCGGTCTCAATGCAGTCCACACCCATCTGGTTGCTTAAGGCATCAGACTTGAGGACAGCTGCAAGGTTATCGACCTGGGGCTGTGTACCCCAGGACCAGCAGGCAGCCAGCTCAGGGCCTTCACCTTTAACCCCCTGAAATTCTCCCTCCTTGATAATATAGGTACGGCCGCAGGAGAGACTGCATCCAAAGCAGGCCTTGAGGCGATGGAGATATTTTTCATTGAATTTGTCCGGGGTAATGTTCTTGATACCGGGGAACTGGGTGGTCTGCAGGTTTTTCGTAGCCCAACTGCATCCGGTCTTCGCCTCATAGAAGAGACTGATGGGTGTCCCGTAGAGGGTAAGATCTTTTCTCTGGTATTGTTTCAGAATCCTCGCACAGATCTGGAAAAACTCATCAGGTTGAGCCACCTTCACCCCTTTTGTTCCTCTCACGGCAACTGCCTTGAGGTTCTTGGAACCCATGATAGGCCCCATCGCTTTGGCAGCAGCCCGCTTCAGGCCGTGGATGATGCAGGCAACCCTCACCAGGTTTTCTCCGGCAGGACCGATGCAGGCTATCTGAATGTCCTCATCTCCCAGTTCCTTCCTGATAAGCTCCTGAGTTTCCCAGGTATCCTTTCCCCAGAGGTAACGGGCGTCCCTCAGTTCGACCCGGTCGTTTTCAATCCAGAGATAGACAGGCGAAGATGACTTTCCCTTGAAGATGATGTGATCGTATCCCGCCAGTTTAAGTTCAGGCCCGAAGAATCCCCCGGCATTGGCATCTCCATGTCCGTAGGTGAGGGGTGACCGGGCAGTAACGGTGAAGCGGCTTGCAGCAGGAAGCATAGTTCCGGTAAGTGGGCCTACCCCGAAGATGAGAGGATTCCGGGGATGAAAGGGGCTTTCGTGGGGAAGCGCTTCCCGGTAGAGCAACCACGAGTTTATCCCTCTTCCCCCGATAAAGGTTCCGGCGAGTTCAGGGTCAAGGGGTTCCTTGATAATTTCTTTTGTATCCAGGTTTACCCGGAGAATGGTACCGCCATATCCACCGTTCAGCACGTTATCTCCTTATGTTGGGATGTCACATAGGATTCTTCGTTGCTCAGGAATATTTTCTCGACAATTCTGTAGAGGCGGGGTGACCCCGCCCCTACACCTCCTGATTTTTGCTCTCTGCTTCAGCCACCTTTTTCCTTTTTTCTCTTGCCAGGTCTTCATCGCTGGTAAAGGTAAGCACCTTCATGGGACAAAATTGCACACACTTGGGTTCCCCTTCACACAGGTCACAGGAGACAGGGGAATTCTTACCCGCAGGAATGAAGATGGCACCAAAAGGACAGGCGGTGACACATTCACCGCAGCCGATGCAGCGTTCTTCATTTATCCGGTTAACTCTCAGGGGGTTGTCCCTCTCAATGGCATTAGTTGGACACACCTTTTGACAGGGAGGATTGGAACACTGCCTGCAGGTGACCGGGTAATCAATGAGTTCAGACTCGAGTTTTGCTACTTTAATTCGGGAAAGGGCAGGGTTGAATATCTCATAGTGGGTAAAGGAACAGACCAGCTCGCAGATCCGGCAACCGGAGCACTGTACAGGGAAACTACCTTCCTGAAGAGAGACCTTTTTTCTGACCATGCTGATTCCCGGGGCTAAGGTCTCACTTTGATGGCCAGCCCAAGGTTCCCTTTCGCTTTTTTCGGAGTCTGGTCATCAGTTCCGAAACCCTTGATCCAGGTGATCTTCCACTTTTCGTCACCGGTCAGGAAGGCAGCATCTTTCGTGAGCTGATCCACACAGATACCCATTCCTTCAAGGGAGTGTACCCTGAGCTCGGGTGCCTGGCACTTCCCTTCACAGAGACACGCTTCAGGAAAACAGGCGAAGCAGGGACCCCCTCCGAACTTCTGGACTACAGCCCTCTCACCCAGAAGGGCATTTATTTCATCTGTCAGCTTGTTGATGATACGGAACTGTTCACCGGGGTCTCCACTGCCAGAGCCGATCACCATCGGTTTGAACTGGAAGGCGAGAAAGATGTCTGCGCCGTTCATCATTTCCTGTACCTTTTCTGCTTTGGGAGCGAACGGAGGACAGCAGGAGAATGTTCCCACCCCAGCACATCTTCCGAAGCTGCCCTCTCCTGACCCGTAATAAGTCCAGAAGGGGAGAGAACACATGTCCTGGATCCGGCTGTCCACCACGATAATCTCCGGTGGAATAATGGCGAGGCGACCGATCCATTGAGCCCGTGGAAACGGTAACGAATGGATGTGATTGAGGGAGAGGAGTGCTTTCAACCGGGGAAATTCATCAAGGAGTTTCAGCCGCTCCTCATAGAGCCTTTTTTTATCTTCTGGGCTGAACTTTTTTCCTGTAGGGTTATCTTGCACAATGGACTGGGCAATATTTTCTATTGAATAATTACTCAGATATTTCTTGTTCTTATTCGCCATACCTTATTCCTTTCTTCCCGGCTGGTCGCTACAATCCGAACACAAATTCCTTGAGATATCGCTCTCCCCACTCTTCACCAAAGTGGTGCTTAAGGGGGGTACTGCCGGGATCTTTATACGTGTAGTCATCACAGTACTTCTGCATGTATGCATCCCGCTGTGCGAGCCTCTTCTGATCTGTGACCGGCTCCGCTTTTCTGATACATTCACAGAAAACCCTTATATAGTCCCTGAATGCTTCTTCCAGGTCGGGCAGGTACTTCGTGTCACACCACCGGTAGAATGAGTACCCGGAATCATAGATCTTTGCCCATTCATGCACCTCAGACCGTCCGCCCTCTGCCTTGGGGATCCACTGGTATTTCTGATGGACATCTTTGAGAGGTGCAATATAGTGCTCCGTATACGCTCTGTCTTTCGAAACAGGATGCAGGTCGATAACGCCAATCAGGAACCTGCTGGCCAGTACAAAATCAAATCCCAGGATCGGGAAATCATAATTCTCAGCAGGTGGAACGCTCCCGTAGTCAACAAGCATGGATCCCCCAAAATCCATTTCACCAAACCGCAGATTGCCTGTTTTGGGACAACGGTAATAGCCGCTGGTGATAAAGACATCCTTCCCTTCTTTTGAGTATTTCAGTTTGTAGTCAGGGTCAAGGGGCAAGGGTTTGAGTTCAAAAACCTTGCCCATCTCTTCACAGAGAATCTGATTAAAACGGATTTGGGTGACATTCTCTTGCATGCGACTCCTCTTGCTATTGAGACAGCTTACTTTTTCTCTCAGCTCGAACAATAAGGAAGAGAGCGCCAACAAACACCAGCGTAACAACCGTCAGGAAAAAGGGGTTCAACGTTATCCACGGCTCAGAAAAGATTCTCCACTTTACCAGCGTCTCAATGCAGCTCCATATCACTACCACCGTGGGTATGGCATAGCGAAACGCAAAATCCATGCGTTCTGCCTTTATCAGTCTGTAGAAAAGGTAGGTGCCTCCTACCAGGCAGGAGATAAAAAACATTTTGCAAAAAAGCCCGTTGGTACCGAACATCTCCGGATCGTAGGCAAAGAAGAGTGACACGTGGCCCATCCAGATCAGGGTAAACATCTTGAAGGCGGTACGCGCTCCCCAGTTGCCTGTTGAAGCAGGTCGAGCGTCTGAGTGCGGGATACGGAGTCCCTTTCTCAGGGAGATAAAAAAGTTACACTGGGCATTGGGATTAAAGAGCAGGTAGAGGAAGAGGGGAATAATGATTGCGAGTGAGAATTCCATGGCCCTTTTTTCCCCGATTCCACTCGCCTCCGCGCCCAGTTTAACACCGATCTCAACGAGGCAGGCCCAGAGGAGGACACCGGTTATCATTCCCACAAAGGTTTCCCATGCCGGTGATTTCATATATCGCATTCCATACAGAATGAAGGTGGCTGCTATGATGCCGCAGACGACCACTGCATACTCTCCGCCCTGAGGTAATTTTAAAGCGAGAACGGTAAGGGCATGGCCCAGAGGCATCACTAAGAGAACGGTTAAGAAGGCTTTTATCCCAGTCATGTAACTCGATAGTAACGTACTCCGTTGCTGAAGCAGGATACTGGAAAGGAATAGGAGTGTCAAGCAAACCGACTTGATAACGGCTCAGGGTTCCTCAGCCCAGAGAGCGGTGTACGAGTTTGTTGATTCTGGTCTGAAAAACGGCGTGAGATACTCTTATATCCTGGAAGACATCGATATTAAGGGGAAAGCTGAAAAGCACGGACCTGAGTCTGTAACGCCCCGTCTCATCTACGCACCGCTTTCGTATCGATGATCAATAGATAAAAAAAGAGAGGGCTTTATCGCCCTCTCTTTTTTTGAGGATTATCGTTACGCTCGAGTTTTCTATTTTTTCAGCTTCTTAAAGATCGAATTCAGAATACTATCTTTCTGCTCAGGAGTAAGGTCCTTAAACTTTTCCAGCTCCTGTTTCAGTGCATCCTTTTCTGCCTGATCCATCCCCTTGAACTTGTCCACAGCGGCTGTCAGATTCTTCTTGATCTCTGCTTTCTGTGACGGACTCAGGTTCTGTAATTTATCAACAGCTTTTGCTGCCTTCTTTTGAAGGTCTGCCTTCTGTTCTGGTGTTAAATTCCTGATTTTCTCTGCACCTTCCTGGCCTTTTTGTTTTAACTCAACGGCCTTTGCTTTCTGCTCCGGCGTCATTTGCCCTTCAACTTTTTCCCTTACCTCCTGCCCCTTCTCCTTGATCTTCTCCTTTGCCGTTTGCGCAAGAACGCTTCCAGGTAACGCAAGCGCAAGAGCAATCACGACTATCAGACCGACCATCCAAAACTTCTTCATACACGTACTCCTTTCTTTTCTGGTTAAAGTTAATGCCATTGCCAATTTGTACATTTTTATTCACTCTTTCTGAAAAATCAAGATATATTTTCTGATATATTTTTTGATGAATTATCAACCGTATTTCCCGGTATTTGTCAAAAAGAAGTTGAAGGGCTGATAATCCTTCCTCACCGCCCCAGTTCTTTCCCGGCTTCATAACATCTCTTGAGGAGCGCCTGGTTGCGTTGATAATCCTCTTTTACCCAGTGAGCAGGTAATTCCAACTTATCGTAGAGGATACTCAGCTCTTCCTCTGTCATGGTTACCTGTTTGACGACAGCTAACCGGGTGGCCACAATCGGAAGGAGCGTATTCCCTTCTCTCCGGGGGCTGCCGTTAAAGGCCACAATGTTCATCTTCATTTCCATTCATGAGGAGCGGGCAAATGAGGTATTTGGACGAGGTCTTTTACCTACATAACTTTTACTCGCAGATGAGGCAGTAGTAAACTTTTATTGCATCCTTAAGCGAGGATTTGGAGGCTTCGTGTTTGCTCCTCAGCACATTCACCACCTTATCAATGTACTCCTGCTCCTCCGCTGAATAGCACTTATATAGCTTCATACCGGTTAGAAGTTCGTCAATGGTTGTATGTAGTGCTCTTGAGAGCTTGAACAGGTCTGGCAGGTCAGGGATTTTTCCGGCGAGGATCGTCTCCATAACCTCCTTCTTAATCTTGTGCCTCTTTGCCCAGGCGGAGGGTTCCTCATTTCCTATCAATTTCAGAATCTGATTGCTAAACTGTTTGCCGGTGAGTATTTGAGAACTGGATTTGGGTTTGGCCATGATGTTTAGTGTACTCCTTTCTTCTGCGAACGCTAAGAGATTATAATGTAAAACCCCCCTCATTGACAACTTATTGAATTTCCTGCTTTTATCTTGACAGTTAAACTTTATTATCTCATGATTACATTAGAATAAAAATATATGGTGCGCGCCAAAAAGCGGCGCGCACCGGTGGAATTGAGCTTCACTCGAAAGCCTTGGGCGCGCCGCAAGGGCGCGCACCAAGTCATTCGAGCGGGCACCCCCTTCGGGGCTGCCGCCTTGCCGGTGCGGAAGCGCGAACGCAAGCGTTCGCTCCCAACCGCGCCGTCTGCGGTTGCCACTCAATTCCGCCGTTAGCTCCGGAGAAAACGATGAAACCGCTGGCAGTAATCGATGTTGAAACCACCGGGTTGAATCCCTACCGCCATGATCGCGTGGTCGAGGTAGCTGCCGTTCTCGTGGTGCCAGGGCAGGGGATTTCGGCCGAGCTGGCGACACTCGTGAACCCTGAACGAGATATCGGCCCAACAAGTGTTCACGGCCTTACGGCGTCCGACATTATTAATGCACCTCGCTTTGCACAAATCGCTGGGCATCTGGCTGAGTTCCTGTGCGGCTCAATCGCGTTGGTCGGGCACAATGTCAGGTTCGATGTATCTTTCCTGCAGTCGGAGTATGGCAGAATCGGTGTTGAAATGCCTCGCTACGCCTCGCTCGACACCATGGCGCTTGCAGGTGGGGGGACGCTGTCGGCGTGTTGTACAGAATACGGGATCGAATACCACGGAAAAGCCCACGCCGCTCTCCATGATGCCCGCGCTGCCGCAGCCCTTCTGCAGAGGATGTTCCTGCAGATTCCCGATCTGCTTGCCCGGCTCGGGCCTTGTGCCCCCCCGACCTGGCCGGTTCTTCATACGCCGCGCGGTAGTCTTTTCCCGAGAGGGAGTCTCGAAAGCGCCACCCCAGCGGTCCCCAGCTATGTTCAACGCCTTGCCGAACGTCTATCCGCCGGCTCCGCCGACGCGTCTCAGCCAGAAGGAGAAAGGGACTACCGCGCCCTTCTATGGCGTGTACTCGAAGACGGCCGTGTTGAAGAGTACGAGGGTAATTCCCTTGTAGAAGTTGCTACCCATTGGGGCCTGAGTTTTGACCGCGTCAAAGCAATTCACTTGGATTACCTTTTGCAGTTGGCCAAGGCCGCGTGGGCAGACCAGCGCATCACCGAAGCGGAACGGCGAGAAATCCAGTTGGCAGCACAGTTACTCGGATTCGGGCGCTTGTCGGACGATCAACTCCACAACCTCTTGGGCTCCTGCGAGAGCACCGCCCTCTCGGATGCAAGCGCAACTCTTGCCGAGGAGTGGACTGGAAAGGCTGTGTGCTTCACCGGTGAGTGCAGTTGCTCCATGCGAGGTCAACTCGTTACTCGTGAAATGGCCGAGCAACTTGCGGTAAACAAAGGTCTCCGGGTTCTGCCGTCTGTGACAAAGAAACTGGACCTCCTGGTCGTGGCCGATCCAAACACTCAGTCGGGCAAAGCAAAGAAGGCGAGACAGTACGGAATCAGGATTGTGCATGAGCCAGTCTTCTGGCGCTCGCTGGGAGTCCCAATTGACTGACGGAACGAGCGAACAATCGGGTGCACGCGACGGCGCAATCGCCACGCGTGACCCGTCACGTTATGCGCCATGCCTCATAAAATGGCACAGGAGGTTTGATGACTCAAAAAAGGTCCTCTTTCTTAGATACCCAGGTGGTAAGGGTAGAATGCTTGATTTTCTAATTCCTCAGTTTGCTTCATCTATCATCACAGCAAATCGCTTTGTCGAACCATTTGCAGGGGGTGGTGCTGTTTTCTTTGCCCTGAGCCCCAAACGGGCACTTCTCTCGGATATTAACTCAGAACTTATTGACTTATACGCTGGCATTCGTCGTTACCCGATGGGGGTCTGGAATATCTTTCAAGGTTTTCCCTCCACTAAAAATGCGTATTATAAGATTCGTGATTGGAAACATGATGAACTGGATTTACCAACTCGTGCAGCGAGAACGCTCTATCTAAATAGGACCTGTTTTAAGGGTATGTGGAGGCATAATAGCAATGGAGAGTTTAACGTGGGATACGGTGGACAAGATAGACGGTGGGTAATAAGTAAAGAAACCTTGGTCTTGGTTTCAAAAAAACTATGGCGTGTTTCTCTGAAATGTTGTGACTTTGAGGAAGTCATTGATTCATGCGAGGAAGATGATTTTATTTTTGTTGACCCGCCCTACTGTCCAGGTGAACGCGAAATGATTCATCACCATTATCGGTACGGCAAATTTAGTTTTAATGACCATAAACGGTTAGCAGCAACGCTAAAAAGAGCCTCGGCAAGAGGTATTCGTTGGGCTATGACAACCTCCGCGCACCCTGACATAGTTTATCTTTTCCGTAGATATCATATTGTATCTATTCCAAGAGGAACTGGAAGAAAAATTGGGGTATTAACAAAGAATTCAGGTGAGGTTCTTGTTCGCAATTATGAGGAGGTATTCCAATGAAAGATTTTTTCGAGAAGGCTGCAATGCAAAATCACCCGCTCAGGGTCTTACAAACATTCCTTGAACGCGAGAAAGCTAACGAGCAGGCAAAAAAATATGATGACATGCGCTTCGTCGGGTATGTGCTTGATATTGGGTTTGACACCGTTACGATCATTACATCCGACCCTTTCAAGATTGCTGTTGGTGGAGTGCCCCGGAATTCATTGCTGATAATGGTACCAGCGAATTATGATACACTACCGCCACACTTTACTTTGTTGCGTGTATTGGAAGCGGCGCCCACACCACTTTCTAAAGAGGTTCAGCAAACATATTTTGAGTTGCAGAAAAAATCCATGCCAGAACTCGATATTTTTACCCAGAGCGAACTGCAATGGGGTGCACTCAAGACTGGCGTCCTAGGAATGTTTTATCCCCACCCTGAAAAAACTGATGCAGTGGAGTTCTCAGGCGATTTGAACAACTTCGTCAGTGCTCACAAGTATCGTGTCTATGCGAGTGATGACGCCTTATTGAAACTTATCACCAATTCGATGGTACCAAATGAAAGCCGCTTTCCCATCGGAGATTTACGGTTGACCGAATGCAGGCTTCCATTGCCAAACAAACCTCAGTCCAAAGTTGAAGTTTTTGTTTCTACAAAAGATTTTATGGGCGCGCGAACGGCGATGTTCGGCAAGACACGGCTTGGTAAAAGCAACATTGTAAAACTCATTGCCCAAAGCCTAATAGAAACAACAGCACAAACTAAAAATGTAGGGCAAATTATATTTGACATAAATGGCGAATATGCCAATGACAATCCACAGGATGATAGCCGTTCATTGAAAAGTGGTTATCCTGATCGTTGTGTTGTTTATGCTCTAACTCCGAAACCAGCCACTCCATCTAAACCACTAAAGCTTAATTTTTACGAGCATCCCGAGCGATCTCGAAGGGTGTTGGCAGATCTGTTAGAAAGCGAAGGACGAACCTCTATTTATATCAAAGCATTTATAGGTGCAGAAATTCCATCTTTAGAAGTTTTAAGCAGTTTACCTCAGAACGAAAAAAAGCGTGCAGAACGGCGAATTCTAATGTATTGGGCTGTTCTAAAAAAGGGTGGATATGATGTTGACGAAGCTACTCTTTCTAGAAAATTGCGTCTCGACCCTGGTTACAACGCAAGCTTGCGATCCACTGTATATGCTGGAAATACGCCGCCAACTATTAATTCTTTAAATGTTTTGGTTTCTGAATTTGAAAGAATTGCTGATTTTATTCGTAATAGACCTGACAATGATCCCATTTTACAATCAAGTAGTGGCAGGCCCCTGTTTGAACGTGATGAACGCGCAATACTTGAGTTTCTCAAACCATCCATCGGAGCAGGACCGGCAATGATTCAACGGTTCAGAATTTATCACGACAGAAATGCGGGGGATTTTGCAAGAGAAATAATAAACCTTGTTGATAAAGGTCAAACAGCTATTCTTGACTTGGGAAATGCCAACCCAGAGGTGATGGAATATTTTTCCTATGAATTATCGAGCGCAATTTTCAATCATCAAGTCGAAAAATTTACTAACAATGCACTTAGCAGCCACTTTGTACAACTCTATTTTGAGGAAGCTCACAATCTATTTCCTGCGAAGGATGAAGGGATGGACATCTATCGTCGCATTGCCAAGGAGGGAGCAAAATATCACATCGGGATGGTATACTCAACCCAATCAGTCACAACCGTCAACAAAGATCTGCTTGCCCAGACAGAAAATTTCTTTATCGCACATCTCTCATCCCAAGATGAGGTAAACGCACTTGCTAAAGTTAATGTTGCCTACGAAAGTCTAAAAAACGACATTCTACAGGCGAAAACGGTCGGGTATATAAGAATGCTTACACGCTCACATCGTTTTGTCATATCGGTGCAGGCCAAGAAATTTACTCCGCCCGACAAAACGCAGGGAGGAAATTGAGATGCCTTACAAGGCTGGAGAACGTTTACCGGCAGAACGTGCAAGCCGGTTAGGACATCTTGATGTCTTAAAGAGCGAGTTGGTAAAAAAACTCTGCAAGAGTTTTGAGGATACTGTCCAAAGTCCCATTTCCACTACCGGTTCTTGGAAAACCATACCGTCGAATGAAAAACCCCTCCCTTTAGTATTTGGTGTTGATGGTTCCATTCAAGTCATTGAATCAGACACTCCACCCTATAAGGCATTGGCATTTGTTAAGACCGCCCTCTTAAGGGTTGATCAAGTTGCACTCTCTTCGATCGATGAGGAATCCCCCCATCCATTTGCATTGCGAGACATATTAGCCGATTCTGCTTTATATCATGCGACAGTCTTGCCACTGAGACATGTTGTTATACCGGGGATGTCTGTTTACGACGCGGTTCGCCAAATAATCTTTGAATCAGTAAAAGATGCTTCATTAGATGGCGAACCGTTCGAAACACTTAAGTGGATAGCTTATGAAAAGTGGGATGGGCGCAAGAAACATCTTCCTCCTTTTGAGTGCCCTCACTGCGAAGGAAAAGATGTTGCCACCTTGCCCTATGACGCTGATGAGGGGAACTGTCCCGCTTGTAATGGAAAATTATTTCTTACAGATATGCTTGGCTTCCACCAGGTAATGGCTCCGGACTCGGCGCCAGATGAGGTGGCGAGAGATTACATGAGTATTCATGAAACATTGCTATTGTTTACGGGAGTTAGATACTTTTGGGAGAGAAACAAGGAGGTACTTAAAAATTGCCTGTTCGTAAAAGACGGTCCTCTATCGATTCGAGCACAGTATTCAAAACTCGTGGCTCCAATACGCCGATTCTTGGCTTTCTCAAGGGATCAAGGTTGTCCTGCGCACCTCATTGGACAAGAAAAGACCGGAGCGTTTGCCGATCATTTGCAACTGATTGGGAACAATGCCCCCCTCCAATCGCTGTTTATCCCTGGTAATCAATATATCAAAGAACAGATTCAACATAGGCCCAACAGAGGGGCGCCCTATGGCAAGGATACGAACTACGGGGCCAAAGTTTTTGTCCGTATTAGTCATTATCATCAAATGGTGCTAAATATTCCTACCGGAGAGTACGTTGAGAATCCTACGCTCTCTAATCTCATCGGCGCTAAAAGAATCTTTGCAACATTACCAACGGTTTTGAGTAGCCGCTTTGAGGGAGCCCTTTTACCTATTGAGCTGGCTCATGGCGTTGCATCTCTCTCAACATATCCTTCTGCTCAAATTCTCAAGATTTTTGCAGAAGCAAAGGGGCAGAAGAATGAATAAGGCACGGTGTATAACAAGGCGCTGCACTCGGGCGGGCATTCTGCCCGCCGGTGAGCGCAAGCGTTAGGCGTCGTTACAAGAGGAGGGCATCATGGGACTTTTGGCAAGACTGTTTGGTGGTCAAATAGGTGAATGCAAATGTTCACAATGTGGGGCCTATTTCTCAATACGGAAAATCGAGGAGCACACACGATATCTTTTGCAGATATACATCGCCACCGGCACAAGCATAGGAAGAATAAGTTATGATCCCGTCTTCACCAACTTAGGCAGAGATTTTCATCTTGGCCTTGCCTATTGCCCCAAGTGTGTTCGTAGCCTTCGCGACATCAGCCGTTACGGTCGGACAGTCGAGAAAAGAGAACTACACGAGACGGAGACCGACCGCGAGAAACAGTGGACAGCTGTCGACCTTCCAAGTCTCCCGACAGATCTGGATACCAGCAAACTCAAAAGGGCTAAGTTGACCTATGATCCGGCTGAAAGGCGACTAAGCTTCAAGGGCAAGATGTCCGATAACGAAAGAAGCCGTTTATCTGCGCTCTCCAATGACAAGAAATACAAGAGAGCTATAAGGTCACTATTCCTGCGGTCTCAAGGAAGCACCAAGGAAGCGACATGGCCCATGCTCAGCCTTCAGGCAGGGTTGGGCGATAAGGACTATGTTTACGGTGATGCTACCCTTGCACCCTTTAGAGCTGGCGGTGGCATGAGGTTCGTTGACTACATCAGCGACGCACTATGGAATACCCCAAAATTTAGAAACAATGCTCTGAAGATACTGCACCTTGTGGCCAGCGCTGATCCCATGGATCCCAACGCCGCTACATATGCAAAGAAAGAACTCGCGCATTGGGAGGAAGAGGAACTACATAACAACATCGTAACCGTAATGAAGAGAGATGGGTTTGTAGAAATCACTTGTCCAGAATGCGGTGCTCAGTGTCCGTCTTTGCTTTCCGCAGATGATCCGGTCCTCGAAACGCGTTCTTGGGGCGCAGACTGTCCTTCATGCGGGCGAGTGTTTAACTTTAAAGTGGTAAGAAAGGCCTAACCATTCGTTCCACCGGATCGCCCGGAATTCGGGCTCCCAGTGAACTCCACGTTTGACAATACGTACGTTATATAGTACGCTAATTCAGTGGAGGTGATAACTATGACAACATTAACAGCCAGTGAAGCGAGAGCAAAACTCTATAAACTGCTTGACGAAGCTGCCTCATCCCATCAGCCCATCCAAATCACAGGCAAGAGGGCCAATGCTGTCCTTATTTCAGATGATGATTGGCGAGCAATCCAGGAAACCCTATACCTGCTATCAATCCCAGGAATGAGAGAGTCCATTCGGAAAGGACTCAAGACCTCTGTTGAGAAGTGCAGCAAGGAACTTAAGTGGTGACGTGGCAACTGGTTTTCACGAAGCAAGCCCTAAAAGATGCCAGAAAGCTTGCTGCGTCAGGCCTTCGGCCAAAAGCTGAAATTCTCCTGGATATTCTCAGGAAAGACCCATTCCAACAATCACCGCCGTTTGAAAAATTGATTGGGGATCTGGAAGGGGCTTACTCTCGCCGTATTAACATTCATCATCGTCTTGTCTATCAAGTCTTGATGGACATAAAAACAGTAAAGGTAATCCGTATGTGGACTCATTATGAATACGTTAATCTATAACGCCCGCAGGGTTTCGGCGACCGGCAGGCGGGCGGCGCGGATAGCGGGAAAGAGTCCGCCTAGCAGCCCCATGAATACCGCAAAGCACAGGCCCTGCATAAGGAGGTCGGGAGTGACCCGGAAGGCAAAGGCAAGATTGGAGAAGGTTTGAAAGTTAAGGGTCGAGGCGGTATACCCGTTGATGGGAAGCACGACGATGCAGCCGATGATCCCACCGATCAAAGCAATGAAGACTGATTCACAGAGGAATGAAATAATAATACTGCTCCTGCCAAATCCGAGGGAACGAATGGTAGCAATTTCGCGTACCCGGGCAGCCACGGCAGAATACATGGTGTTGAGTGCCCCGAAGACTGCACCAATTCCCATGATGAAAACCACCAGAAAACCCAGCACCCGGATCATCGTTGTGACTACTTGAGATTGACGCTCATAGTAGTCAATCTCCCGCTCAACCTCAACGGTCAGGCGAGGATCACCCATAAGTGCACTCTTGAATTCGAACAGGGCATTGGGTGAGGTCATCCTCACGGTTGATGACTGGTAAATGGATGCAGGCCGGTTATAGGTCTGGTTCAGAATGATGGCATCGCACCAGATCTCTGAGTCAAAGGCACTGCCTCCTGCATCAAGGATACCGACCACGGTCCAATCCCTCCCTCCGAAGTGAGGTTTGTCCCCGACCCGACAGCTCCGGTACATCTGTGCAATATTGCGTCCTACAACGATCTCAGCGAGGCCGGGACGGAAGTATCTTCCCTCGGCAATTTTCACCGTATCCCGCACCTCAAGTGCTCGTTCGGAAACCCCCCGCAGCTGGATGAGCGAATCAACACCCGTACTCTTTTGAGGAAGTGAGGCAATAATCACCACCTCGGGACTGATGAGCGGGATACCGTCAGCATTCCTCATGACCCCCGGTGCATCGGTAATCACCCTGATCTGATCGAGCGTGATAGCACTCTCCATCTCCGAAAGGGACCCACCCCGCCGGACAATGGCATTGTGAGGAGACCCCGATGACACAAGCGTCGCCTTGAACCCTCGCGCCATGGAAAGCATCGCCACAAATACTGCTACTACTCCAGCAATCCCCAGCACCGCGATCGTCGTGGAAGTCCAGCGGACCTTAACGCTCCTGATGTTATAAATAAGGGGAAGTGCCACCTTCTACACCCTCCTGAGGGCTTCCACAATCCTCAGTCTCATGGCAAGCAGTGCTGGAATGATTCCAGCGGCAATACCTGCAACGAGTGCTATCCCGAAACCCATGGCTATCCTGTCGGGGGCAAGGTAGAAAAAGGGCAAAAGGCCTCCCGTGGGATCACCGCGCATCGTAAAGAGCTTGGCGAGACCAAGACCAATGAAAGCGCCGGGCAGTGCATAGAGGAGCGACTCCGCGAGCACCAGCAGCATGACCTTTACATTCGTGAAACCCAGGGTTTTCAGGACCGCAAGCTCACCGGTTCTCTCCCGGACTGACATGGCCATGGTGCTTCCCGTGACGAGGAGGAGGGTGAAGAGCACCACGCTGCCGATTGACATGATGATGAGCCTGATGTTACCGATCTGTTTTACAAACCCGGCTGCAAAAGATTTTTCCGTTTCGGTTTTCGTTTCATAGGGGGAGTTGGCGAAGAGTTCGTCAAGAGCCGCAACCACGTCCACAGCATTATCAGGGGAAACAATCCTGACGACATACCACCCCACCATACCCTTTAAAAAATCCCGCCGCTCATCAAGATACTTGTACTGGAACCAGAACTGGGTTTGATCGTCCTCCGCTCTGGTTCCATCGTAGATTCCGCGGATGTTAAACTCCCACGTACCGGGATAAATGGTACCCTTGAAGGGAACACGATCCCCGATTTTCCATCCATATTTTTTCAGGGTGCTGCGTCCCACAATGCACCCTTCACGGTCGCGTACGAAAGCCTCCCACTGCTCTGGCTGGATTTTGAATTCTGAATACATCTTGAAATAACTGTCGGTATCAACTGCCATCACGGGGATAAAATTCTTTTCATTCTGATAGTAACCGCCAAACCAGACTGCATACGTGGCCTCCTTTACATCGGGAATCTGGAGGATGCGGTCCCGATAGGAATAGGGGAGTGGCTGAATGATAGACGTTTTGTTCAGCACCACCAGCCGGTCTGCCCCTGCAATCTCCACCCCCCCGGTAAAGCTTGTATCAATGGTTGCGAGGAGGGCAAACAGGAAAAGCGCAGCGACGAAAGAGCCAATCGTCAGGATGGTACGGGTCTTTTTCCGGAAGAGGTTTGCAACGATGAGGGGGAAAAATTTCACGACGGTCCTTCCCCTGCTTGGCACTCCTGGCACTCGATCAGGACACCCTTGTCCAGGTGGAGGATTACTCCGGCACGTTCTGCTGCGCGAGGGTCGTGCGTAACCATCAGGACGGTCTTGCCGTAGGTTTTCACGAGCTGATCAATGAGCTCAAGGACTCCGTCGGCGCTCGTGCGGTCGAGATCTCCTGTCGGCTCGTCACAGAGGAGAAAGGTGGGGTCGGTCACGATAGCGCGAGCAATGGCTACGCGCTGCTCCTGTCCCCCGGAAAGCTGGCGGGGGTAGTGGTGCATCCGGTCGGAAAGGTCGACCACGGCAAGGACAGTTTCTACATGCTGTTTCCGTTCTTCCTTCGTGAGGCTGGTAAGCAGTAAGGGAAGCTCAATGTTCTGGAAAGCCGTCAGCACAGGGATCAGGTTGTACATCTGGAAGATAAACCCTACATGCCGGGCGCGCCAGGAAGCGAGCTTCTGACCGGACATGCTGGTAATCTCGTCACCGTCAACTATAACGCTTCCGGCAGTGGGGAGGTCAAGGCCTCCCAGGAGGTTGAGCAGCGTGGTTTTCCCCGAGCCGCTGGGACCCATGAAGGCCACAAACTCCCCCTGGTCCACATCGAGGTTTAATCCCCGGAGGACGTGGATCTCCTCGCTGCCCCGCAAATACCTTTTGTCCAGGTTGCGTACCTGAATGAGGGAATTATTTTGATTGAGACCATCCACCCTTACCATACAATCTCCGTCAGTGAGTTAAAGAGTTGAGGAGTTATGGAGTTCGGGAGTTAAAGAGTTGTGAAATTAAAAAATTGGAAAGTTTATACGTTTTGTAACTCCTGCACTCCAGCACTCCTTAACTCCTGCACTCCAGCACTCCTTAACTCCTGCACTCATTATTGTTTTACTTCCGCCCTCTGCTGGTCTCTCAATTTCTCCGGGCCATTCACCACCACCTGATCCCCTGTAGCAATTCCTTCAAGGACTTCTATTTCATTTCCCCTCATCTGTCCCAGCTTAACGGGACGCATCGTAAGTTTCCCTTCCTTAAACTGGAAAATAACCTGCTTGCCATCCACATCCCGTACTGCCTGACGGGGGATTAACGAACGGACATTAGTGTTTCTCGGTGTCTCTTCACTGCTGAGGAAGGATACTTTAACACCCATGTCCGGGAGAATCCTGGGGTCAAGGGCATCAAAAGCAATCCTCACTTTCACCGTTGCCTTTTGCCGGTCAGCGGTGGGGATGACAGTCCTCACGGTGCTGGGAATCTGCCAGTCCGGATAGGCATCGAGTGTTGCAGCCACCTTCTGGCCTATGCTCACCTTGGCGATGTACGACTCGTTCACGTCAACTTCGATTTCCAGAGAGTTCATGTCCACAATGGTTGCAATCCCGGTCCTCGTGAATCCGCCTCCTGCTGAGACAGGGGAAACCATCTCTCCGATCTGAGCATCTTTGGAGACGGCAATACCCTTGAAGGGAGACCGGACCGTACAGTTGTCCAGATCCTGTAATGCTACATCCAGTTGGGCCTTTGCATAGCGCACCTGTTCCTTCGTTAAGGCAATCCGTGCCTTGAGGGCATCAGCTTCAGCCTGAGCGTGGTCAAAATCCTGCTGAGTTGAAACCCCCTCACGGAACAATTTCTCCGTGCGGTAGAGGGTACGGTTCGCATCTGTTAGGTTCACATCCAGTTCGGCAATGGCGGCGAGTGCTACCTCTTGATTCGTCCTGGCTGATACAACCCTGGCCTTCGCATCCGAGTCGTCGAGACGTGCGAGTACCTGACCGGCCTCCACGTGCATCCCTTCCTCTACAAGCAATTCCTGAACACGCCCGGTAATCTTTGCCGCAACGGTAGCCCGGCGCCTCGGGGTAACGTAGCCGCTGGCATTGAGTATCACAGCTCCCTTGCCCTGGATGGCAGCACGGGCTGCTGCTACTTCTACCGTCACCTTCCGGTTCTTCAGGACAATAGTCACCAGGGCGATGAGTATGACCAGGACAGCACCGGTAACGATGAGACCGGTTTTTTTCCTGTTCCCTGAATTACGACGTGCCTGAGGGTTGATCCTGAGTGCTGAGAGGTCAGGGAGCCTGCTCTCTCGTCCATCCTCTGCCATATTGTTCCTCCTGTCCGGACAGGTACTGTAAAGTCCTGCAGATAAAAAGCTATAAGATTTTAACATACCTCTCTGAAATAAGGAAGTTCAGGACTGCCTCAGATGGGGTTTCCTTAAGTTCTCGTTGACATCGTTCTGCGAATTTTATAGGCTTTTCTTAAAACGGCAGCATGCCATCTTATCGTCTTTGAACCCGGAAGAAAGGTGTATGGGCTGGAAAGAAGGTATTGTCTTTTTTTCGTTTAGCAGTGCGCTCCTGATTCCCCGGGAAGCTGTTTATCCAACATCCTCACAGGAGATCACGGTGTCAGCAGCGATGGCCCTGAAGAGCTCCTTTGAAGAAATCGGAAGGACATTTGGACAGAGCCATCCCGGGGTAAAGGTGTTTTTTAACTTTGGAGCCTCGGGAGACCTCAAAAAACAGATAGAGGCTGACGCACCCGTCGATGTGTTTGCGCCGGCGTCTCTCCAGGACATGGATGAACTTGAACAAGAAGGGAGGATCATCAAGGGCACGAGGCTCAATTTTGTTAAAAATGGACTCGTCCTGATTGAATCTGCACATACACGGTTCAGACTTACGTCGTTTCATGACCTGAAAAGAGAGACAGTAAAAAAGATAGCGATCGTAAACCCGAAGACCAGCCCTGCAGGAAAATATGCAGAAGAAATTCTGACCTCTTATAACCTCCTTGCAGCGCTCAGGGATAAGCTTATTTTCGGGGAACATGTACGGCAGGTCCTCGACTATGTAGCTCGGGGAGAAGTTGATGCAGGGATTGTATACCTCACTGATGCCCGGCTCCGTTCAAGGGAGGTAAGGGTCGTCCTGCAGGCGCCGGAGAGAAGTCATACACCTGCTGTATACCCCATAGCGGTGGTGCGGGGGACTGAAAACGAAGGCTTATCAAGAAAATTTGTGGATTTTGTTGGATCAGGTGAAGCACGACAGATTTTTGAAAGATATGGATTTAAGCCATTAGGAGAGTAGAAGCCACCAGAGTCAACGGAGATATATGGACGATTCAATACTCTTTTCCCTCCGACTGTCCCTTCAGGTAGCATCTGTTGCGACATTCTTTGTGGTGCTTGCCGGGATAGGCGTTGCATATATCCTGGCGAGGAAGGATTTCGTGGGTAAAGAGCTGCTGGATATATTCTTTACTCTCCCCCTCGTACTGCCGCCGACGGTGACCGGCTACTACCTCATTATCCTCTTTGGCAGGAACGGATTCATCGGGCGGTATCTCTACAGCCTGACAGGCTGGAGCATCATGTTTACCTGGTATGCCGCAGTGCTCGCCTCTTTTGTCGTAGCCCTCCCTCTGATGATCAAGACAACCAGGGCAGCCATTGAGTCTGTCGATGAGAACCTCATTAATGCCTCCTACACCCTGGGCCACTCGGAAAGTAAGACCGCGATTAAGATTATCCTCCCCCTCTCAAAGCGTGGTATAGTTGCGGGGACTGTTCTCGCCTTCGCCCGGGCGATGGGAGAATTTGGAGCCACCTTGATGCTTGCCGGCAACATCCCCGGGAAGACTGACACCATGCCTCTCTCAATTTACTCCCATGCAAGCAGCGGAGACTGGTCAAAAGCGAACATCATGGTCATCATCTTTACCATCATCTCAGGCATATTTCTCTATATTACTAACAGATTTACCAAGAGGTTTATCTGATGGGGCTGTCAGTCCGCCTGCAAAAAGCGCTCGGCCGGTTTACCCTTGATGTTGCCTGGGAGATCGGAAATGAACTCGCTGTCATCTTCGGGCCTTCAGGATCGGGTAAATCCCTGACCCTCCAGTTACTCGCAGGGCTCATGAAGCCTGATGAGGGATTCATCAGGGTTGACGGAAAGACCTTCTTTGACAGTACGGTGAAGAGTGTGGTGCCTCCGCAGGACCGCTCTTTCGGCTATGTCTTCCAGGACCTCGCCCTGTTTCCCCACATGACTGTGGAGGAGAACATCCGCTATGGTGCAGCGGAGCATCAAAGGTCTCAGCGGGATAAGCGAATGAGAGAGATGCTTGATATCTTCCATCTGGACGGCCTTGAAAAAAAGCTCCCTTCCGAGATCTCCGGCGGACAGAAGCAGCGGGTTGCCTTTGCCCGGGCGCTGATACGGAAACCTGACGTGCTTCTCCTGGACGAGCCGTTTACGTCCCTCGACACATCGCTCCGCCTGGAGATGCGGAATGTGCTCAAGGATATCTGGAGCGAGTTCAATGTGCCGGTAATCCTCGTGACCCACGACATTTTTGATGCCCGCGCATTGGCTGATACGGTCATCGTATATGCAGACGGAAAGGTAGTCCGCACAGGGACGCCCCGTGACATCTTTAACATGCAGTTGATAACTGAGGGGGATATTTCCCTGCTGATTTCCTCCAGTTCTCCCCGGGAGACGAATGCGTTCCTGACGAATGGAGGGAAGCAGACTGACCTGGGTGACCAGGTCATTGTGCTGAAAGGCGGCGGTGATATCGGAACCGGGGTAGCTCATAGACTCCACACGGGCGGGTTCCGTGTTCTGATCCTGGAACTTGAGAATCCGATGGTCATCAGAAGGACAGTCGCATTCGCCCAGGCAGTCTTTGAGGGAAAAACCGTGGTGGAAAGGGTGAAGGCGGTACGGGCAGACACGGAGGAGGAAATCCAAGCTGCCTGGAAGAAGGGTAACATCCCTGTCTGTGTTGACCCGACGGGGAGTATGACCACAGCGTTCAAGCCGGATATCTTCATTGATGCTACCATAGCAAAGCGGAACACCGGCCTGCACAGAGGCATGGCGCTGATCACCATCGCCCTCGGGCCAGGATTCACGGCCGGGGTAGATTGTGATGCCGTCATAGAGACAAACCGCGGCCCTAACCTCGGGAAGGTAATTTTTTCAGGGTGTGCCGAGCCGAATACGGGGATTCCAGGACCGGTCCTGGGGTATGAAGAGGAACGGGTTCTCAGGTCACCGTGCAGGGGGAAGGTGCGGCACGTGCTGGATATCGGTGATACGGCCAGGAAAAGTGATACGGTCTGCTATGTCGGTAGTGAGGCGGTGAAGGCATCACTGGACGGGGTGATCCGGGGGCTCATTGCAGAGGGAATAGAAGTTCCAGAAGGGCTCAAGATTGGAGACATTGACCCTCGGGGAATCAAGGAAAGCTGCTATATCATATCGGATAAGGCACGGATAATAGGTGAAGCGGTTCTTGAGGCAATTCATCAATTGAAAGAAATGAGACCTATTGAATAATGGTGCAGGGTACTTCGTTGCTCAGCAATCCGCCTGAGGCGGAACAATTCTAAAGGGCGTGATAAATCACGCCCCTACACGGCCGAATGTGCTGACGTTCCGGAATGCAAGATTTTACCGCGAAGCGCGGCCTTCGGTCTTATGGAGAACCTATGGATATTTTTGAGGAGATAGTGGCTGCAAAAAAGGCAAATGTACCGGTGGTTCTCGCAACCGTCATCGAGTCCCTGGGTTCAGCTCCCCGTGAGGAAGGGGCACGGATGCTCATCAGGGCAGACGGCACCACAGCCGGGACAATCGGAGGCGGGGCAATTGAGAAGGTGATCGCAGATCGCGCCATGACCCTCA
>Ga0315280_10002805_pt1 | contig 27775 bp, 25 predicted proteins | sample YL17G06_40_MG_FD_203697 | JGI IMG/M metagenome (GOLD analysis project Ga0315280, IMG submission 203697) | Sediment microbial communities from Yellowstone Lake, YNP, Wyoming, USA - YL17G06_40 | ecosystem: Environmental > Aquatic > Freshwater > Lake > Sediment | place: USA: Wyoming | collected... | reverse complement strand
CGCCGCCATCCGCGACTACCTGGCGCACACCAACCAACAGCCTACTCCCTTCATCTGGACCGCCCCGGCCGAGCGCATCCTGGCCAAAGTAGCCCGTTGTAAACCTATTTCGGAGACAGTGCACTAGGTGTTTTTCCTCAGCGTGTCCGAATCGAACCCCGAGGAAATCGAGCCTCAAGAAACCCGCATGGTTGACACATTCTCTACCTTCCTTATAGAAGCGGCGTCAAGTCCCCGCTGCGGTTGTGTTTGCGATCTTATACACTATCAATGCGGAGCCGGGCTGCTGGGGAATCTCCACCAGGAGATAGTTCTCCATCAACTCACGGCCCGTCATCTTCTTCGCGCTCTTTGCGTCCAGGTTTCTGACGCTGTAGGTAGCGTTAGGATCGAGCCCCTTGAGCTGGAACCCGATGACCGCGAAGCTGGTCTCAGGCCGTCGGAACGCCTGCACCATGCCTTCGCCGAGGTCCGGGCGGTCGAACTGCCAGGCCATCCAGGTATCGGTCGCGACGCTGAACGGTGACAGCGGATAGTAGTCACCGTAGTAGTACTTGGAGACGTCGCGCCACTGGCTCGTCATCAGCCGCATCTGGTTGTAGTCCAGCCCCTTGTTCCTGATGTCCCACAGGCAGTTGGTGAACGGAACCATGTTGCTGCGGAATATGTAGGGATCGGTATCCTGAGTGCCCGTGCCCGAAAGCGGTATCCAGAACGATATGCCGTAGGTATGGCACTGAGTCCCGATGGGTTCGCATCGCCAGTCGGTTCGCCAGAGCGGTATAGCCCGCCGCATGGTTTCGAGGTCGTTGCGGCGTCCTCCCGAAGCGCAGGAGTCGATGAACATATCCGGATGCTTCTCCAGGAGGTAGTCCCAGTAGGCGAGGTACCCTACGACGTGCTTGTTCTCGGTGATGCCCTGCCGATTCTCCGCGTCGTTGTTCCGCCAGTAGCCGAGCGGGTCCATATTGAAGTCCTGCCGGTACAGGTCGATGCCCTGTTTGGTCATCAGCTCGTCGATGTGTCGGGTGAGCCAGTTCCAGGCTTCAGGATTGCCCAGATTGAGAAGCCCTCCCTCCTTGCCTCCGAGAATCCACTCCGGATGGTTCTCCGGCAACCACGTGCCGGGATGCACCCGTTCCGGCTCGAACCAAACTATTGTCTTGACGTTATTGGTGTGCGCGTAGTCGCTTATCGCCCTGAGGCCATTGGGGAATCGTTTTGTGTCGACTTCCCACGTGCCGGTCTTAGGCCAGCCCACGCCTTCGCACGGATACCAGCCCGCGTCCATCCACCAGTGTCCGATCTTGATCTTCTCTTCCAGGTACCGGTCGATGCACATCTTCTGGTTCGCCTCGTTGGCGTCCTGCATCTCGCCGTAGAAGTGCGAGCTGCATCCGAAGAGCTCCGGCTCAGGCAGTTTGCCGCCCGGCTTGGGCACGTTGTAGGCAAACATCCACTGCCGCCAGACGTTCTGCGCGCGGATCCAGTCACCCGTGTAGAACTGCAGGACCATCAGCGGGGTGCGTATCTGCTCCCCTGGGTGCAGCGTGAAATGGGTCAACTCCTGGCCGGCGACGACTCGGAGTCCGACTCCATCATCTCTAGTCCACTGGCTGGACCACTGTCCCGGCCAGCCAACCACGATGATCACTCCCTGCCCGGTTGGGGCCTGGAGGTTGAAGTAGGACATATCGGTGTTGGTCGGTCGGCCGCCTGCAGCGCCGATCTTCTTCTGAGTCTTGGGATCGAGCTGCGTCTGCATGGGAGCGTAGTCGTTCTGCGCGCACGGGCTACCGACAAAGTGATGCAGGATGAACTCGTTCGCATGTCCGCGCTCGAGCTTCTCGTCCAGGGACTGAAGGTTCTCGATGATCGGCGTGTCCTGAGTCCCAGTGTTCTTGACGTATATAGTCCACTCAACCGTGGGGAAGTCGGTATACTCGATCCCCACGCAGCGAACCACGAGACCTGTCTTAGGGTCGGTGCAGGTGAGGGTCCGCTGTATGCGTTTGGCGTCGAGCTTCTTGGAGGCCCGGTCCAGCTTCCACGTCCTCAGCAGCTCGGAGGAGGGCTGTCCCCCGTAGGTGAAGGAGAAGAACGGGTTGGTGTTGACGACTGCCGGTCCGCCGGTAAGCGGGAGATCGCTCAGTTTGATCTCCTTGCCGCTCGCGAGAGTGACCTTGGCCTCGGCCCAGTCGGACTGATCGCACGACACGCCGTCACCGGCGTCGCCGACCTCCAGAGTGAACTGCTTTGCGCCACCAAGATCCACCTTGACCGGCACAGGGGCGCTCCCTTGTTTCAGGGTATCGGACTTGAACGCCGTCTTTCCCGCCACCACGACGGAGAACACGACGCTGCCTGCACAGCCGTTTGCGTCGAGCCCAACGGCGGCCGAGAAGGTTTTGCCGGGCTCAGGCAGCCGAACGGCAACCTTGCTTGCGGCATGACAGAACAGCCCGTGAGAGTAGGTTGTACACCCGATCTTGAGCGGTCTGCCGAACCGCGCGTTCTTCTGAATGGGGTCGAGGTTTGACACGACCTCCAAACCGGGGTCAGGCGGGTTGAAGGTGGTTGTTCCCTCGAACTTGGCGGCGATCCATTGACGGGCGGTGAGCATCTCATCCGGGACGACACTGACCGCGTAGGTTAGTTGGGAAGCCATGATCAGTACGAGCACCTCCAGCGCAACTACGAGCGTTTTCATGGACAACTATTTGCCTCCTTGTGCAACCTGCCGGCGCCGCGAGCAATCGATTGCTCACCGTCCAGCCCTACATTGATACCATAGAGCGAGAGGATTGTGTTGAGTGTCAGCGAAAGTGAGACAAAGTGGAGCCTGAATTAAGCTACATATGGGTGTTCCCGTCCCCCAGACAGGGAAAATGGGGACAGTTACCTATTTCCGCCGCCTGTGTCATACTCCGTTTCCCGCTATTCGGCGGCCAGGAGCTTGCCTCCTGCCCATGAGCCCGCTACCAGAAGTGTCGCTTGGCGAAGGCGCGGACCGGTCTTAGTCTCGGCTCTGGCTGAGTTGCCTGAGAAGCGCCCTGTCGCCCCGCACAAGGGCCTCCTTCTTGGCAGGGCTCCAGTTCTTGAGTTGGCGCTCCCGTGTCACCGCCAGAGCTTCCGTGGCAAACGCCTCTGAATGGACGAGCGTCACGGGACGCCGGGCGCGCGTGTACGCTGGGCCGCGCCCGTCATTGTGACGGCGGACGCGGGCTTCGAGGTCATCCGTGTGGCCGACGTAATATGTGCCGTCCGAGCACCTCAGGATGTAAACGCGGTAACTCATCTGCACGCGATTCTTTGCCCTTCGACGCGCTGCGTTTGCTCAGGACACCACTCGCCGCGCCGGAACCGCGTGGGGGATTCCGTGCCTCATATCAATTGGCCTGCCACGAGCAAGCCCCCGCTGGAGTGAGGGCGCGGCGAATGGTGGAGGAAAACATCCTGGCATGGTTCGGCTTGGCTCACCACATGTCGAAACAACGGGGCTGCAGACGAAGCCCCAGGACTGCTGGGGAGGATTAGGTGTCGCGGGACCACAATCCGCACAGCGGTCGTCAGTCGCGGACCTCATCCCGCCACTCCAGGTGCACACGCTGCGTGTCCGGAGCGATGCGCGCGGTGGCCCTGCCTTGAAGCGTCGCGAGCAGTGGCTCACCCGCCGCTTTCCGCCGCCACCCGCGGAGCAGGGGCACGCGCGCTTTCTCACCGTCGCACACGACGGCCGTAAGGTCGGCGCGACTGGCCAGGAGGCCGGGCGAGATCTGCTTGTCGGCCGAGAGCGACCGGAGGCAGAGGACGAGGAAGTCTACTGTCGGCTCCATTCCCCGCGGAAGAGAAAACGGCCTCTCCACTTTGGGCGGGGGCGTGTCGGCACCTCGGCTTAGCGCCTCGATCATGCCCCGGCCGAACCGCCGAACCTGATCCGAGCGCAGCCCGCGCACCTCAGCCAGGGCCCCGATGGTATCCCGCGGCCAGCGCGCCAGCTCCACGAGCACCACGTCCATGCATATGCGCGGCACCGGGATGTTGAGCTCCCGCGCAGTCTCCTCTCGCCAGGCGGCGATCTCGCGCAGGCGGGAGAGCTCTTCCCCGGTCAGCCGCTCGACGCCGCGTATCTGGCGGAATACCTTGCGCGGATCGGCCGGGGCGAAACGCGCCGCCCTTTCGAGGCCCCTGAACTCCTCGCGCGCCCACCCGAGCCGGTTGTGCAACCTGAGCTCTCGCACCAGGTGGGCGTGTACGGGCGCGAGGCAGCGCACGTCATCCAGCGCATACTCGACCTGCTTGTCTGTGAGCGGCCGCCGCAGCCAGTCGGTGAACGCGTGCGACTTCCTCGGGCTCTGCTTGGTCACGCGATGAACGAGGTTCGCGAGGGATATCTGCTCGTCGTACCCCAGCAGGGCGGCCGCGATCTGCACGTCGAACACCGGCGCGACCGGGTGGCCCATCATCTCGAAGAAGATGGCAAGGTCCTGGCGCCCGGCGTGGAAGACCTTCTCGATGTCGTCCGCGAGGAGCACGTCGAACAGCGGAGTGAGATCGCGGAGGGCGAGGGGATCGATGAGCGCGGCGCGGTCGGCGGCGGCGATCTGGATGGCGCCGACCGCGGGGTAATAGCGTCCCTCGCCGACGAACTCGGTGTCGAGGTACACGGTAGACGACTTGCCCAGATCAGAACACAATTTGGCAAGCTCGGTAGGCTTTTCGATTATCATGGCGCCGCCGCTGGGTCACGTCGCGGGAGTTCCCCCTCGGCAGTTCCAAGAACAGCGCCGTGGGGAGTGTCTGATTCCGGTAGTGCCGGCTACTTCGCCGTTGAACGGCTCTTGACCTTGCCGTTGGAACAAGTCGAGGTTGAATGTCAGTATGTGCCTGGAAGGTGAGGGTGTCCGTCCTCCGCGTCAGTGGCACAAATCCGGGGGTGAATTAGGGTGCACTCTGGGTGTGCCCGCTCCCGCATTCTCCGCTCTCCCCATCATCTCGCGATAGCGCTCCCGCCGGGCCACACAGGTCCGAACCTGGAGCGATTTTCGCCGCGCCAGGATGCCTTCCTTCCGCCCGAACCGGGCATCATCCGATGAACAGCATGGGTAACGGGGACACCAGAACGCCGGTTATGACGCCACCTGCCCGTGCACGCGGTTCTTCCACCCCCACGTGCGTGGGGATCACGCGCTCCGCTCCTCGCAAGCTCTGGTGCGTGGCGGTTCACCCCCACGTGCGTGGGGATCACGGCGCGAGGAGATATTTGACGCGCTTGCCATCCGGTTCACCCCCACGTGCGTGGGGATCACAATGCCAGCATCGCAGAAATCGGGACGCCGCACGGTTCACCCCCACGTGCACGGGGATCACTAAGTGGTAGCCAGGCCCGGCCAGGTAGTTTTCGGTTCACCCCCACGTGCGTGGGGATCACCCGCCTGCTTTCTGCAAGGCGACCAGGCCGGCCGGTTCACCCCCACGTGCGTGGGGATCACGTCTGAAGTCAGTGCAGACTGTGTTCTGGCACCGGTTCACCCCCACGTGCGTGGGGATCACATCTCAGGCACTCTCTGGTCGGGTGACTTGGACGGTTCACCCCCACGTGCGTGGGGATCACGCCGGGTATCGTGTGACCGGCGAGCACGTCGCCGGTTCACCCCCACGTGCGTGGGGATCACTGAAACGCACTTTCCTACAGGTCTCCCTCATCCGGTTCACCCCCACGTGCGTGGGGATCACCGCAGGGTGGGGAATTCGCGGTAGAGGCTGAGCGGTTCACCCCCACGTGCGTGGGGATCACTGGCCCCCGTTCGGGTCGGCCTGGAGTGTAACCGGTTCACCCCCACGTGCGTGGGGATCACGCGTGGAAGACCCGCAGGGCGATTCTGTCAGGCGGTTCACCCCCACGTGCGTGGGGATCACGCCCACGCACTACGCGTGGCGTCCGAGACGGTTCACCCCCACGTGCGTGGGGATCACCCGGGCGGACCGACAGCTCTGTCCAGCGTCTCCGGTTCACCCCCACGTGCGTGGGGATCACCTCGCAGAGGACATGAAGAATACCGCCGACTACGGTTCACCCCCACGTGCGTGGGGATCACGGCCTCGGCCCACGCGCAGTCGTCCTCGTCCGCGGTTCACCCCCACGTGCGTGGGGATCACTTACCTATCGGCTGGTGGCCTCGCATTGGATTCGGTTCACCCCCACGTGCGTGGGGATCACTGATGGCGGACCCGAAAGTCATACGCACGAGGCGGTTCACCCCCACGTGCGTGGGGATCACCTGATAGTTGCGCCAATTGCACAGGCGGATGACGGTTCACCCCCACGTGCGTGGGGATCACGCCGGAAACGCTCGCGCACTCCTTGAGGCAGGCGGTTCACCCCCACGTGCGTGGGGATCACGACCGTAGCCGTCCCCCCTTCGCTGCCCATTTCGGTTCACCCCCACGTGCGTGGGGATCACGCAAGAGCACTTGAGACCGTCATAGGAATACGGGGTTCACCCCCACGTGCGTGGGGATCACGGCTGCGATTATCGCATAAACATGATTGAGGACGGTTCACCCCCACGTGCGTGGGGATCACGCTATATGCGTCTTCGGTGGCTTGGGGCGTCGCGGTTCACCCCCACGTGCGTGGGGATCACCGAACTTGATTGGGACGGACAAGGTTGTCTTCCGGTTCACCCCCACGTGCGTGGGGATCACTGCCGTATCTTTTCCCGCCACTCCGATGTCCACGGTTCACCCCCACGTGCGTGGGGATCACGCCAGAGAATGCTTCTGTCGGAATTGGTGATACGGTTCACCCCCACGTGCGTGGGGATCACTGTCTTCTCGTTTGGATTGGGTGTATTCCCAGGCGGTTCACCCCCACGTGCGTGGGGATCACGCGTGTATCTCCTGCACTGTCCGAAGCGAATTCGGTTCACCCCCACGTGCGTGGGGATCACGCTTGCTCGCCCTCCTTGCCGGTCTGCACCATCGGTTCACCCCCACGTGCGTGGGGATCACGATCAGCTGCAAAAGCCGTATCGACGAAGTTCCGGTTCACCCCCACGTGCGTGGGGATCACACTGCCAATTCAGCGTTCTGAGGGCATCCTGGCCAAGACGATGCCTTCTATGTCTACCATGTCCCGGCTGGGGTCGCCGAAGGTCCGAACAGCGAATCCTTGTTCAGTGTTGCTTGTATGAATCAGAATGCCGCTGCCGTCCCGACACGTGCGCTCGGCACGCTCCCACAGTTTATCCCTGACCATCCCGGAAAGATTGCCGACGAAGACGCCAGCCTTCGCCTGCACCAACCACCGCGTCAGTTCGCCCCGGAAGCTGGGGCGGACTTTCTCAAGAATCATCACCACCATTGTCTTCCTCCAGCACCGCGTCGGGGCCCGCGCCACGTTCTGTCTGCTCTCCGCCTTCCCACGAAGGCGACCACAGGTCGGTAGGAAGGGCCGGGTCCGAGTCCGGCGCGAACACTTCTGGCTGCTCGGTCTCACCAAGCGCATGCCGGATATCCGGGATTACGCGCTGCACGAGCTTCGTCTCGCGGAAGACGTCTCGACAGCGTAGGCGAACGGTGCGCTCCAGCTCTTGGTCACCTTGGCCCGCGGCCTGGAATGCCACTGGTATGGTGACGCCCACCTTGTAAAGATCGGCGATGTCATAGACGAAGGACAGTTGCTTGCCCGTATGGATGAACCCGAGCGCTGGGCTGTAGCCGGCCGACAGGATGGCCGCATGGCAGAGGCCGTACAGGCACGAGTTCGCGGCGGACAGCGCGCGGTTCACCGGATCGGCAGCGCGCCAGTCGGACCGGTCGTAGCTTCTCCCGTGCCAGGGAACTCCGGTCTCGCGGCTGGCCTTTGCGTAGGCCTCGCGGACGCGGATTCCCTCCATGCCGCGCAGTTGCTGCACGGTCAGGTCCGGCTGCAGTTTGCCGCTGAAGCGCATGCGGTAGAGGCGCTTTACGACTTCCAGGCGCTTGTGTTCGTCGCTGACGAGTTCCGCCTGGAGAAGAAGGCCGTGGGCGCTTCTTGTTCCTCCCATGCCGAAGGCGTAGAAGCGCACGTTCTGCTCCCCGCACCAGATCACGAGGCAGTTGTTGTCGGCCAGTGCGCGGATAGCGGCGTGGGTAACGTTCGTGCCCGGGCCTAGCATCAGCACCGACAACCCGGCCGCGGGAACCGGCGTCTTCCCCTTCTGGTCATAGAAGGCGATGGACTTCTCGTCCTGCTCTATCCGCACGTGCTCCAGGTAGAGGAAGGACAGGGCATCACGGAACTTAGGCAACTGGTGGAGATCATCCATGTGTCACCCCCTTGTGATCTTCTTCCTCCCACTATGTTCCGCAATTCCGTCTCCGAATGGAGGTCACCGCCGGAGCCAAGCGATGGGCAGGAGCCTTTCTCGCCACCTCAATCACCGCTATTGAGTTTTCAAGGTTCGTGACCGTCTTGGGTCGTCACTCCCACGATCAGGCCGGAGCCACTGACAGGAGCCCGAAACCGAATCCCTTGGCAGAGCCGATGCCCGATTCCAGGGCGGCAAGAAAGCCTTTCGGGTCGGTGACCTGAAGCACACCCTCAAAGTCCACACAAAGGTGGCGGATGGGGTCTCCGTGCCCGGGTTTGCGGCTCACGACGAAGCCGCGGTCGAGCACTCGGCAGTCCAAAAGCCGGAAGCCATACTTCTCGGCCTTCGCCTCCAGCCACCGGCGCTGCGCCTCCTCGCCGTAGACGCCGATGCGGGTGCCGCTTGGCTTCGGCATTCCCTCTGGGACTGGGGGGCTGAAGACTCGGCGCGCAGTGGGGTTGGCGCGAAGGCGGAAGCGAAGGCGCTGGCCTCTGCTGACCATTGGCGAAGAAGGCTTGCATTCGGAAGTAAGGCAACCGGTCTGTTCAAGCGGCTCCCAGGCTGGCTCCCGCTGGGATTGCACAAGCACTACTGGGGGGCGACCGTCGGCTAGCGGCTCCAGCCGGAACAGAACACGTCCAGTGCCGCCTTGCTCTCGATCGGGGAAGGCGGACCACACCAGTTGGTGCATGGCGTAGGGATCTGAAAGGGCCCTCAAGGCAACAGGGCTGCGAGTGTTGATGGTCAGTCGAGAGAGATACATGGCATAAGCCCTCCTTCAGGAACCTGGTTGGCGGCCAGGGAATCGGTCACGACGTGCCGCAGACGGAAGCGCCTCTCGGCAAAATTGATGGGCCAGTCGTGGAGCGCCATGCCCTCGTCTCCTTCAGGCGGCTCCAGGACAAGGCGGAATGTGTCAGGTTTCGGTTCCCGGTTCCTAAGCCTGTACCAGGGGAAGGTGCGAAGGGCCTCTTCCAGACCGATTCCCGCCCGGACTGAGTCTTCCGGCAGGTGGACAGGGGAAGAGATGCAGAAGGACTTGCGGCCCAGAAAGAGAGGCCACCGGGGGTTGCGCAGAGCGGCGTCAATCTTCCGCAGGAAGGCCAGCTCTTCCGATTCCAGCCCCACGAGGAACCGCGCATCAGCCAGGTAGTAGCGGTGGGATACCACGTTGCCAGGCCCGCTGCCGTCGGCGTGGATGACGTCCATGGCTGTATGGTAGTCCACCATCACGCGGCCTGGCGCGTCCACCCGCACTCCCATGCGGAGGGAATCGAAGCGAGAGAGGTCGTCGTCGCGCGGAAAGCCCATGGCGGCACACAAGAGGCCGATGACTCCGCTGCGTGTCGGCTCCAGTGCCGTGTCGCGGTCATCAAAGCGGCTGCGGTAGCCCCAGGATTGCATGGGGCCCACTAGTCGCATGAGCAGGGTGTGCATTTCTAGCCTCCTTTTGCGCTGCCCACTGCCTTCATAGCAGCCTCCACGGCAGCCTGCACCGGTCCGGCGTCGGATGAGGCGAGTTCCCGCAGCCGGTTCTCGCGGCCGTCGTGGAAGAGGGGAGTGGCCAGCAAGCCATCGGAGCCGTAGACGCGCTGCATTCTGGCCCAGTAGCCGGTCAGAGCCTCGACAGAACGGCCAATGAGGTCGTCGTCTCCGCCGGGTATGACATGCACGGGTTCGGCGTAGGCGTTAGCGAGGGAGCACGGGGCACCAGACGAGCGGACAACGAACATTCCGAAACTCGGCAGGTTCTGCGCCGCCATTGAGTTTTGCTTGCCGGTGGGGATAGCATGGACAGAGGCGAGAAGGAAAGCCTTTGTCACCTCATCAGTGAGATTCCCGTCCTTCAAGTTGTCCAGCAGCTGCGCCCGGTCGAGGAGCGCATAGCGATAGAAGCAGGCGCTGTTGAAGCCGGTGACGCCCATCATGCCAGCGCCGGTCTCGGATTCGGGGTTCAGGTCGTCCACCGCAGTATAGAAGTCCATGTCCATGTCCACGCGGTGGGTGGAAATGGCGTGGGCGACCTGGGCTGCGGCGTCAACGTTCATGCCCGGCAACTCGGCGAGCATGCGCCCAAACAGTCCGATGTCTGGGGAGAGGCCTGCTGCCCTGAGGCGCCTGGTGATGTCTGGATCTGCTTTCAGGGAACGGCGATCCCCTTTCTTCTTTGCTGCAGCGGCCTTAGTGCCCGTCGCGCTCACGGCAGGTACGAGATCAGACCACAACTGCTTTATGCATTCTGTGGCCTCTCTAATCTCTGGCTCACCGATGTACAGAAGTACGGCGGTCTCATCGGGGCGTTTGCTGTCCATCTGGGAGTAGTAGGTCTCCAGGAAGATGTCCAGAGCACCGGAGAGTTCCTCTTCGCTGCTGCCTGTGCCCTTGAGCCGTTCCATTAGGATCTGCTTCAGCCGCTTGGTGCGAGAGCCAATCGCGCAGGCACCGTTCTCGCGGAAATAGAGTCGCATGGCGCGCTTGATGCACTGGGAAGAGATGCGCGCCCGACGCACGCCTCCGAACTCGCAGTCTTTCGGCTGGTTGGTGTCGTCGCGGTTGAGACAGGAGGGTGCGAAGTTCTGGACCAGGTGCAGTTCGATATTCATTCTCGTTCATCTCCTTTCTGGTTTGACTTCATTCACCGGACACAGTCGGCGCGGGCCTTTCGCGATGGTAGAAGTCCCGCGCCCATTTGCTCTGGACAAAGCGATCGGGGTGGCCCCAATTCGTGAGGTCATCGAGGAGCCTGAACCAGTCCACCGGCACGTTTTTGGAGCGGAGAAGCCCAACGGCCTGGCGCAAGTGGTCGGGCAGGTCATCGGGATGGCTGTTGAGCAGGGCAACGAAGCGGGCCTCAATGCTGTCGCTTGCGCCTTCCTGGTCCGCGAGTTCTTTGAAGGAGGCGCCAAACGACCGGCCCGATTGATGCTCCGGATGGTAGGCGAAGAGCGCCCCCACGACGTAGAACCAGCGGTCGGAGGGATGACCTCGGTCTCCCAGGTAGGGAACCACATACTTGTGCGTTCGATGCGCCTCGCCCGGGGCCCGAGCGAGGCCGCTTCGGAGGGCGGCGAGCGCTCCCCTATCCTCTCGGCCCTCCTGGGCGAGGCTCAGCAGGAAACCGACGAAGGCTTTACGGCGTTCCTCAACTTCTTTCATACGTTCACCTCCTGGATGGATTAGGCGACGGCAGTTTGCTCCCAGGTCGACGGCTCTTGGGGTCGGCCTGCGATGCGGAAACTACCCGAGACGCGCGCCACCGCGCGAATGGCACGGACGGATGCCCCGAGCGCAGCGCAGGCCTCCTGGAAGGCCCTGCGGGCCTCCCGCTCAACGGCATCTCGCCATCTTTCGCGGCTTGCAGCTGTGTCGACGGCAAGGCCTTGAAGCAGTTCGTAGAAATGCCCCTCCAAGCGAGCCCAGTAAGCGCGCTGCGGGTTGAGGTCGTTCAGAAGCTGTCTGACGTTGTCTGGGTCCGGCTTCCGGCCATCCGGTCGGTCGCTCTGAGGCGCGAGAAACAGCCGACACACGTACCACATGCGCGCATCAAGTTCTCTGGCAGTGTTCTCGGCTTCTGCGATAAGCATGCCGAGGTTCTCAATGAGGTCGGCATCCTGAAGGAGCGCCGCCGGGAGCGGCGTGCGCTCGTGGCGCCAGAGGACAAACTTGCTCGCCTTACTGGGCGCGCTGGCCAATCCCACCATGTGTAGTTGGCATAGGTGCCCTCGGTCCAGTACGCCGTCCTCGACCATCTGGGCCGTGAGGTTGAAAGAGTCGGGGCGCTTCGCATCGTCCCGACGCAAGGCCAGCAGAGTGTGGACGTCGCGCCAGGCGGCTTTCCGGGCGCTCAGCGGAACCGGAACGATTCCTTGTCTCTCATCCTTTCTGTAGGCTTTCATTGGATCTTCCGGTGATTTGTCTGCGCCGCGTCCCTGCGTGAAGTAGAGGTGTCGGACCACCGTAAGGCCATTCGAAGTCTCAGGCAATAGGCGTATGAGGCGGCTCTGCCAGGTGAAGCGATCCAGTGGGCCGCGGGCAGAATGAGTCCTACGGCCTTTGGCGGTGATAATGTCCATTAGGGCGTTGGGATCATCCAATTCCCAGCATGGCAGATCGCCAGGATCGGCCCTGTGGGGAACAAGGTTGAGCAGGAGGGTCTCAAAGAGGTTGTCCCCAGTGAGCCAGACAGTCGCGCCCCGCAGGAGGATTGCGTCAGTGAAACGGGGCCGTTCAATCTCTTTCCCCCCGAGTCGTGCTTTACTACTTATGCCGAAGGCCGATACGAAGGACTGTGCGGCCACTAGGAGTCGGGCGATGCTCGCTGGTGAGTATGCCGGGAGCGAGTCGTCGGAGCTGTGGTCGAACAGGGTGGGGTTATTGCCGGAGGCTGCTTCTGTGGCAAGGCGAGAGGCCGTATCCGGCGCCGACGTCCTCAGATCAGCAACCTGGTAGAAGGGATATTGTTCGCTGAACAGGTCGAACCGGTCCCGCCATCTGTGGAGGTAGGGTTCGATCCTGTCCGGGGCGAACCGCCCAGAACGCCACAGTTGCAGCCACTGCTCTTTCTTTTCGAGGGGCCCGCAGGCGCGGTACAGAATGGCCAGCAGCAGTCTGTGCAAAGATACCGTGACCAACGGCGAGGCATCATGGATCTCGCTGAACTGTTGCGCCTGGAGAAGGGTATCGGCGATGCCAAGGTGACTGATAGAGGCCCCCTGCAGCGAAATGCAAGGAATCCAGGGTTCGTCCACCAGATTGAAGCTGAACTTCATGTCATGTCCTCTCTTTCGATGACGACACCGAGGTCCGGGTCGAGGTGCAGATGGTAGTTGCCGACAACTGCCACGCCATCGGTGAACGTGATGACTCTGTGGAAACGCAGATGCGGATTTCTGCGCCACGCCGCGGGGGGTTCCTTTTCACATAGTGTGCGGAAGAGCCCTTTGTGGCTGAGCGGCAGGCTGGCTTCGAGTAGGCGCCTGGTAAGGGCTGGGTCGGGTTCCTCCTCAAGACATACGGGCTCACGCTCACCGTCGTGCAGGAAGAGCCCTTTGTCGGTTTCGATGAGGCAGACTACCTGAACTGAGGGGTCACCTAAGCGAGTAGCAGCCTGAATGTCAGGATGTATGGTGGGGTCGTCGTCTTCGCTCAACTCCCAGTTGAAAGCCTCAATCATCTCCTCTGGATCTGCTGGCTCGCAGACCAGTATCCCTTTGGCTTTGGTTTCGGCCTTTTCGCGCGCCTCGTCCATCTGCTGTCGGCTCTCACTGAGGGCCTCGCCCCATTCAGCAGTAGGAATCTCGAGCTCGTAGTCGCCGTACACAGCCTCCACCATGGCCTCGATGTCCTCCGGCAGATGCACCTGTTGCCGATTACGAGTGGCAAGCCAGGAGCGCAGCAACACATAGCGCTCATAGACGTGCTCTGACGCGCCGAACGACGGGGGCGACCCGTCGCGCAGCCCGTCACACAGTATGGCCATGCAAGGGGACTCAATGCCTCTACGAGGAGTCTCCGAGTGACGCCACAGGCGGCCCATACGTTGCAGGAGCAGATCCACGGGTGCTATCTCGGAGGCCATCCAATCGAAGTCCAGGTCCAGGCTCTGCTCCGCGACCTGGGTGGCAACTAGAACGGCCCGTTCTGGTCGCCGACCTCCCTTCCCGAACATGGACAGCACCTGCTGCTCACGCTCCTGACGCCATCCGAACGGCGTTCGCGCGTGAAAGAGGAGACATTCACAGCCAGAGAGCTTCGCTTTCAGAATGCGGTAGATTTCCTGCGAACGATTAACGGTATTGCAGATCACCGCTGCGCAGCTCCCCTTGGCGAGCGCGCCCTTCAGGGCATCCGCCAGCGGGCCAAGGTCGGTAGGCAAGAAGTCCAGGCGCACTGTTCGCTGCCATGATTCCTGAACTGGAACGGGAACAGAGCCTTCGCCGGCAGCGGCAACCCAGGTTATGCGCGGATACTCTACGGTCGGCAGTGCGCCAGCAGCCCCGGGCTTGTAGGCCTCGACCAGCGCGCGCCGTCTGGAGGCGGGCAGGGTGGCAGACAGCATTATCACTGTGCAGTCCACCTTTGCGAGCCAATGCAGCAGACGCTCCAACAGGGTACTGGTGTAAGTGTCGTAGGCGTGTACCTCGTCGAAGATAACCGCCTTGTTAGCCAGGCCGAAAAGTCGCACGAACCAGTGCCGGGTCTGGAGCACGCTGAGCAGACTCTGATCTATCGTCCCCACTCCGAACGGGGCGAGGAGCGGGCGCTTCCGCGCGGCGAACCAGTTCCTCACCGCAACGCTGCTGTCGGTCTCGCTCGGACCGCCGTATACGGGCATGGTCTGCAGGTCGTCATAGTCATGCAATAGCCGCGCATTCGAGTGAACAAGTTGCAGGTTTAGCCGACCAGAATGGCCCCGCTCTGCTAGATAGTCGTCCCGGACACGGCGGTACATTGCGTTGCTAGTGGCCTGGGTTGGAAGTGCGACGTAGAAGCCTCGCGTCTTCGACGAGCAGATGGAGCGGTCAGCGGCGTACAGAGCAGCCTCCGTTTTGCCCAGCCCCATGGGCGCCTCGACTATTATCAGATAGGGGCCTTCTTGCATGGCAGCGGTTCGGGCGCTGGAATCCTGCAGCGCATTCGGCGCAAAGGCGAAAACCGAGGCGAAAGGTCGAGCGGGGGCTGGATTCAGGGGAGGCAACCACCCAATCGCAGTGAGCGCCCTGCGCGCGGAAGCACGGCTCAGTGGCGCGTACTCGGCCATAGGCATCGGCCCCGTCATCTCGAAATATTCAGACGAACCTATCCAGTCGGCGACAGAGATTAGCCCTGCAAGGAGGAGGACTCCCCCTGGGTCTGACGGTCCCTTGGCCTTCAGGGGTGCGATACGTGGCGAACCTTCTATTAGACACTCGGCCAGCGCTCGTGCCAGAGCGTCCCGCGCCTGCTGCCAGGAGTCATCGCCCAACGCTGCAGACGCCAAGCCCACTGTGTCTTCTGATCTGGGAAACGTGCCGTGATGAGCGGCTGTAATGCGGGCCAGTAGCCTCGCAGCAGGGACCGGTAGTGGATCACAACAGATTCCGTCCGACAGGATGCGCTGAACTTCCCTTGCACTCACAAAGCCGTGGCGCGTCCTGTCTCTCCGTCTCTCCTGAAACGGCGGAGAGGCTTTACCAAGATCGTGTAGGCCCGCAAGGAGTGCGATTGTCACGCCTGCCTGCTGAGGCGTTACTCCGACAGAGGAAGCGATTCTTTCTCGGGTGGCCGTCGAAAGGCACTCTTGCCAGAGCAGGTGAGCGACGTTCGCCACATCCAGCATGTGGAACAGCAAGGGGTGGTAACGCTCAGGGTTAGCCCGATCGGTCTTCCCCCAGAGACGCAGTAGCAACGACTCAGGTACTACGTTCCGTCCGACGCTACTCACGGCTGAACCCCCTTGCATGGTGCGTCTATCCCAAGGTCGCGCGAGGTGCCGACCTCAGGTCCTATCTCGACTCCAGTGCCGCCACCAGCAATTCCGGGAGTCGGATCACAGGTCGTCTCAGGTGCAGTTCCAGGGCGAACGGAAAGTTCCTGCATCCGCTCGGCAAAGTGGCCGCGGATCGCCACCGTCAGGAGGCTCGTGCTTCGTAGCGAAGTCTCGCTACTTCGCAGAGTGGCATCGGCGTGCGCACGAGGCCGCGAACGGCGTGCCACGTGGCGCTGTGTGGGGCTTTCGGGCGGCGGTTGGGATGTGGGGCTCGGATGTCTGCCCTTCGCGCCGCTGTCGGCGCGTCTGCGCGCCGCGTTGTGCAGCCTGGATCGGCTCGCCGTCTCCCAAGCAGCCCTGCGAGCGTCCCCACCGCCTCCTGCTTCGTCCTCATGTCTGAGTGCAGGTATCGGGCCGTGGTTTGCAGGTCGGCATGGCCCAGCAGCTCCTGCACTGTTCTCACATCCACGCCATTTCGGATAAGGTGAGTGGCGAAGGTATGGCGGAGCTTGTGAGGGGTGACCCCCTGGCCGGCCAGGCCCTCCTCATCCAGCTTTGCTTCCTTGAGGACGCGGGCCAGCATCCGGTTCACCACCCGTCCGGCAATCGGGCGACCCCCGGTGCGGCTGACGAAGAGGTGGTTGCTCTTTGTCTGCGGCCGGCCCCTGTGGAAGCCTGAAGGGCAAGCGAGGTACTCCCGAATGGCCTGGACGACGAGCGGGGTCAGCGGCATCACCCGCTGCTTTGCCCCTTTCCCGCGGACGAGTAGTTGCCCGTCGTCCCCTGGCCAGGCAGGCAAGTCGAGGTCTTCGAGGGTGATGGCGGCGACCTCGCTGCGCCGCAGCCCGGCAAACAGCAGCAGGGCCAGCATCGCCCGATGCCAGGGCGTATGGCAAGCATCCAGCAGCCTTCTCGCCTGGTCCTCGGTCAGGCAAGCGGGCAGAACGCGAGCTACCTTGGGCAGCGGCAGGCCTCGGGCTGGGTTGGTGCTGACGCAGCCCGTATCCTGCAGAAACCCGTAGAAAGAGGCAAGCGCGGCGAGCTTGCGCCTGACCGTGAGCGGAGCAGCGCCCTTCAGGCTGAGCGCAAACTGCACGACCATCTCGCGCTGCACGTGGTCGGGCTGGTCGGCGGACCGGTAGCGCCTTGCCAGGAACTTCCGAAACTCTCTCAGGTCTCGCGCGTAGGCCTTCACCGTGTGCGGCGAGTAGCCGCGGTATGACGTGAGGTAGTCCAGGAAGGCAACCTGCGCCTTCTGGAAGCCCGGCTGCTTCGCCCGGCGCGCCGACTGCGACCTGGCCCTGCTCGACATGTCTGCGCCTCCTGTGAGTGAGTGCTGCCATCATTCCTCACTCGACTGGGCGCATAAGTCAAGCGGAAACTGGGCCCATAAGGCACAGTTTTGCCTATCCGGTTGGCTCACCAGCATACAACATCTTGTAGGTAGTGGGTGTGTGCTGACCCGCGAGGCAGAGTAGCGTCTGGAACGCGGCCATGGGCGTGCGTCGTCGGTTAGATCGCAAGACGAACCCGTTGAGGCAATGGGGCAGGTGTTTCCGGCCTACGCCATGATGCGTGCTCCTGAGCCATATCTTCAGGTTGCAGGAGACCTGGTGTACTCGCGGCAGGAGTCTGGCAGCGCTCTCCCCTGCCCCTTGGGTCTGCGATCGGTGGTCATAGCCCTTCGCCTTCAGGGGAACCATACTACATCTTGTGCCTTGGTGAGTCAACCGGATAGGCACAAGCCACAGTTATGGGCTCAGTGCGGAGGCAGGCGCGAGCAGGCGAAAACCATACCAAAGCCATACCAAAACCATATCGATTTGGAGGAATTTCTTGCTGCCCTGACCGTGGAGGCCCGGTCCCGGCACTCTCTCCGGGCCTATCTCTCCTCGCGACAGGACGACCATCCGGCCGTGTTCCTGAACTGAAACGGGTGCCGGTTCTCCAAGCGGGGCGTGGCCCTGCTGGTCAACAGGTACCTGCGCCGCATCGGGATCAGCGACCGCTCGGGGCCGCACCTGCTGCGCCACACCTTCGCCACCCACGCCCTGCGCTCCCGGCCCAACCTGCGGGCGGTGCAGGAACTCCTCGGCCATGCCTGGGTGACCACCACCCAGCGCTACACCCATCTGGAGGTCGAAGACCTGCAAGACCAGGTGGCGGATATGCCGGGGAACTCTTTCCGCGCCGTCGCCGAGCAGGCAATCCCGTCACCAAATGGCAGTCGTGCGTTGTAACCGAAGGTCGCGGTTGACCGCGCCTCCCTCGGCCATGGCAGTCACCACCCCTCCGGTCGCTGCGTTGTTCCCCGCGCCACAGCCCGCTTGCGAACCTGCCAGGCGATTCCCGCTGCTATTACGCGGTCATCAGATTTTCCCTCCTGCGCCTGCTGGGAGCTGCCGTCCGCGACGAAAGTCAGGCATTCATCAACCAGGGCGGGCGAGCGGATGATTATTGCCCCATCCGCAATCGCGGCGGCCAGATCATCCACCAGAATGGGTTTCGTGCTCTGATCCGTCGGCCATCCGAGCAGGGCGCTGGTCTGCCTCCCCGCATCATAGCGGACGTGGTAGTAAAGCTGCGGATAGCGGCACACGTTCCGCAGCGTGTTCAGAGTCGAATGCCCGTGGTTGTTGCGCTCCACTCCCAGCCGCGCCTGGTTGTAGAAACGGGCCAGGGCATCCAGAAGATGGGCGAACCGATCCGGCGGCACCCGCCCATGCGATTCCGCAACCTGCTCGCCGGATTCATGATCGAGCACACAGGCGCATGATGCATCCCCGCCCGGAAGTCCCTCTCCCACATCAGCCCCGATGACATACCGTCGCCCCGCTTGGGGCATGACCCAGATGAGAAGCTGCGCCGGCGCGATGGGAATGAATTGCTCGCCCCGCTTCAGGTGAGAGATGCGGCGCGGCCCAGGCTCTGTGGCAATGGCCGCCAGCACATTCCGCAGCGCGTCCACGTCGAAGACACAGCGCCCACTGGTCAGGAAGCAGGTGACGTCATCTTCGGGATACTCCTGGGCGAAGTGGTCTCGAAGCTGCTGCTTTTTCGAGCGCCGCCAGCGAATCTGGTCATCATCCAGATTCCATCGCTCCCGTAGGTGCTGCTCGTCTGGCGTGAGATTGCCGAGCTCTGGGCCTGCGAGTCGGTAGCTGGGATCTTGGGGCCACACGAAAAACTGCGGCTTGTAGGGGACATCGCCCGCCTTCGCCGCAACCCACAGATCATGGAAGAAGTTCCCCATGCCGTTCGCGGTGGACTCAATCACGATGCGCCCGTCCCCCGGCACCGCCTGGGTGAGCGCGACCAGGGACTCCTCCGGCCTGGGCCAGAAGGCGAACTCGGAGCAGTGGAGGTTGTTGATGGTCTGGCCCCGACCGAAGGTCAGGCTCCCCGCGGTGCCGACGTAGAACTGGCTGTTGATCGCCGGCCAGAAGAACTCCCGACGGTTGGAAAAGCGTGGCTGCCCCACCCGCCTCCGTTCGCTCTCCGGCAGCCGCTCCCAGAACAACTGCACGATGCGGAAGATCTTCTCCGCCGAGTCAATGTCGTGGGCCACGATCACCGAGGTGGTGTTGGGCCGCAGCAGCGTGTCCGCGAAGTACAGCCCGCAGATGAGCGTGGTGAACCCCATCTGGCGGGCCTTGAGGATGATGTCCCTCTGGGTGCGGTGCTCGTAGTATTCGAGCTGCGCCCAGTTGAGGAGCAGGCGGATGATCCGGCGCTGCTTATCCCTGATCCAGAGGTTGGTCTCGATCCAGGGCCAGGTCGCTGAGCTGACCCCTCTGCGCTTGCCATTGCGCCCGCAGGATCGCCTCCGCCTCCTGTCTCTTCCTGGGAGGCAAAAATCTCAGCAAGCGCTCGCAGTCGCTCACGTTCGGCAGCGCTCCCATATTCCTCCTCCCCGCCCGGCGTGGTGGGTGCCACCTTGACCGGCGAGTCAAGCCCCAGCAGTCTCGCCCGCCGCTCCGCAATCCGCAGCGCGCGGTCGATCGCCCCCTGGTTTCCCCTGAGCACCTGATCCCAGATGGCTCGCAGCATCCGGTCCAGGCGCAGCACCTCCAGTTTCCGCAAGTCGGCCGCCGGCTCGGCGGTGAGTCGTGCCAGGGCCCGCGCTACCGCCCGATAAGCCCCGGAGGCATCGGCATACCTGAGGGTGGTGGCGATATCCTGATACTGCGCGCCAGCCTTGCGCAACTCCAGCGCCTGCCGGGCCCGCTCGGCTGTTGCGATTCGCTTTTGACTGGTCGTGATTTGCCCCAGGCGGATCATCTCACTTCTCCGTCGCGTCCTCCACTGTCCGGCCGCACGGCGCTCTCGCCAGTCTCAGCCTCCCAGCGCGCGATGATCACGTCACAGTACCGAGGCTCCAGGTCCATCCCGCAGCAAATCCGCCCTGTCCGTTCGGCCGCTACAATAGCCGTCCCAGAGCCGAGAAAGGGATCGATCACGAGGTGTCCGGGTTCGGTAGCGTTGTTGATTGAGCGCTCGATCAGAGGAAGGGGCTTCATGGTCGGGTGCAGTTCGTTGGCGAGGGGCTTGTCATGCTCCCACACCGTGCGCTCATTGGTGGGGCCATGCCAGCGAGGAGCCTGACCGCGCTTGTGGGCATAGAAGCAGGGTTCGTACCAGTGCTTATACTGGGCGAAGAGTGCCCCCGCCCCGTTGTTCTTGACCCACACCAGCAGGTTCCGCTCCTGCCAGCCGGTCTCTTCCAGGCACGCGAGCACATCCCGCAGGTGGGTGCTGGCAAACCACAGGTAGAGCGGGGCTTCCTCATCGCTGAAACGATGGGCGAGAACCAGGCTCTTGACCAGGAGGCCGCGGTACTGCTCGGCCGTCAGGTCGTCCCAGTAGGCATCGGAGGGGGCCTCGATCCCGCGGCGGGCGGCGCCGATGCGTTCCGCCTGGGCCGCCCGGCCTCCCACATAGTTGATCCCGTACGGCGGGTCGGTCACCACCGCCTGGGCCACCTTCCCCGCCATCAGCCGCTGCCAGGAGACTGGATCGGTGGCGTCTCCACAGAGCAAGCGGTGCCGGCCTAGCTGCCAGACCTCGCCCGGCTGGACACGGGTAGCGATCCCGGCTGCATCCGGATCAGCCATCGCCTCTTCGGCATCGAAGTCCTCGGGCCTATCTTGGGAGGCGTTCACCTGGGCGAGCAGGGCGAGCAGATCCTGGTCGGAATAACCGGTGAGAGGAAGCGCTTGGCTTGCCTCCAGCTCCTTGAGCATCTGCAGCAGCGCCGCATCATCCTTCTCCGCCAGCTCCGCCAGCCGGTTATCCGCGATCAGGTCCGCCCACTCCTCGGCCTCGGTGGCATAGTCCTGGCCGGTGCACCGGCACCTGGTCCCAGCGGGCGAGCTGCGCAGCCAGCAGTCGCCCATGCCCTCGCACCACGAAGCCGCTGCGGTTGGAGACGGTGATGGGCGCCCGCCACCCCTGCACCCCGATGATCTGGGCCAGCAGCCGGATCTGGCTGTCGGGATGGTGGTTGGGGTTGCGCGGATTGCCGACCAGGGAGACGGTCGGCACTATCTCGTCGAAGGCGCAGTGGATGGTGATGCCCGCCGCAGTCGGAAGCCTTGCTTCGTTCATCTTCGATTCCTTCCTCACCGCACCGCTACAGGCACCCGACGCCTAACCAGGCCGCTCGGCATGACGGTGCCTTCGTTGCCAATAAGAATTGCGGTGTTTAGTCGAGCAGAAGCGATTGTCCACTCTGGTTTGGCGAAACAAGAGTCCACATTCCCGGCAGCGTCCGATGGGGTCGCCCTGGCTGATCAACCGCCACAGGTGAAGATAGACGGCATCCAGCAAATTGCGAATGAGCAGAACCGTCCTCACGGAACCTGCATTATCTCGAGTCAACCCTAGGCCTTCGAACGTGTGCTTCAGGTGCTCCGCCAGCCTGCCCTGGATGAACCCCCACGCGCAGGATAGGCAATCCGCCTCATCCATCAAGCCGAAGTATCCGGGGGACAGTTCCCTGGGAGGGTCCTGTGGGCTCTCCCAACCTGGCATGCTGGCGTAAGATGCCCTTTCGCCCGTCGCTCTCTCGTCTCGAGGGGATCTCACTGCGACGCAGAGTTGCGTGCGCTCCCCGCTCCAGGATGCCTGCATCACTACGCACTCCGCCTCGGGCCAGTAGTGCTCAGGACATGGGCGATGCTCTCCAGGGGACCGGCGTGGGCGGCCCGATGGCGCACATGCCGGACATCCGGGCTCAGGCTTGCTATGACTTCGGCGCTCCAAGAGGCGACGCTCTTGTTCGGACGGGCTGAGCTCCCACCACAGATCCAACTCCCACCGATCACCCGGTCGCGACCCTGCTGCGCCTTCGGCACGGGGCCGGATAGACGCGCGCTTTTGCACAGGCCCGAAGAGCTCCTGCAGCCGATGCACGTCGCGTCCCCGCAACGCCTGCCACAGTTCCAAGAGAACCCAGACCTCTTTGGCCTGCTGGCGAATCCACCAGCATGGATCGCCTCCAGTGTCCGAACGAGTCTCCTGGATATGGCGGACCGCTGGCTCACGGGGGTCTGCCACGTTGGCTTCGAGGATTTCTCTGCCGGGATATTCCAAAGCTCCGCGCAGCGCATAGAAACCGAGCGTCGCTTTCCCGTCCACAAGCCCGGCCTGATCCAACACAGGCGGAGGGGCATCGTCGTGCAGAGCTCCCGTGGTGATAGGTGGAGGGCGCAGGGGGGTGAGTCTGGCCACCTCAAACGGCAAATCCAGGACTTTCATCGGATCGTACTCACCGATGACCGTCGGCAGGGGAATCGAGCCTCCCTCCTCCAGGTAACGAACTACCCTGGTGTCGGTCTCGCCAATGGGGATGGAATGTGGGGGCAGGGCCCCCATCTCGGCGTTCACCCTGTGCACCCGCCCCAGCCCTTCCAGCTCTACCATGACCGGCTGGCGCTCAGCCCTGGCTCTTACCATCTTTTCTCCTTGCCGGCTTGCTTGGAATAAGCATTTTTTCCTGCTCGTGCGTTGACTCCGGCCTAAGCTTATGCTACCATATCGGCGGACGCTTGTCAATAGTGGGTCCGGAGAAATCGGAAAAGATGGTAGCTCGACCAGGCTCCCCATCCCAGGAAGCTGACGCCCCGGCGAGGTCGCCGAACCTTGAATCGGCCCTTGCATACGCCTCGCGGGGCTGGCCTGTCCTTCCTCTGCACACGCCCACTGAGACTGGCTGCTCATGTCGCCACCCCGAGTGCCGACACATCGGCAAGCATCCTCGGACCGAGCATGGCCTTTTTGATGCGAGCACGGACGAGGCCGTCATCCGGCAGTGGTGGACCCGGTGGCCTGACGCCAACATCGGCGTCGCAACCGGCACAGCCTCGGGCCTGGTCGTCCTCGACATCGACCCTCGGCAGGCCGGCAACGAGACGCTCGCCGATCTCGAACGAGGACACGGCGCGCTGCCCCATACCGTCGAGAGCGTCACGGGCGGAGGGGGCCGGCACACCTTCTTTCGCCACCCTGACGGCCATACCAAGAGTCGAAACCTCGCTCCGGGCATAGACATCAAGGCCGACGGCGGCTATGTCGTAGCCCCTCCGAGCCTGCACGCGAGCGGCCGCCAATATGAGTGGGAGCTCTCGTGCCATCCCGATGAGACTCTGCTCGCGTCTCTGCCCGGGTGGCTGCAAAGACTCCCAATGCAGACGGGCGGGCCCCCTACGCACACGGACCCGGCGAGGCCGATATGCGAGGGCGAGCGCAACGCGAGGCTGACCAGTTTGGCGGGCACCATGCGCCGCAGAGGAATGGGGGAATCGGCGGTCCTGGCCGCCCTGCTCGAGCACAACAGGCAACGCTGCGAGCCTCCGCTTCCAGAGGATGAAGTGCGAAAGATCGCCGCGGGCATCATGCGTTACCAGCCTGCGCTGGACAGTGAAGGGATGCACGCATCTAGCCGGGGTCACGATATGCCTGTGATCTACGCGAGCTGCCAAGTCTTGCCTGAGGTGACGCAGCAATGCTGGGCGGCGTTGGATCGCGCCAACCACCCCCCGCGGTTGTTCCGACACGGGGGAATCCCTGTGAGGCTTGAGAGAGATGACGCCGATGCGCCGCTACTGCGGGAGCTTGACATTGACCGCCTCCGCCACGAATTGGCTCGCGCCGCGAATTGGCGAGCCCGCAAGCGGGTAAACGGCGAGCTGATGGAGGTGGCAGCAAAGCCCCCGGTTGACGTTATGCGGGACGTGCTGGCAACCCCCAACCCTCCTTTGCCTGTGCTGACGCGGATCGTCGAGGTGCCAACATTCGCAGCCGACGGAACTCTCCATGTCAGCGCTGGGTACCACGCGGACGCCCGAGTCTACTATGCGCCCCCCAAGGGTCTCGTCGTCCCTGACGTACCGCATGATCCCACGCCCGACCACGTCCGGGAAGCAATGGATCTCATCCTCGAACTCATCTGCGATTTTCCGTTCGTCGACGACGCGGACCGAGCGCATGCGGTCGCCTTGCTCCTGCTCCCCTTCGTGCGCGATCTGATCGACGGCCCGACGCCGAACCATCTCATCGAAGCGCCAACGCCCGGATGCGGCAAGGGGCTACTCGCGGAGGTGCTGCTTATTCCCGCAGTGGGCCGACATCAAGGTATGGTCGCGTGGACCTCTGATGACGACGAGCTCCGTAAGCGGATAACCGCCCAACTGCTCGAGGGACGGACCGCAATCCTGTTCGACAACGTGACGCGGTCTCTCGAATCCGGCGTGCTGGCGGCAGCCCTGACTGCAATGATATGGGAGGACCGCGTGATGGGGCGCAGCGAGATCGTGCGCGTACCTGTGCGCTGTGCCTGGGTCAGCACGGGCAACAACCCCACCATGAGCACCGAGATCGCCCGCCGCAGCATGCGCATCCGCCTCGACCCTCGAACGGACCGGCCCTGGCTCCGCACCGATTTCAAACACCCGGATCTCCGGCTCTGGGCTCATGAGCGCCGCGACCGCCTCATCTGGGCTACGCTCACCCTGGCGCGCGCCTGGCTGGCCGCCGGGAGACCGCACCCCGCCCTGCGGCCACTTGGCTCTTACGAGAAATGGACGGCCGTCGGCGGCGGGATACTGGAGCACGCTGGCATCCCCGGCTTTTTGGCCAATCTGAACGAGTTCTACGAACTGACTGACCTCGAGGGTGCCACCTGGCGCAGGTTTGCGGAGGCCTGGTGGGGGCGGTTTCGAGAAGACGAGGTGGGCACCTCCGAGTTGTTCCCCTTGGCCTTGGAGATGGACGGGTTCGACCTGGGCAAAGGCAGCGAACCGCGTTTGGCAAACAGTTGGGGAAGCAGCGCGATCGGGTGATCGGTGACTACAGAGTGGTGCTGGTCCGCAAAGCAAGACACGCCAACCGCTGGCAGCTCGTGCCCATAGGCGCCCAGGCCGCCGAGCTCACGGAATCCGGTGAGCATGGTGAACATCGGTGAACGTTTTGAGCCTCTTGCTACGCGCGCGAGGAAAGGGAGAGAGTCAGGCATGATGGAGAGAGGACGGGTGGCAAGACGTTCACCAACGCTCACCCACGTTCACCTTGGGCAGGATTGGGACGCCTCTCGCTCGGCTCCGCTCGGGACGAGCGCTCGGGGCAAGCCTGAAGCGCCCGTGTCGCGCCCGGAGGGCGGGCCTGGCCCTATCACGCTGCAGGCCTGCCACACGCGCCACACGGGGCCACAGGAAGGCGCCTTTGGCGATGCGTTGCGCCTGATCGCGGTCGCCCGGAAGCCGGGGTCAGCTGCGAAGAGCCGTGTGAACCAGAGAGTCGGATGATGGTAGCCAATCCACTGAACCCAGAGCGGATGGCAGCCGCCAAGCGTGCGGCCTCTTCCTTCAACACCTGGAGAGCCAGCTCTGCGTCGGCGCGGCGTCGGGAGAGATGGTCGAGGTGCTCAGTCAACTGGTGCTGAGCCGCGCGGAAGGTTCTGGCGACCACCTCCGGCGAGCGGAAGATACCGCGGAGCTGGTCCACCACGGCTTGCTCGACCTCGGCCGCGGCCAGCGTCTTCGTGGGGCAGGAGCCATAGCCGTTCTTGGAGGCGTGGACGCATAGGTAGTAGCGGTAGAGCTTGCCCCGGCGCTTGGTGAATGTCGGCCCCATGGCGCAGTTGCAGTGGCCGCAGTGCAGAATGCCCCGCAGCAGCGCCGGCGTCTCGGCTCGCGTCTGCGCCGCCCGCGCCCGGTAGTTGCGCGCTAGGATTGCATGCGCCTCTTCCCACAGGTGGAGGGGCACGATGGGGTCATGCTCACCGGGAAAGCGTTCTCCTTTGTGGGTGACCTCACCGATGTAGAGGGGATTGTTGAGGACCCGGTAGATGTCCGCCTTGCTCCAGGGGCGACCGGCGTGGAGCCTTCCGGCCTTCGTGACCCAGGACTTGGTGGTGTGCCCCTGTGCATTCATCTCCTGCGCCAGCAGCGTCGTCGAGCCGGTCTGGACGAACCGGGCAAAGACCTGGCGTACAAGCGTAGCCTCCTCCTCGTTGACTACGAGACGCTTTCGGTCGCGGTCCACGTCATAGCCGAGCACTGGCATGCCTCCGCAGTACTTGCCCTTGCGCTTGGTGGCGGCCACCTTGTCCCGGATGCGCTCGCCGATGATCTCTCGTTCGAACTGGGCGAAAGACAGCAGGATGTTCAGAGTGAGCCGCCCCATCGAGGTCGTGGTGTTGAACTGCTGGGTGACCGAGACGAAGGAGACGCCTCGCCGGTCGAAGGTCTCGACAATCTTGGCGAAGTCCAGCAGCGACCGGGAAAGGCGATCCACCTTGTAGACCATGACGCAGTCGACAAGCCCCGCCTCCACGTCTTGCAGCAAACGCTGCAGCCCGGGCCGCTCCAGGGTGCCACCTGAGAAGCCGCCGTCATCATAGCGGGCAGGCAGAGCTACCCACCCCTCATGTCGCTGGCTCGCAATGTAAGCCTCCCCCGCCTCACGTTGGGCATCCAAGCTGTTGAACTCGCTGTCCAGATTCTCTTCAGTGCTCTTGCGGGTGTAGATGGCGCAGCGGATGGGCCGCGGGTTGGGGGATGCTCGCTCCTCTCGTCTCATCGCGCTCTCTCACCTCCGTTAGGTGGCCGCAGGCCAAAAAAGGCGCGGCCGTTCCAGTGGGTGCCCGTGATGGCCTTGGTGATGGCTGTCAGCGACCGATAGCGCCGCCCTTCGAACTCGAAGCCCTTCACGAGCACCGTCACCTCGTATCGCTTGCCGTTCCACTCTCGCACCAGGCGAGTGCCGGCTGTCGGAAGGTCGCGGTCGCGCTTCTCCTGCCGCCCGTTCCCGCCGATAGCACCGTCCTCATTCAGTTTGGCCTCTCGCAGGACGTCGGCCATCTGGCTGCGGGTGGTATCGGACATTCCGCCGTGAGCGAGCTCCTGGAGGCGGTAAGCGAGTCGCTTTGTCAGGAAGGTGCGGTTGTACCCCGGCGGCTCGCTCCCGTACAGTTCTCGCCAACGATCTTGCAGGTCTCGGGCTGGTAGCCGCCCCAGATCCGCAATCTGCTTCAGGATGCTGTCACTCATCTGTCTCTGCCTCCGACTCGGGTTCGACACATTCATCCCTCGGTTCGGCCAGAAGCTCAAGACCTTTCTTTCTCGCGTCCGCCTTCGCCGTGGCTACGGCGGATGAATCCGTGCGCCGCAGCCGGAGACGCAAGAAGCCACTGGCAAGCAGGCCCGCCACCTCCTCCAGGCGCTGGGCGGGGGTCATTGACTCAGGTTCGAGCGGATTGCGCACGACGACTCTCCTTCCGGCGGCCGCCGGGGAGAGCGTGGGTGCAACCCTGGGCGGCACTTGCGCGAGCAGAGGGCGTCGCGGGTCCCGACCACTCGGGATGCACCCACAACGCCCTCCGCCTCACGGCCGGGCCGCTGTCTGGTGTTCGCGGAGGAGCCGCTGACCGCGACTCCTCCACTACAGACCT
>Ga0315280_10002804_pt1 | contig 27781 bp, 31 predicted proteins | sample YL17G06_40_MG_FD_203697 | JGI IMG/M metagenome (GOLD analysis project Ga0315280, IMG submission 203697) | Sediment microbial communities from Yellowstone Lake, YNP, Wyoming, USA - YL17G06_40 | ecosystem: Environmental > Aquatic > Freshwater > Lake > Sediment | place: USA: Wyoming | collected... | reverse complement strand
GCAATCCCCATCTCCACCAAGTAATACTCTTGGTCGCCCTTGATCGCCGACTTCTTAGGATCGGCGCAACCCACAATCAAGACAGGCGGAACAGGGTTGAACGTTAACCTGCTGAGGGCTGATATGCACCTCAACACTTTCTCTTTAATCTGTTCTTGAGTTACTACGATGAACCTCCAACTCTGCTCGTTGTAGTACGAAGGTGCGAGACGCGCGGCCTCTAAGACATGGTTGATCTTATCTTCAGGAACAGGGTCGGCCTTATATCTGCGAACAGTTCTTCTGCGACGGACAGCTTCCATCAGTTCCAACTCATTTGGCCCCAAATAGCTTATTGCTGCAGAATTCGGTTTCTTAATTAAAACTATGTTTTAGAAACCTGTTTAGTCCATTTCTTTCTTTGCTGGGCACTTGTTCTATAGGCGTTTTTATTATTTAAGATTGCTCATCGCGTGCGTTATGACTACGAACGCAGCCCTACGTATAGGAATTCGGGTATTAAAGCAGGGATTCTAAAATTTGGAACAGCGCATAATCACATAGAACGGGTAGAAGAGAAGATAATTCGAGCTGAAGCAAAGCCCACCTAGCTCCAGGTGCACCCATCTCCACCCACACGGGAAAAGGGACAATGGGCCTAGAACAAATCAGAATTCTTAAAAGTGAAGGAGTAGATTCACATAATGTAGCAATTGGTCACTTAGATAGATGCCTAGGTCGCGTGCGTGGCGCGCTACGAACAAAGAGAAAAAATGGAAGAGGATGCCTATATTGCATATGACCAGCTTGGGAAGGCGAAATATGGATCAAGTAGCACCCGTATTTACCGCGTGCGCCGGGACATCAAATAAACACATCATTTCTTCTTGAGAAGAATATAGCATATCATGAAACAAGAGTAGGGAATGACAGTTGAAGAAGATTTACGGAGTAATTCCTGCAAATTTAACTCCCTTCACACCTGAAGGCGAGGTAGATGAAGAGTCGTTAAGGGAATTGATCACGTTTTACCTGAAAAAAGGGGTTCACGGATTACACCCCTGCGGAAGCCTTGGTTCAGGGCCACTCATGACTGTGAAGATGCGGAAGAAGGTTGCTGAAATTGTTATCGACGAGGTTGAGGGGAAAGTACCTGTTATCGTCCACTGTGGGGCCGCCGACACATACACGACGATTGAACTGAGTAAACATGCAAAGGAACATGGAGCGGACGCTATATCTGTCGTCACACCTTATTATTACGGGGCAAGACTGGACAAAACAGCTATTATTGGGCACTACAAAAAAATTTCCGAAGCAGTTGACACTCCAATTTTTGTTTATAATTTTCCTGATCTCTCCGGGTTTAACATAACGCCAGAATACTTAAGTGAACTCGCAAAAATTCCTAGAGTTGTTGGCATAAAGGATAGTAGCGGGAATTTTACACAGCTTAGTGAGTACATAAACATCTTGGGAAAAGAATTCCTTGTACTCACGGGATCAGACGCCCTCATTCTTCCGGGTTACATAGCTGGATGTAAAGGAGTCATCTCTGCGGTTGGCGTGGTCTTTCCCGAACTTGTGGTTAATCTGTGGAAAGCATGCGTAGATAATGACTATTCTAAAGCGAAGAAACTCCACGCCAAAGTTCTAGCAGCTAGAAAAGCTCTGCGCGGACAACCATACATAACAACATACTACGAGGCACTCAAGATACTCGGACACGATTTTGGCACTTCAAAACCTCCACTTCGGTGCATCACCAACGAAGAAAGAGAAAAACTGAGAAGCAATCTGCGCACAACAGGGCTCCTGTCACAGTAAGATTCGCGCACGCTAAAGTTCTCTCTTTCACAAAGAGTTTCACAGTATTCAATGAAGACTTCAAAGCTCTTGCTTCCATCTTTGATTCCAGCAACTCCTACTTCCGCTAACTTGACTAGGAACTTCGAGGAAACATTGAAGCCTGATCTGAAGGGGTTATTGTATACTATTAGGGGCAGACTGGTGGCTCCAATAAGTCTCTTGAAGTATCCCAGGACTGCTTCTTCATCGTAAGCATAATAGTAGGGTGTTATGCTCCCTACGAATTTTGCAGCAACGGCTTGGCTGTGTTTTGCCAGATCTATGGCTGTATCCGTACTGCTGATCCGACATGAATTATTACAGGCACTCGGTTCCCACCTTCATCTACTACTATTTCAGCAACTCTTTTTCGTTGTTCTTCATTCATCAACGGTCCAGAGCCGTATGTCCCTCCTATCCACAGCCCGTGGATACCGCGCTCTATCTGGAAGTTTATCAGAGTTCTCAGAGCTTCTTCATACACTTGACCCCTTGAGTTGAAGGTAGTGATCAGGGCAGGAATTATGCCTATGAGTTCTGGCATGGTTTCGAATTCTTCTAAAAGTAACTTATATCCTTGTTGTCCGTTCATGTTGTATGTAATAGCCATTTATCGTAGTATGAAAAACTCGTAACTACAATTTCTATTACATATCTCTTTTTCTATTTCAGGTTTTGTCAGACCCTGTCTACAAACACCTGTTTGAAGTACTGACACTGAGAATTACCTCATAGAAATGAATCGTATAAAAAAGAGGGGAAGATTTTAGTAGCTAGGGTACTGTTCTGAACATGTTCGCAATGAACACGATAGGAACCCATAGAACCATCTCGTCAAGGTTTCCACCGTATGTCCCTGGGCCTGAGTACATTTTTACCGCTGCAGGATACAGAGGATACTGCAACGAAGTGCCCCAGATGCACATCATTCCAGTTATTATGCCTACGATCGCAGCGGTCTTCCATCCGCCTCTCTTGTCAGCGTATACCCCGATTGTAGCGCCATCGAAGAACAGGAATGCACCTGGCAACGCCACATAAGGATAGTGAACGGCAACCTGTGACAAGGTTCCGAGGACCTGCCCTATGAGGTAGAAGACGAAGCCAACGGTAACGGCTTGCGGTCCATACGGATATACAGTAGGACAATCATAGGCTGGAACAGCTCCTGGAACTACTTTCTCTCTGAAACCTTCAAACGCCATCGTTAGCTGACCTATCATGATCCGAACGCCGAAGAGAATCACTGTAAGACCACATGTGAAGTATAGCGCTTGCGAAAGAACCCAAATTGGCACCCACGTTCCACCGGCATACGTACCAAGCAATGTCGGGCCAGCAGCAACTCCTATGATGATCCACATCACCAGCAAAACCGTTGTATTCAATATGGTGTTGTCTGCGAAGATTGACAGCCATCCCGGAAACTTGATGTTTTCTGCACTTTCCTTCTTTGGATCGCCGATGTACGGACCAAGGTAGCCGCCCATTACTTCGCCAATATACTGGCAGTGACCTAATGTATACGATGCGCCAGGAATCCACTCCTTGTCCCATTGATGAACCAGCGCTGGGCCAATGGTCCAGTAAGCTGTGCATACCACAGAACTCAGTAAGATCAGTATTATCGGGTCTTGGATAGCTATGCTGAAGCACATTGGCACCCCGTAGGACCAGACAGGCATCATGTTTCCCACGATGTAGACATATTTCCATCGAGTAAACCTCGCAACCAGTAGCTGAAGAGCAAAAGCCAGTATTAAGGTCATTGAACCCACAAGCGTAAAGTCCGCGGGTTCCTTTAACCCGAATATCGGGGCTCCACCTCCAGTAGCTAACCCAGTTACCCCAAAAAGCGTGTTCATTAGGCCAGACATCGTTATTATTGGACCGACCATGCCGTTTACACCTAGAAATAGGATGATTATGCCGAACATCGTCTTCAATGTACTAGTAAAGACTTCACTGAGGCGCTTTCTTAGCAGAAGCATACCAACGAGCGTTATCAAGCCCATAATGACATAGGCTTGACCAAGTATCTGTGTGATGAAGAAGACAACAATATCAACTACGTTCAATGTTTTTTATCCCTTTTTTGTTTTAACTTCGCATATTTTTTTGTCTTATGGACATATAAGGTTTTTCATAACCATCAAGAAATTCTATTATCCCATGACATATGGCACACTCTTGTGTTGAGAGGCTAGAGTGTGCTTGTATGAAGAAAGCAAGGGGTATTGTTGGGTTGAGGCGTTGGGTGCATACGAAGGAGAGGGGGTGGGGTGCCTGTAAGCGAGATATGCACCGTAGCCCAGATACCGAGGAGAACTTTCTACAACTGGTTGGACCTCTACCGTCAGTATGGTTTGGAAGGATTAGAACCACGATCCAAGAGGCCGCATACAATTCATCGAACACTACAACTACCAGCGCCCACACATGAGCCTAAACTATAAAACCCCAGCAGAAGTATATTTCAAAGATGTGCCAAATGTCCTGGGATAACACAATAACCATCAAGAAATTAAAAAACGACCACTAAACTTGATAAATAGAGTTCAACACACTCTCTCGATGGTAACCAAGAAAACATGATTTTGCTCCTGCCTATTCAAAATGGTAAAATACAAACATGTACGCGATTACATGTTTGTATATAAATTGAATTCTACACAAAGCGTCGGCATCGATCCTAGCGAACTTCTGAAAGAATATATGAGAAGATGCAAGGAATACAATCTGAAGGCAAGAGCCAAGGCTGTAACCAAACTGTTCCCGGCAACTTTCTCAAACCTCAGAGTTTTAGATGTTGGTTGCGGTGGCGGCTACTACTCATTAATGGTAGCCAACAAAGGCGCAAAGGAGATCGTCGCCTTTGACATCGAAACGTTACTGATCAAAGCAGCAAAGCTTAATTTGAAAGAGAAGCTCGAACTGAAAATCGATGGGGTAAATGGAGATTGCATTAATCTGCCTTTTAAAGACAGGATTTTTGATGTCATTATCTGCGTTGGCGTCTTTGATCGCGTTTCTAAGACAAGTCTGCTGATGGGGGAGATTGCTCGGATCATTAAGAATAACGGTTGTTTAATACTCACATCTCGAAACCCTCTCTCTTTGAGCAACCTAATGTATAAAAAGAGCATGAGCCTGTACTCGTTTAAGAGAATCAAAGAGATTTTGCAAAAAAGAGGATTCGAGATTCTAAGAAGCTCTGGAGCAATTTTCATTCCCTATTCTGAAATAGGCTTTTTCTTAAGAGCTAGATCAACATTATCATCGCCAATTGAGAGGATCTTGAGAAAAATAGACGAGACATTACAAATCCTATCGGATAAGCCGCCAATTAATAAATTCAGTTGGGAAATAGCCTATTTCGGAAAAAGGCGATATAACTCTAAATAGTTAAGCTGCAGGATACCTATCTACAATAAACCAAAAAACGCGCGGTGTATACGGATGATAAGGTTATTATATTAGAAGCGTTAAAAATAGCTCAACAATCGGATTTTGAGGGTTAAAACATGGAACTTTGGGTAGTATGCTTTTGTGGCTTGGGGTCAGGCACGCTTCTGTCACTAACTGCAAGGAAAGCTCTTGATAAATTGGGGGTGAGGGGAAACGTCACCGTTTTCGGGAGCACCGATATGCCTGCTGGAGGCAACTTGCCTGATTTAGTTATGACGCAGCCAGAGTTATATGACCATTTCAAGAACAGAACAGAGTACAAACAATTATTCGAAAGCAACCCGCCAAGAATCGCCATAGTAACAAACTACACCGATGTAGACAAAGTTGTTGAAGTTCTGAAGCCCATCATAGAAGCCGCGCGCGCTCGTGGCGAATTGTAATCACCTCTTTTTTTTAAGCAGATGTATTCTCTGTTTAAAGCCGAGTGAAAATGTCTGAATGTCGCTGTTGAACAGGGAGTTTATCCTAGAATTCTATTACGATCCAAACGTCTCTCCTTCCCAGAACGTTAGATGCGATATAAAAAAAATACTTGAAATCCTTAGTCATCTCTCGAATAAAGAGACCAAATGGAGTATGGGGCAACCAGAAAAACCCTCTCTTCATGTTTCTTCATCCACTTATAATTGGGAATATGAAGTCATTTTAAAGGACACCAGTAAGATATCGGAAGAGATGATAAAAAAGATCTACTTCACTAAGGCGAACGTGGCTGCGGTAATGAAAAAATACGATATTGCAATGGTTTTTGGAACAAAGGAAAACGACGCCGCGTTTTTTGGAAAAGAAGTGCCTGCTTTACTTGTGTATAAGGACTCGAATTTTGGATATCCGCAAGAAGTTTATCCACGAAATGAAAAAGGCAGCATTATTACGATAGAAGAATATCTATCCTCTCTCTAGTGCTCCTCGTGGTTTCTGAGCTAATGATGAAGGGAAACTAACTCCCTTCTAATGCTTTATTGAGTTCCTTAAAGAAATTCCTAATATTTAATCGATTCTTGATTATCGAAAAAACCGTCCCCCCGTAGGGAGTAATGAAACTTTCAGACCTCACGTAGACTCTTGAATTCTTCTTGTATTCCTTGACATTTATGGTAATGATTTCTCCCCAAGAAAGCGCCGATTCTCTAGCTCTTGATCGTACAATACCCAAATTCTTATCCAAGGTTTCAATCTTCCACTTCATCTTTTCGCATACGGCGGGCATGGCCTCCATAATCGCGGCGCGTGAATATGGAAGAAGAGAAGATTCCTCTTTTTTGAATGACATCTGAGATCAACACGCCCATAATGTTACATATCTTAACGCGTTCATGATAAACACATGTTTTGTGCGCAAACAATCATTCCCAAAAGAATACCTTTAGTTTTCTCCTCTTTTTCTTATTAAAGAAATTTAAAATTGTTTCTACATCTTTTGCTGAATATCTATCCTCTGGAAGCGGGGGAAGTTCTTCTTCATACAACTTTTTGCCCTCCTTCACAAAGTCGTAGCCTAGAACGCGATAGTATTCTTTCTTAAGAGCACGCAGACAGAAGTCGTAGGGAGCGGATCCCAAGTCTAGATCATCACATAAGATCTTGAACCGAAACATGTCTGACATGATTTCTACCTTGAGTTGTTCTGAAAGTTTGGAAAAAGATTTTACAAAACTCTTTTCTGACTTCTTACTCAAGCCATAAACAATCATTTTATGCTTTTTCAGAAAATCAGTAAAGTGATCTTTAAAATGTTGCAGCTCAATCAAATTAGTGTTGTACTCGTTCAATGTATAGTAAAGGAACCAATCATGACCCTTTATTCTTGTCTCCGCTAAAACATGAGGAAAACCCATCGAGTAATGTTTCGCGTGGGAAAGCGAATGATATAGAACATCTGCTGGAACCTTCACTCTTTTATCGAACAGTAGTTCTGAACCAAGAATCTTGTCGTCTTTGACCAGTACGTGTCCTCCTTCTTTCGGATCATTTTCAAATTTTATTTGCGTAACGTATTTCATAGGAATATTCAGTTTGCTCCGCAAATCGTTTACAAAATGCCATATTTCCGATTGCCCTATGCCGTTTTTTGACAAATTCCGACCACACCCTTTAGACTACGATGTCCCCATCGTTTCAAGCCAAATATAAGATCACTGTCTTCATACATTCTTATCAAGATTGTTTTGTTTCTAAATGGACAATTTAATAACTTATCTGTTCATTCATTAATTAAAGAACTGCTACAGAGGCCTTTTATGACCGAATCAAAGAAGAGCGTCTTCCCCCCACTTGCCTTTCTATGCAGATTGTTTGGACACAACTATGACAAGTATCACGCCACCGAAGATGAGAAGAAAGCCGGTTTTGCAACATTTGTATGCAGAAGATGCGGCAATCAACTCACTTCAAAGATCACTCTTCATCCAGACGGAACATACGATACGGATCCTAATCCTATAGACATATTCTAGAACTCATGCGATTTGTTTCTTTAAGAAGTTCTTAAATAATGACAGGACTATAAAACTATGCGGTCAGCGTGGAGGCGTGAGGAAGTGGAGCAAATATTGTTGGCAAAGATGACCTGGGAAGAAGTTGCGGAAAGAATCAAAGGAGGATATGACATAGCCGTTATTCCGACGGGAGCCATAGAACAGCATGGTCCGATGCTCCCTCTCGATGTCGATATCTACAACTGCTACGAGATAATACTTAAGACGGCCGAGAGAGTGTCGAAGGACGTCAAGCCCGTGGTTATTCCTCCAATATGGTTCGGTTTTTCATGGTTCTTTATGGATTTCCCTGGAACGATCACCTTAAAGGAACAGACTTTTACGAATGTTGTTATTGAGGTAAGTAAGAGCCTGATTCACCATGGTTTCAAGAAAATCGTGATAGTTGATGGTCACGGGGGAAATCATGGTGCACTCCATGAGGCAAGGTATAGGCTTAAGGCCCAAACAGATGCTTTTGTTGTAGTTGTAGGTCTGGGTACGTTTGTACCAGCGGATTTGGTCAAAGAACTCTTTAAACCACCCATTCATCACGCCGATGAAGTAGAAACAGCTATGTCGCTTGCTCTAGGGAATGTAGTACACATGGACAGAGTTGTCGATGAGGTGCCTAAAGGTCCACTACCCAAATACATTAAGTTTGACTACTCGGCACCTCCGCCAAAAGTTCTTTATCCATTGAGGATGAAGGAGTGGACTAAATCTGGTTCATGGGGCTACCCGTCACGAGCGACGAAAGAGAAGGGCGAAAAATATGTCGAGGCAATAGTGAATGGTTTTGCCGAATTCCTCAGAGAACTCAAGACTCTAGACTGGAAGGAAAAACTGGGCAACAAATATAGGTACTTTGAATAACCCAACCTTTTCTATTTCATCAATTGGGAGCTTACGAGCAACTGATCAAATCTGATTTTTACTAAAAAGTGCTTTGTGGATTAATAAGGTTTTTGTGTCGTTTTTTCCTCTTTTTTAGTTGAAACCGTTGCCGGAGGGCGTGTTTGTTGGATTGGGAGAGTGTTGATGAGCGACTTATCAGGCGTGGGGAGCTCCTTCTCAGCCTAGAGTTTCTGGAAAGCTATGATAGAGACTTGAAGTCTATGAACCGTGATAAGGTTGGCCGCCCATACATGCTGACAGAGAGGTACGTGGAGTTCCTGTCGGTTGTCCGTTACCTCTTCGGGTTTCCTTACAGGCAGCTTGAAGGGTTCGCCCGTGTCTTGAACCGTCTTGTTCCAAGGCTACCATCCGCAGACTATTCCGGTCTAAGAAGGCGTATACTTGACCTGGACCCTTCACTTTACGAGCCTCTGAAGCTTTCTGATGAACCCATAGTCATAGCCGTGGACTCGACTGGAGTCCGGGTTCATAAGGCTGGAGGATGGGTTGAGTGGGAGCATGGAAAGAAGAAGCGGTACGTTAAGATTCACTTGGCTGTGAACGTGGAGACGAAGGAGGCTTTAGCCATGCTGGTCACTACGGACGGCACACATGACTCAAGAGTTTTCCCAGAACTTTTGAGGAAGGCTGAAAGGCATGTGAAGGTCTCCAAGACCTTTATGGACGGAGCCTACGACAACTCAAAAGTGTACAGGCTGCTTGAACAGAAAGGGATAGAAGCAGTCATCAAGCCGCGCAAGAACAGCCGTCTCGACACCCCTTCAGAACCCCGGAGAAGAGCGGTGACTCTTTATAAGCGTTTAGGAGACAAACAATGGACAAAGCTGAAGGGCTACGGGAAACGCTGGAGCGTGGAAACAGCCTACTCAACATTCAAACGGACATTCGGAGAGTACCGCATGGCGAAAACCATGAAAAACATCACAAAAGAACTCACAACAAAAGCATACATCTACAACATGCTCGTAAACCTCTAAACAAAAGAGGCGGAAAGAGAACAGTAAAGACGGCGAAAGCGATCAAACAAACCCTCAAAAAGAAGAAAACGATCCTAGAACATAATTACTCCACAAAGCACTAAAAATAACACCTTTCTTTAGTTCTAGCGCCTGATGCTCGATGTCCGATATCTGTTTCCTGAGTTTCTCCTTTTGTTTTTCTAGCACAATCGTTTCAAACTCTAAGCCCTTCCTGACTGCCTCGCTTACATCTGGGCAACTCTTCACTTTAAAAGCCACATGCATTGTAACCAGCTCGTCGACTCCGATATCTTCAACAATCATTTTAGCATTTGACGGAGTCACTCCACCTCCTATAGATGCCCGTAAGCCTATTTCATGTGTTTTACGTGCTATCTTTCTACAAACCTCAGTAACATCAGGATCATCCAAATTCTTCACCATAGATCTCGACAAATCGCTTCGACCAATTATTATCTTGTCAAATATCTTGGCTTCCGGCATTCCCAAGATCTCATGGAGCTGGTTGTACGCATCTAATGTTTCAATCATCATGCTTTTCTGCAAAACATGAAATTCGCTTTTAGTCATTATGTGTCTCAGGCTATTCACGGATTTTCGAAGCCCGTACGGCGACTCGATCATAGGAACTATTATACCGCTAACTCCGATCTTCAAAAACGTCCTGATGTCGTTTTGAGCGGTTGGCCCGCCAATTTTGGCCTCGACTGGAACTATACTGCTAGCCAGCTTATGGAAATAGCCTATTTCTTCAAAGCTATTGGCTTCAGCTTCTGCACCCACCTTCAACGCAACACAGCCAAATCCTTGTTTTAACTCTTCTAACGCCTTTCTAAGCATTCTTTCGCTGATGAACGTAGCCAAGTTTTCCCCATTCTTCTGAGGATTGATTAACATGACAGCCCTACTTTTCTTTCAATTCTTCAAATCCTAAAGAATATTTCGGCGTTCTCAGTCGTAACCGTGTCAACTTGTCTTAATGTCAGCTTCTTTGCCCCAGCAACGTTCTCCGCTGCAAGGCTGACAGTTGTCGGCTCGTTCCACTTCTCATCCGGTCTTCTTGTCGTCTCGTCTTCGTCCACTACGAGCCAAAGTGCGCCCGTTTCCAACATTAGCTGCTCCAACGGACAGCCTCGAGCGATTTTCCTCAAGCGTCCGCTCTTGAGAAGCAACGCATTCACTGAAACCATCCAACCATTGTCCAGTACGCGCTGGAACACCTACCGAGAAATGAATATGTGCATCTGCACATGATTTGCATCCTGCTGGTCTAGAATCCTTATGCCATCCTCTACCGCGTCCGCAGAGCCAGAGTCGTTACGTGCATGAACCACTAACGGCAATTGCAGGCTCTTTGCGATGTTGATCAATTCAACGAATAGGTCCTCTGTTTATGCCTCCACGCCTTTTCCCTTATTCACTAATAATCGGTACCGCATTCACCAATCGCCACGACGCTTGCTCCGTTCTCTCCGATCAAATCCAAATGCTCGTCTTTCTACCGGTCAGAGATGTTCTTCAAGTACCCAGGAGGTATACCGACAGCTGCAAATACGAAGTTGTTGTACCTTTCCACAAGTTGCATCGGCCGTTCGAAATCCTTAGGATGGGCGTAAGAAGTCAAGACGCCGCCCAGTACTCTTCTGCGTTGTTCGATGACGATGTCGCGGTCTTTGTCGTAGGCGGTCTGCTCAAGGTGACAGGGGATGTCAATAATAATGGCAAAGTTAAGGCGTTCCAGGCCGCCTCATAACTTTTGGTCAACACTTGTCCCTATGCCAACAGTGTCAAACTTGTCAAAGAGTGCGGGTCGCCAAGTTTTCCAAGAACAAAAAAGAAGAGGGGGGATTCATTCTTGCGCGTGCGCGTCTAGTATGGTCTACACCGGTCAGAGTATATGTATTTTTCTAGAAGCTCAAAGTTGATTTTGTCAGCTTCAGGACCTATGTTGGCGCTTCGGACTATTGGCGGCGTGATGCCTTTTCTTAACAAGTTTTGAGCCACTTGGGAGATTATCGCGTGGATTATGGTACCACCAACCATATGTGATGTAGGAGCCGTCGTTATGTTCTTTCCAACTTCAAGGCTGCAGTCACCAAACACGCTGCCGTTGTCTATGACAATGTCTGCAACTTCGTATAGCTTCTTACCGCTCGGATGCCGCGATGCGATGGCCTTGGAATGAGTCACGCTTGTTAGCGCGACAACTGTCAGGCCTCTTTTCTTAGCCTCCACCGCACATTCGACAATTGCGGTGTTAATTCCTGAATTTGAAACTATGATTATTACGTCACCCTTTCTCACGTTGTGATAGTTCATGCGAATATGCGAGTAGTAGCCTAGGTTCCTTTCAATAGAAGTCGCCATTCCCGAAAGAGGCGTCAAACTTTGGTCAATCAAAGTATTTGTCGGTGCCAGTGTTCCTGCTCTGAAGTATGCCTCAATAGCTATCAGCGTTGCATGCCCAGTGCCGAAAGTGAGTAGAAAATTTCCGTTCATCAACGCCTTGGTAACGGCGTCGGCGGCTTTCTTTATGTTCTCCATCTGGGTCTCTTCAACTTTCTTGAGGGTTTCGTGAACCTTCTTGAAAACGGCTTCACACGCTTCTTCCTTTAGAATACTCATAATACAGATTGCCTCGTTTGAATAGTTTTTCATCTGTCTATAACGCGCTATCCATTCTTAAAACTGTCGATTGGGGTCTTTAAATGTCTAAAACTCGTCTAGGATTGTTGATGAAGAGGTCCTTAATCGCTTCCTCATCCAATCCTTCAGCCTTCAGTCGCGGGATGAAGTCTCTCAGTAGGTAAGCATAGCCTGGTCCTCCCCCATACGCCTTCAGATCACTCTTGCGGGCGAAATCTGAAGAGAGCAGAATCTGTTTTCCGTACCCTTCTTCAAACAGTTTGAGTATGAGTTCAACAACGAAGCTCACAGGATAATATTTGATCTTCGAGATCTGGTCGTATAGAATGTAGGCTCCCCTCTCTGCTATCTCTTTGTGATAATTGAAGTCTGGATTTCGATCCAAATGTCCCACCATGACTCTGGAAAGGTTGACGCCCTCTTTCTCAAGTATTTCCAGCTGTTCCAGCGCCATGGTTCCAATAGTGGTATGCAAGAATACCGGTGCGTCCGTTTTCATTTGGACTCTTGACACTGCTCGGATGACTTTTTCTTCGACAGGCTTGATGCAGTTGTACGAAGCGCTTGCCTTCAAAGCGCCTGCTTTAGCTTCTGTTCCATCTATGCCAACCGTTATCTCTCTAGTCATAAAATCTGTCAATCGGTCGACCGAATAGTCAAATACCCATTTTTCAAACGGCAGATCCTGTGTACCAAATCCCGTGGTGGCGATGATGTTAACTGAGGTTTTCTTTGCGACATCGATTAGAGCTTTGATGTCTCGACCAGGACCAACAGTCGTTCCGTCAACGATCGATTTCCCTCCAGCCTCCTCAAATGCCTGAAGTTCCTCAACGGCCTTCTCAACGCTGGGTATTCCAAAATCAGGATCTTCGCTTCTCTTTCTCATAATGATAACGTGAGCATGCGGATACACGACTCCCAGCTCTCCAGGAGAAATAGATCCCAGAACCGTTTGTATCTTCTTCATCTCTTGCAGACCACTTTTCAGTTTAGGTTGTTTTGAATAAATTATTTTCTTTTCGTAGTGGCAAAGACTTAAAAAGAAATGCGAACGATTCAATTACCTGATTTTATTCTGGAGGCCGAAAAATGAGCAAAATGAATTTTGGCGTTTTGCTGAGTGGAAGGCAAATCTCTACTGGCGGTTGGAGCGCGTTCAATGATCTGGCTGTAGAGTTCGAGAAGCTTAACTATCATTCGCTGTGGCTTGGAGATCACCTGACGATAGGTGGTTATAGACTTGAGTGTTGGACGACATTATCTGCCCTCTCTGCCGCAACGAAGAAGATTCGGCTTGGGACAATGACGTTGTGTAATTCCTATAGAAATCCGGCTTTGTTAGCAAAGATGGCGGCTTCTTTGGACGTTATTTCTGGTGGTAGGCTAGAATTTGGAATAGGTTCGGGTTATTATAAGAACGAGTACGACGCGTATGGCTACCCATTCCCACCCCTCAGCGTTAGGACAGAACAGTTGGATGAAGGCTTGGAGATTATGAAGAAGATGTGGACAGAGAATAGACCGAGCTATAAAGGAAAATACTATACGATAAAAGAAGCTGCCTGTGATCCTAAGCCTGTTCAGAAGCCACATCCTCCAATAACGATAGGCGGCGGAAATGAGGAGTACACGCTGAAGATTGTTGCGAAGCATGCAAATCGATGGAACACTGGCGCAGGAACGATGGAGGAGTACAAGCATAAGTTGAATGTTTTGAAGAGGCACTGCGATCAGATAGGGCGTAATTACGATGAAATAGAGAAGTCCTACCACTTTCACTGCGTTGGCGCATACCTCAACAATGATGACTTGATAAAAGCTATGAGGAGAGCGTATGAGAGAGAGGGAAAAACAATCTACGCGCGCGGGCGCGAAGGCGGGATGCCAGCGTCGTTCGAAGACTGGTTCAACGATACGCAGAGACATAGCCTTGTAGGAACACCGGAGGAGTGCATTTCGAAGTTACAAGACTATTTCGAGATAGGCGCAAACTATTTCGTGCTTAGATTCATCGACTTTGAGAAAAAAGAAAGCATAAGGTTCTTCAATGAAAAAGTCATTAACAAGCTATAGAAAATATGAGTTCTAGTAAGGTAGAACACTTCCTTTGTTCTTTGATTCAACATTTTACCGATACCGATTGTTTTATATATAGACTAAAAGCCACAAAGTCATGATCAATAAAATAGGAGAAAAAGAAAATGGACTTGTTTGGCATACTAAGCCTATTGATAGGTCAGGTTCTTACAGTGCCTTCTATTCTTATGGGGCTCATTGCTCTCGTCGGACTCGCTTTGGAGAGAAAGAGTGTTTCCGAGATATTCGTGGGCACTCTGAAGACCATGTTTGGCGTCATCATACTGAATCTTGGCACCGGAGCAATCGTTACCGCTACATTGCCGCTTTCTAACGTCATGAATGCCGCTTTCCATGTGAATGGCATAATTCCTAATACCCTAATGGGAATATGGTACGGAATCTTTACCCCCATCAACTGGCCAATGACATTCTCCTTTGTTCTTGCACTGGGCTTTGTTTTTATGCTGGCAATCGCACGCTTTACGCCGTTCAAACACATTTACCTCACCGGCCACCTTCTGGTAATCTGGTCACAGACCTTTACGCTGATAGCCTTCGCTTTTGGTCTCAGGGATATCCCGTTGATAGTCGTTGCGAGCATCATGGTCGCCCTCTATTGGACCGTAAATCCTTGGATAGTACACAGATGGGATAAGGATTGGATACCTGACGCAGGATTCACGCTGGGTCACGATGAATATCTTGCCATCATTCTCGGTTGCACTATTGGCCCTCACCTTGGTAACCCCGAAACAGAAAGCTGCGAGAAACTTAAGCTACCTGGTTGGATGTCTGTTCTTCAAGACAACACGATCTCTTCAACGATTGTCATGCTGGTTCTATGGATCGTCATGGTTCTGCTTGCAGGCCAGACCGCGGTCCAAGCCCTTGCAGGAACACAATACTGGCTCCTTTGGGCAGTGGTTCAGGCAATTACCTTCACCTCTGGCATCATGGTTACACTGTTCGGGGTCAGAATCTTCGTAGGTCAGATCATGCCTGCGTTCACAGGAATCTCTCGCAGGTTGGTGCCCGGAGCAATCCCGGCCCTCGACTGTCCGACAGTCTATCCGTTTGGCCCACAAGCGGTGCTGGTAGGCTACGTCTCGTACTTGGCTGGCCAGGTTGTCGCAACACTGACACAACTCGCGATCGGATACCCATTTGTCTCGTTCCCAGGAGTATGGCTGTTCTTTGCAGGCTCAACAATCGGAGTCTACACCGACAAAAAAGGCGGATGGAAAGCGGTGCTCATCACTGGCTTGATCATGGGCTTTCTGTTTGTATGGTTGTCCTCTCTGTACTTCCAAGTGCTTCCACAAAACATCCAAACATTTAGAACGACAGGGGCAGATACTGACGACCCATTCTACCTTACGGTGTTCTTGTATCTCGCCAAGCTGTTTGGATACAAACCATAATTTCCCCTTCCTTTTTTTTGAAACTTGCTCGGAAGAGCGAATTGGCTATTCACACATCAGCGGACACCACGATATTGAAGTAAATCAGCAACCCGACATCATGGCTTGTCCATTATTGAAAGTGAACCCATAGCCGTGTTTCCAGTAGCCCTGTAGTATCTGTCTAACATTGTGCCTAAGCCTTTCTTTGTAATCCTTTGTCCTTCTATGGGCTCCTTCATGAATCTTCTCGGCAACACATCATGATTTGGCGAAAGAAAATGAAATCATAGGTGATGTACGCGGCAAAGGCCTGATGATTGGAGTTGAACTCGTCAAGAACAAGAAAAAGAAGACGCTGGCTCAAGAGGAGGCAAAAGAAATCAAGCAGAGAATGTTTGGAGAAGACGTACTAATAGGCAGGGGCGGACTTAAACAGTCAACTCTCCGAATACAACCGTGTCTAGTAATAACGAAGAAGCAGATGGATAAGGTTCTGGACGCATTTGGAAGAGCCATTAAACAAATGCAATGACACAGTTCCTGACGCAACACTATGACGTCGGCCGTACCGTTTGAAGACTTCAATCGATTCTGATCGATGGAAAGCCTTTTTAGTTAATATCCCACAGTAGTTTTTTAAGGCGATATTGGCATGTCCAAGAAACTGCTAATCTATGTGCTTTGTCATTGTGGCCTGGGCTCAGGCCTGCTGATGAAGATGGCTGTGGACAGCTTACTAAAAGAGAAAGGGGTAGCAGGAGAGGTTATAGTATATGGCGTGACGGATATGCCCTCCTTTCCCACACCCGACATAGTTTTTGCCTCTCAATCGATCTGCGATAGCCTCAGAAAGAACAGGTCTGACGCAAAGGACATCAGAATGATCTCTACCATGGAGTACTTTAACAAAGACAAACTTAAAGCACTAGTTTTTCCCGTAATCGACGAAGTACTGAAGAAATAGTATTAATAGCTGCCCATGGTTCGCACATATAGCAATTCTTTTTTCCCCATTTCTGAAAATTGGATCATTTGATTTCGTATGTGAACATGAAGTTTTGATGTAGTGTGGTTAGTGCGCTGAAGAACTGCAAGGATAGAGTTGGCTAAAAAACAACCACATAGACAAAAACTTGATCAACGCCGTGATCTTCATACGCTCACATCTGAAAAGAATACATGCGGATTCATTGCGCGATCAAAGCAGAGTCTAGAGAAACGGGAATAGAGTTCAAGAACGAATAGCAATTTACGCAAGATTCCGCTGCCACTGGATGATACAGAAAATCAAGACGTGAAAAGCAAAAGATGACCAAGTGTGTTATTTTTGATTTTCAGGACACTTTAGCTCAATTGATTGTAGATTGGAAATTGGTTCTTTCTGAACTTTCTACACTTTACTCTAAGTATGAGGAGCTTGATGAGATTGTTGCTAGGCATAAAACCAGTCCTACGAACATGTTGATAGAAACCTATGACAAGATGCTTGAGGTTTTTCCCAAAAACAAAGCAGATCAAATTTATAGAGAAGCATCGGAGATAATGGAGAAGCATGAATTGGATGGCGTGAAGAAGGCAAATTTGATGCCTCATGTAGAAGAAGTGCTACACTATCTGAAGAATGAAGGCCTGAAAATTGGCGTCATAACATGCAATTCAAACAAGGCCGTTACAGAAGTAATGAAGAACTTTCGCATCTTGAGGTATGTTGACGCTCTTTTTTCCCGCGAGTCGCCTGGAAAGCTGAAACCGCACCCCGATCATATATTAGCGTGCCTAAGGGCCTTCGACTCTAAGCCAGAAGAGGCAATTCTCGTCGGCGACGGAAAGAGAGACATGGAAGCCGCGAAGAAGGTAGGGATTTATGCGGTAGGCGTCTTGTTCAAATGGGATGAGCTGACACTTCAGCGGTACACCCAGAAGGAGTTAGACGAATGGACTGAGGATATGAAAAAGGAGGCCGACATAGTGATCAACGACCTACTAGAGCTAGTAGAGATTGTAAGAGAAAGGTTTGGAGGATAGAAGCGTTTTAGCGCGTATGGCACGCGTAGACGAGTGAAAGAGAATTACTACTAAAACTCTTATCAGTCTAACTGCAGAATCGTTTTGGTGAACAGAAATGGAGGCAAAAGAGACTATAGCCTTGAAAAACGGCCAGATGTTGACGCCGTTTCAAAGAATTGAAGAAGGCGCAATTCTAATCGAAAATGGTGTAATCAAGGCCGTTGGAGAGGCGCATGACGTGCGAATTCCGTCCGATGCGCGTATCATAAGTATTGAAGGAAGGACTCTGATTCCCGGCTTCATAGACATAAATAGCCATAGCGGAGGTGGAGATGAAGCACTCTATGACAAATATGAGGCTGTGAACGAGCTCACAAAGCTCAACGCTGAGAATGGAATAACTGGTTTTCTACTGACTACTGTAGCAGCGCCGCAGGAGACGTTGCTGAAAACGGTTAAAGCCGCAAAAGCGGCTATTGAGAGGGGAACAGAAGGGGCTGAGGTCTTAGGCATTCATTTAGAAGGGCCTTACATCAACGTCGAGAAAAGGGGAGGACACAATGAAAAATACGTGAGGAAGCCGTCTCTTGAAGAGGTCGACGAATTGATAGAGGCGTCCGGTAACAATGTTAAGATGATCACTCTCGCCCCAGAACTGGAAGGAGGCATCGAATTCATCAAGGACATCTGCCAACGAGGTATAGTGGCTTCTGTTGGACATTCGAACGCAACATACGAGCAGATGATTAGTGCTGTAAAAGCCGGATTGAACCACGCCTGTCACACTTATAACGGAATGAGGGACTTCAATCATCGAGAGCCTGGCATACTCGGCGCAGTCCTAACCATAGACGAGATAACGAACGAGATAATTGCAGACGGTGCCCACGTACACCCCGCCGCCGTGAAGATGCTTGTGAAGTGTAAAGATTTAGACAAGATTATCTTGGTTGCCGCTGGCAGCGGCCTGATGATGAACGTTGCAGTCAGAAACATCATGGATTTCTGCGGGCTGTCACTGCAAGACGCGGTTAGAATGGCGACGGTGAACCCTGCAAAAAGGATAGGAGTAAGCGACAGAAAGGGGAGTCTAGAGGTCGGCAAAGACGCTGATATAGCGATTGTTGACGACAACTTAGATGTCCATATGACAATAATAAAGGGTAGAAAAGTCTTTGAAAGATAGGCCAAGGGAGCCTATGTTCAGAGGGAACTAGAACAAAATCCACTTGATCTTCGGGGCTACCCTTAGCCTCAGCAACAGCCATGTGTCGTCGAACACGAATGCGCGCGATGCGAACGCGTGGCAAAGAGTATCAGCGTTTCCAGTCCAGATCTAGCCGTGTCTGTGAGTTCGAACGCAACGCTCTACATGTGCTGCAACCGTTGAATCGAGTCTCTGCCATTGGCTTGAGAAAACGCCTTCTGTGACTTTACCATTGTGCTTTGGTTATACTTCGATGAGTTCTCTCGGGCAGTGAGTCAATATTTCTGACCCTGTCTCTGTGACAAGCGACATGTCTTCCAATCGGAGTCCCCCCATGTTGGGCGCTATCACAGGGCTTTGCAGGAGAGCGACAACCATATTTGACTTCAGCTTAACCTCTGAATTCTCTGGCCTAATCATAGGCTTTTCTTCAAACTTCAGGCCGACCAAATGGCCCGTGGCAAAGGCCGCAAAGTATTTTTCGCAGCCTTTTTCTCTAAGAACCTTCAGAACCTCGTCAATTACGTTTCCCATTTTCACATCATCCCTAAGTACACTGAAAGCCGCGGATTGAGCGTCCAGAATAGCTTCAAATGCGTCTTTCTGCGCCTTAGTTGAACTCCCTACCACGCACGTTCTAGAAATATCTGAACAATACCCTAGGTAAACTGCGCCCAAGTCAACAACCAACACATCACCTTTCTCTATCTTCTTCTCACTGGCGAACGGATGAGAGAGGAATAATCGTCTGTCGGATGCAACAACCGTTTGATGCTTGAAGCCTCTAGAGCCCTTTTTCCTCATCGCATACTCCGCTTCGGCCGCGACTTCGATCTCCGTTACCCCGTTTTTCACAGCCTTAAGCGCTGCTTCCATTCCGCAGCTTGCTATTTCAGCTGATTTTCGAATCAGCGCTATTTCTTCGCTAGTTTTTACAGCTCTCAGCTCCTCCAACATATCCGATGCGTTCACGAAGCTTGCGTTAGGGAAGGCATCTTTGATTGTTTTCTTGACGGTTTCCACATCTCCTGATGCCCACGGTATGCGGTCGATACCGATGATAAGCTCTCGGGCACCAAGCTCCTTCAGAGCTTCTATGACTTTTAGCAGTTTGAGACGCGCCTGACCATAAAATCCGACAACATCTTTGACATGCGACTGCCGCCTAGTTGCTTCAACATCCAACCACATCACAATCATCCTTGGCTCTCTGTCGATCGGAAGGACAAGGGCGCTACAAACAGGTATGCTAGGTTCGACTATTCCACTCAGGTATTGTAGATTCTCATCAGAGAATGCAACCAAGACGTCGATGGATCTTTCAGCCATCGCTTTTCTTGTCCTGCCCAATCTATCTTTCCAAACATCCATTTGTGACCGCCATAGCCCTTGTCTTAGCACGATTGACCTTATAAACCATGAATCTACCCAAACACGAGCTCAAGAATTGAATGTGAAACTGACACGAAAGCTGAGTTACAGAACAAAGCATTTATCCAAGAAACTGCGAAGTAAAGAGGGCGATTCCATGAGTCTAAGAGGGAGAATACAGACCCTTAACGGACCTATTGATCCAAAAGACCTTGGAGTAACATATACCCATGTACACCTAACCGGACACACGCCGGAATGGTTGAAACCTACAACGTGGCCTGGCTTGACATATTTTGCTGTAGACCCTGACATGGGCTTGCCCGATCCTGAAAGAATGGTTCCAGAGGTTGAAAGCTTCGAGAAAGCAGGCGGAAAAACGCTCGTGGAAATGACCGCGATCGACTGGGGAAGGAAAATAGATTCAATTTTGAAGGTTGCAAAACAGGTTAGATCGCACATAGTAGTTACAACAGGCCTTAACCGTGGAATATTCTGCGATCCATGGGTTCACGAATATTCGGAGAAGCAGCTTACCGACCTCTTTGTGCGCGAGATTAAGGAAGGGGTTGAAGGCACAGGCTACAAGTGTGGAATAATAAAAATACCAGGCTCCTATAATCACATCAAGTTTGTTGAAAGGAAGATAATTCAAGCTGCGGCAGAAGCCAACCGGGAGACAGGGGCGCCCATTTCAAGCCACACGGATAAAGGCACAATGGGACTTGAACAGCTTAAGATTCTGCGCGAAAGAGGAGTTGACCCCTCAAAAGTCATAATCGGCCACCTCGACCTGTGTCTCGACTATTATGAGCATAAGGAAATCGCTCAGCAAGGCGCCTACATACAATACGATCAAATCGGCAAGGCAAAGTATGGCCCGGATAGTAGGCGCATTGACTTGATCGTCAAACTGACAAAAGACGGGTTTGGAGAACGAATTCTTATAGGTCTTGACTATGGTAGAAAGTCTGACCTAGTTGCTTATGGTGGAGGACCGGGCCTTGCTTACGGCTTAACAACGTTTGCCCCAAGACTAAGGAAGGCGGCTGAGGCAGAAGGCCTAGACGGCGACAAGGTATTTAGCGATATCTTCATTAAGAATCCATCTCGAGCCCTTTCCTTCGGAGCATGAAAGTACGCTAAGAAGAGGACTTGATTAACGTTGACTGAACCGTCTTCTATTCCAAGATTGGCTGAAGTTCTGACCGAAGACATGATCATGGCAAGAGCAGACGTCTCCGACTGGAAAGATGCTATAAGAAAGTCGGGAGAGTTACTGGTTAAGGCAGGCGCGGCCGATCCCAAATACATAGACGCCATGATAGAATTTTGCGAAGAACACAACGCATACATCGTCATAGCTCCGGGAATAGCTATTCCGCATGCTCGACCTGAAGACGGAATGAAAAAAGTGGGTTTCAGTTTGATAACGTTGAAAAAACCAGTCGAATTTGGTAACCCAGTGAACGATCCTGTAGATCTAGTTATAGCTCTCGGAGCCCCTGACAACAAATCTCATATAAAGGCACTTGCGCAGCTAGCCGAAATACTCATGAATAAAGAAGCCGTTAAGAGAATAAGGGACGCTAGAACAAAAAGCGAAATATTGGAAGCATTGAATCCTTCGTGAAGCTTCATAGGTTAAACGATAAGAGAATAGAGACTTATGCAACGTTCTTTTTTTACCATATGAAGCTGAGGAGCCGCGTGCGCGATTAGGCACTCCTCTCTAAATCTTTTTTATGAGCAGACTATCATACACGAGCCTCTACTCAAAATGACAGTATACGCATAGGGTTGCTTATCATGAAGTTATCTATAGTTGTTTCTTTGAAACCTTCGTTTTTCAGTCTCGGGATGAACTTTTCCAGAATGTATGCGTATCCTGGACCGCCTCCATAGGCTTTTAAGTCCGTCCAGTGACCGAAGTCCAAGGAAAGCATGATCTGCTCCTCAAAACCTTCTTCTACGAGTTTCTTAAGAATGTCAACGGTCATGCCGACAGGCCAGTATTTTACCTTTGAAATCTGGTCGTATACTAGGTTAGCGCCCATTTTGACAATTTCCCTGTGATAGGCCAAATCTGGGTTCCGATCGATGTGGCCAACCATTACACGTTTGAGATCGACCCCCTCCTTATTCAGAGCCTCCAACATCTCTATCCCCATGGTCCCAATGGTTGTGTGGAGGAAGATAGGTACGCCTGTCTCTAGTTGCGCCTTTGCCACTATCTTCAAAGCCTTTTCTTCAATGGGTGTTACGACATTGTATGAGGCCCCAGACTTCAAAACGCCGCATTTAATGCCGGTATCCGCGACGCCTTCTTTCACATTCCTAATCAGGATGCTCGCGACTTCGTCGATATTTCTATCCAAAATAGATTTATCTTTCAGGTCCAAGCCTGTAGTCGAGATAATGTTGACTTTGGATTGCTTTGAAATATCCGCAAGAATTTTAACGTCTTGTATTGGACTACCATCGACGACGGATTTTCCGCCGACCTTTTTGTAAAACTCGAGCTCTTTAATATCCTTTTCTATATCCGCTAGACATTCTGTTGGATCTTTAGGATCACGTGCGTGCGCTATATATATATGTATGTGAGGGAGAGTTACTCCTAGCTCTTCAGGGGAAATTGAACCGAGAACTGTTTGTACTTTTTTCATGAAGAAACCTCTTAAGATAAGTAAACTACTTCCCTTAATATCTTTAACTTTCTCATTTTCTGAATTTTTCAAAGACTAGGCATTCTGCCGAGCTTTGTACATAAACTGCCCTCAAGACAAAGTGCATTGCCCAAATGGTCACCCTACTTGACCCATATTACTGGCTCAGTCTTAGAAACTTGGAAACTTCTTCTCTCGTAGGAACATTAGACACAGCTCCTCTTCCAAGCGTCTTTAACGCTGCTGCTGCGTTTGCGTACCTAGCTGTTTTATCAAGACTCCAGCCTTCCAACACACCAACTAAGAACACGCCATTAAACGCGTCTCCCGCTCCAGTTGTATCGACGGCCCTTACTTCAAAGGCAGGCGTTCTTACCCGGCCCTTATCGCTCATCACCAGACTGCCTGACGATCCCAGTTTAAGAGCTACGATCTTAGGCCCTTTCTTCAATATCTTTTTCGCAATGTCGTCTGGAGAATCTGGGTATCCTATTGATTTAATGTCTTCGAGACTCGAGAGAACTATGTCAGCCATTTCTAAGGTATAATTGACCACTTCACGCGCCGTTTTTGAAGACCACAGCTTCAGCCTAATGTTGGGATCGTAGGAGAATAGAGCGCCTGATTCTTTAGCGATCTCAGCTGCTTTGAAGACCGCTTCTCTACAAGAGGAGCTAATTGCCTGCGAAATTCCACTTGAATGAAAAATCCTACACCTAGACACATACTTGGAATCGACGCTCGTGGGCGAAAGATGGCTTGCAGCAGAATCGCGACGGTAATAAATGAAATCGCGTTCACCCTCTTTCAATGACGAAATGAAATAGATTCCGGTAGAAGACCCATCTTCAACCAACGTATTGGATACATCGATTCCTTCTCGCTTCAACATGTCTATCAAATATTTTCCAAACGCATCGTTTCCAACACGACCGACGAAGCCACATTTTTTGTTAAACCTTGAAGCTGCGTAGAGGAGGTTTGCTGTATCTCCACCCAGACTTTTCTCAAAAGATTTAGCTTGTTCTAGTGAAACATTGTCTTTGGAGTAGAATTCGACCATAACCTCGCCAAGCGAAATGATGTCTATTCTCTTGACCAATGTTTTCTTTATCTCCTGATCCAAGGTCCATTAACTTAGGAATACGTTCCTCTTCAAATATCCTGTGATAAGGAATGGTTGGAGCTGTCTGGAATACTCGGCCCTCCTCGTAGTCTCTGTAATAAGCTTCTATGTTTCTTAAAAATACCAAGCTACTGAACGCAAGGATTAACTCAAAGACCTGTTTTCACAAGGAAATAGCGAGCAATTCTTTAAAAGCCAAAGGACAATATGCTAAGAAAAGATGATTAAAGGAGAGTATTGGGATGGATTATGTTATGGAAAAGGAAAGAAGAATTCCTGTCGCAGGTGATTTCGATGTTTTGGTTGTTGGCGGCGGACCAGCTGGATTCGGCGCAGCCATAGGAGCGGCAAGAGCCGGGGCTAAGGTTGCCCTAGTTGAAATGTACGGCTTCCTAGGCGGGATGTTGACAGCGGGGTATGTTTACATGGTACCTTGGTATGAGATGCGGGTCTGCGGCGGAATCGTCAAGGAGTGGAACGATCAACTCGTCAAGTTCAAAGGCATAACCGACGCTTGGAGTCCTTTTTTAGACGAGCTCCAGAAGAAGGGTATTTGGACAGGACCTCCGTTCGCCGTTACGGATATGGAGATTGACAAATACGTACTGCAGAAGATGTGTACCGAAGCGGGGGTAAAGCTGTTCCTTCACACGTACTTCAGCGACGCTATAATGGATGGCGACACCATAAAGGGTGCTTTAGTCCAGAACAAGTCCGGACGGGTCGCTATTAGGGCAAAGATGACTATAGATGCCACAGGAGATGGAGACGTCATTGCAAGTGCAGGTGCACCGTTCGACTTCACGCCAGCAGACAGAAAGTCAGAGTCATGGGTTTTTCGCATGGGGAATGTTGACATAGAACGTTACAGAGTATACCTAGGAATAGACCCTGGATTGCTTAAGGCAATTGCAAAAGCTGAGAAAGCAGGCGACTTGCATCCAGACACTGGTCGCTACGTAAGAGAGTGGCCTGAAAGCAGAATACCTACTACTGAGAGACCAAAAATGACGGATCAGCAGATCAAAAAAGCAGGTAGACAAATCAACGGACACTGGGTCAAGTGGCCTACGTGGCATCGCAAAAACGAAGTGTATATATCAGCTGCTGATTGCCAAGTTGACATCACAACTGGAGAAGGACTAACAGAGGGCGAAGTAAAGACGAGGGAGATGGGCTGGGAGGTAGCAAACTTCTTCATTAAATACATACCTGGCTTCGAAAATTCCTACATACAGGACTCGGCACCGCACCTGGGCCTTAGGGAATCGAGAAGAGTAATAGGCGAATACGTAGTACAGACAGAAGACATCGCGGTGGGCAGAAAGTTCCCCGACGATATAGTAAAGAGCACCGTCTGGGAACACCCTGAAGACCTCTTCTACTTGCCATACAGGTGCATCGTTCCGAAGAAGATTGACAACCTATTCGCGAGTGGTCGAAACGTTTCGCTTACCCATAGAGCTTTCAACGACCACGTTTCCCCACGCGACGAGGCCACATGTATGGTGCTGGGCCAAGCAGCCGGAATAGCTGCAGCGCTTTGCATCGCGAACAATGTGATACCACGGGAGCTTGACGTTCACCTTCTTCAAAAGAAACTGGTTTCCAACGGTTTCCCCTCGGACATAATACACGCAGATGATGCGCCCCCCCTGCGAGCAGGAAAGCTCCGCTCGTGAACCTTCTCCCGCCTCATTTATCTTGGACTTTGGCTTATCTAGGCTTCATTAACCTTCTCCACGACGAAAGCCGTAAACTCTGATAAATCACGTACCATTTTGTCACAGTTTTTAACCAATGGTTCATAGATTTTCTTCATAGCTGTTTCTTCACCAAAATGCTCTTTCGCTTCTTCAAGGTTTGGTTCAAGCGCCACCGCGAATACTTTTGCCTTCTTCAAAGCGATAACGTCCCTAGCTTGATCTCCTATCGATATGGCTTCCTCCGGTTTACAGCCTAATTCGTTCAGACACAAGATTATTTGATCTGGATGTGGCTTCATCCTTCCAGGAGAGTTTCGTGTGACGATTGAATCAAAGTAGTTTTGTAGATTGAACTTCTCAAAAGTCTCAGTGACAGACTTCTTGGAATTTCCGCTCACCAGTCCTATCTTTAGCCCCATTTTCTTAATCGTTCTTAAAGAGATCTCAGCGTACGGCAGAAGCACAGCGTTTTTGACGCCAGCGACCTCATAGTCCTCAAAGATTTTTGAAACTTTTGCGTGAACCCTGTCGGCTTTCTCTTTTCCAAAGTTTGAAAGCATATAGTCGTAGACCTCGACTAGCTTCTCAGCAACGCCCGGGATCTTCTCAAAAACCTCCAGTGGAACACCTTCATTGACATATTCGTTAGTAATGTCCCTAATTACCGATTTCCAGTCGACCATTAGATTACAGAGGGTCCCGATGAAATCAAATATGACGCATTTTAACATAACGCTCATCTCAAAAGTGAATTGCTTTGTGAATATATACTTCTATCTATAACATGGCCTTGGAAGTACTCATAAGCGTAGAATTCAAACTTCCATTATATCGCGCGATATTCGGCTTTCTCGTTTTTCTCCTAATAGCCCTATCAGACAGTGCAAGGCGTCGTCATAGTTAGGATTACTCTCCATTTTTTATATCACAACATTAGTATGACAGCTGTTTCTTATGTTGTTGTAGATAGAGTCTGTTTAAACTCCTAAAATGTCTCTTGAGAGATCGTTTCTTATCAGAGGGCTTTCGTCCACTACAGCTTCTCCTTCAATATACTTGGTGCCCCTCTTCCTCGCCTCGATGTGGGACTTAAGCAACTCTATGGCCTCGGGACCTATGAACGTGTCGAAGCTCTTGGCCCTATCCTTAGCCAGTTCAGAGGCGACATATATTCTGAGAGGCGCTTCCTCTTTCTCCAGACCTTCTCTGACGTGGCTGTAAGTCAATTTCGCCAATGTTTCGGTCCTCATACCGCTCTGAGCTAGGACAGCGACAGCTACCTTCGTTCTCAGATCAGCAACCTTCAAAAGCTTCCTGAGTTCTTCAGGCGTAATCGCCCGGTCCTCATAAGTAACCCAGCTCTTGACCCTGCCAACCGGAACCTCGACCCCATTATGCCTAAAGAAGGATTTCATAGCAGTAGAATACGTGGCGATCGTGTCCTTCGTCCTATCGTTTCTCATCACAAAGGCTTTGATCTTATCCGCATACTCGCGCCTCGCCTCCTCAGACCCCCGGCACTCGGAAACCATCTCATCAGGTGACTTGCCGACAGAATCGCAGAAACTCTTCAAAACCCAGAGAAAATGTCTCTTGGTGCTCTCGCTGCCGCTCTGCTGATAAGAAAGATCCCGCAGCCAACGAACCACAGACCCGTATTCCTCTAAGCCCTTCTCCAACACCATCATTTTAGGCTCATACCCACAAGAAAAATAACTAAAAAAGGCTCCACAACACTCTTTCTTAGTTTAAAACAATTCCGCTTTCACTCTGCTCATGAAACCCGGGTAAGAAGGAGGTTCAGCAACCATAGACTTACGACCGTTGTCCAGGATATTGCGTGTGTTGTCGATGCTCCCTTTAGACAAGATACGGCGCGGAGAATCGACTT